>JACCDU010440201.1_pt1 | contig 13711 bp, 9 predicted proteins | sample 7446081 | NCBI WGS metagenome assembly JACCDU01 (sample SAMN15323447, study PRJNA562643) | freshwater metagenome | isolation source: river surface water | place: USA:Blue River Watershed | collected 2017-08-17 | reverse complement strand
TGCAATCTTGGGCGCCTTTGAGGTCAATCGCGCATTCGAAGGGAGAGATGGTGAGTTCGTTGTTGTTTGGAGAAACCTGTACGGTATTGTCTTCTGATGGCGAGTGGTTGCATGTGAGGGTGGACCATGATGGATATTTGGGTTGGATCCCAGATTTGTATTTGAGCGAGTTGCGTGGTCTTGTTGTAGATGGTTGGCAAACGGTACGTGAGGTTGGGGCGTTTTTTTTGGGTGAGGATGGCGATGTGATTGCGCTTTCACCGGGTGCGCGCATTCCAGGGGAACGTGTTAGCATTGAGGGCAGGGTATATTATTATCGATCAGGTAAATTCCTGGTGGCCGGAGCCGCGGCAGCGGCGAAGGCCTTCTTGAATACACCTTACTTATGGGGTGGACGGTCAATCTGGGGCATCGATTGCAGTGGACTCGTGCAAGCGGTGGGAAAGGTGATGGATGTGGCGATGCCACGCGATGCCTATCAACAAGCTACAGTTGGAAAATCGTGTTTATGGGAGCAACGCAGACCAGGTATGTTGGCTTATTTTTCTAACGCAGATGGCAAAGTGGTTCACGTGGGGATATTGTTGGATGATGATTTGATCATTCATGCCTACGGAAAAGTGCGCATCGACCAGTTAACGGCCCAAGGCATTGTGAATGCGACCAGTGGTGCGTTAACGCATAAGTTGTGCGATCTGCGCTTTTGGCCAGAAGAATTATCATGAAAATTCAGGAATATATCAACGAATTCAAGGATCAATTTCACCCACAACAGGGTGCGATGCTCGGGTTAACCGAATCACAATCACAAGCCTATGTAGACATCACTGTACAATCGTCGATGCAATACATGCAGACATTGATGATGTCGGGCAAGATCAAAGAACTGCAAACGTTGATGTCTGGGGGTGCAGAAGCACTTCAAAATAGCGAATATTATCAGGCGTTGATTGATCAATGTGCGGCTGCTTATTACGGCTTGGATTGGGAAATTGGTCGCAAGAAAGCATTGGCTGTGCATATCTTGGGTTTTGTTTTAATGGGATTGAAAGCCAAATTTGAAGCAGGAGGTCATCCATCCACACCCCAAGGCGTGATGCAATTTTTGGGCATCGATTTGGGGATTTTGGGAAAAATGGGTGGACTTTTTGGCAAGTGGTTTTAAATACATTGGGGTCGATTTTTCGTTTGGCGATAACGCCGTTATCCATCGTTCAATTTAAATTGCATCGTACAGCGATGGGCGGGATTCTTCGATGCTGCATTGTTGGTTTCTGTCTTGCGGTTACTTCGTTGGTTCAAGCTCAAACCGCTTATGTAAAGCCAAAAGCAGCGATACCGGGATATTCCCTCAACGTGGAGATTGGTTCTCCGGCCGACCTTGATTACCTCTCTACGCATTTATCGGCCTTCACCCAAACCCTGCGCATTCGCGTAGCTGCGGAGGTGGATGTGGCCCGGGTTGCCCAAGTGTTGGGGAAACTCGATAACCTAGAAGAAGCCATCCTTCAACGATATCAGGGAATATTGTCTGATGAGGATTTGTCGCAACTTGAGTGGCTGCATAGCTTGGTGTTGTATGTGCCTGATGGCAAAGAAGATGCCCTGTTGATGAATAAAAATTGGTCGCTCATTCCTGGGGTGACCTTGGTTTTCCAAACCGTGCCCGATGATTATGGCTTTTTTAAGGAGTGGAAAACGTGCAAACGCATCGGACTGGTAGCGCCGTTTACGCAAAAAGAGGCAGCGGTGGCTGTGGATGCCGTGAAATTGTATTTGCCCAATGTGGAAGAGCTGAGTTTGTCGCTCGACCGATTGTATCACTTGCCCATCGCGGTGAAATCGCTGTTGAAATTGAAGCGGCTGATGCTCATCGATAACGCCTCTTGGATGATGGAAAAAGACATCACGCTGCTTGGCGATATGTCGATCCAAGTGGGCTTCTACGAGAACCGACGTGTTATGACCAAACGCAACGGGGCTACCGAGGAACAAAGCGTGATTCATCCGATTTCACTGCATTATTTGAGTAGCGATCCCCATTTGCTATCGGCCGAGCAGCGATTTTTATCGACCTACTTCCCCGTGGTGATGGCCGCCGAGCAGAGCGATGCCGGTTTGGAAGCTGGCGAAGAAAAGTACAACGATTTTGCCGTGCCTATTCCTTTGACCGCCTTGCAAGGACGTTCCGCATTTCCCAAACCCATTACCGAACCCTTGTTGCATGATTTTACCGATGGGTGGTACGAGTTTGAAGGTAGTAATACCGAAGATCGATTGTATGCTGCTGATGGGTCATTGGTGGTGATGATCCCAAAGGGATGTATGGTGAATAGCGAAGGACTTGATTGGCTTGGCACATATCAACTGAGAATCAAAGTGATGAATGATGCGCAGCGACAGTTGGCCTATGCGCCGCCATTGGCATTGGACAGTGCAGGTAAGCGATATGGATTATCGGCCCCTTTGATATTGGATATTGAGGCATTTTCTGGTCGCGAGGTCTTGAAAGTAAAAGACGGCTATTTCATTGAAGTGCGATTTGCGGGTGCCCCAGATTACAATGCCCGTTTCTATGCTTGGGATGCCAAAGAGAAGAAGTGGCGAAACTTCTACGATTACGATTACAATTTCCCTGATGAAAACAAGGCTGCCATTGATTTTTATCAGTTCTATTCGGGACGGAAAACTGCGACAGCATTGACCACCGTGAGTAAGGTGGGACTGTCTGAGCGTATCAATACACAAGGATATAATTATTTGTTGGATCCGGGAGAGAGCAAGCAGGCATTGGCGAAGTTTTCTGAGTTCTACGTGGCTCGCGTTGGCGAAAAAGCCCTAAATGAACAACAGTTTGTGTTGCGCAGAGGTCGCAGTATCGTGGGCATTCGGAAATTTCAAGGCAAGGAAGCCACGGAAAAAGGGGTGTTTGAAATGGTGTTGTACGATAAAACAGAAATGCTGTTTCCTGAGTTGAAACCCTTGCGCGATTATCCTTTGGCGTTTAGAACCCAGTGGGAGCGGAAGGCCGTGATGGATGAGTTCTTTCGCTTGCACAAATTTTGGGATATCGATTTTTATCAATCGGGCAATCAAGTGAATGTACTGCTGAGAAGCGCCGAAGGCCTCTGGCAGATAGAATTGTTGCAGCCCAAAACTCGCTGGGCCAGCAATCCCAAAAAAGCCAGTCGGGAGCAGGTGAGATTTGAGAAGTTGATTCGACAGGTAATGGCGTTAAAGGCCCAAAAAAATCACGCATTTGATGTCTTTCAAGGTCAACAATGGCAGAAAGAATATCAACGCACTTCTGCAGTGGCTTTAGAAACTGCCGGACTGCCCAAGGGGATGGTTCGCAATGATTTCAAAATTAGAAGTTTGGGTAGGTTTGCATGGGCATCGCCCCAAGCGCCCGATTCTGTTTTGAGCATCAATGTGGTGATTTCTGATCAAGGACAAGCGCCCATCGATGTATCGCAGTGGGTGATGGGGTTGAAGAAGCCCGATTGCGTTCAGGTGTTTACGGTAGATCAACAACAAGGGCTGGGTTCCCTACAAACCCGCGAATTTTCGTTGTTGTTGGATCCTGCCAGAGTCGCCTTTTTTGCGGCCAAAGACACGGAAGGTCGGATTTACAGTTTGAGTGGCGATGCATTTCGCAAGCTAGAGATCAAAACCAACAGCTTGATGTATTTGCCTTTGCAGTTGGCACCCGAACAACAATATAACGATGAATCGTTGCGAGCACTATTGAATTTACCCAAGAAAAAAGTTACTCCATGAGCAATACGATGAGCTTCTCAAGTCCGTATGTGATATTGTCTGTCCTCGGATTGTATTTCTTTATGCTATTGGCGGTGGGCTACATCACCGGTCGTAAAGCCAATGACAATGGCTATTTTGTGGGGAATCGACAGAGTTTGTGGTGGATGGTGGCGCTGGGGATGCTGAGCGATAGCATGAGTGGGGTGTCGTTTATTTCTGTACCCGGAGCGGTGAATGTGGCTCATTGGAGTTACATGCAGGTTGTGTTTGGGTATTTAGCGGGTTACTTGGTCATCGCATATGTGCTTTTGCCATTGTACTATCGCGAGAATCTTACATCGATTTATACCTATTTGGGAACTCGCTTGGGCGTTGAGCATCAGCGTGTTGGCGCGTCGTTTTTTGTATTGTCGCGCTTGTTGGGCAGCGCAGCCAGGTTGTTTTTGACGGTGGCTATTTTACAAACCTATTTGTTTGGTCCCATGGGCGTACCATTCTTCATCTCGGTAATGGTGATCATTGCATTGATTTTGGCCTATACCATGAAAGGGGGCATCAAAACATTGGTGGTAACGGATGCTTTGCAAAGTGTATTTCTGATTGGCGGGGTACTGGTTTGTGTGGTGGCGCTTGCCGATGGTTTGGAGTGGATCAGTTTCTGGCAAAAAGGGGTGGGGGAATCGCCTTGGCAGCGGATTATGTCCTCTGAGATGAGTGATGTGTTTGTGTGGGATGGGAACAGCAAGTTGAACTTTTGGAAGCAGTTTTTGGGTGGCGCGGCGATGTGTATCGCGATGACAGGATTGGATCAGAACATGATGCAGAAGAATTTGAGTTGTAAATCGCTCAAGGATGCCCAAAAGAATATGGTGACAACAGGTTTTGTGGTGGTAGTGGTGAATGTTTTCTTTTTGAGTTTGGGGGTGATGTTGCATGCGTTTTTGGCCAAATATCAACTGTCGATGCCCGTGCTCAATGATAAACCATCAACCGATGGCATTTTTCCGATGCTTGCGCTGGGTGGACATTTATCGCTCTTTGGAAGTCCCTGGGTAGTTCCTTTCGCCTTTGTTTTGGGCTTGAGTGCGGCTACGTTTAGCAGTGCCGATAGTGTGCTTACTACGTTAACAACCAGCGTGTATCATGATTTTTTGGGGCTCGGGGATGATAATGATAGGCATTCCGCGGAGCGCAGAAGGTCGATTCGGCGGGTTTTGCATTTTGGTTTTGCCGTGGCATTGTTCTTTTGCATTCTTCTGTTTTATTGGTTGAATGAAAGTTCGTTGATTGATACGGTATTGATGGTGGCAACGTATACTTACGGACCGCTGTTGGCCCTGTTTTTCGTAGGGATTTATACCGGATGGTCGCCCCGAGGTGGAGCGGTCGTTTTGTGGTGCATCGTGGCGCCGTTAATTACCTATTTGCTTAAACTAAGCGATGGCGCAGGGGTTTGGTCGAGCGGCCGAGATATCGCCAAGTTTAATTGGTTGGAATCGATGTGGTATTCTGTTTGTCCAACAGGCAAACCATGGTTTGGCGACTATGTGATTGGGTTTGAGAGTTTGATTGTAAACGCTGCCATTGTGGTATTGGGGTTGTGCGCGATTCACTTCGCTCAGAAAAGGGGAAAGGCCGCAAAGGCGGTTTGATGATGTGGGTTTGACTTGCCTGCTACTGTTTCTGTTGCTGCGGTGTTAGTCAAACAATCAATTAGTCATGGAAACCCAGTCCTTTTAGGATCTTTGGGACAAACTTTTCAATTCTTGCTGTTCGGGTAGCAGATTGTTTGGCACCCGTGAAATGGAGATTGTAGCCGCGCTGTCGGCCCGGAGTAAGTGCCAAAAACGCTTCTCTGAAGGCGGGATCTTCGTTAAACTTTTGGATGAGTTCTTGCGGGAATTCCAGTTCGTGTTTTTGTTTGAACTCTATTTTGGCGCCTTCTTTTTCCAATTGGATGGCCTCTTGGATATAGGCTTGGATGATTGGCTCCAAGTCAATGATTTCCTGGGTATTGGTGAATTTGAAATGTTTGGCGGATTGAGAATTCTCACCGGCGGTATGTAACAACTTATGTGGGTCTTGCATTAGCATCCCTTTGAAAAAGCTGATACTGGCGTGGTTTTTAAAAGCGACCATCATGGCTACGTTTTTGTTCTGCTCGTTTACGTAGCACGGGCAGCCCCATTTCATGGTTTCGGTGAGTCCGCTGCTGATCATGATTTTTCTGAGCAATTGCAGTTCGGCGGCCCAAGTGTGGACTTTGCAAGCGGGAGTGGCGTATAGGGAGCAACGACCACAGCCGTCGATGAAGTACAATTCAGTATCTTTTTGCATAGCGTTATGATGACAAAAATACAACAGGGCGGCCATTCGGCCGCCCTGTTGATGGTAAGATTACACAACGACGTTATAGTGCGTAAAAGTAAATTCTGGGTTGAAAATGGCGTGTATGCTTACCGCGTGTTTTTGTTTATTTTGTTAGAACTACTTTGCCGAGTTTAGCTTCTTCACCGGCGGTCACCACCACATTGTCAATGGTTTTGTCGATGTAGCCGTTGCTAGGGTTGAATTTTACAGTGTAAGTTCCTGGTTTCAAACCGCAGATTTTAAATTCTCCATCCTCATCGGGTTTTGCATAAGCAGTGTCGGTGCTGTTGTAAGCCATTGGCAGGGCCAATGCATCTTTTGGCAACACAATCCCTTCGATTTTGCCGGTTGATTTTTTAGAATATGGCTTAACTACGGGCTTTAAGCAGTATCCACCATTGTCTTCTTTGATAGAATTTTTCAAATCGAAGTCTAAGTTGATTTCGAACTGATCAACTCCGTGCTCATCCATGTGTTCGTTTTTCAATAGTACGTATACATATGGACTGTTTGAGCAGTTTGTCAATGGGATACGGGTAATCCCGCTATCTTTAGAGACGGCAGAATTGCTGCCCAAAGTCATTCTGATTTTATGGATACGACCTTTTGGTAGGCGCTGGTCTTTGGCCAAGGTAGTGTCTAGGCCGTTGCGGAGTGATAATACATCGTAAAGTCCAGGAGTTATGGCTAGTGTGTCCCAATATCCGTACTCGTCTCTACCACCTTTGTGATCATCATCGTCGTCTTTGTCGCCATCGTAAAAATCATCGTCGTGGTGATGGCCGCGAGCATCTGCGGTGTCAATTTTGACTTCCACATACTGAATGTCGATCCAAACATTGGTTAAATCAGTAATCGGATCATCATTCATTTTAAGGGTAACCAACTGAGTGCCTGCGTCTGTTAAGAAGTTCTCTTTTTTGCAACTGGCAAATCCAATCAATAATGCGAGAGTAAGGCTGCCAATGGCAAAAAATCGCTGAGGGGTGCTGAAGATTTTTTTGAGTTTCATGATTGTTATTTTAAGTGGTTCAGGGCTTAAAACAACATTAATGAATTTTACCCCCAATCATTTCAAAGATAATTTGTCACAAATTTGTCAGCGAAGAACTGATTTTTTATTAAGTGATTGTTTTTGAAAGTGTTAGCAACCGTAGAAAACAAACTGGCCTTCGGTTTCTTCTACCTTGCTACCACGGGTTTCGAAAGAAATGGGTTGTGGTAATCCATGTAGTTTGGATTTTTTGGTCAGGAACAACACGCCGGATTCGCCGGTCTCAGTGTATTTGTATGCATTGTCGATAAGTAAATCGGGGTAGCCGTCGCCATCCAAATCGCCCAGAAAAAGTAGGGTTACAGCGCCATCATCGAACCAAGGGATATAACTGATCAGTACTTCATTAACCGGTCCACCGGTTTTCTTTTGAGATCGCAATACCAATGTATAATCGCTATGATGGTTGGCGCCTGTGATTTCAGCGACCTGGTCTGTGGCGCGGAGTAGGTAGTTGTATTCTTTTGCGCTAAACTTGATGGATTTTCCCGGTTCCATGACCATGGGTACGTTGGCGATGGATTTGATATTGGATTGTTCTTGGGTGATGAAGGGGTTATGGAATGCGAAGTTTATCGCTTCTTTGTCTTTTTTGGCGATGGGCCAATGGAAAACGGGTTCCAGATCGTTTTCGCTATCTAAAAGTCCACTTGGACAAATTTGATCCGTGATGCGTTTGGTGGCGTATTGTTGGTTGCTGGAGTCATAGAACAGGCCCATGAAAGAATGTTTGTTGAATTCTTTGGCTTGGGTTTCACTAAACATAGCAGAAAACGACACCATCAAAGTGTTTGGAATTCCCTCTTGTGGGAGTTTGATTTTTTCGGGGCCGCCGCCTTCGGCGGCGGTTACCATCGGTAGGCAATCAGAAGGATCCTCAAGCAATTCACTGTCTTGGCTAGAATCAATCTGGGTTTGTGGCTCGGTGGAGGAACACTGCTTGTTTTGGCACAGCCATAATCCTACAACTACCACGATAGTTACCATCGCTATGATGGCGAACGCAGTGAGCCTTTTTTTCTCCAATTTGGCCATGATGAACCGTTGTTATTCAGTTGTTGAATTTGGATTATGCGTAATGGGTTCGCTGCTGTTTTCTGTGCTCGCGGTTGGACTTTTGGGCTTTTTTGCCTTCCTCGCGATGGTGTAAATGTATAAGTCTTCCACTTTTTTTCTTGCCCATGGCGTCTTGCGCAGGAATTTCAAACTGGATTTTACACTGGGGTTTTCATAGAAACAATTGATGCGGATGCGCTCTGCGAGCTCTGGCCAGCCAAATTTGGCGTGTAACTCAGTGATGATTCGCTCCAGCGTAATGCCGTGTAAAGGGTCTTGGGACATAGGTATAAAAAGAAACCGCAAACATATGCATGTTTGCGGTTTCTAAGGGGTTATGAAGTTTGATTAGAGATCGAAACGATCCAAATTCATTACTTTGTTCCAAACTGCTACGAAATCAGCAACGAATTTCTTTTCAGCAGCAGGGTATCCATAAACTTCAGCAATCGCGCGGAGTTCAGAGTTAGAACCCATGATCAAGTCAACGCGAGTACCTGTCCAAACGGTTTCGCCACTCTTGCGGTTCTTGCCTACAAAAGCGTCTTCGTGATCAGAAACCGCAGACCAAGTGGTGTTGATGTCCAACAAGTTTACGTAGAAATCATTGGTCAATACACCTGGACGGTTGGTGAAGACTCCGTGGTTAGATTGGTCAAAGTTGGTGTTCAAGACACGCATACCACCCAACAAAACCGCCATTTCGGGGGCTGTCAAGTTCAATAATTGCGCTTGGTCGATCATCAACTCTTCGGCACTGCCCAAACGGTGGTGGCTGTTGTAGTTTCTGAATGCGTCGGCATGGGGTTCTAATACAGAGAAAGATTCTACGTCGGTTTCTTTCTCGGTAGCATCGCCTCTGCCCGCGGTGAACGGAACTGCTACGCTGTGACCAGCATTTTTGGCAGCCATTTCAACACCTACGCAACCGCCCAATACGATGATATCGGCCATAGAAATGCCTTTGCCGCCGGTTTGTGCCTGGTTGAATGTGGTTTGGATTTTCTCCAAAGCATCCAATACTTGTCCTAACTGAGCAGGATTGTTAACTTTCCAATATTTCTGGGGAGCCAAACGAACACGAGCGCCATTGGCACCGCCGCGCTTATCTGATCCACGGAAGGTTGAAGCTGAAGCCCAAGCGGTAGAAACCAATTGAGAAACGGTTAAGCCAGAAGCTTCGATATGACTCTTTACTGTAGCGATATCTGATGCATCCAAGGGGGCATAGCTGTTTGCTGGGATAGGGTCTTGCCAGATCAATACTTCAGCAGGTACTTCCGGACCTACGTAGCGGGCGATCGGGCCCATATCGCGGTGAGTTAGTTTGAACCAAGCACGGGCGAAAGCGTCAGCAAATTCCTCTGGGTTCTCTAAGAAATGGCGTGAGATTTTCTCGTATGAAGGATCGAAACGCAAAGCCAAGTCTGTGGTGAGCATGAACGGAGCATGCTTTTTACTTGCGTCATGTGCATCGGGTACCAAGCCTTCTCCAGCGCCACCTTTGGGCTTCCATTGCTGTGCGCCTGCAGGACTTTTGGTCAATTCCCATTCGTATCCGAACAGGTTTTCGAAGTAGTTGTTGCTCCACTGCGTTGGGGTAGTGGTCCATGCACCTTCCAATCCGCTGGTGATGGTGTCGCCACCGTTACCAGTACCGAAAGTGTTTTTCCATCCCATCCCTTGCTGGGCGATATCTGCACCGGCTGGCTCTGGTCCAACGTGTTTGCTCGGGTCAGCAGCACCGTGCGTTTTTCCAAAAGTATGTCCACCAGCAATCAACGCAACGGTTTCGTAATCGTCCATCGCCATGCGCTTGAACGTTTCACGGATGTCGCGGGCTGAAGCGATAGGGTCGGGATTGCCGTTAGGGCCTTCTGGGTTTACATAAATCAATCCCATTTGAACGGCCGCCAAAGGATTCTCTAGTTCGCGATCGCCTTTGTAGCGTTTGTCGGCCAACCATTCACGCTCAGAACCCCAATAAACGGTTTCGGGTTCCCAGACATCGGCACGACCGCCAGCAAATCCAAAGGTTTTCAAGCCCATTGATTCCAAGGCGCAGTTACCTGCCAAAATCATCAAATCGGCCCAAGAAATGGCTTGTCCGTATTTCTGCTTGATGGGCCAAAGCAACAAGCGTGCTTTATCCAAGTTGGTGTTATCGGGCCAGCTATTCAATGGCGCGAAACGCTGCATACCGGCACCGGCGCCACCGCGACCGTCAGAAGTGCGATAAGTACCAGCGCTGTGCCATGCCATACGGATAAAGAAAGGACCGTAGTGACCGTAATCGGCAGGCCACCAATCCTGTGAGTTGGTCATAACATCCATGATGTCTTGTTTCAGGGCTGCATAATCCAACGATTTAAACGCTTCGGCGTAGTTGAAATCCTCACCCAAAGGGTTTGAAAGGTTGCTGTGCTGACGCAGTACATTCAAGTTAAGTTGGTTGGGCCACCAGTCTTGGTTTTGGGTGCCACCGCCAGCCATTTTTTTCATGTTGCCATGATTGAAAGGGCACTTTGCTTCGCCCCCGTTTTCTTTATAGTGTGATTCAGTCATAATAATAGATTTACAACACAAAGTTCACGATTTTGTTCGTGTTCGGGTTGCTTAATTGTGTAATTTTTTGATAAAATAACATCAAAATTTGGGTTGGGATTCACGGCGATGTAGCGCGGTGAATTTAACTCAATGAGCGGCAGTGGATTGGGCGTTTATGGACGCATTGGCGCCTTTATCGCACAAACTTTCGCAGTCTGTATTACATGTAACCCAGGGTCTTGAGCATGCTTTTGTAACTCTGCTCTTTGGAGAATAGCCTAAAGTGGTGCTCTCCGTTTTCGTCCCTGTCGATGATGACATGTTTTGGTGCCGGTGTAAGACAGTGCTGAATCCCTCCGTAACCGCCGATACTTTCCTGGTAGGCCCCCGTGTTGAAGAATCCCAAGTATAAGGGGTCTGCTGGGTCGTATTTGGGCAAGTAGATGGCGTTCACATGCTGCTCGGAGTTGTAGTAATCGTCGCTGTCGCAGGTGATTCCACCTAACAATACACGTTCTTGCTCTTCGTTCCAACGATTGATGGGCAACATGATGAATTTCTTGTTGATAGCCCAAGCATCGGGAAGGGTTGTCATGAAGCTGGAATCAATCATGTTCCACTTTTCACGGTCGTTCTGCGATTTTTGATCCAACACAGAATAGATATTTCCACCAGATTCTCCCACAGTGAATGAACCAAACTCAGTGAAAATATCGGGTTCGGGGATATTGTTTTCTGCGCATACCTGCTTGATTTGACTTACGATTTCTGTTGCCATGTATTCATAGTCGTAATCAAAGGTGAGAGAGTTTTTTATGGGGAAGCCGCCGCCAATATTGAGGGTGTCGAGGTCGGGACACTCTTGCTTGAGTTCGCAATAAACCTTCAAACACTTGTGCAATTCATTCCAATAATAAGCAGTGTCATAAATGCCGGTATTGATGAAAAAGTGAAGCATTTTCAACTTCACATTTTTGTTTCGTTTTACTTTGGTGCGATAGAAATTGACCAAGTCTTTGTATCCGATGCCCAATCGAGAGGTGTAGAATTCGAACTTGGGTTCTTCTTCAGCAGCAATTCTAATTCCTACGGTTACGGGTTTGTCGGTGTATTTGGTGAGTAAATCAATTTCATTGCTGTTGTCCATCACTGGAATTACATTGGTCCAATCGTTGTTGATCAAACCTGCAATGTTCTCGATATAGTTTTCTCTTTTGAATCCGTTACATACAACAAATTTGTCTTTGCTGATTTTGCCTTGCTCGTAAAGATTTTCAAGGATGTTGATGTCGAAGGCACTGGACGTTTCAATGTGTACGTTGTTCTTCAGTACTTCGTCGATCACGTGCGAGAAATGATTGCTCTTTGTGCAGTAGCAATAATAGTATTTGCCTTGGTAATCGGCTTTGGCGATGGCCACGTTAAACCAGGTGCGTGCCTTCTGAATGTTTTCAGATATTTTGGGCAGGTAGGTGAATTTTAGGGGTGTTCCGTACTGTTCAATCAAGTCCATCATTGGGATTCCGTGGAATTCCAGGTTGTCGTTGTTGTCTAGTTTGAATTCTTCCGTGGGGAAGTAAAACGTTTGGTTGATAAGGTCAACGTACTTGTTTTTCACTTTTGTTTTTGGTTTAAATTGGTTTAGGAATGCAAAAGTAAGTGAGTTGGATGGAAATTTTTAAATTAAAGTAAGTGAGTTGGAATTTTCGCAAAAGATCGTTTTTGTTTTAGTAAATTCGCGCAACCATTAATAAAATCAGAACGCCATGAGTAAAATCAGTGTTATCGGAGCAGGAAACGTAGGTGCAAGCTGTGCGGAGTACATCGCTATTAAAAATTTCGCAGCAGAAGTTGTGTTGTTAGACATCAAAGAAAACTTTGCAGAAGGTAAAGCCCTGGATTTGATGCAAACAGCGGCGTTGAACGGTTTCGATACCCGCATTTCGGGTAGCACAAACGACTACAGCAAAACCGCAGGTAGTGATGTTGTAGTGATTACCAGTGGGATTCCCCGTAAACCCGGAATGACGCGTGAAGAGTTGATTGGTATCAATGCAGGCATCGTGAAAACAGTTATGGAAAATTGCTTGGCGCATTCTCCCAATGCCGTTTTTGTGATTGTTAGTAACCCAATGGATACCATGACCTACTTGGCCAAAACCACTTCAGGTTTGCCAAAGAATCGCATCATTGGTATGGGTGGTGCACTTGATTCATCACGTTTCAAATACTATTTGTCTACCGCATTGGGCTGTCCTGCATCTGATGTAGACGGTATGGTGATTGGTGGACATGGCGATACTACCATGATTCCTTTAACTCGTTTGGCTTCATACAAAGGTGTGCCAGTGAGTGAGTTTTTGTCAGCCGATGTGTTGGCAAAAGTGAAAGCCGATACCATGGTGGGTGGTGCTACATTGACAGGCATGTTGGGAACCAGCGCATGGTATGCACCAGGTGCTGCAGTAAGCGTGTTGGTTCAAAGCATCGTTTGTGATCAAAAGAAAATGATGCCTTGCTGCGTTGCCTTGGAAGGCGAGTACGGTCAATCAGATATTTGCATTGGTGTTCCAGTGATCTTGGGTAAGCAAGGTTGGGAGCGCATCGTTTCATTGGAATTGGATGAAGCGGAAAAAGCGGAATTTGAAAAGAGCGCCGCTGCAGTTCGTAGCATGAATGCTGCATTATAATTTAGAATCCATTCGAGTTTTTATTCGTATAGATTAGCAGGAAAAAGGGCCGAAAGGCCCTTTTTCTTTTGTCCCTTTTGTCAGAATCGCCCAAACTATGTAGATGCGTATCTCGCAATCAAAGTATCTTTGTGCCATGAAATTGTCGCGCGGCGTGTGGTTGATGTTGTTGGCCTCATTGTCTTTTGGCCTCATGAATGTCTCCGTGAAATTCGTGCACAATATGCCGGTC
>JACCDU010965871.1_pt1 | contig 13712 bp, 10 predicted proteins | sample 7446081 | NCBI WGS metagenome assembly JACCDU01 (sample SAMN15323447, study PRJNA562643) | freshwater metagenome | isolation source: river surface water | place: USA:Blue River Watershed | collected 2017-08-17 | reverse complement strand
TTCATATCAGTTTCTTTTTGGGTATTTATTTTTTTATGACACCAGTGCCATACTCCTTGTGAATATGGATGATTTAAGTTTCCATTTAGAAAGAATAGTTGTTTACCTTTAAAATATTCATCTACCGCATTTCTAACTTCTTGCCAACAAGGGGCATAATCATCACCACAAATTAATCCACCAGGTTTAATTTTTGGATACCAGGAAGTAATATCATCCAAAACACTCTTGTAATCGTGAGCACCATCTATAAAAATAAAGTCAATACTTTCATCCTCAAACATAGATGATGCTTCTATACTTGTTGATTTAATAGTATGAACTACATCATAAACATCGCACAACTTTAGATTTTTTTCATACTCATCAAAAAGACTTGTATTAGTATCCTTAAAATATTGTATCCATTCTTGATGCCAATTCTCATCACTACCATCAAAAGTATCAATAGCATAAAATTTAATATTTTTCCCAGAAGATTTAATCAACTGTCCCATACAAGAAGTTGATTTTCCTCTCCAAGTTCCAATCTCAACAAAAACAGAGTTCTCTGCAGCAGATTTAACTGCCATTTTATAAACTAAATCTGAATCAAAAAACCCAGGAACATCAGTCCAATTCATCTTCAGTTCCTCACTTTTTCATGTTCTCTTAAGATGTTAGTTTTAGTGGGACCCCAATCATTATTTGGGTTTACATACGTTTGATAGAAGTCATATCCTCCGCGAAGGAGATTCAAAGAAGAAATAGATAGGGCAATCAACACTAACTTTTGAATCACTCCAATTTGTTCTTGAATTTGATTGTCCAGTTTGATTCTATCTAAAATACTTCTTTGATGAAGTTTTGGAAGTTCAACCTCAGTTTCAGGTTTTCTTGTATAAGTCCAAGTGCTTGTTTCAAAGTCATATTCGGCAAGATTGGCGTGGTCATAATTTCTCATAATTGGAGAGCAAATATAAGGAATCTCCTTATCAATATGCCCAATACTCAAATCAATCAAAATGGGAATTTCAGTCTCAGTAATACAAATTACGTGAGTTGAAAGCATTTTATCCTTTTCATAATTGTTCTGATGAAACCCAGGATATCCCATCAAAAATAGTCCTGGTGGGTCTTTCAGAGACACCATTAGACTACACTCAACCATTTGAGATTTAATACCTTCTTTATGTAAGAGTTTGTGAATAATATCACTCATACTCACACAATAACCTGAACCTGCTTGTAGCATTCCAGAGGTCTTTAAATTATCTACAACACCTTTAATGATCTTGAAATATTCAGTTTGAGTTACAGGATGATTTTTCATAAGTATGTGCTCCAATCAATACAAGGGGATAACAGAAATTTGTGACAATGTGTAGAATAACCAGGAAGTGAGGATATTAATCTTCTACCTCTTTGTGAAAGTTCTAAAAACTTCTGATGGTCATTAGAAGGTTCACAATAAGATGAATGACTTCTATGTATATGTATGTCTTTTAAAAGGGTCTCAAATTTAACCGCAAATGTATTTGTTGTAGATGGAACTGGCATCCAGTGAGATGAATCTGTATGAATTATTTTAGTTCTAAAATCATCATACCAGTGCATATACTTGTCTTTATGATCATAAAGAGTCGCATAGTGAATGGGAAGTTCAAATGCTTCTGCTAAAATTTTATCCCAATTTGGACGATGAATATAATCATCTTCAAGAAAGTAGACGATAGTATCTTCATCTAATTTTTGACTCTCAATATATTCTAAAGTTCTTAAGAAACTCTTTGCTTCTCCTCCTTCATTTATAATATGAACATTTTTTTCTTCTTTGAGGAAAGTATGTTCTATTTTTCCATAATGCTCATCGTATATAATTGTATAGTTTGTAGTTTGTGGATTATAAGTTCTCTTAAAGTTTTCAAATACTTTTTCTTTATTCCACCAGTCTGGTCTTTCTCTTGATGGTTGCTCTTGAATTTTTGAATAATAACAATGTCTTAAAAATACTTCAATTTTCATAAATGTTGAATACACTATAAAGTTTTACATTTTCTTCACCAATCACTTCTTCTGGTGACCTTGATTTTCTTTCTAACTTTGGACGAATCTTGTGTAGGTTTTTAAGTCCCCACTCATTATCTTTTTCTTCCGCACAAGTATTTAATATGTTTGAAAAGTCGTGTTTATGAGGTTCTATATTTAAAAACTCATATATTGAATTGAGTTCTTTTTCTGGGTCTTTAATTAAGTTATTATACTCTACTAAATGTATTTTTTCTCTATGATGACGCAATCCGTAAATTAAACTTTCATACACATTTGAAGTATAAAACCTCCAAAGATATTCTAAACGATTGTCTGTAGTAATTGGCAAATTGACATTTTTTAAACGATTGTCAATAAAGTTATTTTCATCTTTATCAATTAAAGTCATAAAAGATGTAAGAACTTCTGGAATCGGTCTATAGGTTGCAACAATTTTTACTTCATTATCTAAAAATTTTTCTGTAGATAAAACGTTTCTTGGCCAGGCGCGATGTTTATCTAAGATATATTTTTCGGGAATGTGGTTATAAAAATTGGATAAAATTGCATTATATGTATTATATTGTACCTGTGATTTATCATACGTATATTGTATATCACATTTATTAAATGCTTCATCTAATGAGCAAAGTAAATCTGAAAGTGGTGAAGTTGATGTTGTATGTATTTCTGGATGTTGACTTAAAAGAGAACCTAAAAGTGTAGAACCAGATCTAGCCAAACCAGAGAGGAAGAATAATGTTTTCATAAAAAATAATTTAAAGTTTATATGTATTTAATTGCTACAGTTATTTGATTGCCAGCACAAACTTGTTTCCAATTATTGCTTGCAGTAAATTCTTGTCTTGGTGTTGATCTGTTCGCATTTGTTCCTGATGTATTATCGCCTACTTGTCCATTAGTATTTTGACCCCAACCCCATAAAGTTCCATTAGATTTTGATGCTAGTATATGGTTAGCTCCCGCAGAAACTTGTTTCCAATTATTGCTTGCTGTAAATTCTTGTCTTGGTGATGATTTAGTTATAGTACTATTATCCCCCAGTTGCCCATAATTATTCAGTCCCCAAGTCCACAAAGTTCCATCATTTTTTATTGCTGCCGTGGTCCAATTATTACAAGAAACTTGTTTCCAATTAGTACTTGCTGTAAATTCTTGTACTGGCAGTGACTTTGATATATTTGTATTATCTCCTAGGTTTCCATAAAAATTATCTCCCCACATCCATAAAGTATTATTGGTTCTTATTGCTGCACTAAAAAAAGTCCCACCAGAAATTTGTTTCCAACCAGTAATACCAGTCGCTCCAGCACTTATTTGTCTTGGTGATGATCTAGTTATACTAGTATTATCACCAACTTGCCCTTGACTATTACGTCCCCAAGCCCATAAAGTTCCATCATTTCTTAATGCTATTGTATGAAAACCTCCACAATCAACTTGCTTCCAACCTGTTATACCATTTGCTCCAGCACTTATTTGTCTTGGTGTTGTTTTGTATGCGGTGTTTCCCGCTGTATTATCACCTAGTTGTCCATAACTATTCAGTCCCCAACACCATAAACTTCCATCACTTTTGATTGCTGCTGAATGAGCACCTGCAGAAACTTGTACCCAATTAGTGCTTGAAGTGAATTCTTGTGTTGGTGTTGATCTATCTGCACGTGTATTATCACCTAATTGTCCATAATTATTACGTCCCCAACACCATAAAGTTCCATCACTTTTGATTGCCAACATCGAAGAACCTTGTGAACTAGAATTGCTAGGAAGTTTTAGCCAATTGATATTTGATGTAAATTCTTGTTTTGGTGTTGATCTAGAAAATGTGGTAGTCCAATCAGCTGTCTGACCAAAGCTACTACTTCCCCAAGTAAATACCTGACCGTCAGCAAGTACATCCCTACGAACAAATACATCGTCAAAAGAATAAACATTTCCGTTTTCGGAAAAATTATAATACGTTGGCATTTATAGAAGTCTCCAAGAATTATTTTCTCTATAAATCACAGGAGTATTCATTCTTTCTCCCCAAATTTTAAGATAATCTAATATATCACTATTTATTTTTTCTCCATTACTATTTACAACTCTTAAAAACTGACCATCTCCTTTATTCTCAACACTCACAAGAACCTTGCATTTATCTGGTCTCATTTCTTCTGGTAATAACTCTTGTGCCCAAGCACAATAATACTTTCTACAAAACTCTGGACGAACTCTATAAATTTCACATCCACATTCTCCAAGAAATTTACAAGGAGTTCCGTTTCCAAAAGGGTGTCCATATGCTTCTCCATAAGGAACAATACAACATTCCTTACACTCACCACACTCTCTCATAGGTTATAAATCTCTCCAGTAGGTCCGTGTATTTGAGTAATACCAAGAACTTTCATATTTACAATATTTTTTTCATCAATAAACTTATATAAACATCTTTCAATATCAATAGAATTTCCAATACTCAATACCCAATCCATATATTGAATTGATTTTTTATATGTTTCATAAATGTCGTAAATTAAAGTAGAACAAAAACTCCATAAACCAGTTGTAAGTTGTCCATCTATTCCCATTAAGTCTTTAAAGTATTCAAGATTTTTGTCATTAAACTTACATACATTAAACACATAATAATTCATAAGACATCTTGAACAATAATCATTAATATCAAAGTTTTCATTCAAATAATATCTTCCAGTTAATTTAAAAATCCTGTGATGGTACAGAAATATCTTATCTTTAATGATTTTTTCAAAAGCATTTCTCATTCCAATACTTTCTAAAATTGATTTGCCAAAATCAAACTGATTTGGATTTGAATGTAAGTTTTCATAAGTTCGTTTTAATGAGTCATCATCACAACATTCTAAAAATATATCAGAACTTTTTATCAACATCTTTCTATACTTATCTTCAAGTTTGAACTCTGAACATTCAACTAATAAAATTGTAGAGTTTGGTACTTTTTCTCTGACAGTTTCTATCGTCTGAAGAGTCTGGTTAAGTCTATCTTCTGATAAGTTATGAAAACTACCGTTTTTAAATGGTAGTAATGCTGAAGTTATAATAAAAAGAAATTTATAGTCCATACAAACCTCTTTCTTTCATAAAGTCTTTGAACTCTTGTATCTGTTCATCCCATACTCTTGGTTTTGTTTGTCTAAAAAGATGAACATTTGGACCATACCAATAAGTATTTTTTTCTGAATGTTCCCAGATATAATAATCCAAAATAGGAACAAAAACGCAAACTTCTTTCCCAAGTGCTCCAGCAATATGAGCAATAGAAGTACAAGAAGTAATCACCAAATCCATATTATTTACGATAGAAACTGTATCTGTAAAATCCTTTCTATCATCAAACTGAATAACTGATGAATAATCATTTACTTCTGGAGTTTCATTTGGGAGTTGAAGTGAATATAATGAATGTCCAGAATCTTCAAGAACACTCATATAGTCTTTGAGATATGTGTTCCTAAAATGTGCCTGGTCAAAACCAGAGCTAGATGCCCAGAACATCCCTATCTTAAAGTTTTTATCTTCTTTAAGATATGAATACTTCTTTTCTTTCTCTGGTAGTGGTTTTATATAATCCCCATACCACAAATCTTTTGATGTGAGTTTTAGGTAATATGGAATCGCAAGAGCATATACCCATTCAGCATCATCAGGAACTTCTCTGTCGTAGTTTAGAATATACTTTTCAGTCTTTCTTGATATTTCTAAATCACTATGAATACAGTTATATCCATTATACTCAAATATTTTAATCAAATCTTTTCTGGTTGTCGTCCATATAGGTTTCATTCCCAAGTCTTCAAGATGCTTCATAAAACGAATGTGTATAAACTCATCCCCAGCACCACATTTAGTATCAACTATTAAAGTTTTATCTGGTGAAACAGTCCCATCCCATTTTTTGTAATCATATCTTTTTTCCAAATCACTTTCTTCTTCTCTTAAATAATGTCTCAATCCTTCAACGACATTATCTTGACGAAAATAGTGTCCAGAAAGATTATGCCAAGCAGCATCTTTAATTTCTTTGGAAACATTTGGCATCTCTAATACTTGGAAAAGTATCTCCTCACACTTTTCCTTTTCATTTATTCCAGAATAAGCAAAACTTTCCTCCATAATAAGTTCTGGATCATTTGGAGTTATTCTTTTAAGTTCTTTGATAAGTGGTAATGCCTTATCTGGATAGTTTTGTTTGTTATATGCTGATATTAAATTAGTTTTAAGAATATATTCCTGGTCCGAATTTAATGGAAATGAGAGTATCTTTTCTCCAAACTTAATAGCATTTTCATAGTCTTTTATATCAAAACACAACTTTGCCAGTTCATCATATTGTTGAAATGTGTTTGATTTTTTTGCAAATGATTCTATGACCGAACTTATAGTTTCTTTCTCACCCCAAGAATTCAAAGTTTTTATAACAACTCCAAGTGGATTCATACAAAAATAATTTATTTTGATGTATTTAGTTAGTCTGTATAAGTTGTTCCAACAGGAAATTTAATTGCTGCCGTAGTTCCAAATATAGAAACTTGTCTCCAATTTGTACCTGATGTAAATTCTTGTGTTGGAATTGATCTGGTTATAATAGTATTATCACCTACTTGCCCTGCATTATTAGAACCCCAAGCCCATAAGGTTCCATTGGTTTTGATTGCTGCCGTAGAAGCTGATCCGCCAGAAACTTGTTTCCAGTTGTTACTTGCAGTAGATTCTTGTCTTGCTGTTGATCTTGCGAATGTAATAGAATTATCTCCAATTTGACCACTACTTCCAAAACCCCAACTCCATAAGGTTCCATTGGTTTTGATTGCTGCAGTATGATTACCACCACAATCAACTTGTTTCCAATTAGTGCTTGAAGTTAATTCTTGTCTTGGTGTTGATTTAGAAGTAGCTCCAGAAAGACCACCTGTATTATCACCTATTTGTCCATAATTATTGCTTCCCCAACTCCATAAGGTTCCGTCAGTTTTGATTGCTGCCATATAACTTTCACCGCAAGAAATTTGTTTCCAATTGGTGCTTGAAGTAAATTCTTGTTTTGGTGTTGATTTAGATACAATAGTGTTGTCTCCAAGTTGTCCAAAATTATTAAATCCCCAACACCATAAAGTTCCATCAGTTCTTAAAGCTGAAGTGAAGGAATCACCTGTACTAACTTGCTTCCATCCAGTAAGACCACCTGCCGCAGCAATACTTATTTGTCTTGGTGTTGATCTAAGAATGACAGTATTATCACCTAGTTGACCTCGAACGTTGTAACCCCACATCCATAAAGATCCATCATCTCTTATTGCTCCAGTATGTCCACCACCAGATTCAACTTGTTTCCATCCAGTAAGACCACCTGCCGCAGCAATACTTATTTGTCTTGGTGTTGATCTATTAATTAAGCTATTATCACCTAGTTGCGCTAATGTATTAGCACCCCAACCCCATAAGGTTCCATCGGTTTTGATTGCTACTGTGAAAGGAAATGTAGAAGATCCTCCACAAGATATTTGCTTCCAATTAGCACTTGAAGTAAATTCTTGTCTTGGTGTTGATCTGGATACAATAGTATTATCACCTATTGCTCCTTGAGGATTAGTTCCCCAAAGATATAACTCTGTAGGATAAGCAATAAGACCCGCAGAACTTCCTTTTAAACTTGGGTATACTGTAGCAACATAATCTTGAGTAACCAATTTCTTCCCAAGATCTGTTCCATTACTGTCTTTAAAATTAGTAATAGGTTCGTACACCATAGTTTAAGTACCTGGAGGTGTTGGAGGTGCTGGAGGTTCTATAATTACAACATTAAATACTTCTTCTTTTGTTGTGCAACTATCAATTTCTTGTATTTTTGAATATTCCCAATCAAATGCTTCTTGAACTTTTAAGTCAATTTGCTGAACAATATATTCAATATCAGTTTTTGTTACACTTACCCAAGTATCATTATCAAACTTATACATAACTGAATCAGTACCCAAAGAACTTAATTTGTTTATGAATTGAGTTCTTTGATCTCTTGTTGTTAATATAGAGACTTCTGTATTATCAATACTAACAGTTATATATTGATTTTCTTTTCTTCTACGAATATCTGGAAGTAACTGTTTATACTCTCCTTTAATTTGTTCTAAAGACTTGTCAACAACCTCGTGGTTAAATTGTGCTTTTTGAATACCGTCGTCAGTAATCAATTCCCAATTTATATATCTTAAAACCTGAGATCTTTCATCATACTCTGGTTGATTCAATACTGCTTCCAATAAAAAAGTATTGGAATTAATTTCTAATGGTACATTCTCATAGTCTCTTGGACCAATTCTTTCTTCTATTTCATTATCTTCTAGGTCAGCATTAATAAAACGATAATTGAATTTAATAGGACCTAAAAGTAGTTGTGAGTCATGAATGAGTGCGTACATATCTTTTTTAGTTATTTATTTTTAATTGAGTTCAACTCCAACTTTTACTCCTGCTAAGTGATAATCTCCGTTAGAACTTTGCTTCCAGTTAGTTGAAGAAGAAAATTCTTGTCTTGGGGTGGATCTATTATTTGCAGAAGTATTATCTCCCACTTGTCCTTGATCATTAGCACCCCAAGCCCATAAAGTTCCATCATGTTTGACTGCAGAAATATTAAAACGTTTACTAGAAACGTACTTCCAGTTAGTGGATGAAGTAAATTCTTGTCTTGGTGTTGACCTGGAATTAGTCCCAGATACACCACCACTATTTGTATTGTCTCCTACTTGTCCATAATTATTACTTCCCCAAGACCATAAAGTTCCATCATATCTTATTGCCGCAGTATTGAAAGATGAGCAAGTAACTTGTTTCCATCCAGTTATGCGGGTTGCTCCAGCACTTATTTGTCTTGGTGATGATCTAGTTATAGTAGTATTGTCTCCATTTGTTCCATAAAACCCGCCTCCCCATACCCATAAACTTCCATCAGTTCTGATTGCTGCAGTATTGATAAATCCAGAATGAACTTGTTTCCAACCTGTTATACCACTTGCTCCAGCACTTATTTGTCTTGGTGTTGATCTAGAATTAGTCCCAGATACACCCCCATCACTAGAATTTTGCCCTAATTGTCCTTGATCATCACGTCCCCAAGTCCATAAGGTTCCATCAGTTTTGATTGCAGAAAAATGATAAGTTCCACAAGAAACTTGTTTCCAGATAGTACTTGAGGTAAATTCTTGGGTGGGGGTAGTTCTATTGACACGATCATTAAGACCCAATTGACCAAAATCATTCAAACCCCAAACCCATAAAGTTCCATCATCTCTTAGTGCCGCACTTGAAGCAAAACCTCCAGAAACTTGTCTCCAACCAGTTATGCGGGTTGCTCCAGCACTTATTTGTCTTGGTGTTGATCTAGCTTGATTTGAGTTATCACCCAATTCTCCACTAGAACCAAGACCCCAAGCCCATAAAGTTCCATCAGTTTTGATTGCTATTGCATGATTACTACCAAGTGCAACTTGTTTCCAGTTATTACTTCCAGAAAATTCTTGTCTTGGTGTTGACCTATCCACAAGTGTGTTATCTCCCACTACTCCATAGATATTATCACCACAAGCATATAAAGTATCTCCAACATATTGATCAACTAACCAATACTCATCTGCGAAGTAAACTTCTAAATCTCCTTCTGGTGATAAAAACTGATTAGGCATCTAACTTTCTCTCCAATTCTTCTATACGAACTTGTTGTTCTTTGATTGCTTCAATCAATACAGCAACAATATTTCCATAAGAAACTGATTTTAATCCACCAGGATTTTCATTTACAACTTCAGGTAATACTTTCTCAATATCTTGTGCAATTACACCAATTGATGGTTTATTGTGATTATCAACCCACTTATACTTAACACCTTCAAGTTTTTTGACAGTTTCTATTGCGTTTTTAATAGGTACAATATCAGTTTTTTGTGTTCTATCTGAAAGTGAAGTGAATACTGTGGCAGATAGAGTTCCAGTAGAAGGATTAAACTGAAGTTTTGTTGATGATACATTTACACTAGAGACAGATCCAGATGTCACATCTTCAAATATGGGATAACGAGTAGCATTTGTTGATGTATCATTAGTTATTGTTACACCTGCACCAGCATCGGTAATATTAATAGTTCCTGACATTGCTGAGTGAACTTGGCAAACATAATATAAAGTGCTGGGAGCATCAAAAGGAACGGCAAAAGTCACTGTTCCAACTTGAGTTCCATTTCCAGTTACTCCATTACTATAAACATTACCAGAACTATAAGGTGCAGGAACAGTTTGAATATAGAAAGGATGTCCAGAAGCATTAATATTGAAGATATAAGTAAATCCTCTCAATAAAGTTATGGTTGGGTCAGATGCTCCATCAATTGTATAATCATTATTTGTGCTAGCAGTTACGTTAAAGATTCTGGCACCTGTAACTCCTTGAGCACCTTGACGACCTTGAGCACCTTGGGCACCTGCAGCACCCTGGACACCTTGAGCACCTGGAGAACCTGCAGTACCTTGAACACCTTGAGCACCTGGAGAACCTGCAGTACCCTGAACACCTTGAGCACCTGGAGAACCTGCAGTACCTTGAACACCTTGAGCACCTTGAGCACCTGCAGCACCCTGGACACCTTGTGCACCTGCAGAACCCTGAACACCTTGAGCACCTACTGAACCTTGTGCTCCTATCTCACCCATAGGACCAAAGGCAACGTCAGTTAATGCCAAGTTTGTTGTATAAATGGAAGAGTCAAAATAAAGAGCACTACCGATTGCTCTTGCGACAGTTCTTAATAGAGTTCCATTTAAATAATATCTAATGTTTACACCATCATAAGTTACATATGCAATATCATTTACAGTATAAGTTGAACCATTATATGGGTTAGTACCATTCTCATAAACCCCTACAGTTCCATTATTAAAGTAAAATGCATAATCAATTGATGTATAACTTGCATCTGTTGTTGGGTCTGAGTTAAGACCAAACATCGCATATCCAGTTGTTGAAGATATTTTCGCAGCAGCATAAACACCTCTTACATAACCTTGTGATGAATAGACTTGGGAGTCCCAGACAGCATTTGTTCCACCAGTTTTTGTAAATGTATTTGAGTTTGTTGCAGACTGAGTGACATTAGTTACGTTTGGTGTCCAAGTAGATGCTCCACGAATACCTTGTGCACCTTGAGCACCTACAGTACCCTGGACACCCTGAGCACCTGCAGCACCCTGAACTCCTTGTGCACCCTGAGCACCTGCAGCACCTTGAACTCCTTGAGCACCTTGAGCACCTGCAGCACCCTGGACACCTTGTGCACCTTGAGCACCAGCAGCACCTTGAACTCCTTGAGCACCTTGAGCACCAACAGTACCCTGGACACCTTGTACACCTTGAGCACCTGCAGCACCTTGAACTCCTTGAGCACCAGCAACACCTTGACGACCTTGAGCGCCATCTAATCCCTGACGACCTTGAGCACCTTGAGCACCATCTAATCCCTGACGACCTTGTGCTCCTTGAGCACCTACAACACCCTGGACACCTTGAGCACCTACAACACCCTGAACTCCTTGTGCACCTTGAGCACCTACAGAACCCTGAACACCTTGAGCACCTTGAGCACCTGCAGCACCTTGAACCCCTTGAGCACCTACAACACCTTGAACTCCTTGGGCACCTTGAGCACCAACAGCACCCTGGACACCTTGAGCGCCTTGAGCACCTACGACACCTTGGACACCTTGAGCACCTTGAGCACCAACAGTACCCTGGACACCTTGTGCTCCTTGACGACCTTGTGCACCTTGAGGTCCTTGTAATGCTACTTGTTGAATATTAGCCCAAGAAACACCAGCACCAGTAGAAATAAGAACAGAAGATGCAGTTCCTACTTGATTATAAAAATCATAAAGTCCAGAACGAAGTCTTATATTTCCATTAACATCTAATTTTTGTGTTGGATTTATTGTGCCCACTCCAATATTTCCACCATAAGGTGCAAGTTCAATAACTCCACTAGCATCAACATCAATACTTGGAATACCAGAAACGTCATTAACAGAGAAAATAGAACCAGATGTGAGGTTATTTGTAATAGAGAATAACTGACCAGCGGAACCTTCCCAAGAAAGTGTGCCTGAATTTAAAGTATCATAATGGATATTTTTAATAATAGTTCCAATACCTACAGTACCAACTCCAGATACTGGTCCAGTATAAGTTAATGAAGTTGATCCAGTTGGATTGTTAGAAGCATCCTTATAAACAATTTGATTTGCAGAACCTGCTACTGGTCCAGTAACACCTTGAACACCTTGTGCCCCTTGACGACCTTGAGCTCCTTGTGCACCAACAACACCTTGTGCTCCTTGAACACCTTGAGCACCTACGGAACCCTGGACACCTTGAGCACCTTGAGCACCTACAACACCTTGTGCTCCTTGAACACCTTGAGGTCCTTGTGTTCCTTGAACTCCTTGAGCACCTACGAAACCTTGAGCACCCTGAACACCTTGAGGTCCTTGTGTTCCTTGTACACCTTGAGCACCTATAGCACCTTGGACACCTTGAACTCCTTGTGCACCTACAGATCCTTGTGCTCCTTGAACTCCTTGTGCACCTACAGATCCTTGGGCACCTGCAGCACCTTGTGCTCCCTGGACACCCTGAGCACCTACGGAACCTTGTGCACCTACAGAACCTTGTGCTCCTTGAACTCCTTGAGCACCTACAGAACCCTGAGCACCCTGGACACCCTGAGCACCTACGGAACCTTGTGCACCAACAACACCTTGGGCACCTTGAACTCCTTGTGCACCTACAGAACCTTGTGCACCTACAGAACCTTGAACTCCTTGTGCACCTACAGATCCTTGGGCACCTTGAACTCCTTGAGCACCAACAGCACCCTGAACACCTTGTGCACCTTGTGCACCTACAGATCCTTGTGCACCTTGGGCACCTTGGGCACCTTGAGCACCAGCAACACCTTGAACTCCTTGAACTCCTTGAGCACCTACAGAACCTTGTGCACCTTGAACTCCTTGAGCACCTACAGAACCTTGTGCACCTTGGACACCTTGAGCACCTTGAGGTCCAGTATTAGGAGCAACCCATCTTAAACCAGAACCAGTAGAACTTAATACTGAACTTGCTGATCCAACATTATTATTAGAATCATAAATTCCACCAGTTATTCTTACATCACCTTGAACGTGCAATTCTTGTGTTGGAGCATCTGTTCCAATACCAACTCTTTGATTATTATCAATTCTTAATGCTAAAGTTCCAGTAACTGTAGTGTTGTTTGGAGCAGTATTAAAATCTATATTAGTTGCTGCATTCATTAATGCAGTTCCACCACCAAAAGTTAATGTGTTACCAGTACTGTTGCTTTGAGCAAACAAGAATGCAGCAGGTTCTTCTGAAGTTGTGTAATGTGGAATACCAATTCTTGTTGCTTTATTAGTTGCATTAGTTCTTGTAGATGCATTAGTATCTGCACCAAAAATAGCGGTGAGATTACTAGCACCATTAGAAACATCAAGAATTGCTCCTGGACTTGTAACACCAACTCCAAGATTACTAGAAACATAAGCACCGCCAGTAACTTGAAGTGGTTGTGATGCTGTTCCTGTTGGTG
>JACCDU010463303.1_pt1 | contig 13715 bp, 14 predicted proteins | sample 7446081 | NCBI WGS metagenome assembly JACCDU01 (sample SAMN15323447, study PRJNA562643) | freshwater metagenome | isolation source: river surface water | place: USA:Blue River Watershed | collected 2017-08-17 | reverse complement strand
GGGACGCAGAGGATTTAATGCGTACGAGGCCAAAAAGATTATGAAAGACCGTAATCACTACGGTTGTATGATGGTAGAGTGTGGCGATGCTGATGCCATGATCTCTGGTCTGACTAAAAATTACCCAGATACCATTCGACCCGCTATCCAAATCATTGGAATGGAAGAAGGAGTTAGCAAAATTGCAGGAATGTACATGGTGCTAACAAAAAGAGGTCCGCTATTTTTAGCTGACACTACAGTTAATTTCAATCCCACTGCAGAAGAGCTGGCAGAAATCACTTTGCTTGCAGCAAAAGAGATACGTCAATTCAATATCATTCCCCGAATTGCGATGTTGAGCTATTCCAATTTTGGAAGCAGCAACTCACCTGAAGCAAAATTGGTTGCCAAAGCAAGAAAGATTGTCAAGCAAAAAATGCCAACCCTCATTGTAGATGGAGAAATGCAGGCCAGCGTTGCCTTTAACAAAGAGTTGATGCAAGAAAATTATCCATTCAGTGAACTTTCTAACCAAGACGTAAATACGCTGATATTCCCTAATCTAGCTGCTGGTAATATTGCTTTTAACCTAATGAAAGAAGTAGGAGAAGCTGATGCCGTGGGCCCTATTCTATTAGGATTAAAAAAACCAGTACACGTTTTACAGCTAGGAAGCTCTATTCGCAGTATTGTCAATATGGCAAGTATTGCAGTTGTAGATGCACAGCTTAAATGCAAAGCAAATGGTTCGGAGGAAATTGTAAAACGATCACGCTGGTGGAAGCGGTTTAGAAAAGATAAATAAGCCAACTTAAAATGAGTCTGCTCAGTGACATAGGTCGATTTCTATTGATGCTTAAAGGGATGTTCAAACGTCCTGAGAATGGGAAAATGTATTGGAGAGAGTTTATGCATCAATGTACTGAAATCGGATTTGGATCACTGGGAATTGTCGCCATTATTTCAGTTTTCATAGGTGCTGTATCCACCATTCAAACCGCTTACCAATTAGTAAGCCCCCTCATTCCCATTTCAACCATTGCACAAATTGTGCGAGATACCGTTATCTTAGAATTTGCTCCCACATTAGTTTGTATTGTATTAGCAGGAGTTGCAGGAAGCCGTATTGCAAGTGAATTAGGGAATATGCGTGTCAGTGAGCAAATTGATGCATTAGAGATCATGGGAATCAATACAAAAACATATTTGATTCTTCCTAAAATTGCTGCAGCCTTACTAATGATCCCCTTACTAGTTATAATAGCGATGGTTTTAGGTATTTGGGGTGGACGGTTAGCAGGAACGGCTGCTGGTATCATACCTGCAAATCTTTTTGACAAGGGGTTAACCTCTGACTTTACACCTTACAATGTCTTTTTTGCCCTTACTAAGTCATATGCGTTTGCTTTTATTATTTCAAGCATCCCTGCATTTTTTGGCTATCATGTTAGAGGCGGGGCGTTGGAAATTGGAAGGGCGAGCACTAAAGCTGTTGTTGTAAGCTGTGTTTTGATCCTGTTTGCCGACTACATCCTATCTGCATTACTACTCTAATTGCCATGATTGAAGTAAAGAACATACAAAAACAATTTGGCGATAAAACAGTTATTGAAGAGGTGAGCGCCTCTATGGAAACGGGACGCTGTAACTTGATTATTGGCGCGAGTGGAAGTGGAAAGACTGTTCTTATGAAATGTATGGTGGGGCTACTTAGGCCTGATAGAGGTGAGGTGTATTATAATGGCATTGATTTTACCAATATGGATGTTGCCCAAAAAACACAGATCAGAAAAGAGATTGGCATGCTTTTTCAAGGTTCTGCCTTGTTTGATTCGTTGAATGTGGAGCAAAATATCATGTTCCCCTTAAACATGTTTACACAAGATAGCTTTGCTGAAAAACTTAAGCGTGTCAATGCTGTATTGGAACGAGTAAATCTGACAGGGGTCAATAAAAAATTTCCAGCTGAATTGAGTGGAGGAATGAAAAAGCGTGTGGCACTAGCTCGTGCAGTAGTGCTGAATCCAAAGTATCTATTTTGCGACGAACCCAATTCTGGGCTTGATCCACAAACTTCACTGGTGATTGACAAGTTGATTCGAGAGTTAACGGTTGAGTATAACATCACCACGGTCATTAATACCCATGACATGAATAGTGTGATGGAAATTGGAGACTATATTCTCTACATGTATCAAGGCAAAAAAGAATGGGAAGGTACCCGTAAAGACATCATTTTTAGCAAAAATCAACTGCTGAATGATTTCATATTTGCATCGGACTTTTTAAAGGATGCCAAAGACATGCGCATGCTAGAAGAAACCGGCAAAATCCCCAATGAAAGGAACATGGATGAACTGACCCGTCCCTGATAACATTTCCCTACCTTTGCGCCAACTTTTACAAGTCATTTTATGAGTATTCTGATCAATAAAAATTCAAAGATCCTCGTACAAGGTTTTACGGGAACAGAAGGTACTTTTCATGCTACCCAGATGATTGAGTACGGCACTCAAGTTGTGGGCGGGGTTACTCCAGGAAAAGGAGGGACAAAGCATTTAGATCGTCCCGTATTCAATACTGTGGCAGACGGGGTAAAAGTGACAGGTGCCGATGTGAGTATCATTTTTGTACCCCCAGCTTTTGCAGCAGATGCCATTATGGAAGCGGCTGAAGCTGGAATTGGGTTAGTGGTTTGTATTACGGAGGGAATCCCTGTTCAGGATATGGTGAAAGTGAAAAATTATTTACAAGGTAAAAAAACAAGACTGGTTGGGCCTAACTGTCCTGGTGTTATTACAGCAGGTGAGTGTAAAGTTGGCATCATGCCTGGATTTGTATTTGTAAAAGGTAGAATCGGAATTGTTTCAAAATCCGGAACCCTTACCTACGAGGCCGCAGACCAGGTTGCAAAAGCAGGACTGGGTATCTCCACTGCAGTAGGTATTGGAGGCGACCCCATCATTGGCACCACTACAAAAGAGGCGATCGAACTTTTCATGAACGATCCTGAAACAGATGCCATTGTAATGATTGGAGAAATTGGAGGAGGCATGGAAGCAGAGGCAGCACGTTGGATCAAAGAAAATGGCAATAAAAAACCTGTGGTAGGATTTATCGCAGGACAAACCGCACCTCCAGGTCGAAGAATGGGACATGCGGGAGCAATTGTAGGTGGAGCTGAGGATACAGCAGCGGCAAAAATGAAGATCATGAGCGAATGTGGAATTCACGTGGTAAGCAGCCCCGCTGACATCGGAAACAAAATGGTAAGCATTCTAAAGTAATTTGAAAAGGATAGTACAGGTTGCACTCTCATTCATTTTCACAGTAAGTCAAGTTGTTTGCTCGTTTGCACAAACAAACCAAACCTCATTTAAAGTAATGAGTGTCTCCCCACCCTTTGTACGCGAAGGAGATAAACCGTTTTTTCAATTCTTATTGACTAATTCCACCAAATTTGATTGGACCGGTACTGGTCATTTTACCCTAAACGACTCTGCAACAAAAGAAGCTGTTGATGGTTGGTTTTTTAATAGTCTCGGCAATCAGTACTTCACCATTGATCCGTTAAAAAAAGATTACATCCGTTTTCCATTGGAGATTCCATTTAACTTCAATAAAAAAGCGCAATGGAAATTTTGTGCTAACTCCATAAAAGACACACTCTGTTCGCAAGGACTGCTGCGTATTTTGCCCTGGCCGTATGAAAATGAGGAATCCTCGCTGGCGCAATCTGCTGAGCTACCCATTGTAAGAAAAAAAATAAATGGAGTAAGCGTAGAGGACCTTGTCATAGTCCAATCTGGTGGCTCATTAAGCGTGGAAGTAGAAATTGTGCGAAACCAATACACAAAACAGTTTGAATTAAAAGAGAACTTACCTGCTGGTATTTCCATTGATCCAGAATCCTTATTGGTAAAAGGCGACCGAAACAATATTCTTTTTGAAGGTAAAAAACTCAAAAAGGATGAACTCGAAAATGCCCATGATTTTATTCTCAAAATAGATTTCAATACAGCTCAAATCATCCGACTCTCCTATCAAATGCGGGCTATTTTTCCTGGCACGTATCATGTGCCTCCAACTGAATTACATGTAACGAACTCGACCACCTTAATAACAAGATCACCGGTTGGATTATTGACAATAGAATAATTATTCCATTGAACACTGATTTTTTATTGATCGGACAAGGCATCAGCGGTACATGGCTGAGTTATTTTTTAGAACAATACGGCATTGAACACTTGGTCATCGATGATGGGTTCCCTGGTAGCTCCTCTCGTTTAGCAGGTGGATTAATCAATCCAGTAACGGGTCGCAACAAAGTAAAAACCTGGCTAGCCGATCACTTACTTCCTTATTGCCATGAACAGTACCAGGCAATGGGTAAACTTTTACATGAAAAGGTGATTGAAGAGAAAAAGATCATTGAGTGTTTTACGAATGAGGAAGCCCTCCGTCTTTTTACGAGGCGAGTCAATGAGAACCCAGGATATCTTCATCTAGATAGTCTCAATAATGATTATGGATCCTATTTTAAAAATATAATTGGATTTGGACTCATTTATCCAGCCTATTTAGTGCGGATGGAAACGTTGCTAGCTTCATGGAGAAACCGATTAAAAAAGCAGAACCAACTTATTGAAACGTTCTTTGATGCTGATAAATTAATCAAGCATGATTCAGGATTCTCCTATGAAAATATTAACTGCAAAAAAATAATTTATTGCGACGGCATCGGATTGCGAAAGCACAAATTGGCCACAAATATCCCATTGGCCCCTACCAAAGGAGAAGCGTTGATTGTAAAAATTCCTGGCCTTCCGCAACAAACCATCTTCAAAAACAAACTAACGCTACTCCCCCAGATTCAAAAAGATCAATGGTGGGTAGGCTCGAGTGTGGAATGGGAATTTGAGACGGAGAAAACAACTCTTTCTTACCGTGAACAAACCATGGAAGCACTTCATAACTGGATACAGCTACCCATTGAGTTTATTGAGCAAAGAGCTGCCATTAGAATGGGAACCATGGAAAGAAGACCCCTAGTTGGATTGGACCCAGCTGAGAAACGAATTGGATACTTTAATGGAATGGGCACAAAAGGCTGCTCGCTGGCCCCTTATTTTGCAAATCAACTGGTTCGAAACATTTTGTACCAAGAATCAATTCACGCTGAGGCAATCTATTCTCGTTTTCTATAGAAAAACACCCGTTTTTCTTACCTTTCCGCTTTAAGACTTCCCTATGCAAAACCCCTCCGATTCTCTATACTCTATCCCGGCACGTTTTCGCCGAATGGAGAATTTGCATATCGTGTTTTGGATAATCAAAGACATGAGTTGGTGCATGGGCTGGCAATTCCTGGGTATAGCAATGATTGTTCCTACCCTACTAGTTGCCCTTTTTATTTCATGGCGAACAAGACACATTCATTCGGAATTAGCCCATAATTTGGCAGTTGCCTTTTGGATTTGCGCCAACTCAACTTGGATGATCATGGAATTTATCCATCAGGATGAATCTATTTTTTTAGGCTTCCTGACTGGAAAACAACTTTCCATGATTCCATTTTTGATGGGGTCACTGATTTTACTCTGGTACTATTTAGTACAGCGCCCGCGTGAGATAAAAATGAAAAGAACAACAACACTCTGAACTGAAATAAGCAATAGACATGTACAGATCACATACTTGTGGAGAACTACGATTACAGAATAAAGGAAAAAAAATTCAGCTTGCCGGATGGGTTCAAACCGTTCGGAAATATGGCTCTATCACCTTTGTAGACTTACGGGACAGATATGGAATCACTCAGTTACTATTTGGAGAAGTTGTAAACGCGCAACTTGATCAACAGCCAATTGGTCGCGAGTATGTATTACAAGTAACCGGGACAGTGATTGAACGCAGTAACAAAAATTTACAATTACCCACTGGAGAAATCGAAATTGAAGTGGAGTCTTTCACTATTTTAAACCGTTCAGCAGTACCTCCTTTCACCATTCAGGACGAAACAGATGGCGGAGATGATCTGCGCATGAAATATCGCTATTTAGATTTACGCAGAGTACCGGTTCGTAAAAACCTGGAGCTGCGCTACGCCGTTAATAGAGCCGCCCGCAACTATTTACACCAACAGTCCTTTCTGGATATTGAAACTCCCTTCTTAATCAAATCTACTCCAGAGGGAGCTCGTGATTTTGTGGTTCCTTCCCGCATGAACCCCGGACAGTTTTACGCGCTTCCGCAATCTCCACAAACCTTCAAACAATTGTTGATGGTAAGTGGGTATGACCGCTACTACCAGATTGTTAAATGCTTTCGCGATGAAGATTTGCGCGCTGATCGTCAACCAGAATTCACGCAGATCGATTGCGAAATGGCCTTCGTGGAACAAGAAGATATTCTCAACATGTTTGAGGGGATGATTAAGTCCATTTTTAAAGAAGTAAACGGCATCGACTACACAGAAAAGGTGGAACGCATGACCTGGGAACAGGCGATGTGGACGTATGGAAATGATAAACCGGATATTCGATTTGGGATGCCATTACTCAACCTAAAAAAGCCAGACTCTGTTTATCCTGACCGAATTGATAATCGATCGCTGATTGGTGGAGCACAATTCAATGTGTTTGATCAGGCGGAGACGGTACTTGCGATTTGCCTACCCAATGGGGCGGATTATACCCGTAAACAAATTGATGAATTGACAGAATGGGTAAAGCGTCCGCAAATTGGTATGAAAGGCTTGGTCTATATCCGCTATAATGCGGATGGCACTTGCAAAAGCAGCGTTGATAAATTTTATTCAGAAGAACGACAACTTGCCATCGCAAAAGCAGCCGGCGCAAACCCGGGCGATCTTATTTTAATTGTTGCAGGTGCAGAAGAAAGAACCCGTAAAGCGATTAGTGAATTACGATTAGAATTGGGAGAGAGAGCTGGACTTCGTAAACCTGACGAATATAAATTACTATGGGTTCTAGACTTCCCTTTATTTGAATATGACGAGGAAGGAAACAGATGGGTGGCTCGTCATCACCCCTTCACTTCACCCAAGCCTTCACAAATTGAAACCATGATCAGCAATGATCCGGTAATTAAAGATGCTGCTAACTATTTAAATCACCCCTACGCTTCCATTAAAGCAAATGCGTATGATATGGTGTTGAATGGTAATGAAATTGGCGGCGGATCTATTCGCATTCATCAGCGTGAGCTACAGGAAAAAATGTTCGCAGCGCTGGGCATGGACAAAGAAGAACAGCAACATAAATTCGGATTTCTTTTAGGTGCATTTGAATATGGAGCCCCACCACACGGAGGCATTGCCTTTGGATTTGATCGCCTTTGTGCATTGTTAGGTGGTAGTGAAAGCATTCGTGATTTCATTGCATTCCCCAAAAACAATGCGGGTAGAGATGTAATGCTAGATGCGCCATCTACCATCGATGAGATCCAACTCAAAGAATTGCAGATTCGAACAGATTTAAAATAGAAGCTTCTAGCTTAGAAGAAGTGTACGCAGATAGGCTGCTACTTTTTCTGCATTGGGCAGCATCGCCTGCTCCAAACCCTTGTTCATAGGAACAGCCGGCACATTGAGCGCTCCTAAAATCTGTACAGGGCTATCCAAAAAAGTGAAACAATCACGAGAAATTCTTCCCGCCAACGCTTCGGCAAAAGAGTTGCGTTGTTGCTCTTCTGTAAGGACTAATACTTTTCCATGCAATTTCACGCGTTCGTTAATCAATTGTTCATCCAATGGATATAATGTTCGCAGATCAATAATTTCAATAGCACCCTCAACGAACTGAGCAGCCGTTAATGCCCAATGTACACCCATACCATAGGTGATAACGACAGCAGTGCTCCCCTCTTCTACTTTTTCGGCGGATGCCTCTTGCACAACACGCCCTTTCCCCAAGGGAATAATATAATCACGATCTGGCTCAGTTGTTTTTGCAGCTTCAGTGCCCGGAACTTTACTCCAATAAAGTCCTTTGTGCTCCATCATTACAACAGGATTGGGGTCTAGAAATGCTGCTTTCATTAACCCTTTCATATCTGCTGCAGTGGATGGATAGACTACTTTGATTCCTTTTACTGTTAACAAGGTTGATTCAACCGAACCACTATGATAAGGCCCGCCGCCGCCATAGGCACCAATGGGAACACGTAGAATCATAGGGATGGGGAATTTCCCCATAGACAGATAACAGCTCTTTGAAAGTTCAGTTACCAATTGGTTAAACCCCGGATAGATATAGTCAGCAAATTGTACTTCCACGATGGGTCGCAAACCTGTTGCAGCCATTCCTGCAGTAGAACCAACGATATAAGCTTCTTGTATGGCCGTATTAAAAACTCGATGATCACCAAATGTATCACCAAGGGTTGCGGCCTCTCTAAATACGCCCCCCAATCGTTTGCCAACGTCTTGACCATAGAGAATAGCATTAGGGTTATCCTCCATAATTTCTCGGATCGCAAAAAGCGCTGCATCTACCATTGGAATTTTTGCAGCGCTGTTTCCTTCCCGATTTCCTTTCTCTTTTAACACTGCTGTTGGCGCAAATACATGTTCCTCCACTGTGATTGGAGCTGGATCGGCAGCGGCAACTGCTTTTGAAAATTCTTCTTCAATGAATGCAATTGCTTTTTCTTCTAGTGCATACAACTCAGTTTCGGCAATTCCTGCATTCAATAATTTATTGCGCAGTTTCAAATAGGGATCATGTTGTTGATGCTTTTGCCAGTCTTCATCCGTTCGGTAAAATTCACGTCGCACTCCACTAGTGTGATGACCAAGCAATGGCACTTGCGCATGCACCAAATAAGGTTGACGATTTTTACGAACAGCGGCAACTACTTCTTGCAAAACTGTATAGGATGCTGCAAAATCACTCCCATCCACTTGCACGCGATTGAGCCCTTTAAACCCAGCAGCATATTCAAAAGCATTCATTGCTCTCGCTTCTGCAGCAGTCACACTGATTCCCCAATTATTATCCTGTACCAGATAAATGATGGGTAACTTTTTTAATACAGCTACTTGTAACGCCTCGCTCACTTCTCCCTCGGTCATACTGGCATCGCCGAGCGAACAAATCACGACGGGAGGTTCTGCTTTCATAAATGGAGGCAAGCCGCTTGTAGCATCCAACCCCTCTTTTTGCTGTACAGTTTTCCATTCTTCCCAGTAGCGAATACCATGCGCAATTCCCGTAGTCGGAATTACCTGCATGCCCGTGGCACTGGATTGATGAATGATGGTGGGCTTTCCTTTTCCATTATAGCTAGGATGGCTATAGTACTCTCTTCCACCAGAAAAAGGATCGTCAGCCTTTGCTAGTAATTGCAACATCAACTCATACGGACTAAATCCTAGACCCAGTAATAAACTCTCATCTCTGTAATAGGGACTAACAAAGTCTTGTGGCAATAATTGAAATGCAGCCGCTAATTGAATCGCTTCATGTCCTCTCGAAGTAGAATGGACATAAGTACAAATCGAACGATTGGACTCATAGGTTGATGCCATCGCCCGCACCCGACACATATATTCAAAAGCCTTTAACTGTAGAGAGAGATCTTTCATGAAAGAAAAACTATTGAATAGTTAATTCAAATAATGAATCATCCTCTAAAAATCCTTCCAAAACATCCCCAGGTTCAACTGGGCCCACGCCGGCAGGAGTACCGGTAAAAACCAAATCCCCGGGCTCCAATGTGAAGTAGTCGGAGACGTGTGAAAGAATTTCTTCAAAACCATAGATCATCGCAGCTGTATGCCCCTGCTGTACCAAACTCTTGTTCTTATACAAGCAAAAATGGATATCACGTTTATTTTTAAAAGCAGCTGCATCTCTCCATTCACCAATTATTGCAGAATGATCAAAAGCTTTTGCCTTTTCCCAGGGCAATCCTTTATCCTTTAATCGTTGCTGCACATCTCTTGCTGTAAAATCAATTCCAACCGTCAACGCATCATAGATTTCACTTGCTTTTTCGACAGCAATCTGTTTTGCATGTTGACTAATTCTCAACACCACTTCACACTCATAATGAAGATCTGAAGAAAAAGAAGGGATTGAAAAAGATTTTGCCTCTTGCGCCAAAGCGGTGGAAGGCTTGATAAAAATAACAGGCTCCTGCGGCACTTCATTTCCGAGTTCCTTGGCATGGGCGACATAATTTCTACCAATACAAAGTATTTTCATTGCAAAAACAATTTATTACTGATATATCTGATTATTGAATTGATTCATAGTCGTAGCAATTCCCTGTGTGCCAAATACCTCTATCGCATCAACCGAAGCATCAATTTTTTTCTGAACGATTGTCTCTTCAGCTTTTTTCCATTTACTCAATACAAAGTCCGCCTGACGGCCCTTTGGATAATCATTTCCAATTCCAAATCGTAGCTTGGGATAATCGGTGGTTCCGATTGACTCCTGAATACTTTTTAAACCATTATGGCCTGCATCACTACCAGAAGGCTTTATGCGAATGCGCTCCAGCGGTATTGCTAAATCATCCACCACCACAAGTACTTGAGTACGCTCAATTTTCTCTTTTTCCATCCAGAACTTTACAGCCTTCCCACTCAAGTTCATATAGGTGGTGGGACAAATACATATAAATGTCTTGCCTTTCCATTTAATTTCTGCGTGATAAGCGTGTCGTTCCACTTTGAATGTACCTCCGTGTTTCGCTACAAGGGAATACACGACATCAAATCCAATGTTGTGACGCGTGTGCGCGTATTCCTCTCCAACATTTCCCAAACCAACAATCAGGTATTTCATAGATAGCAAGAGGCTCAAAGATCGGCCTTCCCAAACAAAAAACCCGCACCAAAAGATGCGGGTTTATAAAGAGCCTGAAAGGCTTGATTACTTCTTTGCAGCCGGCGCAGCGGCAGGCGCGGCAGCAGCAGTGGCAGCAGGTGCAGCAGCAGCTTCTTCCTGCTTCAACTGACGTGTCAGCGTTACAGAAGCGATAGGAATACGAGGAGAATTTAAAATTTCGTAGTTAGGAACATTTACATCCTCTACACGAACGTTACCATTCAACTCTAGACTATCCACATTTACTTCAATTTGTTCTTTCAAATACTTAGGGAAGGTTTTAACCTTGAGAGATTTCATTTTGGAAATGAATTTACCTCCGTCTTTTACTCCCTTTGCATTTCCTACAAACTTGATAGGAATGTTTGCAATCACTTTTTTATCCTCAACCAACTCTAACAGGTCAACATGGATCAACTCGTCGTTGACTTTGTCAAACTGCAAATCTTTGAGGATCGTGCGATAGGATTTACCATCCAATTTTACTTCGCACAATTGGAAATTGGGTGTGTACACCAGTTTTTTGAAAGCCGCAGCAGGAGCCGAAAAATTGACCTCCTGAGCACCCCCATAAATTACACCGGGCACCAATTCCTGAGAGCGTAGTTGGCGGGTGGCTGACTTGCCAAATGCGGTCCTCAGTTGTCCTTCGATTGTAATCGTGTTCATGTCTATTTTGTTTTTATGATTCACTTGTCTTTCAGCTGTGAATAGACGAACAGGCTGGTGATACTTTTATTTTCAAAGGCATTCCGGATAGCAACAGCAAATAGATCAGCAACACCAAGTACTTTGATCTTTTTAGACTGTTGATTCACCGGGATCGTATCACAGACCACCAGTTCTTCTAACACACTGTTTTCAATGTTTTCGTACGCTTTACCACTGAGCACCGGGTGGGTAATCAATGCGCGTACAGATCTTGCTCCTTTTTCCTTGAGCAACCCTGCACTTTTTGCAAGGGTTCCGCCCGTATCACAGATGTCATCAATAATGATCACGTCCTTATCAACCACATCTCCAATCACCACCATGCTTGCTATTTCGTTAGCTCTTTTCCGGTGTTTATCACAAATCACCATCTCCGCATTGAAATAACTCGCAATCTGTCGGATTCGGTTAGCCGAACCCACGTCGGGGGCCGCAAAGGTAAGGTTTTCCAGCTTTAGTTTCTCGATATAAGGGATGAAAACGGCATGACTGTCTAGGTGGTCAACAGGTATGTCAAAATACCCCTGAATCTGGGGAGCATGTAAATCCATAGTAATGACACGATCCGCACCAGCCGCAACTAACATATTGGCAATCAACTTACTACCAATAGCAACCCGAGGCTTGTCCTTACGATCTTGTCTGGCATACCCGTAATAAGGAATAACCGCAATCACCTTGTAAGCAGAGGCCCTGCGAGCAGCATCAATCATAAGGAGTAACTCCATCAGGTTATCTGATGGAGAAAAAGTACTCTGCACTAAAAAAACATAGTCACCGCGAACACTTTCCAAAAAAACCGGGCAAATTTCTCCATCGCTAAAGCGCTGAATATTGACCTTTCCAAGCTGTGTTCCAAATTGTTTACAGATTTGTTCCGCCAGCTGCTGAGAGCCGGTTCCGGAAAAGATTTTGGCATGTTGCATAGCAGAGTAAATGCGTGTGTGGCACGAAGATATCAATCAGCTAAGACAATTCTTATTCTGGTAAAAAAAACCTTTACACAGGATTGCCACGTAGCACATAGCAATTTATACTTGGCTTATGGAAAGCCGAAAACCGATTCGTCAATGGGCCACTGAGGATAGGCCCAGAGAAAAACTATTTCGGCTGGGGGTGGAACAATTAAGTGCCTCTGAGTTACTGGGCATCCTTTTACAAACGGGTAATCGACAAAAAAGCGCTGTTGAATTAGGCATGCAATTACTAGAAATGGCCAAACAGAACTTACAGGAACTAGGCAGACTCACCCCTCGCGAAATAGCGGCAATCAGCGGAATTGGAAATGCAAAAGCAGCACTGATTTGTGCAGCATTGGAGCTAGGACGCAGAAGACATGCTTCACTGCCGCTGGACAAAAAGCAAGTCACCAGCAGCGCAGACATAGCTCAGTTTTTACAAGTACGGCTCCAGGATCTCCGACATGAAGTATTTGCGGTGCTTTTTTTAAACCGTGCCAACCGAATTAATCATTTTGAAATTGTAAGTGAGGGTGGAATCACGGGCACAGTCGCAGACCCGCGTATCATTCTAAAAAAAGCATTAGAGCAAAATGCTGTAAGCATTATCGTTTGTCATAATCACCCCTCGGGCAACCTTAGACCAAGCAGAGCCGATGAATTACTAACCCAAAAATTAAAGGAAGCTGCGCTTTTACTCGATATCACGATGCTTGATCACATCATCGTCAGCGACCAAGGATACTACAGCTTTGCAGATGAGGGATATATATGAATTGATTAAGCCTGGGCTGTGGGGCCACCAAAATTAAGGGGCAACTGAACTTCCTCCAGATCTTTAATGGCTCCGTTAATAGACTCGTATTTCTGAATATTCTCTGTGAGTGCGCGCATTAATCGCTTTGCATGTTGAGGAGTTAATATAATACGAGATTTTACTCGACTCTTAGGTGTTCCTGGCATTACATTGACAAAATCAATAACAAACTCTGCGTGAGAATGCGTGATGATTGCAAGGTTTGCATACTCACCCTCTGCAACTTCTTCAGAAATTTCAATATTCAATTGATTAGGATTAGACTCAGGCGTACTCATTGCTTGTTTTTTGTAAAGATAAAAAAAGAGGGCCCGTTGAGGCCCTCTAAATTATTTCAACGAAAGATTAATTAGCGGGGTCCTAAAAATTTCCAACGCTCAT
>JACCDU010491617.1_pt1 | contig 13717 bp, 13 predicted proteins | sample 7446081 | NCBI WGS metagenome assembly JACCDU01 (sample SAMN15323447, study PRJNA562643) | freshwater metagenome | isolation source: river surface water | place: USA:Blue River Watershed | collected 2017-08-17 | reverse complement strand
GATTACCTTTTTCTTCCGCCGTACATTCACGCTTAAGCACGTCATTGCAATTACGCTTAAACCATTTGTTGACCTTGGCAGCATCGATAAAACGTTCCGGATTGGCGTTCGGCGACAAGGGCTGGATAAGCTCACTCGTGACGGCATGCTTACCGACGGCCGTCGGGTTATCCGTATGGCAACTGGAGCAGCTCCAGTCGCCACCGTGTGTCTGTTTGTAGAAACTTTCACCGGCTTTGACGGAGAAACCTTTGAAGGCCGGGTTTTGCGCTTTGGCTTCCTGGGCATAGCCCTCCAGAAAGCTTTGTGGGGTAGCCGCTTGGCTTGTAGCGCTCAAAACCGTTAACAATACTGCCCCGCTCAGGACGATGCCACGCTTCATAAAATTTGGTACCTGCATGCTGGTCACTCCATAATGATCGAATGCATTCTGCCTGATGCACATTATGGATTACTTAATTGTCCGCATCATCAACAGGGATATAAACCTAGCCATGAAAAATACGCACAGCTACCTGTCCGCTCTTCTCAGTGTCTTCTTCTGGTTGGTGCCATCCGTACAGGCGCAAGCGTCGTCGTCGGCTTTGCCTACTGTAAGCGACGTGGTTCTTGATCGTTATGTCGGCCGCTGGTTCGAAATCGCCCGTTTGCCGATGTGGTTCGAACGTCAGTGCATTGGGGATGTCAGTGCGACCTACACGGTACGGACCGACCAACGGATGGATGTCCTGAATCGTTGCCGCACCGAGACAGGCTTCATCTCTGCGCAGGGCATTGCCGAAATACCGAACCCCGCGTATCCCGGCCAGCTCCGGGTACGTTTTGCACCGGATTGGCTGAGCTGGTTGCCCGTAGTCTGGGGCGATTACTGGATCATCGACCTCGATCCCCAATACCGTTGGGTACTGGTGGGTGCACCGAGTCGTGATTACCTGTGGATTTTGTCCCGTACGCCGCGCCTGGATGCACAAGTCGTCACAGCACTGAAACAGAAAGCAGCGTCGCTGGGCTTTGCCGTCGGTGCCATGATTGCGGTCGAGAACACGGCCACCGAATAACGTGCGCCCTGCTAGAGCAATTCGAGTTTTTCCAGGCGAACAATCGCCCATTCCCGAATCGCTGTTTTTTCAGCATCTGCCATACGATCCAGGTTTTTATAAGGCATCGCCATACGCGCGTTTTTGCGTAGTAGCGGCTCGTGTCGCATCAGGAAATCCCAGTACAGCGTGGTGAACGGACAGGCCTTCGGACCGGTACGAATCTCCGGGCGGTAAATACACCCTTTGCAGTAATTGCTCATACGTTTTATGTACGCGCCCGACGCAATATAGGGCTTGCTGGTCATGCGCCCCCCCAGAGCGAACAGCGCCATGCCCAGCGTATTGGGCTCTTCCACCCAGGCAACGGCATCCACATAGACCGCCAGATACCAGTCACCCACTGCGCGGGGCGCTAGGCCAGCGAGTAAGGCAAAGTTACCGGTGACCATCAGGCGCTGAATATGATGCGCGTAACCGTGTGCCAGGGTTTGTCCGATTGCTGCCTTTAAACAGGCAGCATGCGTATGACCAGACCAGAACCACTTTGGTAAGGGGCGCTGCGCATCAAGCGCATTAAAGGTCGGCCACTGTGCCGGGTAACGCCAATAAATGCCACGCACAAATTCGCGCCAACCCAGAATCTGCCGGATAAAGCCTTCGACCGCGGCCAGCGGTGCGTGGCCGTTATGATAAGCGGCGTCGACACGTTCAATCACCATCCGCGGATCCAGCAACTTCAGATTCATCGCGGCAGAAATCAGCGAGTGCCAGAGAAACGGCTCGTTCTGCCACATGGCATCCTGCCATTGCCCGAACAGGGGCAGCCGGTGCACGATGAAGTCGTCCAGGGCATGCAAGGCATCTTCCGGTGTAACGGGCCAGTTGAAATGATTGAGCGATCCGGGATGGTCAGGAAAAAAAGCGGTGACATCCGCACAGGCCTGTTGTGTCAGTTCATCGGGTGGAAAACGGCCGGGCCTTGGAACAGACGGTGGTCCGGCGGCGCCAAAACCGGCGCGGTTTTCGGCATCGAAGTTCCATTGGCCTCCTACGGGTTGACCGTCCTGCATCAGATAACCTGTGCGCTGACGCATCCAGCGATAAAAGAACTCCATGCGCAGGCTGTCTCGTCCTGCCTTGTCGCTGCGTGCGGCCCAGGCCTCGAAATCCGGGAGGGTGCAAAGAAAGTGCGTGTCGGGCCAGATTTCCAGCCGCCGCTTCAGTTGTCGCGCACAATCCTGCAATCCGTCCGTTACGCGGACATCGCCAGGCTCCAGAATGCAGAGGCTGTCGATGTCGGGATGCTCAGCGACGAAGCGGGCGAGAACTTCTGACAATGATCGGGCGGTGTGTTCACCGATCCGCTGGTAGGCCAACCGTCGGCCTGCGGCCTGCTGGCGCTGCGCAAAATGACGCATCGCCGAAAAAAAGAGCGCGGTACGGGCTTTATGGCTCCAGACGTGGGTGGCTTCGTCTGGCACCTCGGCCATTAAGACCCAATCGTCAGCCGTTGCCTGCGACAGAAGGGGGTGTGGGTCCGGATGCAGCTGGTCACCAAGAACCAGAAACAGACGTGTTTTGGCGGCCTGTGTCATCTCAGCACAGACCAAATGCTTATAGCCCTGAGAATGCTGTCAGCGTGGCATAGTCGCCATCATGAAACACCAGGGGCTTGGGGGTAGGATCGGCCGCAAAGCGTCGCACCTTCGCCAGGTAGAGCCGGTGGTCACCGCCATCTAGCTGCTGGAAGTTATCGACTTCAAACCAGGCGCAACAACCGGCCAGCAAGGGCACCCCTGCCAAGCCGGGTGCCCAGGCCACCTGATCAAAAGGCCGGTCCAGCGATGCAGCGAACAAATTGGACACTTCCGCTTGTGATTGCGCCAGCACGTTGATGGCGTAAGCGCTTGTCGTGTCGAAAATTTCCAGATGTCGGGAGCTCAGTTGCAGACTCCAGACCACCAGTGCCGGGTCTAGCGACACCGTGTTGAATGAGCTGATCGTCAATCCGACCGCCAGACCATCAGCATCCAATGCCGTGACGACGGCAACCCCAGTGGGGAATCGGCCAAGCGCCGTGCGCAGATCGCGCTGCGCATCACCTGTCGAGGACATCGGCTCGAAAGGAAACGGTTCGGGGTTGTCAGTCTCAGGGGACCGCGTGATTCGGGTCATGCCGATTTGGGTGCAATACGTTAGGATGGGCACAGATTATACCGTTCCCCCTGTTCTCTACGGCATCGCCTCATGACCACTGCCACCGGCCTCAAAAAATTTGCACCCACCCTTATTCGTTGGCAAAAGCAACATGGTCGGCACGACCTGCCCTGGCAAAACACGACGGATCCGTACCGGATATGGCTGTCGGAAATTATGTTGCAGCAAACGCAGGTGCAAACCGTCATTCCCTATTACACCCGATTTTTGCAACGTTTTCCGACGGTAGCGGATCTGGCGGCAGCGCCGCTCGAGACGGTGCTCGAACTCTGGGCAGGCCTCGGATATTACGCCCGCGCCCGCAATCTACATGCCTGTGCCCGTACGGTCGTTGCCGAGCATCAGGGGCGGTTTCCCGAGACCGCAACTGCGCTAGCGTCACTGCCTGGCATCGGGCGTTCTACCGCGGCTGCCATCAGCGCTTTTGCCTTCGGGCAGCGGGCGGCGATTCTGGATGGAAACGTCAAGCGGGTATTTTGCCGGGTGTTCGGCATTGAGGGGGTGCCAACGACCACCTCTGTGGATCGGCAGTTGTGGGAACTGGCCGATACATTGTTGCCGAAAAAAGAAGTGGCCGCCTATACACAGGGCTTGATGGATCTCGGTGCCACTTGTTGTACTCGCGCTAAGGCGCAATGCTCGATTTGCCCGATGCGAACCTTCTGTATCGCATTACAGACGGATCAGGTGCAAGCACTCCCCCATCGTAAAACGCGGCCAGCACTGCCGGTACGTACCTCACAAGTCTGGCTCATTCGTGACGATACACACGTCTGGCTGGAGCGCCGTCAGGCTTGTGGCATCTGGGGGGGATTGCTCAGCCTGCCGGACGCTGAGAGCGTGGCATTGCCGCGTAACGCCGAACAACGGGGTACGGTCCAGGTTCGTCACAAGTTCACGCATTTTGAACTACAGGCCGAGGTGACGCGTTATCAAATCGCGTCTACGGCATCACCCACCGCTCAAAACCGGCATCGCGAACTTGAGCCCTATCCGCTAGCTGAAGCAGAAAAACTGGCTCTGCCTACGCCCTGGAGAAAACTACTGGCAGCAGAACCGACGAGCTGATCGTTGGTGTTTAAACCTCACCGCCCCAGCGCTTCGCGAGGCTATGTGGTACCCGTAGCTGGTCCAGAATACGGGCCACCACAAAGTCCACCATGTCAGCCACGCTTTGCGGATGTTCGTAAAAACCCGGCGACGGCGGCACGATCACGGCACCGGCTTTCGCCAGGCGCAGCATGTTTTCGAGATGAATCACCGAAAATGGTGTTTCGCGTGGCACCATGATCAGGGTGCGCCGCTCCTTCAGCACGACATCAGCAGCCCGCTCAATGAGGTTGTCGGCAAGGCCGGCGGCAATACTAGCCAGGGTACCCATCGAACAAGGGCAGACCACCATCGCATCGGGCGGATTGGATCCAGAGGCTACGGGCGAGAACCAGGCATCCCGGCCGTAAACGCGCAGTTTGCCCGGCCGGCCGGGAAACTGTGCCAGCAGCAAGGCATTGGCCTCGTCCGGTGCCGACGGTAAACGCAACGACAATTCCTGCTGTGCAACAACCTGGGCCGCTTGCGAATAGATCAGCTCCACGGTGATACCCGCACTCAACAGACAGTCCAGTAGACGTAAGCCATAGGGTAAGCCGGAAGCCCCCGTCCAGGCCAAGCAAACGCGGCGAGGTCGGTGAGGTGTAGGGGGCATCGTTTCAGGAAGACTCATCGAATCAGTCATGTGGCGCTTTGGTGTTCATTGGCGATCCGGGTTGGATCATTATTCGCTGCAGGCTGCATCAGCCAGGCAACGATCAGTCCGTTCAGCGTACCAAAAAACAGGGCGGCACCCAAGAACACCGGTGCCAGAACCCAGACACCGGGGCTGGGTACCAGCCAGAGACGGACTATGCCGAGCTGGGCCAGCATGTGTGCGAGCGCAGCCAGAATCGATAGCGTCACCGGCCCAAACCCGCTTGAGGGGCTGTGAACCAAGGAGCGTAAGGCCCACAGCACAGCGAGTGAAGCGACGGCTCCGCCAAGCGACAGCATAAAGCCCGGCGCCAGAAACTGGCCGACTAGCAGACTCACTGCCAGCACACGGAGTATGGTCACCCAGGCAGCGGTTGCCCAGTCATAACGCAATAACACCAGTAGGGTGATGATGTTGGCCAGGCCGGGTTTTACACCGGGTAGTGGGCTGGGAACTGCCGATTCCACCAGGGCAATGGCAATCGCCGCTGCCGTCAGACGGGCGATGCGGTGATCATCGGATGTGAGCGTTAAGGTGCGCATCAGTAAGCCATCGACTCATAGGTCGGCTGACCGCCGGTTAACGTCAGGCTAATGTGGTTGGGTGCGCACAGCGCCATTTCGCCGGGCCGGGTTAGCCATCCTTGTTTCACACAGTATTGACGGGGTCCGGGGTCACTGATGACACGAGCCCGACCTGATTCAATACGAATCACGGTCGGCCCAAGGGCGCCATCAACCGATACCGTGCGAGGTTCATTTAATGCATAGGCGGCAATCAGCTGCCCATCCCGGCGCACCTGCGCCTGCGCTGCGGGTCCTGATTGCCATAACGACACCGAGAGGGTGATCCAGCCGGCAATACCGACCAGCAACACCAGCACATCACCGGGCCGCAGCAGATTTCGCAGTAGCAGCGGGTGTGGGTGTCTGCGGAGACAGTTCACGATGGCGTACCAGAACATCGGGCCGGTCGGCGAATTGCGTTGCCAGCCATTCGGTCATCCAGACTGAGCGGTGCTGGCCACCGGTACAACCGATGGCAACCGTGAGGTAGGAGCGATTATCGTGGCCGTACTTGGGCAACCAGTCCTTGACAAAGCGGGCGATATCTTCGCGTAACTTCAGTGCATCCGGTTGCGATTCGAGAAATGCAGCCACGGGCATATCACGACCGGTTAATGGCCGTAGCGTGGGATCGTAATGCGGATTCGGCAAACAGCGGACATCAAACATCAGATCGGCATCGCGTGGTACCCCATGTTTGAAGCCAAAGGATTCAAACACCAGTGTCAGCCCATCCTGACTGTCCACTTTGAGAAAGTCCCGGATCCAGGCACGCAGAATCGCTGGTTTTAAATGGCTCGTATCCAGCCGGTGCCCCATTTCTGCAACAGGCTCCAGCAACGCACGTTCATGGCGCAGCGCTTCGGCCAGGGTCATGGTCTCGCTGGTTAGCGGGTGGGCCCGTCGTGTTTCGGAAAAGCGCTGTAACAGCGTTTCATCATCGGCATCCAGGAAGAGCACGCTGACATGGGCGTCACGGCGCAGCGCTTCCAGCGCTTTGGGTAGCGCTTCCAGCGACGGGCCGCTGCGCACATCGACAGCAACACCGACACGCGTATAACCATCGCGTTGCAAATGCCCCACCAGTACCGGCAACATATCCGCCGGCAGATTGTCGACGCAGTAATACCCGGCGTCTTCCAAGACAGCCAGTGCGATGGATTTTCCGGAGCCCGAGAGGCCGCTGATGACGACAAGTTCCATGATGGTTTCAGTATAGCTGGGGAATGCGCCATAATGGTGACAGACGATTAAACACAGAGGCCATGCCTCAGGTGCGCTATGACATTGCATGCAACATTGCTTGACCTGCCTTTCCTGGCGGAAATTACCGCCATCCGTCGCGACATCCACGCCCATCCGGAACTGGCCTTTGAAGAAAGCCGTACAGCTGATGTGGTTGCCCGGATGCTGGAAAGCTACGGGGTGGAGGTGCATCGTGGCCTGGCCGGTACCGGCGTCGTGGGTGTCATTAAAGGACACAAAGGCCATAGCGACCGGATGATCGGGCTGCGCGCGGATATGGATGCACTGCCCATGCCTGAGCTCAATGAGTTCCCGCATCGTTCACGGCATGCCGGCAAAATGCACGCCTGTGGCCACGATGGTCATACCGCCATGTTGCTAGGGGCTGCACGCTATTTGTCCGAACACCGGGATTTCGATGGCACAGCCGTCCTGATTTTCCAGCCGGCCGAAGAGGGTGAAGGCGGTGCACGTGTCATGATCGAGCAGGGGCTCTTCAGGCAGTTTCCGGTTGAAGCGGTATTCGGGCTGCACAACTGGCCTGGTCTGCCAGTGGGGCAGATGGCCATCATGCCCGGCCCGGTTATGGCAGGCACCTGCGGCCTGGAAATTCTGATCCGCGGCCATGGTTGTCATGCCGCTATGCCGCACCAGGGCGTGGATACCATCCTGGTCGGCACCCAGATTATTCAGGCCTTGCAAACCGTCATTTCACGCAATCTGCATCCCTGTGATGCGGGTGTGGTGTCGGTCACCCAGTTTCATGCGGGTGATGCCTGGAACGTGATTCCGGAAGATGCCGTGCTGCGCGGTACGATCCGGACCTTCAAGCCAGAAGTCCAGCAATTGGTGGAGCGTCGCATCCAGGAGATCTGCACGGGCATCGCAGCGACCTTTGGTGCCCAGGTCGAAGTCCGTTTCGAGCAGCGTTACCCGCCGACCGTTAATAGCCCGGCGGAAGCACGCTTCTGTCAGGAGACTGCTGCGACGCTGATTGGGGAAAGTCAGGTCATCACCGACGAGCTGCCGTCGATGGGTGCGGAAGATTTTGCCTACATGCTCCTGGAAAAACCCGGCTGTTATGTCTGGCTGGGCAATGGTCCGGGCGAAGGCGGTTGCACACTGCACAATCCGCACTACGATTTCAATGATGACATTACGGCGCTGGGAATTTCCTATTGGGTGGCGCTGACCCGCCGTTTCCTGGGGTAAAACTCAAGTCTAGTAGCGGGCTGTCCGTAGATCCGCCGTTGACACGGATACTCGCTGCTGCTTTTGCATAAACTCCAACAGGACGAAGCTGCGCTGCTCACCATCGGCGATCTCAAAGACGCCTTCCAGGCCAACCAGGGGGCCGCTGACCACCTGCACGCTGTCGCCGGTCTCAAACAGGGTTTTCTTCACTTCCTGAGTACGCTCTCGGATAACTTCGATCACGGCATCCGAAACCGTGGCATAGGCCAACCCGAAACGAACCATACCGGCAATGCCGAGGGTGGAACGGATCGGACCCCAGTTGTCGTTGCCTTCCTCAAGGTGCAGAAACAGATAGCGCGGAAAAAGCGGCTCCATCTTGCGTAGCAGCTTGCCACGTTGCAGCCGCTCGACTTCCATCAGGGGCAGATAGGTTTCGTAGCCCTGGCGCAATAGATTCTCCAACGCCCGCGCTTCGTTGCGGGGTTTACTCTGAACCAGATACCAGGTGCGTGCCATAGCGGTGCATTTTAACCATAGTTGTTTTTAACGCGCCAAGCCATTGATTTACTTGACGCACAGGGCCCGGACCCGTATTGTCACGGCTTGGATACTTCCACGCGCCGATTTGAGCTCCTCAGCTTGCGGGCGCGCTTATAAATACTGCTAAAGCGATGGGATATTGAACACCCGCCGCTTGCAGCCCCGCTGACCGGCGGGTTTGTTTTTTTAAGATGAATGGCCATGACTGCACCACAATCCGCACCACAGCCCGATCGCACTGAAGAGATTCTGTCCCACCTGAAAGAGCGCGTCCTTGTTCTGGATGGTGCGATGGGGACCATGATTCAGCGGCACAGCCTGACCGAAGCCGACTTCCGTGGCGAACGTTTTGCCGCGCACCCGCATGATCTCAAGGGTAATAACGATCTGCTGCTACTGACACGGCCGGATGTGATTCAGGGCATTCACGAGCAATATCTGGCGGCCGGTGCCGATATTATTGAAACCAATACGTTCAACGCCACACGTCTATCTCAATCCGACTACAAGCTCGAAGAGATCGTTTACGAGCTCAACGTGGCAGGTGCTGCGCTGGCCCGTGTGGCTTGCGACAAATACACCGCTCTGAACCCAGCCAAGCCCCGCCTGGTTGCCGGCGTCATCGGTCCTACCTCGCGCACGGGCTCCATTTCGCCCGACGTCAATGATCCGGGTGCCCGCAACGTCACCTTTGACGAGCTGGTCAGCAACTACATCGAGGCTACCAATGGCCTGATCGACGGCGGCGCCGACATCGTGCTCATCGAAACCGTGTTCGATACGCTCAATGCCAAAGCTGCCGTGATGGCGGTAGAACAGGTCTTCGCCGCACGCGGACGCCGCTGGCCGATCATGATCTCGGGCACCATCACTGACGCCTCCGGTCGTACACTGTCCGGTCAGACGGCGGAAGCCTTCTGGACCTCGTTGGCACATGCGCGTCCGATCTCGATGGGCCTGAATTGCGCACTGGGTGCCAAGGAACTCCGTCCACACGTCGAAACACTTGCCCGCATCTGCCCGACGTACACTTCGGCACACCCCAACGCCGGTCTGCCCAATGCCTTTGGCGGCTACGATGAAACGCCGGAGATGCTGGCCGAAGCCATCCGGGAATGGGCTGTTCATGGCTTGGTGAATATCGTCGGTGGCTGTTGTGGCACAACGCCGGATCACATTCGTGCCATCGCCAATGCGGTTGCCGGTGTCAAACCGCGCCAACCGGCGGTTGTCCCGCATCGTTTGCGCCTCTCCGGTCTGGAGCTCTGTGAAATCGGCCCGGAATCTTTCTTCGTCAACGTGGGTGAACGCACCAACGTCACGGGTTCGCGCGCTTTCGCCAAGATGATTCTCGAGAACCGTTTTGATGACGCCCTGGCAGTAGCTCGCCAGCAGGTGGAGAATGGCGCCCAGATCATCGACATTAACATGGATGAAGCCATGCTCGATTCGGAAGCCGCCATGGTGCGCTTCCTGAATCTGATTGCGTCCGAGCCGGATATCTCGCGGGTGCCGATCATGATCGATTCGTCGAAATGGTCAGTCATCGAAGCCGGCCTCAAGTGCATTCAGGGTAAGGGGATCGTCAACTCGATCTCCATGAAGGAAGGCGAAGCCGAATTCCTACGCCAGGCCAATCTGGCACGTCAGTACGGTGCGGCCGTCATCGTGATGGCCTTTGATGAGAAGGGACAGGCCGATACCTTCGCGCGTAAAGTCGAAATCTGCGAACGTGCCTACAACCTGCTGGTCGCCAACGGCTTCCCGCCCGAAGACATCATCTTCGACCCGAATATCTTTGCCATTGCCACGGGTATTCCGGAGCACGATGGCTACGCCGTCGACTTCATTGAAGCCGTGCGCTGGATCAAGGCGCATCTGCCACATACCCATATTTCGGGTGGCGTTTCCAATGTGTCGTTCTCGTTCCGTGGTAACGACCCGGTGCGTGAAGCCATTCATACCGTTTTCCTCTATCACGCCATCCAGGCCGGCATGACCATGGGGATCGTTAACGCCGGTCAGCTCGGCGTGTACGACGGAATCGAACCGGCGTTGCGTGCCAGGGTCGAAGACGTGGTGCTGAACAAACACGCCGGTGCCGGTGAAGCACTGGTGGAATTTGCGCAGAGCGTTAAAGGCACGGCCAAAGAACGCGTCGAGGATCTGGCCTGGCGTAGTTGGCCGGTGGAAGAGCGCCTGAGCCATGCCATGGTGAAAGGCATCACCGACTATGTGGTGGCCGATACCGAAGAATGCCGAGCCGCGCTTGCGGCGGCGGGTAAGCCGCCGCTGGCTGTGATCGAAGGTCCGCTGATGTCGGGTATGAATACCGTCGGCGATCTATTTGGTGCCGGCAAGATGTTCCTGCCGCAGGTGGTGAAATCTGCCCGCGTCATGAAGCAGGCTGTGGCTCATCTGGTGCCATTCATTGAAGAAGAGAAAGCCCGCACCGGCGCTGCGGCCAAGGGCAAGATTGTCATCGCCACGGTCAAGGGCGATGTGCATGACATCGGCAAAAATATTGTGGCCGTCGTGCTCGGCTGCAATGGTTACGAGGTTGTTGACCTCGGTGTCATGGTGCCGTGCGACCAGATTCTTAAAGCAGCGATTGAACACGAAGCTCAGGTCATTGGCCTGTCCGGCCTGATTACGCCCTCTCTGGAAGAGATGACGCACATCGCTAATGAAATGACGCGTCAGGGTTTCGATATTCCGCTGATGATCGGTGGTGCCACCACCAGCCGTGCGCATACCGCCATCAAAATTGCACCGAACTACGATCATCCGGTGGTCTACGTGCCGGATGCCTCGCGCGCAGTGGGTGTGGTGTCGAACCTGCTGTCTTCCGATCTGGAAAAAGCCGCCAACTACCGCGCCGAACTTGCCGCCGATTATGAGAAAGTCCGTCAGCAGCACGCCAACAAGAAGGGCGTGACGCTGGTGCCAATCGACACTGCGCAGTCGAATGCTTTTGATGCCTTTACAGGTGAGTATGCGAACTACCAACCGGCTGCACCACAGCATACCGGTGTTCAGGTGGTGAGGCCGGCGCTGGGTGCGCTGGTGCCCTATATCGACTGGAGCCCTTTCTTCCAGACCTGGGATCTGACGGGTTCTTTCCCGGCAATTCTGGATGATAAGGTGGTCGGTGAAACAGCCCGTCAGGTCTACGCCGATGCGCAAACGATGCTCGAGCAAATCGTAGCCGAAAAATGGCTGCAGCCACGCGGTGTATTCGGGTTGTTCCCGGCCAATCGCGTTGGCGATGACATCGAAATCTATATCGATGAGGCGCGTCAGCACACGGGCATGATCTGGCACAACCTGCGTCAGCAGCAGGAACGCCCGGCCGGTAAACCCAACTGGTGTCTGGCGGATTTCATTGCCGAGAAAAAGCCGACGGGTACCACGGCTGATTGGATCGGCGGCTTTGCCGTTTCTTGCGGCGAAGGGATTGAGTCGCATCTTAAGCGCTTCGAAGCCGCGCACGATGATTACCGCAGCATCATGCTCAAGTCACTGGCAGACCGTCTGGCGGAAGCTTTTGCCGAATGGCTGCATCGTGAAGTGCGCATGAAGCACTGGGGTTATGCTGCCGATGAGCAGCTGGATAACGCGGCGCTGATCAAAGAAACTTATCGTGGTATCCGTCCGGCACCGGGTTACCCGGCCTGCCCGGATCATCTGGCCAAACGGGGCTTATTTGAGCTGCTTGAAGTACCGAAACTGGCCGGTATGACGCTGACTGAATCCTGCGCCATGTGGCCGGCGGCATCCGTCTCCGGCTTCTATCTGGCACACCCGGCCGCACGTTATTTTGCGGTGGGTAAGATCGGTACGGATCAGCTGGAAGACTGGGCACGCCGTTGTGGCCTTGCCGTCAACGACGCACAACGTTGGCTGGCGCCCAATCTATAAGACACGGTGGTGAAAGGCGAAGCCACCTGCGGGTGGTTTCGTCATTTTTGAGCGGGAAAGTCCTTAGGCGCTTCCCAGATAATTTCTTTTTTTTCGTGCTGTGCCTGTGCCAGCATCTTGATAAATGGCTGTGCGCGGACTGAGAGACCGATCAGTTCATGAGGCTCAATGCCGACATCCGGTATGGGGAGCGTTTCCTGAGCACCCCGTCCTTCCTTGAGGCGTTTCTCCTGCGCCGTCATGGCCAGAAGATGCGTAAGCGCCGGTGCCATTTCAGCAACCGTAATAACACCGCGTTGGGTGGGCGACTTACCGACCACTTTGAGTAGGGCGCGTGCCACGTCGTCAAACATGAGCAGATTCGCAGTGGCCTGCGAGGTAAAGCGTACGAGCATGATGCCTCCCGGTGATGCAGCATATTGTTCTAGTTTGAGCTCGGATTAGACCCGTTTTCTTGAGCTCCTTTATAATACGCTCATACCCCTATTGTGAATAAAAACAGAGAATTAACATCATGCACGTTCTAGAACCCCTTTTTGAACAGAACCGGATCTGGTCAGAAAAAGTCCAGGCAGAGTCGCCCGAATTCTTTAGTGATCTCGCTAAATTGCAACAACCTGAATACCTCTGGATCGGCTGCTCGGATTCCCGCGTGCCTGCCAACCAGATACTGGGCTTAAAGCCCGGTGAAGTCTTTGTCCACCGCAACATCGCCAACGTGGTGGTGCATAGTGATCTGAACTGCCTGTCGGTCGTGCAATATGCCGTACAGGTACTGCGCGTCAAACACATTCTGGTGGTTGGCCACTATGGGTGTGGTGGCGTCAAAGCCGCGCTGGATGGTGTGCGCATCGGTCTGGCGGATAACTGGCTGCGCCATATCCATGATGTCCGGCAAAAGCACCAGGCAATTCTGGATGCTGCACCTGAGGCTGATCGCCATGACATACTCTGTGAGCTGAATGTGATCGAACAGGTGTTGAACCTCGCTCAATCCACAGTGATGTATGACGCCTGGTCACGTGGTCAGGAAATCACTGTCCATGGCATGGTGTACGGCCTCAAGGATGGCATTGTCCGTAATCTGAACATCTCCATTCATAGCCTTAATGCCATCTGCCCGGCGTATAACCACGCGCTGAGCACCTATCTGACCGAAGCCTGAGATGAATAGTGCCGCGGCAGGCATCGGCAGCGAGATGAATATGCGTCAGCGGCGGACCCTGCTGGCGGGTGCGGTTGGT
>JACCDU010878517.1_pt1 | contig 13722 bp, 13 predicted proteins | sample 7446081 | NCBI WGS metagenome assembly JACCDU01 (sample SAMN15323447, study PRJNA562643) | freshwater metagenome | isolation source: river surface water | place: USA:Blue River Watershed | collected 2017-08-17 | reverse complement strand
ATGGCATTGCTTTCCATCCTCCGTTACCCCGATCCGCGTCTGCACAAGGTGGCCCAGCCCGTGCAGACTTTTGACGCACGCCTGCAGCAAACCATCGACGCGATGTTCGAGACCATGTACGACGCCAAAGGCATCGGCCTGGCCGCCACGCAGGTCGATGTGCACGAGCGCCTGATCGTGATCGACGTGTCCGAGGAACGCAACGAACCGCTGGTGTTGATCAACCCCGAGATCACCTGGTCCAGCCCCGAGCGCGTGCGCGGGGACGAAGGCTGTCTGTCGGTGCCCGGCATCTACGACGGGGTGGAGCGTGCCACCGCCGTCAAGGTCAAGGCGCTGGACCGCGAAGGCAAGGAACAGGCGATCGAGGCCGATGGCCTGCTGGCGGTCTGCATCCAGCACGAGATGGACCACCTGATGGGCAAGGTGTTCGTGGAGTACCTGTCGACCCTCAAGCAGGGCCGAATCAAGACCAAGCTGGCCAAGGCGCTGCGCGACGAACAGCGCTGAGGGGCCCGGCTTGAAACTCGTTTTTGCGGGCACGCCCGAATTCGCACGCGAAGCCCTGGCGGCCCTGCACGCCGCCGGCCACGAAATTGTGCTGGTGCTGACCCAGCCCGACCGCCCGGCGGGCCGGGGCATGAAGCTGCAGGCCTCGCCCGTCAAGCAATGGGCGCTCGAACACGGCGTGCCGGTGCAGCAACCGCGCAGCCTGCGCCTGGACGGCAAATACCCGGAAGAAGCCGCCGCCGCGCGCGAAGCCTTGCTGGCCGCCCAGGCCGAATGCATGGTGGTGGCCGCCTACGGGCTGATCCTGCCGCAGTGGACGCTGAACCTGCCCCCCAGAGGTTGCCTGAACATCCACGCCTCCCTGCTGCCGCGTTGGCGGGGGGCGGCGCCAATTCACCGCGCCATCGAAGCGGGGGATGCCGAAACCGGCATCACCATCATGCAGATGGACGCGGGACTGGACACGGGCGACATGCTGCTGGTGCGCCACCTGCCCATCGCGCCGGACGCCACCACCGCCACATTGCACGACACGCTGGCGGCCCTGGGCGGCGAGTGCATCGTGCAGGCGCTGGCCGCACCCGATGCACTGGTGCGCACGCCACAGCCGCTGGAAGGTGTGACCTACGCCCACAAGATTGAGAAGGCGGAAGCCGCGCTCGACTGGGGCCTGCCCGCCGAGGTGCTGGCGCGGCGCATCCGCGCCTTTGACCCGTTTCCGGGCATGACCGTACCGTTGCTGCACAACGGCAGCACCGAAACCCTCAAGCTCTGGGCCGCCACGGCCGAGCCTTTGGCCGGTGCAGCCGAGCCTGGCACCGTGGTGCAGGCCGATGCCACGGGCGTGCGCGTGGCCTGTGGCGCGGGCCAGTTGTGCCTGACCCAGTTGCAGCGGCCTGGCGGCAAGCGCCTGAACGCAGCCGACTTCTTGCGCGGCTGCCCCTTGCAGCCCGGCCAGAGCCTGAAGAGCGTCTGATGTTTTTCCTTTCGCACTTGCGCCGCCACCCAGCCTTCCGCCAGGGCATGCGCGACGTGTCGCCCCAATCGACCGGCATCGCGGCCTGGGGCCTGATGACCGGCGTGGCCATGGTCAAGTCCGGCATGAGCGTGTTCGAGGCGGTGGCCATGACGATGACGGTGTTCGCCGGCAGTTCGCAGCTGGCCGCCATCCCGCTGATCGTGGCGGGCGCGCCGGTCTGGGTGATCTTGGCCACCGGCTTTTGCGTCAACCTGCGTTTTGTGGTGTTCAGCCTGCACCTGCGCCCCTTTTTGATGCACCTGCCGCTGTGGCAACGCCTGGGGCACGGTTACATGACGGCCGACCTCAGCTACGTGCTCTTCACCCGCAAGTACCACCATCCCGGACGCACCCCCGAAGAAAAGCTGGAACAGGAGGCTTACCTGGCCGGCAACGACTTCCTCAACTGGTTGAGCTGGATTGTGGCGAGCCTGCTGGGCATCGCGCTGGCCAACATCATCCCGACCGCCTGGGGCCTGGGCTTTGCAGGCATCTTGTGCCTGCTGGGCGTGCAGTGCTCGCTGGCCAGTTCGCGCCTGCGCATCTTCTCGGCGCTGGTGGCGGGTGTGGCGGCGGTGCTGGCCTATGCCTTGCCGCTGCGGCTGAACATCGTGTTCGCCATCGCCGTGGCCGTGATTCTGTGCCTGACGGCCGAACGCCTGCGTCCCACACCTGCCGCTGGAGGTCACGCATGAACGGCACCGATTTCTGGACGCTGGCCGTCATCGTGGGCCTGGCCGCCGTGACGGTGCTCACGCGCTGCTTCTTTTTTATCTCCGACAAACCCTGGCACTTGCCGGGCTGGGCACAACGCGGCCTGCAATACGCGCCGATCGCCGCGCTGTCGGCCGTGGTCATTCCGGAAATCGTCACCGTCCAGGGCCAGCTCGTTTCGACCTGGCAGGACGCCCGCCTGTTTGCCGCAGCGGTCGGCACCGCCACCTATTTCTGGCGCAAGGACGTGCTGCTCACCATCGTGCTGGGCATGGCCATTTACTTGCCTCTGCACCTGGGCCTGGGCTGGTGATCACAGCGGCAGCCGGCCTTGTGCCTCGGCTGCGGCGCGGGTTTGCTGGCGGTCTTCGGCCGCGCGTTCCGCGTATTTGTTGAAGCGCCAGGAGGTGCCTTCGAGGGTGATGCGCCGCCACACGGCACGTTTCTCGCCAGCGCTCATCTCGGTCCACAGCTGCACTTCTTCAAAGCTGCGGCCACAGCCTTTGCACTGTTCGTCGCCCTGGCTGGTCGAGCAAATGGCAATGCAGGGCGTGTCGGGCGTGGTGGCGTACCAGTCCTGAAAGGCCTCGGCCGCGTCGTGCGGCAGTGTGAACTCGTCGGCCAAGTCCTGTTTGTAGAACACCATCAAGGCATACACCTCGGCCAGCGCGCGCAACTCGCGCGGCAAGGTCACCCCGTCGGGTGAGGGGTGTTTGGCGCGCCAGTGGTTGATGGCGGCCTCGATGTCGGTGATGTGGATGCCGGCCATGGTGTTTCGAGCAGGACGGCGATCATAGCCGCTGCGACCGGTCCATGCCCTTGCGACGGGCAAGGGCTTCGTTTCCGGTTTCCAATCGCTTCCTGAAGGGGAGTAGCTCCCTGTGGCGGGTTCTGTATCTGCCATCGGCACATCGTCATGTCGAAGCCTTGGCTTCCGGTGTGTCGGGCCCGCCAGCTTGGCGGGTCGAGCAAGACCTTCGATGAATGCCTGTGGGGCTTTGTCGAGGGTTTGGCGCCCAGCGGTTACGCCGCTGTCTGCATTTTCCTGACGAACGCTGCACGGGTTTTGCGAAACCTTGTTGGAGAACCTTGTTCATGGAATTCCTGTCTGCTCCCTGGTGGTCTGCCCTGCTGGCCATCGTCCTGATCGACCTCGTTCTGGCCGGCGACAACGCCATCGTCATCGCCCTGGCCGCCCGCCAATTGCCCCCTGACCTGCAGAAAAAAGCCATCCTTTGGGGCACGGCGGGCGCCATTGCCGTGCGCAGCTTGATGACGCTGGGGGTGGTCTGGCTGCTGCAGATTCCCGGCTTGATGCTGGTGGGTGGTTTGGGGCTGCTGTGGATCGCCTACCGCCTGATCGCCGACACCGGCGAGGACGACAGCCATGGTCCGGTCGCCACCACTTTCTGGGGCGCCATGAAAACCATCATCGTGGCCGACGCCCTGATGGGCGTGGACAACGTGCTGGGCGTGGCCGGTGCGGCCCATGGCTCTTGGGATCTGGTCATCATCGGTTTGCTGGTGAGCGTGCCGATCGTGGTGTTCGGCAGTTCGGTGGTGCTCAAGCTGGTCGAGCGTTTTCCCATCATCGTGCAGGCCGGCTCCGCCGTGCTGGCCTTCACGGCCGCCAAGATGCTGGTGGGGGAGCCGTTGCTGGCGCCGGTGTTCAGCGCCCCTTCGTCGCAGGCCTTGACATGGCTGGTCTACGCCGTGGCCGTGATGGGGGTGCTGGGACTGGGGGCCTGGACCAGCCGCCGCAGCCGTGCAGCTGAGGCCTGAGCCCGCGCTTCAGCGTTCGAGCTGCATCTCGCGCAAGCGGGCTTGGATCTGCCGCACGCGGGTGTCCACGATCGAGGCTTCGATGTGGTCGCCAGCGCGCTGTGTGCCCGTCCGGGCCACATCTTGCGCGGCGCGAAAGCGGTCGAGTGCGCCTTGCGCGTCCAGACGCGCCAGCTGGGCTTCGCCTTCGGCGCGCAGCGAGGCCAATTTCTGGCCTTGCCCGGCCAGCAAGGTGGCCAGCAGGTTCCAGGCCTGGGCGTCGTGGGGGGCGTTTTGCACTTGCAGGCGCAACTGCTGCACCACGCTGGCGGTGGCCGCATGGCCCGGCAGGTGCGCCAGCGACTGTGCCATGGCCACCAACTCAGGCCGAGGCCAGCGGGTGACCATGGCCGAGGGCTGCAGGCTTTGCACCACCTGCGCGTGCTCACCGCGGGCTGCCTGCCATTCGGCGCCCAGCAAGCGGCTCAGACGTGCGGCGGCTGTGGTGTTGGCGCTGACAGCTTGCAGGCTTTGCCAGTGCTTTTGGGCGGGTTGAGGCTCACGCAACAGCAGGTGGGCCAGCGTGGCCGCATACAGGCTGCCGGCTTTTTGGGCGGGACTGGCCTGGGGCGGCAGGCTGGCGGGCAGTTGCGTCCAGGCGTGCAGCTTGTCCACTTGCGATTGCGACAACACGCGCGCCCGTGCCGACAGCATGGCCTGTTCCATGTCTTGTGCCATGCCCGCGCTGCTCACGCCCAGCGGCAGGCGGCTTTGCATGTCGGCAATGCGCTCGGTGGTCAGCGGGTGGCTGCGCAGGTAGGGGTAAGCGCCGTTGTCGTTCACGCCGGCGGCCTGCTGCAGCTTGCCAAACATGCCAACAAAGCCACGCGGGTCGTAACCGGCATCGGACAAGATGCCAAAGCCGACGCGGTCGGCCTCGCGCTCCATGTCGCGCGAATAGCTCAGCTGCGATTGGATGGCGGCGGCCTGGCCGCCCACGATCAGGGCCTGCGTGCCTTGCGCGCTGCGGCTGGCCGCCAGAGCCCCCAGGATGAGCGAGCCGATCACCAGCGGCGTCATGCGCCCCTGAGCCTCCATGGAGCGGGCGATGTGGCGTTGCGTGACGTGGCTGAGCTCGTGCGCCAGCACCGAAGCCAACTCGTCGCGCGAGGTGACCACGGCGATCAAGCCCAGGTGTACGCCCAGGTAGCCGCCGGGCAAGGCAAAGGCATTGACCGAGCGGTCCCGTCCCAGCAGGAGGCGCCAGGCAAACCGCTCGCGCAGCTCGGCCGAGAGTTCACCGCGCGCAGCAGCGGCTTCTACCAGCGGGGTCCACAGCCGGGCAATGTACTCGTCCAGCACCGCGTCTTCGAGGTAGTCCGGGTCGCGGTACAGCTCGCGCGCAATCCGGTCACCCAACTGCCGCTCGGCGGCCAAAGACATGCCTTCGCCCTCGCCCAGCGAGGGCAGTGCCTGGCGTTGCGGCCAGGCCGGGCCCATGCACAGGCACCAGGCCAGCACGGTCAAGCCCCAACGTCGGGGCCAGCGGGGGGAGCGAGCAGAGGAGAGAGAGACAGGGTTCACGGTCGGGGCGGGTCAGAGCGCTGCGCGATTGACCGTATCATGCGCCATTGTCGTCAAGCTTCTGTAAATCCTTTTTTCCTGCGGTCCATGAGCGCCTCTTCTTCCCCCCTGACCCACTTCGACGCCCAAGGCCAGGCCCACATGGTCGACGTGGGCGCCAAGGCCAGCACCCACCGCACAGCGGTGGCCACAGGGCGCATCCGCATGCTGCCGGCCACGCTGGCGCTGATCCAGTCGGGCACCGCCAAAAAAGGCGATGTGCTGGGCATTGCACGCCTGGCCGGCATCATGGGTGCGAAGAAAACAAGCGACTTGATCCCTCTGTGCCACCCGATCGCACTCACCCGCGTGGCTGTCGAGTTCGAGGTGTTGCCCCAAGCTTCTGAAATCGTCTGCACCGCCACAGCCGAAACGGTGGGTCAAACCGGCGTGGAAATGGAAGCCTTGACCGCCGTGCAGGTGGCCTTGCTCACGATCTACGACATGAGCAAAGCTGTCGATAGGGGTATGGTCATCACCGACGTGAAGCTGCTGGAGAAGCACGGCGGTAAGAGCGGCAGCTGGGTGGTTGCATAAATCGCCTGTTGACGCATTTTTTGAATCTCTGGATTGAAAAAATGCGATGGCCTCCGCGATTGCCGTTTTGCGTTTGCAAACCAGCAACTACCGAGGCCCTCGATTCATACCAAGGCTGATGCCGCAAAGGCACCAGCCATTCGTCCGTTCAATGCATCAGTAACTCAAGCAGGATCACTTGTCAGAGGCATTCGTGAAGGGGTATGGATATTTTGTGAGGAGATTATGGCCTGACAAAACGGACTCCAACATGGCCTTGTTGCCGAACCAAAGGTACCCGTTCAGGCTGTTTTGGATGCGAAAGTCTTTGTATTGGACTGCACCATCAAAAATGGCACCGTCCTTGGCGGCGAAAATGAAATCGCGGCCAACCATGTCACCCCGTTCAACTTGAAGGTACTTGAGAGAGGGCTTGAACACCAAAATCTTCATCCCAGCAACGTCTTTGACCTCGAATGTGCTTTCGCCGGCATCTTGTAAAGGTGTATCGCCGTTGTTGTCATGGTTGTAAAACCAACGGAAAACACCTGTTTTCGCGCTTGTGTCGTAGCTTTTCAGGCGGACATAAAAGTTGTTATCAACCCACAAAGCGTAGCCAGAGTCGTCTTTCAGAGCAACCAATGCGTTCACGAAGTCTGGGATGGTTTTAACTTCTGACGAGCCCACTTTGGTACCCAAATGCTTCGCGCGGTCAGTGGCTCGGTTGGGAACCCATAGCATGTACGCATCTGAACCGATGACACTGCCGGTGTGGTCATAGCCTTTGCTGCCCGCCTGGAATTTGGCAGCTTTGCAGGTGGCAGTGTCTTCCGCTTCGTCGCAATAGCTGGCATTGACCTCCAAAATCACCAAGTTGCTCAGGTCTTTTTCTTCAAAGCAGTGTTGCTCGATGTAAGACACAGCAGCATTCGGGCGGATGCGGACGCAGTTTTTTTCGAACGCGACCTCGGCCTTCTCGAATGGGTTTCCTTCGGTGTCAACCCATGTGCCTTGGGTGGTCAACGAATATTCATTGCTCCAGTTGCCTTTTTTGACCCAGCCTTTGTCCAAAATTCTTTCTATATTGGAAGAAACTTTGGTGTCGGCATCGTACTTCAGGTACTCCACATTCAGAAAGCTTCCCGATTTCCACTGACCGATGCCGCCATCGGCATTGGCGTCGAAGGTGTTGTAGCTGCTGCTCATTTCGCCGATCACTAGACCATCTTTGAGCATCTGCTTGGGATCCATTGTGGAGCCGCCGAGGTTGACGACCTTGGTGGTGGACGCGACCGCTGTTTGCACGGTTGGAATCTTCTTGAGCTCCGCAGCGCGCTCGGTGGCAGGTTTGTTCAAGGCCGTGATCACCGACGCAGACAACTGACCGTCTTCCAACAAGCTAGTCACCGTGTTGGCCGCAGCAGCCACCGCCGTCTTCATTTTCGGCGTGCTGTTTTCGGTCACTGCTTTTTGAATTTCTCCCAAAGTGTGTGCCAGCAGCTGTGCCACAGGCTTGAGTGAACTGTCTTTCGAGACATCAAGCTTCATCAGATCTTTGCTGGGATCCACGCCCCATGTCGCTTTCAAGGCCGTCACAGCGGTATCAATGTCTGCGAGTGCGAGTCTGCCGCCAGAGACGTTTTCGGTCAGCGCATTTGTGGTGACCACCGTGGTCAGTGGGGTGATTTTCACATCGTCGGTGGCGCCAACGGGCACAGGGGCGGCCAGAACGAAGGGGCTGCGATTGGCCTGCGCAAAGCTCAATCCACCGTCATCCGAGTCTTTGGTGTCGCCCGTAGTTTCGGTGATCACCACCAAGCCAGCGGCATCGCCACCCGTGTAATTGATGGCGTAAGCGCCCTTGTCGTCTGTCGTGGCAGATGGCTCATCGGCGTCACATTTGAAGTTCAAGTTCAGGTCAAGACAGACCTTGGCGTTGGCGAGGTAGCCGTCAACGGCCAAGCCCCCAATGGTGGTGGATGTGGCAGGTGTGCCACCACCACCACCACCGCCACCACAAGCGCTCAAAACCACCAAAACCACGGCTCCGCTGATGGCTTTCACATGCTTTCTCATGTTCATGCTGAATCTTCTCTAAAAATGCTTGTAGAAGTGATAAATGAGGAACAATTACAATATATATCTCTATTTCTGACAAGATTATTGATTTAATACTTGACTGTTCGAGAAGATCATTGAAATGAAAGAACCCATGCAGGCGACCAAACCAGCACCGTGAAGCTGCGGGAGAAATGCGACGCCAGGAGTCGTCTGCGCGTGTGCGCAGGGTCATCGCAGGCTGAAGGGACTTCCGCATCCTCAGGTCGATCCGAGGATGCGAAAAGGAAAAATCAGCCCTCAGCGCGGCGATGGGCCACGCGCGAGCAGCGCGTACAACAAGATGGCACCAAACGTGGCGGTGCCGATGCCACCCAGGGCAAACGGGCCGAACTTCAGCGTGAAGTCGCCCGTGCCCAGCACCAGGGTGACGGCGGCCACGATCAAGTTCTTGTTCTCCGAAAAGTTTACCCGGTTGTCCACCCAAATCTTGGCGCCGGCCACGGCGATCAGGCCGAACACCACGATGGACACGCCGCCCATGACCGGCAGCGGGATGGCCTGGATCAGCGCGCCGAACTTGGGCGAAAAGCCCAACAACACCGCCATCAGCGCAGCCACCAGGAAGGTGGCGGTCGAGTAGATGCGCGTGGCGGCCATGACACCGATGTTTTCGGCGTAGGTGGTCACGCCGGTGCCGCCAGCGGCGCCACTGACCATGGTGGCCACACCATCGCCAATGAAGGCGCGGCCAATGTAGGCGTCCAGGTTCTCGGCCACCAGGATGATGGCCACCGGTGCGATCAGCAGCATGGCGCGGCCGTCAAACACTGGCGCGGTCAGCTGCTGCAGGCCCAACCAGGCGGCCTGGGCCACGCCCGAAAGGTCCAGCGGTTTGCCCAGACCCAGACCGTTGGCCAGCACGGCGTAGATGACGCTGGCCAGGAGCAGGCCCACCAGAATCAGCAGGCGCTGCACCATGCCCCGGAGGTAGACCGCCACCAAGCCGACGCAGACAAAGGTGACCAGCTGCATCCAGGCGTCGAAATCGCCAGCGGCCATGTTCTTGACCGGCACCCCCGCCAGGTTCAGGCCGATCACGGCCACCACGGCGCCGGTCACCACCGGGGGCATGAGCCGCTCGATCCAGCCGGTGCCGATCGCCTGCACCAACAGGCCAATCAGCGTGTAAAGCGCGCCACAGGCGCTGATGCCGCCCAGCGCCAGACCGATCTGCGCGTTCGGCCCTTTGCCCGCGTAGGCGGTGGCGGCCATCACCACCCCGATGAAGGCAAAGCTCGAGCCCAGGTAGCTGGGCACCTTGCCGCCGGTGATGAGGAAAAAGATCAGCGTGCCGATGCCGCTCATAAGGATGGCGATGTTGGGGTCAAAACCCATCAGGATCGGTGCCAGCACGGTGGCCCCGAACATCGCGATCACATGCTGTACCCCCATGGCCACGGTGTGCGGCCAGGGCAGCCGCTCGTCGGGCGCGATGGCGCCGCCTTGCTGCAGCATTTCGGGGGGCTGAACTTTCCAATCTAACAGCGACATCGTGGTTCCTTGTGAAATTGCTGAGGGCTGCTAGCGCAGTCTGTCGGTGCGCGGGCCCTCTCGGCGACAGCCACGGTGCGGGCACAATGCGGTCTCTTAGCCTTTCCACTGTGCGAACGAGGAAAAGACCATGATCGACATTGATCCCGCGGCGCGCGCCCAGGTCCACCTGATCGACCACCCGCTGGTGCAGCACAAGCTCACCCTCATGCGCAAGAAAGACGCCAGCACCAGCAGCTTTCGGCGTCTGCTCAACGAGCTGGCCGGCCTGATGATCTACGAGGTCTGCCGTGACATGCCTTTGCAGTCCGTCCAGATCGAGACCCCGCTGGAAACCATGACCGGCCAGGTGATCGACGGCAAGAAGCTGGTGTTCGCCAGCATCCTGCGCGCGGGCAATGGCATTCTGGACGGCGTGCTGTCGGTGGTGCCCGGTGCCCGCGTGGGCCACATCGGCCTGTACCGCGATCCGCAAACGCTGCAGGCGGTCGAGTACTACTTCAAGATGCCCAAGGCCATGAACGAGCGCGACGTGATCGTGGTCGACCCGATGCTGGCCACCGGCAATTCAGCCGCCGCCGCCATCGCCCGGCTCAAGCAGTGCCAGCCGCGCTCGATCAAGTTCCTGTGCTTGCTGACCTGTCCTGAGGGTATCAACACCTTGCATCGCGAGCACCCGGACGTTCAGATTTACACCGCCGCCATCGACCGCGAACTCAGCGACCACGGCTACATTCTGCCGGGCCTGGGCGATGCGGGTGACCGGATTTTTGGCACGCAATAAAGACGCACCGACCCCGTGCACTGAACCGGCAGGCCCTTGTCAGTGCTTGGGCTGGCCGTAAACCGCCTGTCTCTGCGCCTGGTGCCATTGGGCCAAGTCTTCCCGACCGGCCAGGCGGGCACTTGTGATGAGTGGGTCGATCACCCTAGGCTCGGGCGATGTGTGCAGCACGGCCTGGCCGAGGCGCAGCATGGCAGCGGCATTTTCGGCGGTCACGGGCAGGGTGGTGAATTCGGCAAACCGTGCTTCTGCACCAAAAAACACCGTCTGGCGTGCCGGCGTCCAAGGGTCTTCGCGCCACCACGACATGCGCTGCTCAGTCGGCAGGTAAACCTGGCGCATGCGTTGGTAGTCGGCGCCGATCATGGTGAGCAGCCACAGGGCGACGATGGCCATGACGCGCAGCAGACGCCATGGCAGGAGCCGCTCGGTTGTGCCTGTGGGCGAGAGCAGCAGCAAAGACCAAAGCACCGCGAGCTGGAACGGGCCGTACCACAGTGGAAATTCCAGCAGGCTGTGCAGCGCGATGACCGCCAGCACGCCCCAGGCCAAACTGGCTTCAGTCCGCACCAGCCGCCAGGGCCTTGCACGCCAACCCAGCACCAGCAGCCCGCCGCACAGCAGCGTGGCAGCCGGCGCCCCCAGCGTCACTGCCAGGTGCAGCGGCAGGTTGTGGGCGTTGCCCAGCAGTTCACAAAAACGCGCATCGGGGTAAGTGGCCATGTAGTGGGCGTATTTCAGTTCACCCCAGCCCCAGCCGGTCCAGGGCTGTTGGCCGATGAGGTGCAGCACATTGCCCCACAAGATGCGGCGCGAACCACAGCCGTCGTTGCCGCCCATGCGCTGCCAGGCGTTGCCCACTTCCACACCCAACCCTGCCGACAGCACCCAGGGCAATACCTGGCTGGCCAGCAGGTACACCCCCAAGGCCCACAGCATCAGTGCCCACGACCAGGGGGCACGGCGCGGGTGGGATGCGGCTTGCCACAGGGCCAGCAGGACAGGCACCAGCAGCCATTGCAGCAGGCCGGTGCGCGAATTGGTCGCGGCGTTGCCCGTGGCCAGCAGGGCCAGCATCCACAGGGCGTGGGGGCGCTTCAAGCCTTGGCTGTGCCACCACAGCACGGCCACGGCGCCGATGCTGGTGAGGGTGGCCAGCTGGTTGCGCTGGCGCAGGTTGCCCATGGCCTCGCCCAGGTTGCTGGGCACATGCACCCAGCCCTGCAGCAGGCTGGCCTGGCCAAAATATTGCAGCAAGCCCATGGCTGAGCTAATGAGCGCGGCCCAGGCCCAGGTGCGGGCCAATTCGGTGGCGCTGGGCAGGCGTGCGAACGCCAACAGCAAAGCCAGGCTGGCGTAGCTGACCAGCAACGGCACGGTGTTGGAAAGGGGGCCGGGTGCCCAGGGATGCACCCAGGGCAGCACCAGCAACAGGCCGACCAATGCGTCGGCCCAGAAAGGGGGGCGTGACGTCGGCGTCAGCTGCCCTTGCATGAGGCCGGCAGGTATTTGGCGGGCAGCGGTTTGCTGCTGGCAGGGCCGCAGCGCCAAGCGCTGATGGCTTTGCCGCCGTCGGTCGTGCCATTGACGGCGGTGGTGCCGCTTTGCAAGGGTGTCAGCGCGATGGTGTTGGCACTGTCGCTGGTGTCACCGCGCAGGGCCGCCGCGTTGCCGGTCACACTGATGACGCCGTTGGCGTCCACCGCGATGGCACTGACGTATTTGGTGCTCTGGCTGTCACAGGCTTTGGGCAGTGCAACCGACACATCGGCGCCCGAAGCCGCGCCGAGGGTCTCGGTCACAGCGGTCTTGCAGCCATTGGCCGCCAGCAGCATTTCGGAAACCTTGGCGCGCACGGTGTAGTCCTGGTAGGCGGGCAAGGCCAGTGCGCCCAGGATGCCGATGACCGCGATCACGACCATCAGCTCGATCAGGGTCAAGCCCTGTTGCAGACGTGTTGACATGTGTTTCTCCCTGGATGTGGTTATGGGGACGGCCATGGTACGCCATGGCGCTGTCCACCATCCAGAGATGCGCTTACTCGGCCGCTTCAGCCTTTTTGCCGCCGATGGCTTTGCCAATGGCCAGCACCAGCAGCGCACCGGCGATGCCCATGCCGTAGTTCCAGACCTTGTCTTGCGGGATGTAGTTCACCAGGCCCGGATCGGTGTGGACCATGGTGCCAGCGATCCAGCCCAGCAGCATGCCACCCAGCGTGATGATCAGCGGGAAGCGGTCCATCAACTTGAGCACCAGCTGGCTGCCCCAGACGATGATCGGGATGCTCACCAGCAGACCAAAAACCACCAGCGGCAGCTGGTGCGTTTCGCCCGCGCCTTGTGCCGCACCGGCGATGGCGATCACGTTGTCGATGGACATGACCAGATCGGCCACGATCACGGTTTTGACGGCGCCCCAGAGCTTGTCGCTGGCCTGGATGTTGCCGTGCTCGTCCTCGTCGTCGGGGGCCAGCAGCTTCACGCCGATCCAGACCAGCAAGACGCCCCCGACCAGCTTGAGGTAGGGAATGGACAGCAGCGTCAGGGCAAAGGCGATCAAGATCACACGCAGCACGATGGCGCCTGCGGTGCCCCACAAAATGCCTTTGGTGCGCAGGGCCGGGGGCAGCTGGCGGCAGGCCAGCGCAATCACCACAGCGTTGTCGCCGCCGAGCAGGATGTCGATCAGGATGATCTGGCCCACGGCAACCCAGAAATGGGCGGTCAGAAATTCTTCCACGTTGTTCCTCGTCATGCCCGCAGCAGTTCTGCGGGCTCAGGTTGTCTAAAAAAGGCAAAGCCGGATTGTCCCGCAGGACATCCGGCTTGGGTATTGTGGCAAACCACAGCCGCCACTTGGGGCGGCACGGAGTTTACTTGAGCTGGGCCTTGAGCAGTTTGCCCAGTTCAGACGGGTTGCGTGTGACCACGAAACCGCACTCTTCCATGATGGCCAGCTTGGCGTCGGCGGTATCGGCACCACCGGAGATCAGGGCACCGGCGTGGCCCATGCGCTTGCCGGGAGGGGCAGTCACACCGGCGATGAAGCCAACAACGGGCTTCTTCATGTTGGCCTTGCACCACTGAGCGGCTTCGGCTTCGTCTGGACCGCCGATTTCACCGATCATGATGACGGCGTCGGTGTCTGGATCGTCGTTGAAAGCCTTCATCACGTCGATGTGCTT
>JACCDU010546791.1_pt1 | contig 13730 bp, 13 predicted proteins | sample 7446081 | NCBI WGS metagenome assembly JACCDU01 (sample SAMN15323447, study PRJNA562643) | freshwater metagenome | isolation source: river surface water | place: USA:Blue River Watershed | collected 2017-08-17 | reverse complement strand
TGGCCCCTGGCCGCGCCGCGCGGCGTGCGCTTTGTGCTCAACGCGGGTGGCCTCAACCCCGAAGGCGCAAGACAAGCCCTGGTGCAGCTGTTCAAACAGAAAGGCTGGCAGGCCCGCATCGCGGTGGTCACGGGTGATGCGGTGCTCGACCGCCTCGATGCGCTGCAGCAAGCGGGTGAGGCGCTCTCGCACCTGGACACGGGGGAGGCCATCGACCGTGTGCGTGAGCAGCTGGTGTTCGCCAATGTGTACCTGGGTGCACGCCCGGTGGCGCAGGCGCTGGCGCAGGGCGCGGACATCGTCATCACCGGCCGTGTGGCTGACGCAGCCTTGTTCCTCGCGCCGCTGTTGCACGAATTCGGCTGGGGGGAACACGAACTGGACAAGCTCGCGCAGGGTGTGGTTGCCGGGCACCTGCTCGAATGCTCGGGCCAGGGCGCGGGCGGCAACTTTGGCAGCGCCGGGGCCTGGCAGCAGATCCCGGACCTGGCGCACATCGGCTACCCGATCGCTGAAGTCGGCGAAGACGGCAGCCTGCTGATCACCAAGGCCCCGGGCACCGGGGGACGGGTGGACTTTCACACCGTGCGCCAGCAGCTGCTCTACGAAGTGCACAACCCGCACCGCTACTTCACGCCGGACGTGGTGCTCGACATGGGCGAATTGCAGCTCACTGAAGAAGGCCCGGACCGGGTTCGGGTGCGCGGCGCGCGCGGTCATGCGGCGCCCGAGACGCTCAAGCTGGTGGCGGGCTACCGCCAGGGCTGGATGGGCCAGGCCGTGATTGGCCTGAGCTGGCCCGACGCACTGAGCAAGGCCCGCAAAGTGGCCGAGATCGTGCAGGGCCAGCTGCGCGAGAAGAACCTGCCGGTGGACGAGGTCTGCGTGGAGTACCTGGGCCTCAATGCTTTTCTGGGGCCGCATGCCACGGTGCCCGAAGAAGACGCGATCAACGAGATCTGGCTGCGCATGGCGATCCGCACACCCGATCAGCGCGTGGCCGACGGCTTTGGCCGGATGTTTCCGTGGCTCGCCCTCTCGGGGCCGCCGTACATGGGCGGCTTTCACGGCATCACGCCCGGCAGCCAGCTGCTGGGCCTGTGGCCGAGCCTTGTGCGTCGCAGCGCCATCGAGCCTCAGGTGCAGGTCGACGTGCAGGAGGTGGCATGAAAATCCGCCTCGCACAGATCGCCCATGCCCGCAGCGGCGACAAGGCCGACCGCGCCGACATCGGCCTGTTTGCCTGGAACGCCCAAGGCTATGCACTGATCGAGCGCCATGTCACGGCCGAGCGCGTGGCCGCGCATTTTGCGCACCTGCTGGCGCAGCCCGGTGTGCAGGCCGTCGAGCGTTACCCCTTGCCCCATTTGCTGGCCATCAAGTGGGTGCTGAGTGGCGCGCTCAACGGCGGCGCCGCATCCAGCCTGCGCAGCGACAACCTGGGCAAGACCCTCGGCGCGCTGATGCTGCGCCTGGAGATCGAGGTGCCTGAGGCCGAGGGGCAGGCGGCTGTAGCCTCGGCCAGTGCGGCGGCTTTCTGAGCGCCATGGCCGGCCGCATCCGACGCCAGCTGCTCGAGCGCAAGCTCGCCCCGATCCTGGAGGCCCAACCCTCGCTGCCGGTCTGCCCGCTGTGTGGCCGCACGGTGCCCCCGGCGCAGCAGGACGCCCACCACCTGGTGCCGCGCTCCGAAGGCGGGCGTGAAACGGTCATCCTGCACCGCATCTGCCACCGCCAGGTCCACGCGCTGTTCACCGAGACGGAACTCGCGCGGCAATACGCCACGCCTCAGGCTTTGCTGGCCCACCCACGCATGCAGGCCTTTGTGCAATGGGTGCGCCGCAAGCCGGACGATTTTTACGAGCGCACCCGCAAGGCGCGTTCACGCGGTTGACATGGCCTATGCTCTTGCTTTGACACACAGGAGACCCGCATGTATTACGAACCCGGCGTGACGCCACACGGGCTGCCCCACGATCCTTTCAAGTCCTGCGTGGTGCCGCGGCCGATCGGCTGGATCTCCACTGTGGATAACCAGGGGCGCCACAACCTTGCGCCTTACAGCCAGTTCCAGAACGTCACCTTCAACCCGCCCATCGTCATGTTCTCGGCCAACCAGAACACCGATGGCCAGCGCAAGGACTCGGTCCGCAATGCCGAAGAGACCGGTGAATTTGTCTGGAACATGGCGACGTATGCGCTGCGCGAAGCGGTCAACAAGTCGGCCGAAGAGCTGCCCTACGGGGTTGACGAGTTCGAGCACGCGGGCCTGGCCAAGCTGCCTTCGCGCAAGGTCAGGCCCATGCGCGTGGCGGGCTCGCCCATCCAGTTTGAATGTGTTTACCTCAATACCCTGCGCTTTCCAGGAGTGCCGCCCATGGGAACGGCCGACGTGGTGTTCGGCCGCGTGGTGGCGATCCACATCGATGACGAGGTGATCGACGGCAAAGGCATGCTCGACATCCTCAAGATCCAGCCACTGGCGCGCATGGGCTACTACGACTACACCTTCGTGGACAACAAGTTCGAGATGGTGATCGGGGGCGACAACAGCGCTTTGCTGGCCGGACTGGAGGGTTCGCCGGACAAGGCCCGCGAGGCCAGCCGTTGACACGGTGACCGACCTTCATGTCGAAGTCGATTCTGGTCCTGGGTGCCGGCATGGTCGGCACCTGTACCGCCCTGCATTTGCAGCAGCGGGGCTTTGAGGTCACGCTGGTGGACCGGCGCGCGCCGGGTCTCGAAACTTCGTTTGGCAACGCCGGTCTGATCCAGCGCGAGGCGGTGGAGCCTTATGCGTTTCCGCGTGAGGCCGGCTTTGTGCTCAATGCCGCTCTGGGGCGTGGTGCCGAGGTGCACTGGCACCTGCGCGGTCTGTGGCAGATGGCCCGGCCGCTGCTGCGCTACTGGCGCCATTCACAGCCGCAATCACACGCTCGTGCCACCGAGGCCTACAGCCGACTGATTGGCCATGCCACCGACGAGCATGCCCCGCTGCTGGCGGCAGCAGGCGCCGGGGATCTGGTGGCGCGCGAGGGTTTCCGCTTTGTCTTTCGCACACCCCAGGCCCTGCATGACGCGGTGCAACGCGCGCGTGCCCTCGAAGACCAGTTTGGCGTGCGACACCATGCCGAAGACAGTGCTACCCTGGCCCGTGCTGAACCTGCCCTGCGCCAGTCGCTGGCGGGTGCCGTGCACTGGCTGGACCCCTGGGCGGTGCGTGATCCGGGGGCGCTGGTGCAGCGCTATGCCGATCTGTTTGTCGCGCGTGGAGGGCGTGTGTTGACCGGCAATGCGCATACCTTGCAAGCGACCGGTGCCGGCTGGTCGGTGCTGACCCATGAAGGGCGCATCGAGGCGGAGCAGGCGGTGCTGGCACTGGGGCCTTGGACGGATGGCATCGTCCGCGCCCTGGGTTACCGTTTTCCGCTGTTCATCAAGCGTGGTTACCACCAGCATTACCCGGCTGCATCGACGGTCCATCAGCCCATGCTGGACGCAGAGCGTGGGTATGTGCTTGCGCCCATGCAGCGCGGGCTGCGTCTGACCACCGGCGCCGAGTTTGCACCCATCGATGCACCGCCCACACCCGTGCAGCTGGGCAAGGCCGAGGCCTTGGCCCGGGAGTGGGTCGATCTGGGAGACCCCTTGCCCGAGCCCCCCTGGCTGGGTGCTCGTCCCTGCACGGCCGACATGCTGCCGGTGATGGGGCCAGCGCCGCGCCACCCGGGCCTGTGGTTCAACTTCGGTCATGCCCACCAGGGTTTCACGCTGGGCCCGGTGGCCGGGCGCCTGCTGGCCGAGATGATCGAAGGTGGGCGCACCTGGATCGATCCAGCCCCTTACGCCCCTTCGCGCTTTACTTGAGCGGCCTCAGTCGAGCTTGAGCTTGGCGTCGCTGATGATCTTGCCCCAGATCTGGGTTTCCTTCTGGATGTACTGGGCAAAGTCGTCGGGCTTAATGTCGAAGCGGTTGTAGCCCAGGCCCTTGTAGCGTTCGGTCAGATCGGGTGAGGCCATGGCCTCGGTCATGTCAGCTGCGATCTTGTCGCGCAAACCCTTGGAGGTGCCTTTGGGCGCAAACACCGCAAACCAGGCGTTGGAGACGAAATCCTTGGCGGAGCTGGAAGCCGACATGCCGGGTGCAGACGGGTAGTAAGCCGAGGCCTGCGGCGCCGCAACTCCGATGAAGCGCACCCGCCCGGCCTTTTCCATCGGGCCTGCACTGGCCATGCTGCCCATGGCCCACTGCACTTCACCGGTGGCGACAGCCGCAAAGAGCTGGGGCATTTCCTTGTAGGGCACATGCTGCATCTTGGTGTTCGTGGTCGACTGCAGACGCAAGGCGCCCAGGTGGCCGGGGCTGCCTTGCCCCCATGAGCCGTAGTTCAGGCTGTCGGGTTTGGCGCGGGCGGCGGCCACGATGTCGTCAACCGTGTTGAACGGACTGTCCTTGGCGACCACCACGAAAAAATCGGTCTGCAGGGTCGGACGGATGGGATCGAAGTCCTTTTGCGGGTCGTAGGGCAGCTTGCTGTAGAGGTGCACGTTGCTGGTCAGCATGGTGCTGTCCAGGTGGATCAGGTCATGGCCATCGGCAGCTGCGCCACGGAACGCGTTGTAGGCCACCACACCGTTGCCACCTGGCCGGTTGTCCACCACCACCGACTGCCCCCACTTCTGGGCCAGCTTCTCGGCGATCAACCGCAAGGACACGTCGGGCCCGCTGCCGGCCGAGGCGGCCGTGACGATACGAACGGGTTTTGTCGGCCAGGATTGGGCCGACGCGGCGCTGGCGCCCAGGGTCAGAAACGCGCCTGCTGCCAGCGCGGCCACTTGCCTGCGTGTGAACTTGAAGCTTGTCATGCACATGTCTCCTCGGATGGTGGGATGCAGTGCTGAAAATCTAACAGCCGAAGCTCAGGACGCGATCAGGGTTTGCGTGGCAAATTTTCTAAATCGGTTGAGGAATGATTCAGCAGAATTTGACAATGGCCGTGCCGGATCGGAGAGGGCCACCACTTCCCGGGTGACTTGCGGGTTGCGCAAGGGGCGCGCCACCACTCCCTGCGCGCCCGTCTGCACCAGGCTGTAGGCCGGCAGCACGGAGACCCCCAGACCGGCGCAGATCAGGCCGATGGCGGTGTTGATGTTGGAGACTTCGTACTCCAGCCGCAGCTGTCCGGCCCAGCGCTGCATGGGTTTTTCGATGAGGTCGCGCAGGCCGGTGCCCGTGCGCAGCAGGATCAGTGGAAACTCGACGAGGTCCACCCATTCCACGCTGTCATGCGCGGCCAGGGGGTGGTCTTGCGGGCACACCACGCACAGTGTGTCCTGGATGATTTTTTCGGACTTCAGGCCCTGCAGGTCCTGCACCGAAGTGCAGATGCCCAGATCGGCCTGTCCGGACTTGATGGTTTCGGCCACCGTGGCCACGGGCACGTCCAGCAGCTCCAGCCGGACCCCGGGGAAGTCGTCCTTGAACGCCGCAATCACCGCGGGCATGAGGCTCGACGCCAGCAGCGGGGAAGTGGCGATCCGCAAGGACTCGCCCTGCTTGAGGTAGGTGGTCTGCAATTGCCGCACCGTGTTGTCGAGCTGCTCCAGGGTGCGCTGTGCGGTGGGCAGAAACTCGGCGCCGGCATCGGTGAGCAGCACCTTGCGGGTGGTGCGCTCGAACAGGCGCAAGCCCAGCTCTTCTTCCAGACTTCTGACCAGCATGGACAGGGCCGAGGGGGTGAGAAACAGTTTTTGTGCCGCCCGGGTCATGCTTTGTTCCTGAGCGACAAAGCAAAAGGCGCGAAGCTGACGAAGGGTGAGATGCGGTGTGGACATTGGGCCGATTGTCAAACATCGCTGATCATTTGATCAAGATTATTCGATTGTGTGCCGCTGTGATTCGGGGTCCAATCCCGATCCAGAAAAAGCCGCTTCATCTCTTGACTTTGCAAGCCTCCTCCACATTCGTACCCCTGCGCCGTGAAGACACGGCCTTGCTGACCGGGCGCGCCTGTTTTGTGCACGATGTGCAGGTGCCCGATGCGGCCCATGTGGTCTTTGTCCGCAGCAGCCAGGCGCATGGTCGTCTGACGGGCCTGGACACCTCGGCCGCCCGCAGCATGCCGGGTGTGCTGGCGATTTACACGGCGCAAGATCTGGGTGGGGCCTGCATGCCCCCGATCAACCCTTTGCTGGAGGTGGCTCAGGATTTGCGCTTTCCGCTGATGGCGCAGACCCAAATTGCCCACGCTGGACAGCCCGTGGCCATGGTGGTGGCCAGCACGCTGGCTGCTGCCCGCACTGCAGCCGAAGCAGTCCATATCGAGGTCGAGTCAGAGGCCAGCGTGCCCGACTTTGAAGGCGCTCAGGCGATCACCCGCGTGGCCTACGGCGCTGCAGTGCCGCTGCTCGATGCCGACACGGTGGCCAGCACCTCCATCGTTTGCCCGCGTGTGGTGGCCATGACCATGGAGCCCCGTGCCCTGATGGCTGAAATCGTTGCGGGCTCGCTGAAAGTCTGGACCGGTTCGCAGGCACCCTCGCGCATGCAGTCCGACATCGCTGCCCTGCTCGCGCTGGATGTGCAGCAGGTGCATGTCATCACGCCGAATGTGGGCGGTGCCTTTGGCGCCAAATCGTCTGTCTATCCCGAGGAGCTGCTGGTGTGCTGGGCCGCCTGGCAGATGAAGCGCTCTCTGCGCTGGGCCAGCACCCGCTCCGAAGAATTCGCTTCGGCCATGCATGGCCGGGGTGCCCGTCTGTCGGGCAGTCTGCAATGCCGGCCCGATGGGCAAATGGCCGGCTTGCAGGCCGACCTGGACTTTGCTCTGGGGGCCTGGCTGCCGTTTTCTGCGGTGGTGCCCTTGCGCAATGCCGCCCGCATCCTGCCCGGCCCCTACCGTGTGCAGGCACTGCAGGTGCAGGGCCAGGCGAGCTTGAGCCACGCGGCGCCGGTCAACATCTACCGCGGCGCCGGCCGCCCCGAAGCGGCCCTGCTCATGGAAACGCTGGTGGAGATGGCGGCCCGTCGGCTGGGCATGGACCCTGTGGCGCTGCGCTTGCGCAACCTGGTGGGCAGCCAGGAGATGCCTTATGAAACCCCGACAGGCGAAGTGCTCGACTCGGGCGATTACGCGGCATTGCTGCAGCAGGCCTGCGACAAGTTCGCCTACCCAGATGAACGTGCCGCGCAGGCCCGGCGCCGCCAGGCCGGCGAGTGTGTGGGCATCGGCATGGCGCTGTACATCGAGCCCTGCGGCAAAGGCTGGGAGAGCACGCGTGTCACCTTGCTCCCCAATGGCCGCGTCGAAGTGGCCAGCGGCTCGCCCGCACAGGGCCAGGGGCACCTGACCACCTTTGCACGCATCGCCGCCCAGGAGCTGGGCGTTGCAGCAGACCAGGTCGACGTGCTCTGCGGTGACACGGCAGCCTGCCCTGCGGGCATCGGCGCGCTGGCCAGCCGCAGCGTGGCCATTGGCGGCAGCGCCATTGCCCAGGCCTGCCGGGATGCCAAAAGCCGCCGAGATGCCGGCCAGCCCCTGCCCATCGTGGTCGAGACGCGCTACGAATCGGCCGAGACCTGGAGCAGCGGCTGTGTGCTGGTGCGCATGGTCATCGACACCGAAACCGGCCACCCGCTCATCGAAAAAGTGGTGTGGGTGGACGACGCCGGCCGCATCATCCACCCCGAGCTGGCGCACGGCCAGCTGGTGGGCGGTTTTGCCCAGGGCTTTGGCCAGGCCATGCTCGAAGAAATCGTCTATGACCGTTCGGGCCAGCTGCTGACGGGCTCCCTGATGGACTACGCCGTGCCCCGCGCCGAGGACCTGCCTGACCTTGAAATTGACAGCCTTTGCACGCCCAGCACCACCAACCTGCTGGGCAGCAAGGGCGTGGGCGAGGCCGGCTGCATCGGTGTGCCCGCCGCCCTCATGAACGCCGCCCGCGATGCCCTGGCCCCGCTGGTGGGCGAGGTGCAGCTCGACTTCCCTTTGCGTCCGCAGCGCCTGTGGCAGCTGCTGCAGACATCCCCCCTTTCACATCCCTGAACAAGGAAGCACCATGCAATACAAAAAATCCGAAGCCAAGGCCTACGCCAAGGAACATTTCCGCGGGGTCTGGGCGGCCAACCTCACGCCCTTCGATGCCGACCTGCGCTTTGACGAGCAGGCTTACCGCGAGAACCTCAAGCACTGGCTGGAGACGCTCAAGCTGGGCGGCTTGTTCATCGCCGGCAAGCAGGCCGAGTTCTTCTCCATGTCGATCCCCGAGCGCAAGCGCCTGATGGAGCTGGCGGTCGAGGCGGCCAGCAATGCCGGCAACCGCGGCGGCATCGGCAAGGCCGGCATCGTGACCTCGTGCTCCGACACCAACCTCGATGTGGTGCTCGAGCTGGCCCGCTATTCCAAGGACATTGGCGCCGACTACGTCATCGTGCACAGCCCGGTGCTCCACTTTGGCGCCGACACCGAAGAGACCATCTACGAGTACTACCGCTATCTTTCGGAGCAGCTGGACATCGGCATCGCGATGTGGAACCACCCCGACTGCGGCTACACCATGACGCCCGAGCTGTGCAACCGCATCGCCGACCTGCCCAACATCGTGGCCATCAAATACAGTGCCGACCGCGAAAAATACAAGCGCCTGACCGAGCTGGCGGGCCACAAGATCCAGGTCAGCAACCCGTCCGAGGAAGACTGGCTCGACAACATCATCGAACTCGGTTGGAGCCTGTACCTGTGCTCCACGCCGCCCTTTTTGCTGCAGACCGCGGTCGACCAGCGCATGAACGAATACACGCGCCTGGCCTTTGAAGGCAAGCATGCCGAGGCGCGCAAGGTGCGCGACAGCCTGCAGCCGGTGCGCGATGCCTTCCAGGCCTCCAAGCCGAAAGGCAAGCCGCAGGCGCACGCCAAAGTCTGGCAGGACCTGCTGGGCCAGCACGGCGGCCCCGTGCGCCGTCCGCTGATCGCCATGACACCTGAGGAGATCGAGAAGACCAGGCAGTGCTTTGCCAGATCGGGCCTGCAACTGAAGTGACTGGCATGGACACCTGCGCCCTGAATGTCAACGGCCAGACGCACACGGTCGACCTGTCGCGCAGTGTTCGGCTGGTGGATGTGCTGCGCGAGGAGCTGGGCCTGCGTGGCACCCACGAAGGCTGCGACACGGCGCAGTGCGGCGCCTGCACGGTCAACGTCGATGGCCGGGCCGTCAAGTCCTGCAATGTGCTGGCGGCGCAAGTGGCCGGCAAGGCCATCCGCACCATCGAGTCCGTGGCGGACCCGGCCGGTGAACTGCATGTCGTCCAGCAGGCCTTCAGCCAGCACCATGCCCTGCAGTGCGGTTACTGCACCTCGGGCTTTGTCATGCGCACGCTGGCCATGGTGAACGAAGACGTGCCGGCCGAGCCGCAGGCCGTGCGCCGTGCGCTGGGCGGCAACCTGTGCCGCTGCACCGGCTATGAAGGCATCGTTTTGGCCGTGGTGTCGAGTTTGCGCACCCTGCGCAGCCCGACAGGGGCGCCATGAACATGCCGGCCCAATACCTGCGTGCCAGCACGGCGGTGCAGGCCGCCACCTGGCTTGGGCAATACCCGCAGGCGCGCCTGCTGGCAGGCGGGCAGAGCCTGCTGCCGGCCCTGCGCCTGGGGCTGGGCACAGCTTCGCACCTGATCGACCTGCAGGACCTGCAAGAACTTCACCAGCTCGAGCTGCGCAAGGGCGGCTTGTTCATCGGCGCCCTGTGCACGCATGCGCAGGTGGCCCGCTCGGCGCTGGTGCGCGAGCAGCAGCCCTGGCTGTCGGACATTGCCGCGCACATCGCTGACCCGCAGGTGCGCGAAATGGGCACGATCGGCGGTTCGCTGGCCAATGCCGACCCGGCCGCCTGCTGGCCCGCTGCGGTGCTGGCGGCAGATGCGGTCATCGAAACCACGCAGCGTAAGCTGAGCGCCGATGCGTTTTTCAAAGGGCTGTTCAGCACCGCGCTGCAGCGCGATGAACTGATCGTGGGGGTGCACTTCCCCCGTGTGGACCGTGCGGCCTACCAGAAGTTCGAGCAGCCTGCCTCACGCTTTGCGCACCCGGGCGTGGCCGTGGTTCGCCACCTGGATGGTCGCGTGCGCGTGGCGGTCACGGGCCTGGGGCAGGGCGTCTTGCGCTGGACCGAAGCCGAACAAGCCCTGAGCGCCCGTTTTTCGCAGACGGCCTTGCAGGGCTTGCGGCTCAACCCCGCCTTGGCCGAAGACGACCTGCACGCCTCGGCCCTCTACAAGGTGCACCTGGCCCATGTGCTGTGCCGGCGCCTGCTGGCTGCGCTCAACGGCGAAAGCTTTGTCCGGCTGGGCGCTGCCCACAGCAGTCCGCCCGCGGCGCCCGCATCGCCTGCGCAGGCCTCTGAGGATGCCCAGGGTCTGTCAGGTGAACGCCTGATCCAGACCACACCACTGACGCTGTGGCAGCGGGTGCTCGATCCGCAGGTGCTGCAGCATTGCCTGCCCGGCTGCGAAGCCATCCACCGCCAGAGCGACGAGCGCTACGAAGCCGTGGTGCAGGTCGGCATCGGTCTGGTGTCGGCACGCTTCAACTGCGAGGTGGATCTGAAGCCTCTGCAGGTGCCCACCGAGCGCGTGGGCGGCCGCATGCGTCTGACCGTCGCGGGCAACGCCGGGGCCATGGGCCGTGGCCGCGCCGAAGCCACCTTTTCGCTGGAGCCGCAGCCGGGGGGCGCGACCCTCCTGCGCTGGCAGGCCCAGCCGGTGCTCGAAGGCAAGCTGGCCCAGATCGGGCAGCGCTTTGTGTTTGCCGTGGCCCGCCAGCTCAGCGAGGAGTTCCTGGACCGCTTGCAGACGCAGGTGACCGGTCAGCCGCCCAAGCGTGCGTCCTGGCCAGTGCGTGCCTTGCAGCGCATCCGGAAGGTGTTTTCAATGTTCGATTTCAGGAGACCCTGACCATGACCACTTCATCGACCCAGGCTGCCCAGCGCTTTGGTGCACCCATGAATTTCGACGGCTGGATCGACGCCCACCGCCACCGCCTGCAACCGCCTGTGGGCAACCAGCAGATCTGGCAAAGCGAGAGCCTGATCTGCACCGTGGTGGGAGGCCCCAACCAGCGTACCGACTTTCATGACGATCCGCTGGAGGAATACTTCCACCAGACCAAGGGAAATGCTTCGCTGATCGTGCTCGACCGCGGCAAGTTCGAACGCATTCACCTCAAGGAGGGCGATATCTTCTTGTTGCCCGCCCATGTGCGCCACTCGCCGCAGCGCCCCGAACCCGGCAGCCTGTGCACCGTGGTCGAGATCGCGCGCCCCCAGGGCATGATCGACGCCTTCGAGTGGTACTGCGCCAGCTGCGCCGGTCTGGTCACGCGCATCGAGGTGCAGCTCAGCAGCATCGTCGAAGATCTGCCCAGGACTTATCAAAAGTTCTACGAGTCTTCGGATGCCGATCGCACCTGTCCGCACTGCGGCACCGTGCACCCGGGGCGCGACTGGCAAAGCTGGCACCGCCTGGCCAACGAAAAATTTCCCGCCCTCAAGTGACCGAAAATCCCGCATTGCCATTGACAGAGCCAGCCATGCCTGCACAAGAAGTCGTATTGATCGGATTGGGTGCCATCGGCTCGGCCGTGTTTGAAAGGATGGCTGGGCACGAGGGTGTGCGGATCACGCATGTGGTGGTGTCCGAGCGACAGCGCGAGGCGGTGCAGCAGCGCCTGGGCACTCGGGCGCAGGTGGTGACCGAGGTGCCGGCTTCGGCCGCACTCGTGCTCGAATGTGCAGGCCACAGCGCGCTGGCGCAGCATGTGCTGCCGGCACTCGCGCGCGGCACCGAATGCGCCATCCTGTCCATCGGCGCCCTGGCCAGCGGCGATTTGCCGGCACAGCTGGAGGCCGCGGCACGCCAGGGCGGCACACAGCTGCATCTGCTGTCCGGCGCGATCGGCGGCATCGATGCCATCGCGGCCGCACGGCTGGCCGGCATCGACGAGGTGGTCTACACCGGGCGCAAACCCCCCGCAGGCTGGAAAGGCACCCCGGCCGAGCAGCAGGTGAACCTGGAGACCCTGAGCCAGCCCGCCGTGATCCTGGAGGCCAGTGCCCGCGAGGCGGCCCGCCTCTATCCCAAGAACGCCAATGTGGCGGCCACGTTGTCGTTGGCCGGTGTGGGTCTGGACCAGACGCGGGTGCGACTGATCGCCGACCCGGGGGTGCGCGAGAATGTGCACGAGGTCGAGGTCCGTGGCGCGTTTGGCGAGATGACCCTCACCATGCGCGGCAAGCCCCTGGCCGACAACCCCAAGACCTCGGCCCTGACGGTGCTGTCGGCCTTGCGCTTTCTGCACAACCGGGCCGCCGCTTTGGTCCTCTGATCTGTACACAGGCCTCTTCGGTTTGTGATGGCCAACTCAACATGGAAAACCTGGATCTGACGGTTTTGAGGGCCCTGCAGCGCTGGCGCGCGCAGGGGTTGCGCGCCATGCTCGTCACGGTGGTGCAGACCTGGGGCTCCTCGCCCCGACCGATCGGCTCCATCATGGCCCTCTGCGAAAACGGCGCGGTCAGCGGATCGGTGTCTGGCGGCTGCATCGAGGACGACCTGATCTTGCATTACACCCGCGCCTGCAGCCCATCCGGGGCGCAGGGGGGCGCTGGTGCCATCCGCGCCAGTGGCCCGCCCATGGCCATGCGCTATGGCGTCACGGCCGACGAGGCGCACCGCTTTGGCCTGCCCTGTGGGGGCACGGTGGAACTGGTGCTCGAGTTCGATCCCGATCCACACGCGCTGGCGCAATTGATGGCCAGGCTCGAAGCCGGTGAGCTGGTCTGTCGCACCACCGACCTGAAGACGGGTCAGGTCAGCCTGCAGCGCCAGACCACGCCCAGTGCGCTGCGCCTGGACGATCAGATGCTGGCCAACACCTTTGGTCCCGAGTACCGCATGCTGATCATCGGTGCCGGTCAGCTCAGCGAGTACCTCGCCACCATGGCGGTTTTCTCGGGCTTTGCCGTCACGGTGTGCGACCCGCGACAGGAATACACCTCGTCGTGGTCCGTGCCCCAGGCCCGGCTGACCAAAGACATGCCCGACGATGCGGTGCGCGCCTTGCGGCCCGATGGCCGCAGCTGCATCGTCGCCGTCACGCACGACCCCAAACTCGACGATCTGGCCTTGCTCGAAGCTCTGCAGTCGCAGGCCTTCTATGTGGGGGCGATTGGCTCGCGCAAGAACCATGCGGCCCGGCGCCAGCGCTTGATCGAGCATTTCGACATGCCCCCCGAACGGATGGACCGCCTGCGCGGACCGATCGGGCTGTACATCGGCAGCAAGACACCACCCGAGATCGCGGTCAGCATCATGGCCGAGATCCTTGCTGCCAAGAACGGGGTGGCCTTGCCTCAAGGCAGTCAGGTCGCAGACGCCAAGCAGGTCCTGGACAGCGGCAATGCAGCCACTGCAGGCAGTGTCTGTGCCAGCGCCTGAGCCGCTGGCGGCCCTTGTGCTGGCCGCCGGCAACGGCGCCCGTATGGGCGGCGTCGTCAAGCCCCTGATCCGCATCGACGGCCAAGCCATCGTCTGCCGCCTGGTGCAGAGCCTGCAGGCGGCAGGCATTGATCGCATCGTCGTGGTCATCGGCCCGCACACGCAGGGTGTGCAGCAGGCCCTGAGCAAGGGCTTGGCCGTGTTGCCGTCCGGCTTGTCATTTGTGGCAGTGGCC
>JACCDU010119284.1_pt1 | contig 13734 bp, 5 predicted proteins | sample 7446081 | NCBI WGS metagenome assembly JACCDU01 (sample SAMN15323447, study PRJNA562643) | freshwater metagenome | isolation source: river surface water | place: USA:Blue River Watershed | collected 2017-08-17 | reverse complement strand
TCACTTCTCTGTCTCATTGCTGTAAGAAAAATACTTTATCTTGTGCGTAAACTAAAAGGTCTTGCGCCTTTATAAGACTAATATTATTTGTAGATGCCATATTCTCAATGGCTTCCAACATCAAACGTATTTCTAAAATCTCTGCTTGAGAAGTATATCTGCTAGAAAATGCGTTCACAATCACTTCGTATAGATTTTGATTTATATTGTACAAAGACGCAAAGTATTGGTCTGTGACTGCGTACAAAGTGTTTACCTTTGGACTTCCGCTAACAACAGTGATATTGGTTGTGTTAAAAGCAGTGAAGACTTCTCCTACATAGTATGTGCTGCCTGCGTAAAGAACAGAACCAGTTCCACTTACCAAATATGTATTTCCACTAATAGCCGCTATTGTGGGTGTTTGTTGTTGATAATACACTTCATATTGCAATTCTCTAATAGCATCTTGAACCGTTGTGCCTGTTTCGCCTAGCTCAGTTATGCTTATGTCTAAAGCTACTTCAGCAGCAGTAGGTAGCCAAGAATGAGGAAAGACATAGAATCCCGTTTCTTTCCATTCAGAAACAACAAGTACGCCTGCACTTTGTGGTACAAAATAAGCACCAGTGCTAAATATCTTGCTATCTACAACACAGGGTGCACCTACTAGCTGATATTCTTTATACTGGGTAAAAGCACCGCTATTTAAAGTAGCAGGACTCAACATAGATAGATATGTAGATGTTTTAAGCCTAATAGCCGTCACACTAGCATATCCAATATTACCACCTTGAGAATAGCCTGTAGAAGATGTTGTACCTGTAATATCTTTAAAAGCTAAAGAAGCTCCTAAAGCCGTTGGTTTTATGTCTGTTTTTAATTCAAGTGCCATACTACAAATATACTATTTTTTTGATATTACTGGGTACTTAACAACTCCTGAATCTGCAATATGACTTTCTAGAAATGCATTATATATTTCTCTGAATTGTTCTTTAGCTAATTTCTTTTTAGTTTCTTCTGTCGCATTTTTATTTAAAAGTACGCTTTTTAAGACTTCACTATTTAACACTTCTTCTTGAGTAGGATTCTCTTTATTGTAAAGAGCTTTGTTAGCTTCTTTTTTTGCTTTCTCTACAACACTGCTAGGCATTATATACAACAAGCCTTTATCTGCTGCAGTAGGCAAAAACAAGGTTAATTTCGATATATCTTGTGGACTAATATTTGAATTAGCTATTTTTGTTAAATCTTTTTTATCCTCAAGCTCAAACTCATAGCCAAATTGACCTTCTAATGCTCCATTTATTTTATTAATTCTATCTATTTTTGGATTCTCTAAATTATTTAAAGCAGTACCAGCATCTCTTAAAGTTCCACTACCAGTTAAATATGCTATTAATTTAATTATTGGATACATTAATGCAGAAGAGATGGGTAGTCCAGCCTTTTCTAATATTTCAGCTTCTTTACCCCATTCTTTAATTTCTTTTTCGACAAACTCGTATGCAGCGTAAACTGGGCCACCTAAAGTCGGTTGAATTGACAAAGGTTTATTAGGGTCTAATGGAGTCCCCTTAGGGTCAAAATTAGGGTTCGTTTTCCTTATTTCTTCAATATATGTTTCTTTTTGGAATTCCCAAATTTCATTAGCAATTAAGCTAGCTATAATATCCCCCGCAACACCTGCACTACCCAAAAAAACATCAGAGATTACCCCAAGAAAAAATTGAGTCAAAGTTTTTTCATATAAATATATTTTTTCTTTTTCTTTATCGTCATCAGTTCTTTTCGCTAATGCAGCTAAAGTAAATTGAGCTAAGTAAGCTGCTCCAGCTCTAAATATAGCCTGTTGAACGACATAAGATGTTGCAAACTTTAGATTTTCCGCCCGTTCTGCTGGAGTTAAATAGCTCCAATTAAAGGTAAGCCTCCTTAAATTCTTTAAGAATTCTTGATGTGTATTAATCTGAAAAGATTTAAACATATACAAAATACTAGCTAAAGTGGTACTGCTGCTAAGGTCTTTTCCTTGCTGAGAAGGAAGAGAAAGAGAGTTTAATCTTGCCTGCCAAGTCTCTCCAGCATCCAACGCTGATTCATCTATGTTTTCATTTTCTATTTTATTTAATATTTCTTTATCCGTAATACCTTTGTTTGTTTTCTTTAGATAATCTATATAGCCTGCAATAATATTAAATCTAGATGTAAAAGAATCTCCTACGTCTATTGAATTTTCGTTTTTAACTTCTTTGCCTAAAGACTTCCTTACTGCATTTATCATAGGCTTGATGATGTCGCCTAATTTAAGTTTTTCTGAAACAATACGAATTCCCCTTACAGGAGCAACACTTGTACCAACCAAATACTCTGGCGGATATGATTTTACGTCTGGGTTTATTACAGATTTATAACTTCTTTGATTTATAGTGGCATTATTTAATATTTTATTGGCTAAATTTTTATTTAACAAAACACGGCTAGTTAAAGCAGAAACTTTAGGAGATAAAATAAAATTTGTAAGTAAAGAAGGAAAAAGTTGTTTTGGAAGCTGATTTGGATGGTTTAATACATATCCATAATATTTATCAGATATAGTACGGACAAGCTGATTAACAATTAAATTCTCAGTTTTTAAATTAACATTCCCATAAGTCAAATCTTTCTTTACTTGACTTATTAATGCATTTTGCATTATTGTAGAACTATTTAAAGTCTTATCTATTTCTAAAGATTTAATACCAACCTTAGGAGAGTATATTGAATTGATAATATCATTGATTTCTTGTTGGCCTTCTGCAATTAATAAATTTTGCCAATAGCCTTTTGAAAAATCCTCCCTTAAACCTATACTATAACTACCAGCAGCCCTGCTTCTTTTCTTAGCTCTATCTTGAGTTCTAGTTACACCCGAATAGTCTGATAGAAGAGATTGTATTGTATTTTCACCTTCCTCTGCAACGTCTCTTTCAATATCCATCTTAGAAAATCTAGGGAAATAATTAACAATACCTCTAAATGGCAACCCTAAGCCTACCTCCATTCCATTAATAAAATCAGGTCTATTTTTCTCAAAAACACCTATCAAATAATCATATAAACTTTGTTCTTTTGCATCTAATTTGCCTTGAATATCCTCACGCTTCACACCTTCAACCATTTCATAGGTAACGCCTTTTTTGTCAAAAACAAGGTCTTTTATTACTCCAAAACGCTGTAAAGCTTTTAAAGCAGCTTTGGCTTTGAGAATATCAACTTTTATTTCTTGGCTATAATTAGGAGCATCAATTAACTGGCCGTATATTTTTTTTGCGTTTTCAGCATAAACTTTAGTGTCATTTTCAAACTCCTCTTGCTGCTCTTCATAAGTTAAACCTTCAGGGTATTGGTTTATAAATCCAAATGCATGAACAGCTGTAGAACTTTCTAAAGCTTTACTGCCAAACGAAAGCATTTTTTTATTAAAATCATTCATAGTTTTAGTATGAATGCCTTGAATTTTAACAATCATGCTATTCCAACCGCCAAAAACAAAAGACATTAAACGAGACTCGGAAATACTAGAAAAAGCCTGTGATTTTATTGTAGTTGGAACGCCTCTTTTATCTTTTTTAGTTACATTTAGCAATTTTCTAACATTACCCAAATTATCTGTCAATACTTCATAAAGCTCTTTCTTTCTTTTTGCTTGACTTAATTTAGAGCGAAAAGAATAATCATAGCCCATAAAGTCGCCATCATACAAAATACCATCCAAAACATTAGACAATAGAATCAATTCTTTTAAACTAAAAATAGACAGGTCTGCATTTTCTAGTAAAGAAAAATCCCGTTTCATATTATCTGTGCTAGCTAAATCAAAAGCTTCTTTAAACTCTTTCCCATAACTATCTAGCATAGTTTTAATATTCTTCTCTACTTTTTTGGCTTTGCTTGATTTGCCAACTTTAGCAATTACTTCTTCATCTTTCTCTGATATATTTAATTGATTCTCAACTCTTTCAAAGAAAGCCTTGTAATCTTGCCAAGTTTTAATCTCTGTGCCCTCAAATACTCCTTGACTATTCAATTCGTCAAACTCTAGTTCTAGAGCTAAATCATTTAATGCAGCATCTATTTCAACAACACTACGCTTATAGTTAATGTAATTGTTTTCATTGTCAATAAAAGACTTAAGCCTTTCTTCTACATTACCTATAGCCGATTCTCCTTTTTTTCTTCTGCCTAAAAACTCTTGCAACAAATTAGCATAAGTATCTAAATCAAAAACTCCTACAGGCGATGGAAATGAAATGTTATCAATAAATTTTTTCTGATTAGCTGTTATGTTTTTTGATTTTTTTAGTTTACTAATTTCTTTTAATAAGCCTCTAATATCTTCTGCCTTTTCAAAGTGCATGGCAGCGTCTTGTTGAGACTGAACGGTCAAAAGAAAACGAGCATAAGTTTTTTCATCTCTAATTCTGCCAATCGCTCTTTCTATAGCTTTGTTTGATTTTATTTCGTTTTCTGTTAGAAAACTTCTAGCTTCTTTTTGCCAAAAATATACGGTACTTATTGCTTCTTTAGCACCTTCTTTTTTTGCCTTTGCTATTTTTTTTTGTAATTCAGCAATACTAATTTTAACAAACTTTATTATAGACTGACTCGCATTTAATATCTCTTCAATTTTATTATTCTCTATCTTATATCCATCAATAGATATTTCCTTGGCATCAGCAAGCAGCTGCAACCCTCCATTAGCAAGCCAAGCATAAAACTCAGCTTCCTTCATTTCTTTAGGTAAATTGTATTTTTTTTGAGCGTCTTCGCTAATATTGACAGTACAAGCCATATTTTATAATTTGAATATCATCTTTTCCGCAACTAAAAAACCAGCTTTATCTTGTATATCTACAAGTGTAGCACAAGCATCAATGTAAAATTTCATTGCATCTTGTTGTATTTTAAGGAATTGCAGTAGATGATTATACGTCATTTGGTCTAGCATAGCCATTTCAGACGCTGCACTTTTGTACATCTCAGAAACTTTAGCTTCCATTGATAGGGCTAATTCAACTATATCGTACAGATTATTAGCTTCTTCAATAAACTCTTCAATAGCTGGAGTTTGGAAGTAAGAACCTTGGCCAGTTACATAGTTGTAATGTATAAGGAAATGCTCTCTTTCCTCTTTACTTTCGTTTAGAAAATAGTCTTCAGCTATTAGAAAACCTTTTTCATTACAAAGATTTGCTAATTGAACATAGAAAGAAGATTGTGCTATTTCTATTGAAATTAAAGGCTTTAGGATTTCCATTACCTTTTCGTCTAATTTGTACATTTTATGACTCATAATTCTTCAAATTTAATATTTATTTTCCCCATTTACAACTAGTAGACTTAATTATTCCAGACTCTTGTAGTTTTGCTCTAATCTCATTTATGTGCTCCATTATTTTTGAAGATTCTTTTAAAGCCTTTTCGTCTGCTTCTTTTAAGCTCTTCTCAGCGTTTTTCTTAGCTGTTGGACTAGTTGATGTCTTCGCATTCTCCTGTTGCAATAGAGCGTCAAAAGCTTTGGCCGAAACTTCTAATTTAGCTTTATCTCCAGTAGCCCTAGCATTATTATAGTCTTCAATAGTAATTTCTTCTACATCTTTACTGCCGTCGTACTTTTTGTATGTATTTTCAATTTGCTGTGGAGACAAGCCTGTTTCTTCTGCTATCGCTAAAACATTCTTAGGGAATTTTTTTGCCTCTACACTCATTAAAATGTCTATATCCGAGTTGGACAAGCCTAATTTGTCTGCTATCAGTTCTAAAGCTGCTTTAATGCTGCTATCTGATTTGCCAGCTTTTCTTTGACTTTCTACAAATTCCTTAATTTTATTGTCTTGTGCTTTTTGAGCCTTAGACACTACACTATATTCGCCTGCGTGTGTAGTTACTGAGTTTGCAATACCATCCCAAATAGCGTGATGAGCAATATAACCTGCTAAATCTTTAGGATATCCCAATTCAATGCCAACTTGCTCTATATAACCAAGCAACTGGTCGCCTATTTTTTTACTTGATGCTGCTTTTTTAACTTTTTCTTTTTGCTCAGGAGTTAACTTCATAGAACCTGCAACCCAAGCGTTAAGTTCACGAGCATCGATAACGCCTCTTTCAGAAACTCCAAAGTATTGATTAAAGAATCCTGTCTTACCTTCGCCAATGCCTTCTAACTTCATCGCCCCACGGTATAATTCAGCAAAATCTCTTCCTTTGTTTTTATTAAATAAATCTGTCATAGCTTTTACACCATCACTTTTCATTGTTTTAATAACATAGGCAGCTTTGCTGTTTTCACGCCCAAAACCAACATAAGAAAACAAATCTTTTACTTGCTCCTGTGTAGCATTCTTAGCAATTATATCTTTAACTAATTTTTTTCCTTCTGGCGTAACAAGATAAGCTGCACCTGCACCTTCAGGTCTAATCCAATCTTTACCATTTTTCTTTTCTAAAAAAATGTCGCTTATGGTTTGTTTTGTTTTGTCTTTCCAAGAAGAATACCAACCACCACCACTACCCATAGAAGCTAGTGTAATCAAGTAAGACTTAATTACTTTATTTTCAGTAACTTTGCCTTCTTTAAGTTCCTGACGTGCATCTAAGATGTGTTTTACTACATCGTCAAGATAGCCTATATTACCCTTGAGTTGTTCTACCCAAAAGCTTACAGGTACAAAGCCCGTTTCTTCACTAACTGCAACTTGAGCTTTAGACTTTAAGTTTTGTTTTTTTGCAGGAGTTGCTTCATTGTATTCGCTAATAGCTGAGGCGGCATCTTTAGGCTTGATTACCATTGTAGCTTCAGCCATTTGTTTAGCTGCACCAGCTTTAGGAATAAATCCTTCTCCTTTTGCAACTTTAGTAGCTATATTAGGAATAGTCTCAACTAGTGCTCCCTTTTTTCTTAAATACTTTTCTTTAAATTCAGTTTTTGAAGGAATTGTTAGTTGAGTATAGGTTCTTTTATTTAAAGGTATTGACCGATATTGAGCACTATAAAATCTATCTTCTGTATAGTATTTTCTAACTAATTTATCTCTTTCTTTTTGGTCTAAATTAATTACTGTTTCAGGTCTTACATATTCTGAAAAATTTTCTTGAACATCATACAATCCATCAAGTCTAAAATGATTTGAGCCTGGCAATTTTGCATTAAACAAAGGGTGAACAATTCCTTTATTTTGTATATTATTTATTAACTCTTCTCTTTGTTCTGTTGGCAAAATATCTAATTCAAAACCTCCTACAACAAAACCTCCTGTATTATTTAAAATAATATCATCAGATAAAAAAGTATTGTCACCATATTCTTTTAAGAAATTAAAAATATTATACCCTGCATTATTTAGTGCTATTTTAGCATAATTTGTGCTTTTATTTGTTCTTATGTCTTTATTTTCAAGAATAATACCTTTTCCTAACTCTTTTCTTATGGTAAATGTTGTATCAGCTATAAACTCATCCACCGCAGTATCTAAATCAGTATTTTCATCAATGCTATCTATTAGTTCAATTAATTTATTTTCTGAACCTCTTTTTAATGATGTTTCATTTGTCTTTAATTCATTCTGAATAGCTTTTGAATTTTTTATAAATTCTTTAATTGCTTCTTTTGTTTTTGCTAATTCCTGTTTAGATTGACTTGCTATTTCTTTTATACCTCTTATTATATATTTAGAGCCATATGAATTATTTATTGTTGTATGTGGAGGCTGTATCATTACCAACACAAGAGACTTACCCTCACCATATGCTTTTTCCGCTGCTGTATAAGTACCTTTAACAGTTCCAATGCTAACACTTGCAAAGCCTATCCCATCATTTACATTTTTGGCATTTGCTGAAAATCCAAATCCTCCAAATATAGGGTCTCCATTTTTATCTACTCCATAACCCGTAGCATCACTTGTTATTATTACTACTTTACCTTCATACTGTTTTACTAAATCTGTTAGATTTTTTATTGGTAAATCAGCTGTTTTTAATATTTTTATATTATCAGGAAACTTATAATCTCCTATCTGTGATTTAGACTTTACAGGCTCTGAAACTTTTTTAGCAACAAATGATTCAAAATTTGAAACAGGGATTGGTACACCTGATGAATAAGCTTCTTTATCATTTAAATTATCAATAACATCGCCTTCACGGATTGCTTTAGATATATTGTTAAAGAACTCAATTATTTCCTTGGTGTCTTTAGTGTTTTCAAATGGCTTCAATTTGCCATTGGTTATCTTAGAGACTATCTCATTAATTAATGTAGCAATTTTTTGTAATGTTGTAGGTGATATTTTCCCTTGCTGCGCAGCTAATGCGCCTGTCAACTCTGCAAGATACTCTTCATATGTTACATCTAACAGATTTCCTTGCTTATCAACATATTGGTTAGCAAAATCCATTAAAGCTTTATTAGAGCTTTCTTTTAATGTTGCAGCAATTTTGTTTCTAAAGCTTTTAAATAAAGCAGGACTATCGCCAAATGCTTTTAACATAATAGCATGAGACACCTCGTGTGCAACTGTCCTGTTATTTGCTACTGATAAATTAATATCTATTCTACCCCTACCTGTTGGATTATTATTCTCATCTCTTTCAAAAGCAAAATTGCCCGTTGAATTTTCAACACCTCCAACCTCATCTCTCATTACTTCATTGTAAGATTCTGTGTCTTCGTGTATATAAATTTCCATATCAGGAAACACAGATTTAAGTGTCGCTAACGCTTTCTTAGCAGATTCTATAATAGTCTTTTTATCTCCTTTTGCTTGATTTTCTAATTCCGAGAGCTCAGACTTATTACTTACATTTACAGGAGCTTTTTTAGTTGTTTTTTCTGAGGTTAATCCTAAAACGTTTAAAAGCTCATCAGCTATTTGTTGGGACTCTTTAATAGGCTTTTTACCTGATTCTCCCTTATCAGTAGCACTTGCAGTATCGCCAACCTCTGCTCCTGTATTATCGGTTCTTGCGCCAGTATCTCCTGAACTAGCTTCATTTTTTGGGTCATATTCATAAGTATTTTCTCCTACTTTTTTAAATCCATTGCGCTCATAAAAATTACCCAATCTTTTTAAATCAGTTTCTTGGTCTAGTTCATTAGTAGCATCTAAAACAACTTTCTTGCCTAGCTTTTTAGCCTCACGCTTTATTGTTTCTAAGGCTTTACTACCTATGCCGCCTCTCCTTTTGCCTTTATCCACATAAATAGAAGTTAATACTAGATTATCGCCTTTAGGTTGTATTAATACACTTGCATCAGGGTTCTCTTTGCTTACTATGCTGTTTATGTTTTGTGCATCTTGGTAGTTCTTGTCACTCTTGCTTGGTTCAGATGCCTTATTTTCAGACTTTACAACTTCTTGAGTAGGGGCTGCGATTTCTTCTCCGACTCTAACGCCTTGACCTGTCTGTCCACCAACCGCTTGAACAGGAGTGGTATCCTGACCTCCTTTTGCTTGTCCTGATTCTTCATATAATTTATTTTTAAAATTCTCTAATTCAGTTATAGCTCCTTCTAGCTCAGACAAAACTTCATCTATCTGAGGTATAGTCATATCTCTTGTATCGGCAACCTTTTTAGCCTCCAACATCTTATATTGAGAATACAGCCAATTGCTAGCCTCCTCTATTGCAGTCAATGAGGTAGGCGTATTATCTTCAACCCTTAATATTGTTTCGTAAACTCCATCAGGTAAAGATTCAAATGGATTATATGGCTGATAACCAAACTTTTCTTGAAAAGCTTCTATCTCATTATCTTTAATAAACTGCTGTCTAGCTTCGTCAATATTATACTTTACTTCTTCTTGGGCTTGACCTTCTTGGGCAACTCCCCCGCCAATTGGCTCTCCAATTTTTGATTGCTCGTTTACTATTTCATTTGGCAACTTTTCTTCAATTTTTTCACCTTTTGACATTGCTACCAATTGAGCTTCTATTTCTTTAACCCTTTCAGTTAAAGGGGTAACCAATGACTTTTCTTTGCCTTCAATATCTCTTTCAATATTATTTTTTTCTATTATAAGGTTTACGGCATTTGCTCTAATATCATTGTCTGCAATAGTATTTGGAATCAAATTATCTGCCTCTATTATTGCTTGCACGTTTTGAATAGCCTCTTGAGCTTGCTCAGGGGTTATTAGACCTTGTGCTATATCTCCTTCTAAGTCTTCTTGAAATTCTTGTAATTTTTCAGGGTCTTTAAACTCAATAGCTTGAGAATAAACGGTTGGAGTAAAATTTGATTGAAATTTATTTAATCCTAACTCAACACCTTTTCCAGCAGCAGATAGAGTTGTGCCTCCTAAAAAGCCCCCAATACCTTCTTCAGCTCTTTGCATTGCAAAACTTTTTGCATATTCCTCAAACGGAATTTCTTGGTCAGGGTCTAATCCAGTATACTCTTGAGCACTTTGTTTTGCTATTTCTTGCAAAGTTCCTTGGCCAATTTCTGTTAAAGATTCTTTTACCCCTGTATTTAATATACCCCCTGCATTTTCTGCAATGACCTTTCCTAAAGATTTTTTAGATTCAACAAATAATAATTCTTTTGTTATTTGTTTACCTGCTAAATTTTTTACTAATTCATTTGCTACTTTTCTCTTTACAATTGGGGAAGAAAGTATTTTAACAACATCTCCTGCACCATACTCTTCTAGCAAACCTAAAGGTATAGATAATCCTAGTGAAGCCCACTCGGCCTGATTATCGTTAAGACCTGCCTCTTTTAAAATATCTTTACTTTCATTAAAGCCCATTCCAGCACCTGCAAGAGCAGTTCCAGCACCCCCTGTAAAAAGACCTGCGGCTACTGTTGGTATTGTAGAAGAAATTGCTTGGCTTGTTATGTAGGCTAATTTTCTAGGGCTGAAATCCCCCTCAAAAATACTTTTAAACTCTTCGGGAGTTTCTTGTGTTATTAATGAGTTGCCAAAATTTCTTATTTTGTCAATATTCTGTTTTGTTTGCTCTCTTACCTCTTCCTGTATTTCAGGGTTTTCAGGGTCTCCACTCAATCCTAAAGTATTAAAAATACCTGAAATACCTGCTGCTGCATCAACAAAACCTTTACTTGTTTTATCAAGCAAATCTTTGCTTATACTAAACTCTTTTTTTAGCTGTAATTGACGTTTATTATCTATTTCCTTTAACTCGGCAAGCTGTTGCTTATCTTTCCCAACCAAATCATTGTATAACAAAACTAATTGGTCGTACCTTGATTTCATTGGCTGAAATTCTTCTAGTAAAATATTATAGCTTTTAGCAGCTTGGTTGCGCTCTTGAGCACTTAAATTTTCGTCATTGTAAATAGCACTTAGTTCTTCAATTTTTGAATAAGCATCTTCTACTTCAGGCTGCAATGACAATAACTCTCTTTTAGCGTTTACCCGCTGTTGAGAAGTGTTTATTTTTTTGCTATATAAATTATTTATTTCTCTTAGATAATCTAAGTTTGTCTTTTCGCCTGTAGATTCTGATGGAATAGTACTTTTCGGTTGTTTTGAAGCTGATGGGGAAGCAGTGCTTGAAATAGGCTTGACACCAAGTCCAATGCCTTGCGTAAACTTCTCTCCACTTGGCATAGCAGGCTTCGGTAACTCTTGAGAAAAACCCTGAAAGTCTTTTTTTTTTAAATCTAATGAATTTTCAAAGTCATCATAATCCAAAAATAAATCGGCATATTTTTTATCACCTTTGAACAGCTCGAAAACGGCTTTAGGCTCTTTAGATAAAGAACTACGAAAATCTTCTTCATCTAAAAAAATACCATTATCTTTTGTAGCTTCAAACGCTTCTTTTATCTTATCAGGCATACTTTTCTTTTATTTAACTATTCCACCTTTTTCTTTGAAATCTTTTCTTTCAGCAACACTCATAGCTCTATACTGAGCGGAAGTTATTGTTTTTGCAGGTTCTGGCTTTTTAGTAGAGCCGCCTTTTGCAGGTGGAGGCGTGCTACCACCTTTCTTTAAATCTACAATGTTTTTAGCATATTCTGATAGGTCAATACCTTTTTCCTTAAAAGAATTTATGGCACTTTGCATTTCCCCGCTTCTTTTACTACCAGCCATTTTATTGTAAATCCTATTAAATATAGCACTAGTCATAGGGGTAACATTTTTGATTTTTCCTTGTAACTTATCTAATGCTGGGTTTATATTTTTTGTGCCATATACAACCCAAGTTTTTTTACCATTAGAAAAGAAAGATTCTATATCTGCATCTATAGTTTTACCGCTAGAAGGGTCTGTGATAGTAATTTCACCTACATCTGGGATATTAGTCTTAAACCAAGTAGCATTTGGATTTGCATCAATTATTTGCTTCATTTGTTTAGTCATGCTACTCTCAGCCTCTGCACTTCCTTTTTTCACCTCATCAGAGCCGTATGTTAAATTGAAAACTTCTTCGCCAGTTAATTCATCAATTGGCAACTCTTTCCCGCCTATAACTACTCCAAATCCAGTAGAGTAGGATACTTTATTCTGACTAGGCTTTCCTTTAACAGACATTTTTGCTTGGTTAATATCGCTTATCCTTTGTTGAGTATAATCATAAAGACCTGTTTCTATAGATGACGGGTCTGAGCTTCCAGCATACTTTTTATCGTAAAACTTTTGAAAGTCAGGATTATATAAAACACTCCTAACATATCCTTCATCTCTCAATAGATTACCAGTATTCATAGCTATCTCTTTTGGAGTCATCTTTCTATTTATGCTATAGTTATCAGTATCGGTAGCAGCATCTCTTAGAGAAGAAAAAGTAATATCATTTTTAAGGGAATTTTTTAATACGGTAGAATAGACTTTGTTTAAATCTACGGCATCAGGCACTTCAACAATATAATCTCCCATCTCGCCTTTAACAAAAACAGGAGCATAAGCTTTATTGTACTTAGCGGCCTCCTCTTCTTTACCTGAATCAATTAACTCCCCTACTTTATTAGCATAGCTATATTTTTTAGGACTTTTCAATGTACTAATGGCATTATCTTTACTTGCAAGATAATTTCCTAAGTAATCAGCTTCAATATCTAATTTAGCATCAGAAACATAATCTCCAGATTCAAGAGCAATAGCTTTTCTAGCACTTAAATCGAAGGCTCTTTCTTTAGCTTCTTTTGCAACGCCTAAGTTCTTAAACTTACCTGTGTCTACCCTAGCCATCTTTGCTATAGATGCAGCTTTAGCCTGCTTTTTAGCCTCTTTAGCAGCTTCTGCTTGAGCTTTCTTCAAAGCGGTTCTTTCTGCCATCTGAAGACCACGGGTGATATCCATGCCCGACGGAGCACTAGCTTTATTTATTAGTGCACCTGCTTCGCCTATACCTGCTGTACTTTCTGCCATTACTCTAATCCAGTTAAATCACTTTCCGAATAATCTATAAAAGGGGTTGGCTTTACGCTGTTTTTATCAAAATATGTTGGCCTTAAACCTTGTCTAGTCAAAGCAGTTCTGCTTGCTGGAGACAAAAGTTCAGGAGTTACACCCCTACCTTTACCTATATAAGAATCAGGATTTCTTCTATAATTAAGTCTTTCTAAAAAAGAAATGCGACGACCTGTTCCGCCACCTGTTTCGCCCATTCCGCCCATTAGGCCGTAAGTTCCTGCAGTAGTCAAGTCCGAACCTAAACTATTTAACAAATTAGTTCTGTAAGCTCTCTGACTAGCAATAGCTTGACCTAATAATTCTTCTTGTCTCAACC
>JACCDU010322065.1_pt1 | contig 13739 bp, 18 predicted proteins | sample 7446081 | NCBI WGS metagenome assembly JACCDU01 (sample SAMN15323447, study PRJNA562643) | freshwater metagenome | isolation source: river surface water | place: USA:Blue River Watershed | collected 2017-08-17 | reverse complement strand
ATTTTTTGAAGACCCTTATCTTGGATACTACGAATGCGTTGGGCTTTAATGAAAATCTGGTCTGTTAGGCTTGGCAAGCGTAAAATTCGCCAGGATGTACCGTAATCTTTGTTCTTTTTATCGAACAAGGCTTTGCAGTGTGCAATTACTTGGCGATATTCGATTTCGGTTTGGGAAGGCGATGAGTCCCTATTCATACGGTCTTGATTTTTACGATGCTCGTTTTCTTTTAGCCTACAAAAATATTTAAATTATCCTAAATTTCAGCTCATTTGAAATCTCTTTTTCTATCTTTTCAAACAATTCGATTTCAAGGTCGGCTCCTGTCGTTTGAACGACCTCTGATCATGGGGATTTTAAATATCACGCCCGATTCTTTTTATGCGGGAAGTCGCGTGGCAGATGTAGAAATTTGTCGGGAACGTGCGGCTGGCATGATTGCGCTGGGTGCCCAAATTTTGGATGTCGGCGGTCATTCTACACGGCCTGGTGCTGCTTCCGTTTCTACACAAGAAGAAATTGATCGCGTAGTTCCTGTGATTCGCATGTTAAAAGAGGCTTTTCCGGATGTAATCATTTCCATAGATACCTATCGTTTGGCCGTTGCCCAAGCTGCTTTTTTGGCAGGAGCTGATTTATTCAATGATATAGGCGCCGGTCAAATGGACGATGGTATTTTCGAATGGGTAGCTGCACAAAAAATTCCTTATGTCTTGACACATAGTGTAGGTAAGTTCGCAGAGGTACACGAGGTGCCAAATTACAAGCAAGTTGTTGAGGATGTCTGGTCAAATTTGGCCTTGAAATTACAGGAATTACGCCAATTGGGCGCTGTGGATATATGTATAGATCCCGGTTTTGGCTTCTCTAAATCGTTAGAACACAATTATGAGTTATTAGCACACTTAGAAAACTTTACAAATTTGGGAGCTCCGGTGCTAGTGGGCTTATCGCGCAAAACCATGATTTATAAAGAATTAAGCATTACAGCCGCTGAATCTTTAAATGGAACGAGTGTGTTACATACGATCGCCTTGCAAAAGGGGGCATCTATATTGCGGGTACATGACGTTGCGGAGGCTGCTGAAGTCATTCATTTGGTTGAAAAAATAAAACAATATGGAATATCCAATTTGGTTTAATGGTGCTTGGAAAAAGGCCTCCGAGGTACATGTCTCGGTGAAGGATGTTGGCTTTTTAAGAGGCTATGGCATTTTTGATTTTTTCCGAATTATGGATGGGAAACCGGTGTTTTTGTCTGACCACCTCGATCGATTTATGCGCTCAGCAGCTTTGATGGGATTGCCATTAGACCACTCCAAATCAGCCCTTGCTTCATTTATACATGAATTAGCGGCTATGTCTACGGATGCTTGTTTGGGCGTAAAAATGGTGCTGACGGGCGGAGATAGCAGTAACGGTTTTGAACCTGCTGAATCTTCTAATTTGTGGATTTTACCCGGTGTTTTTCAATTTGCGGATCCAATCAAAGGCATGCGATTGATGAGTCAAGTATATGTACGGGAAATGGCTGAAATTAAGTCGTTGAATTATGCGTTTGCGATACGTAATTGGGCGCAAGTAAAAGCCTCCGGGGCGGATGATTTAATTTATCATACGTTAGAACACGGTGTTTCAGAGTCATCTCGGAGTAATTTGTTCTATGTCAAAGATGGTGTTATTCATACGCCTGATGTCCATATTTTGGAAGGGATTACGCGTAAGCATGTGATTGATTTGGCTTCTGAAAAGTATCAAGTCAACATTGGGCCATGTTCATTGGCAGATTTTCTTCAAGCTGATGAAGTATTTACGACAGGTAGTACGAAACGTGTTGTTCCCATTCTAGCCATTGATGGCAAAGAAATAGGCAACGGAGCGCGTGGGCCAGTGACGAAGCAGTTGTATGATTTATTAGTTGAGTCCGAAGGTAAATAGTCCGAAGTCCAACGTCCATCGTCTAAAGTCCAGCGTCTAACTTTTCGGCCTAAACGCCTTCATATTTTCCTCATTGCACTCCAAAAAAGGTCCGCCAATCAAATCAATGCAATAGGGGATGGCAGGGAAAACGACTTCCAAGCATTGGCGAATAGCCTTTGGCTTGCCAGGTAAATTAACAATTAATGTTTGGTTTAGAATCCCAGCGGTTTGTCGGCTTAGTATCGCCGTAGGCACATATTGCAGACTTACTGACCGCATTAATTCACCAAAACCAGTGAGCATTTTTTGGCATACAGCCTCAGTCGCTTCTGGAGTTACATCGCGTAAGGCTGGACCTGTACCTCCAGTGGTTACTAACAAGCAAACCTCTTTACTCATTTCAATCATCTTGGCCTCCAGTAAAGCTTGCTCATCTGGAATAACGGCATAAACGACTTCGAATGTTGAGATTAAATATTCATTCAACAATTCAACGACTGCCTTGCCCGGGATATCTTCATAGATACCCGCACTCGCTCGGTCAGACACATTGATGACGCCTATTTTGATCATTTTTTGTAGGCTTTAAGTTTTGTCTCCATCGGGATAGGCTCGTCGAGTAAATCTCGAATCACGATGGATGCGACCACGCCACCAAAAGCAGCTGGAAGGTAGGAGATGGTGCCGTAGGCCGACTTCTTAAAGTTACTTCCATCGGTTAAAATAAGCGATTCATCTTTTACCTTTTCGAGTGAAAATACGGTCTTGATGCCTTTCCCGACGCCCATCTTACGAATACGCTTGCGGACTAATGAGGCTAAATAGCACTGCCGCGTATCAAACAAGTCTGCTGTGCGCAATTGAGTGGGGTCCATTTTGCCACCTGCGCCCATCGAACTAGCAATGCGGTAACCTAAATCATATGCCGTTTTTAAAAGCGTAACTTTTGGCGTAACCGAGTCAATGCAATCCATGACGTAATCAAACTTCGTGTTCTCTAGAATTTCCTTTGCCGCATCTGGACTCAGAAATGTTTCATGTGTAGTCAAGTGTAGGGCAGGGTTGATGGCCAACAACCGTTCGGCCATAATCTGTGCTTTTGATACACCATGATTAGTTGACAAGGCCGGTAATTGTCTATTTCGATTGGTCGGATCTACGACATCCCCATCCACAATGGTCATGGTTCCGACGCCTGCGCGGGCGATAAATTCGGCCGCAAATGAACCGACGCCCCCTAGGCCAACGACCAATACGTGCGCTTTTTGTAATGTTTGAATTCCAGTTGAACCAATTAATAACTCAGAGCGACTGAGCCAGCTAAGATCATTCGTTTGCATACTTAGGCAATTTCTTCCTTGATTTGGTATTGAGTTGTTTTGTCTGAATTCGTAATGAGCAATTCACCTAAGAATCCAGCAACAAACAATTGCACGCCTAGAATGATGGCCACCAAGGCTAAAAAGAATAGCGGATTATCCGTGACGTTACGGTATTTCAGTTGGTTTGCAATGTTATATAATTTCTCGCCGATTAACCAGATGGTAATCACAGATCCAGTAAAAAAGGATAATATCCCAAGACTGCCGAAAAGGTGCATGGGTCTTTTGCCAAATGTTTGAACAAACGTGATGGATAAAAGGTCTAAAAAACCATATAAAAAGCGCTCTAAACCAAATTTCGTTACGCCATATTTCCGAGATTGATGCTGGACTACTTTCTCGCCAATCTGTGTAAACCCGTTCCATTTAGCTTGAACCGGAATATAGCGATGCATTTCACCGTATAATTTAATGGTCTTGACTACTTCAAGTTTATATGCTTTCAAACCGCAATTGAAATCATTCAATTTTACCCCTGAAAGTGCGCGAGTCGCGGCATTGTATAATTTGGTGGGAATTGTTTTAGAAATTGGATCAAAACGTTTTTGCTTCCAACCAGAAACTAAATCCAATCCATCCTCCTTGATCATTCGATATAATTCCGGGATTTCATCTGGAGAATCCTGTAAATCAGCGTCCATGGTAATAACTACTTCGCCACTGGCTAATTGGAAACCTTCGTGTAAGGCTGCCGATTTCCCATAATTTCTGGCAAAAGAAATTCCTTTTAAAGACTTGTATTCTTTGGATAATGCTTGTAGGACTGACCAAGATGTGTCCCGACTTCCATCATTCACGAAGATCATTTCGTATTGAAATGAATTTGCCTGCATCACGCGGTCGATCCATGCGCACAGCTCGGGCAAGGATTCGGCTTCGTTATACAGGGGCACTACGATGGATATCTGCAACATATTTGTGGTGTCAAACGGACAAAAATACGAATTCTCGTGGATATTGTTTAGTCGAAAATCAAATAGTAAGGTTTCAGTAGTTGGATGAATTCAGCTGTATAGCTTTGGTCGGGATTTTTGATGCAAATCATTTCTCTTTTTTGTGTGCCTGAATGACGTGAACCTAAAGCCATGATTCGCAATGTTTCTCGGTCTTTTTGATGTTTAATTTCTACCAAATGATTGATAAAAAGCCCTAATTTTTTTGCCTCAACTTCGAATTGTTTCATGCCAAATGGTGGATACAATACAGCAAATTGACCATCCGGATTTAGGTTTTTTGAAATGCCTTCCGCAAGTTCTGCCGGACTTAGGAGGTCCGTGTGCATAGCAATTTGCTTGCTTGCATTCGGGTTCGCCAAGTGATCCATGAAAAAAGGTGGATTACTGATCATGAAGTCGAATTGATCTGCGAACCTTTGAATGGATTCGGTGATAATTTCGATGGAATAAGGCAAATTGAGCACATTTTCACGTGCGAGTACCCCCACATCTGTTTGGATTTCAATACCTATAACGGAACATGTAGGGTTTTCTTGTGCAATCATACAAGCTAATAATCCACATCCAGTTCCTATATCGAGTACTTTTCCTGAAGCAAATTGCTGGGCCCATGCACCGAACAAACAGGCCTCCGTTGTAATTTTAAGACCTGGATTTCCATGAGCCAGTTGAAATTGTTTGAATTGAAAGATTGATCTACTTTCGGCCATAATCCGCTGGATTTTCACCCCAATCTTCCGTTTCCCATTTTAGGATTTGTGTGGTCGTTGGGTTGTTTTTTAGCCAAGAAATCGCCTTGTCCACTAAATCGAATAGCTCCTCTGTTTGTGCGTTTCGCTCTAGATTAGTCTTTATCGCCTTATTTCGAACCCAGGCAATAGCGGTTCTTGAATCGGAATACAGTGGATATGGACAATTGATTTTTTTCAAATAAGAAAGGCCGTGAACGATGGCAAGGAATTCACCAAGGTTTACCGTACCCACTGGGAATGGCCCACGTTTGAATAACACTTCTTTGGTTTCAGTATTGACACCTTGATACTCTAAAACGCCTGGATTTCCCGCACAAGCAGCGTCTACCGATATACTTGGTTTAATGCAAGGAGCAGCGTTTACCGTACGTAAAGTAGATTTGGCTTTCGGGTTTACACTTGCCCAATAATTCTTTTTTGAAGCGGCATAAGCTTCCTCTCGTGTATCGAAGGATTTATATTGTGCCCCGGCAAAACCTTTAATATGCTTTTCTGTCTCAGCCCATGAATCAAAAATACCTTTTTGATGGCCTTCCCAAATCACATAATATTTTTGCTTTTTTGCCATGTTAGAACATTCGTGTCTTGAATATCTTGATGGCTATGGCAATTAAGATAACACCAAAAACTTTACGTAAAACCTGTGTGCCCGCATTACCGAGTTTCTTCTCAATCCAAACGCTGGAACGTAAAACGAGGTATATAAATATCAAGTTGATGAATATACTGACCATGATATTTTCTTCCTCAAATTGAGATTTCAATGAAATAAGCGTTGTCATCGTCCCTGCTCCAGCAATAATTGGAAATGCCAGCGGGACAATACTATGCGATGCCCCTTCTTGAAGTTCTTCTGATTTGAAAATATTACGCCCTAAGGTCATTTCAAGGCCGATTAAGAAGATGATTAATGCGCCTGCCATGGCAAATGAATTCGTGTCAACACCCAGAAAACGTAAGATTAATTTACCTGCAAAGAAAAATCCCACCATAATGAGGCCTGAAACCAAGGTTGCTTGCTCAGCGTGAATGTTGCCATTTTTCTTCCGCAAATCAATGATGATTGGTATAGATCCCAAAATATCAATTACTGAAAATAGGATCAAAGATGAGGAAAGGATTTCTTTGAGGTCGAATTTCATAGCGATAATATGTTGATGAGTTGTTGAATATCTGTTTCTGTATGGCTCGGGAAATTGGCTATTCGAACGGTATTGGATTTCCATTCTCCATATCCTTTTCCTAATTCAACACCATGTGCTAAACAAACACCTTGGATGCGTTCGATTTCCGCTGCTGGACCTGTTAATGCCAAAACAGTGGGTAGTCGGCGTGCTTTTTCTGGAATTAAAAATTGAAGATCCCAATGCTTTTGTGTCTCCCAAAATTGCTCCCAGATAGCTAATTTTCGTTGGGTCTCCTGTTCGATTTCATGTAAATCAGGCAGTGTTTGGGTGAGTCGGCACATTAAATATATGCTCAATACATTGGGTGTATAATGCGTTTGGAAGCTTTTTCGATTGTCTTCCATGAGCAAGATATCATTGTAATGTATGCGATGGTTCAAGCTATGTGCGCGTTGCAAGGCTTTCGGCGAACAAATCATGATACCAAGTCCAGCCGGAATCCCAAGACATTTCTGCACTGAAGCAAACCATACATCTGCTTCTTCCCATGGCAGCACTATTCCTCCCATGGAAGAAGTTGCATCCACCGCAATGAGCACATCGGCTGGGTAATCTGACCGACAAATTTGTTGGCCCGTCCCATTCGACGTTTCACTTTGGACTAAACAAACTGTGTCGACATCGGACGCTAAGCGATTAGCGTTTTCAGCCAACGATTCATGTAAGCCAAAGGGAATCAATTGGGTATTTGGATTAATATGCGAGGCATATTGCCCCCATTTTTTCCCAAAAGCGCCATTATAGAAATGAGCACTTTTTGAGCCAACCAGCGATTGAGCCACAATTTCCCAAGCTTCCGTGGCTGAAGAAACGAAATAGATGGTGTAATCTGGAGGTATATTCCAGGAAGCGGTCATGGCTTCCATGGTTTCTTTTAATAAGATTTCAAAGCGTTTGCTTCGGTGATTGATGCTAACAATACCTTGGTCAAAGGCCTCTTGAATGAAATCAAGCGCCTGAGGATAAACCTTAGATGGACCCGGGTAAAATGAAAGCATCTTTTTATACGAAAGAGTATAAGCCTAACTCATATCCACGCAAGCCAAAACCGACGATGATACCTTTGCAATTTGGGCTTAAATAACTGTGTCCTCTAAATGATTCTCGAGCATGTACATTTGAAATATGCACTTCAATGACCGGCGTTTTAATCGATGCAACGGCGTCAGCAATCGCGATAGAGGTATGCGTGTATCCACCCGCATTTAATAAAATACCTTCATAGGTGAAGCCTACCTCATGTAGTTTATTGATGATGGCGCCCTCTTCATTGGACTGAAAATATTCGATGTCCAATTGTTTTTCGAATTTCTCTCTCAGGATATCCAAGAACTGTTCAAATGTTTGATGCCCATAAATTTCTGGCTCACGGGTGCCTAGTAAATTTAAGTTGGGCCCATTCAGGATGAGTATTTTTTTACGTACCATGGTCTTCAAATAAAAGCGAAACAGTTTTCAAATTTCCCCTAAATTTACGGGATAGTTTGAATATTATGTCCATGTGGGAAAAGGAAATCCAATTGTTTGGTGATTATCTGAAAATTGAACGTGGCCTTTCCGGACATTCACATGAGGCCTATTTGCGAGATGTGCGCAAATTTGCTCGCTATTTAGTCCCCGTTGTGGGGGAGGATTTTTCAATCGATCGAGTAACAGAAGATCATATACTTGATTTTTTCAATGTCTTGCATGGTTTAGGAATTGAGGCAAGTTCGCAAGCGCGCTGCTTGTCAGGACTCAGGAGTTTTTTTCAATTTTTAGCCACGGAGAATCCTTTGATTTCGGACCCAACAACCCACATGAAATCTCCTCAAAAGGGACGGCATTTACCAGATACCTTATCATTCGATGAAATTGAATTGATTTTGCAGGCAAATGATTTGTCAACAAACGAAGGTGTGCGCAATCGAGCAATGATTGAATTACTCTATGGATCTGGACTTCGGGTATCGGAATTAGTAGGCCTTAAGTTAACAGATATTTATGCTGATTTAGGATTGTTAAAAGTGCGCGGAAAGGGTGATAAGGAGCGTTTGGTGCCCATCGGGCGTGAGGCATTTCATTATGTAACGTTATACCGAGAGCAAGTGAGACCGAGTATATCGTTGAAAAAGGATGCGCACAATGTGCTATTTTTAAATCGGCGCGGTGCCATGCTGAGTCGGGTGATGGTCTTTCTGATTTGCAAGGATTTGGCAGCTAAAGCGGGAATTCAAAAATCCATTAGTCCGCATACCTTTAGGCATTCATTTGCAACGCACTTAATTGAGGGGGGCGCTGATTTACGGACGGTTCAAGAACTACTCGGGCATGAGTCTATTTTGACAACTGAAATCTATACCCATTTAGATCGAGCTTACCTTAGTCAAATGGTTCAAGATTTTCATCCCATGAATCGAAAAAATTAAGCCTCGTCGGGATAAGGAATAAATACAAAATTGGTGAATTGACCATCCACCACAAATAAGCACGCGAACTCCTCGATATCCTTATAATTCTGTTCAAATAGTTCGCGATTTTCCTCCGCGATTAGTTTGCGCTGAATAAATTCTTCCAGTAATGATGCATGGTAATTCCATTTATTCTCTCCTAATTCGGAGACGCCGATCAACTTTTGGCCTATTTCAATCGGCCGCTGCGAACAAACAAAAATAGGGAAATCAGAGAATCCGCGTTTTTTAATTTGGTATGCAGCCTCCTTCAAGGCATCGGCTACTTTGATAAAGTCACTCGATATAAGTCCCAAATATTTCCCGTTTAACTCAGGTGAATTGGGCGCGTTAGATAGGGCGGTGTAGTCTTCGATCATGGAATTAGCTTCTACTTAGTAATAATAACTGTATGTCTTTCACTGCTTTTTTAAATAACTTACCCATGTGGCTGTTGGTCACATGGCCTTGATAGCAATAGATTCCCTTCATAAAGGATTTTCCTTGCCAAAGCATCTCCTCAATTCCTCCTGTTTTACCAGCCTTTAAGATAAATGAGGTCAATAAATTACTCATGGCTAAGCTAGCGGTCTGGGCAACTAGGGAAGGAATGTTGGGAATGCAATAGTGCGTGATACCATATTTGGTAAACGTAGGTTTGCCCAAATGGCTTAATTCGGATGTCTCAAAACAACCTCCTTGGTCTATACAAACGTCCATAATCAACGTTCCTGGCTTTAATTTGCTAACCATTTCTTCCGTGATGATGCAAGGGGTAACACCTGAATCGGAACGGAGGGCACCAACGATCAAATTAGCGTCCTGTAGGGCATTCGGGAGGTTTTCGGAATCAATTACTTGAGTGACCAATGGGAACCCGAGGCTTTGTTTTAAGCGTTGCAGCTTATAAATATCTTTATCAAAAACTTGGACTTGGATACCCGCATGCCAAGCTGCACGAGCGACTTGCTCTACCACATTTCCGGAGCCTAAAAGGACAATCCGACAAGGTGAAACGCCAGTAACATTTCCTAATAAAATGCCACCACCCTGTGAGGCGCTTAGTATTTGACTGGCTATGGGCATGACCATTTGGCCAGCGATTTCTGCCATGCTTTTAACAAAAGGCAATCCTCCACCATTATCTTCCACATATTCCAGCCCGATGGCCATGATTTTCTTGGCATTGATTTGATTAATAGCCTCCGCACTAAGCTGGTACTTGGCTGCACTCGCTACAAAAGCTTGACCGGGTTTCATGTAACCAATCTCTTCGATGGTCGGCGCATTTATTTTTAACACGAGGCCACATTGCCAAACTTCTTGAATTTGCTCCGTCACCGAGGCGCCTGCCAATAAATAATCCGCATCACTAAATCCCGCCCGATCCGCCGCTCCACGTTCCATGATGAGCTCGTGTCCATTGGCCACCAGTAATTGAACTGCCTGTGGACTTAGACTAATACGATTTTCGTAGGTGGAACTTTCTTTTGGTAGACCTATTTGAATACTTTTTGCATTCTGCTTCGTCCAAGACATCGCCTCACTCGGCATAATGCCTTGTTGTGCAAGTAGTTCGTGAAAAGGATTAATGGTGCTCATGGAGTGTCAGACTTCGTGTATTTTCGTCAATGGGTGTTATGTCAAATTCCACATGTGGAATATTCCAAAGTTCTTCTGCTTGCTCAGGCCATTCGATCAGGCAAATTTTCCCTGAATCTAAATAATCTTCGATGCCAATGTCTAAAGCCTCTTGAGCATTTTTCAATCGGTATAAATCGAAATGGTAGATGTCCGAATCATTTGCGCGAGCATATTCGTTGACCAATGCAAACGTGGGGCTTTGCACATGACCGGTAACGCCTAATTGACGTGTGATTTCTTTGACAAGCGTTGTCTTTCCAGCTCCCATTTGGCCTCGAAATAACCAGATAGAGCTATGGGCTAACGCGACGGGAATTAATTCCGATGCCACCTGAGTCAAATCCGTTAATGCATATGCTTGCCAAGTTCTCATAAATCAATATCGCCCAATTGTGGTCTAATGAGAATTTCTTCCAATACAGTCGACGGGTTCATTTGATAGGCCGCCCAAATCGTGGAAGCAATATCATCTGCAGGTATGAATCTTTCCGTGGGTAATTCCACACCATCCCAAGACGGGGTTAATGTGGCACCTGGTAAAATAGCTGTCACGCGAATTCCTTGTGTTTTAGTCTCTTCGCGCAAGACTTTAGTCATACCTAATAAAGCAAATTTGCTAATGCAATAAGAACCACCTAAGGTGTATGCCGTTATCGAGGCCGTTGAACACATATTGAAAATATGCCCTGATTTTTTAACCTGAAACGTAGGCAATAAGGCGCGTGTCAAATGATATGCGCTGTATAAATTTGTCTCAATTTGCTTTTCCAATACCCCATCTTCTTCATTTTGAATTTGACCTGGAAGAAAAACGCCCGTGTTATTCACTAAGATGTCGATGGATGCAGATGTATTAAGTACCCAGGCCGCAAAGGCTTGTACTTGTTTTTTATCACTCAAATCTGCTGCAAAGGTGTGCAAGCGTGGATTATTGTATTCGTGTGCTAAGGCATTTAACTTATCCTGACTCCGTGAACAAGTAAAAACTTGGAAACCTTCTTGAAGGAATTTTTTTACTAATGCCTTGCCAATTCCCTGACTTCCGCCACTAATTACTATCGATTTATCCATTATCTTTGGTGCTCATTGTTTGTGCAGCACATGTCAAAATTAGGCAAATATTTACTCTTCCTAGGTAAGCTTTTTACAAATCCTGAAAAATTTCGGGTGAATTGGAAATTGATTATGCAGGAATCAAAGGATATCGGCATTGATTCCATGTTGATCGTCACAATCGTTGCCAGTTTTTTAGGAGCCGTAACTTGTGTTCAAACAGCGGCCAACATGGAAAATCCATTTGTGCCAAGATACATCATCAGTTTAATTGTACGTGATTCGACTATTTTGGAATTGGGACCTACGATTACGTGTGTGGTTTTAGCGGGTAAGGTAGGGTCTAATATTGCGGGCCAACTAGGAACCATGCGGATTACAGAGCAAATTGATGCACTTGAGGTCATGGGAATTAATTCTTCGTCTTATTTAGTGCTACCCAAAATGATTGCGGCCATGTTGACCTTTCCCATGCTCGTGACCATGGCTTGTTTTTTAGGAATCTACGGTGGTTATTTGGCGGGATGGTTGACTGGATCAGTGACGCCACAAGATTATATCCACGGATTGCAATTCGATTTCAAGCCCAATTATGTGCTTTTTGCCTTGATCAAATCGTTGGTTTTTGGCTTTTTAGTTGTCTCTATTTCAGCCTTCCAAGGGTTCTACACCAAAGGCGGTGCGTATGAAGTGGGCAAAGCCGGAACCGCCGCAGTGACGAATGCATGTATTGCCATCTTAGTTGCAGATTATCTATTGGCCCAATTGCTTGTAGGCTAAACGCGTTGAATAAAGACTTCAGTCGTTAATGTCGATGTCGCCGCTCCTCGATACGTTCCATATACCGGTGTAATTTCCTCTGGAAGGCAAGAAGCTGCCAGAGGAATATGATTGCCTGCTACGACTTCGTGTTGCGTTGGATCATATCCACGCCAACCGCCACCTGGCAAATAAACCTCAACCCAAGCATGTAAATGGTGCGTTTGATTCGGTACATCGACCGGCGCAATGCCTGTGTAATATCCAGAAACGAATCTAGTTGCTAATCCCATGGCGCGGCAAAGTGCTGAAAATAGTACCGCATAATCTCGACATGAACCTTTGCGGCTCATTAATGTAAATTCAGGAGTATTAGGTGCTCCTTCTTCGCGAATTTCGTAGGCAAATTGTTTATAAATAAACGCATTGACATCACTTAGGAATTCAGAGGTACTCCACTGTACTTGAGAAGCTAGGTGACGCGCTGTTTGCTCAATCACAGGTGTAACACCGTCTAAACCTAAATAGGGAGCAAGTGTCTTCACATAAGCGTCTGAATAGCGCATAGGAAGGCGTTTGCTTTCAAATGGGAAATACACAAAATCAAACGGGTTGAATTCTGTGGTCTCCACAACAGCATTTATTTTAATGGCTAAGCTGCTGGTGGGCTCCTTAAAGAATAAGATATTTTGGATATTCCCCTCGGGATCTAAATTTTTTGAAATTTGGACGGGTGTAGGGGAAATACTTAGGTCAAATGATTTGACCGTTAGTAATGAACTTTTACGGGGATGGACATATAACACATGCGGCTCCAAATAGACAGGTTCGCTGTACGTATAAGCTAAACTGTGGTGGATGTTAGCGATCATTTCGGGAGCGAAATTAGGTCTTTCATCCAGCTTTCCTCAATGCCTTCCAGTGAATTGCGCAAGGCTTGATTCCAGTCATCTGAAATTTTCTGCATATCTTCTTTGTATAAACGCACTTCTTTAGCCTTAAAGGTACCTTTTTCGTATACGACTACATCGATAGGGAAATCGACATCATTCGTACTGACTTGCGTGGCATCAAAAGAAAGAAACCCCATTTTTAACGCATCCTTTAGTGGCGTATCGAAATGTAGGTTTCGATTTAAAAGTGGTTTACCATAGTTTGAATTACCTATAATCTGATATTTCAGTCCATCGTTTATCTCGATCCAATTACCCTCTGGGAAAATGAGGAATAGCTTATGGGTGTCATCTTTGGGCATTTGGCCACCTACGATGGCATGGAGGTTAAATTGGTAACCCTCTTTTTCTAATGATTCGCGATCTTCTTGAGCTACTTTTTTTAGCATTTGGCCAAAGGCTGTGGCTGCTTGAAACATATAGTCATAGCTCGCTTCTTCTTCGTCAACAGTCTGATTAAAGTACGTCACAGCTTTATCTCGTACGGAGCGTAAGCCGGCGGTCATAATGAATAGGCTGTGATTTTTAATCTCGTGAATGGAGATTTTTTTATTGGAATACATCTCATTTCCTGCTGTGATACGTGTATCCGCAATAGCAATGAGTCCTTCTTTAACGGTGATTCCTAAGCAATAAGTCATATATTCAATGGTGGCAAAAGGGAGCGCAATATTACAAATTTTTCTGGTATGCCACGGTTAGTT
>JACCDU011016211.1_pt1 | contig 13743 bp, 11 predicted proteins | sample 7446081 | NCBI WGS metagenome assembly JACCDU01 (sample SAMN15323447, study PRJNA562643) | freshwater metagenome | isolation source: river surface water | place: USA:Blue River Watershed | collected 2017-08-17 | reverse complement strand
TTTTTAAAAAGAGTTAAAGATAATTTAGAGAAATACAAGTTTAATGCTTCTGAAAACCTATCACAATCATTAAGGGCTTTACCAATTAAACAAAAACAAAACGGTGTAACTGTAAGAATTGAACTCGAAGACTATTGGGAGGACTTAGAAAAAGGAACACCTGCAAAAGGATATTCAAAAGAAAACAGAAAAAAGCTACAACCTAAGATATTAGAATGGATAAGTTATAAACCTGAATTGCAAAGCATAGGAGGGGACAAGAAAGGGCAAAGGTCTTTATCTTATGCGATAGCTACAAACATTCTTAAAAAAGGAACTATTAAAAGATTTGGATATAAAGGAAAACCATTCTTAACTCAAGAAATACCACAATTAGAAAAAGACATAACACAAGAATTTAGATAATGGCAATAACAATATACAATACACCTAACAGCTACGCACCCGTTTACAATCAAATGATTTTTACTTTGAGCAGTACAAATGTTGCTCAATCTAACTTTCGCTATATAGCAGATATTTATGTAAATGGTTCAACTGATTACACACGTTTAGAAGTAGGTAGAAACCCAACTAACAACTATGGAACATTTGATGTGGCTGGTATCATTCAAAACTTTTTAACTAGAGACTTTGAAGATAACACAACTACATTTAAACAATGTGGAAACTCGATAGCATATTATGAAGTAAAGTTTGGTGAGCAGTATGGTGCCAGTAGCGGAATTACAAACTATCCTAACTTAACTACTTCAAGTGGTTATTGTTTTAATGGGGTGTTTAGTCCATTAGACTTTTTAGATTTTGCAACAAACACTTATGTTCTGCAAAATAGCTCAAGTCAATTTCTTACTGATAGGCCAACTTTTGAATCAAGAACAGGTGAGAAACTTATTTTAGGTTTTATGACAGATGCTGCAAACGAAGCCTATAATTTAGAAGTTATAAGTTATTACGATGAAGGGACAATATTTAACACAGTAACAGTTGCTAACCCTTATGCATCAATAAGCAATAGACAGGACCGTTCAATTAATGTTCGAGTAGATTATGATTGGTTAACTAGCTTAGTAAATGCAGACTTATCAAGTGGTTCAACACCTATCTTTGTTACTAATTGGGAATACTACGAAGTAAGAATTAAAAACAGTACAGGAACAATAGTAAGTGAAACAATCCGTATTTATCCTGGAGAAGATGTTTGTTCAAAGTACACACCTATCCGTTTTAAGTTTATGAATAATTATGGTAAGTATGATTATTACACTTTTACAGGTGCAATGACTAAAAACACCAATATTAAAAGAAACACTTACAAAAGCAATCCAAATCAATGGAGTGGCACTAATTACAGTTACTCAACTACTAGCAGAGGACTAAGTCAATACGAAACTATATTAGATGATACTATTACAATCAATAGTGATTGGATTACAGAAGCTGAATCAATTTGGTTAGAGCAATTAGTAACTAGTCCTGATGTTTATATTTACGATGGTAGCAATTTAGTTTCAGTTAATATAACAGATAGTACATATCAAACAAAATACGTAGCTAGTCAACAGCTATTCAATTTAGTGGTTTCATTTACTTACTCACAAAACAGAAAAAGACAAAGAAGATGATTTTAACTAAAATATACATTAATAACGAGCAGATAGATTTAAAAGAAGATGTTTCGATACCTCTTAACTTTAACATTGCTGATATTAGAGAACCTGAAAAACGCAGTACTACATGGAGCAAGACTGTTATATTACCAGGCTCTACTTTTAACAATGAATTGTTTTCGAATATATGGAATGTTAATGCAGTTATCAATAGTACAGGCACTGTTAACTTTAGCCCGAATTTTAACCCGAATTTAAAAGCTCAGGCTGAAATAACTTACAATGAAGCAATTCAGTTCAAAGGCATTTGCCAATTATTAAATGTTAATGTAACTGATAAATACGAGATAGAATATGAAGTAGCTTTCTTTGGTGAGTTGCAAAACGTTTATCAGTTTTTCACTAATGGTTATTTAAGAGATGTTGATTTAAGCGAATATAATCATACGTTAGATAAAGATAACCAAGTAACAAGTTGGAGCGCACCAATAGGTATTGGCTATGTTTACCCAATGATTGATTATGGTTTTAGAATTAATAGCGAATTTAAAGTTACAGAAATGTTCCCTGCTATTTATGTAAAGACAATAATTGATAAAATGTTTTTGCAAGCGGGTTTTAGTTATCAATCAAACTTTTTCAATACAGAATTATTTAAAAGATTAATTATACCTTATTCGGGTGGTTCAACCTTGCAATTAACAACTCAACAAATAAAAGATAGAACATTTAGAGTTAGCAAAACAAGTTCACAAAATATAAATATAGATGCAAGTTATATTAATGAAGCTGCTAGCCCATCAATTCCTTATAATGAAGTTATTACATTTCAAGATGAAACAACACCACCTAATTATGATACAGGAAATGTATTTGGGTTTAACACAACTTTTCAGGCATCAAAAAGTGGTAATTATAAATTAAAGTTTCAATTTGAATTAAATGTAACACATAATTGTAGCACACCAACAGCATATATTGAACGTTATTATGAATTAGGCACTATTTATATTATATCATATTCAAATGGTATTGCATCTATTCCTGTAATTTTAAAACCTAGTAATAGTTTTCAAAATGTGCCTGATGCATTAAATGTTTCAGCAGGAGTTAGTCAAACAGTAACTCAAGGAACTACAACATCAACGGTAGGTGGTTTATTAGAAGGTTCAATATATTTATTTGAAAATGATACAGCGCAAGTAATATTTGCTCCTGCTTTTGGTAGATGTTATAAAGCTACATCAGGATCATCTACATTTCAAAACCAAGCTACCTCATATCCAACTGTTAACATATTAAATGATTCAGTTTTTTATGCTTTAATGGATGATACAACTATAAGTGAATCTGATAATATAGTTATTTCAAATATTTTACCTGATAAAATTAAACAAAGTGATTTTTTCAACTCTATTATTAAAATGTTTAATCTTTTTGTTGAGGTAGATAAAGCAAATCCAAAAAAACTAATAATTGAACCAAGACCGACTTTTTATACAAGTGGAGTTACAAATGACTGGTCTTTAAAATTAGATTACTCAAAAGAGACTAAAATAGTCCCAATGGGCGATTTAAATAATAAGACCTATCTATTTACATATAAACAAGACAATGATTATTTTAATACTAACTATTATAATAATTACACAGAAGTTTACGGACAAAAGAAATACGATATACAAAACGATTTCTTAAAAGGTGAGGTATTAACTGAATTAATATTTAGCCCTACACCATTAGTAAATACAATAGGTCATGATAGGGTAATACCTAAAATTTATCAGTTAGATACAAATGGCACTATTAAAACTTGTCAATCTAACATACGTATTCTTTACTATGGAGGTTTAAAAGATACAGCTTACCCGTGGAAGCATATAACAAGTACAGGTGGTCAATTTATAAATAATCAATATGCTTATTGTGGCCATTTAGATGATTTTCAAAATCCAACAATAGATTTAAATTTTGAAATACCAAGACAAGTTTATTATTCGCCTGAAAGATATACTACTAATAATCTTTATAACGTTTATTGGAAAGATTACATTGAACAAATAGCAGACAAGGATAGCAAATTGTTTACAGGTTATTTTTTAATAAATGAATTTGACATTCAAAGTTTAGATTTTAGAGATACGTTCTTTTTCGAGAATGAGTATTGGAGGCTAAATAAAATAATTGATTACGACCGAGTAAATAACCAACCTACAAAATGCGAGTTTATAAAACTAAAGACATTGCCACCTTTTGTGGCTGATGAAGGATTTGATACAAATGGCGGTGTAAAAGATGATTTAGATATTTCGCCAACACAAAGAAACTCATATTATAATGACAACATAGTTACAGAAGGTGCTATTGTTAGCGGAAAATCAAATGTAATTGAATCAGGCAATGGAGTTATAATAATTGGTAATAATAACTTTGTTGGAAACAATAATCAAAATGTTTCAATCTTAGCATCATCGGGAGTTACTGTTTATCCAAGTTCAAATAATGTCTCTGTAACAAGTTCAACAGGTGTAACAGTATTAAGTGGAATTTCAAATGTAAGTGTTACAAATAGTTCAGGAATAACAGTAACAGAATCAAACGTAACTTACAATAATGGAATTAAAACATTAAACAGTGTTAATTATAAAAAATATGTTGCTTTATTAAATCAAACAGGGACAAATGATCCAACTGCATACGTTTTAGAAAATACATTAAGCTCGGGAATAGTATGGACTAGAGATACAACAGGAGAATACTTAGGAACAGTAACAGGGGAGTTTACCGAAAATAAAACAGTTGCTTTTTTAACTATCACAGATAATGGAGAGGCAATGGCGGGAAGAAAAAATTCAAATTCAATAGCTGTATATACTTATAATTCAAGCGGAGCAGCAACAGATGGTAAATTGACAAATTCAAGTATAGAGATACGAGTTTATTCATAATTGGTACTTAAAAGATAATGGCAAAGACTACAATTGAAATAGATGTAAACACAGGCGACTCGGCTAAGTCACTCAGTGAATTAAAAGGTGAATTTAGAGATTTACAAAATACATTAGAAAATTTAACACCTGATACTAAAGAGTATATTGATACTTTAAAAAAATTAGGTTCTGTTAAAAATGACATTGAAGATGTAAAAAAAGAAGTATTAGGATTTGCTGATGGTACATCTAAATTATCTGCATTATCAGGAACAATTAGTGGTATAGTTTCAGGATTTGAAGCAGCTAGTGGAGCAGCTGCTTTATTTGGAATGGATAATGAAAATTTAGAAAAACAAATAAAAAATCTTCAAGCTGTAATGTCTTTTTCGGAAGGTGTTAAAGGGGTATTAGAAGTTGGAGATTCTTTTAAAGTTTTATCAAATGCAATAAAATCTACTGAGATAGGATCTAAAGCTGCTGCCGTTGCTCAAAGAGTATGGAATGCTGCTGTTAATGCTTTTGGTGGGCCTATTGGTGCTATAATTGTTGCTTTAACAGCATTAGTTGGTGTTATTGCATTAGTAGTAAATGCAATGGGGGATGAAGATGAAGCGCAAAAAGAGGTAATTAAAAATAGAGAAAAAGAGTTAGAGTTAATGCAAGAAGCCGATAAGGCATTTGCAAAAGAAGCAGAATTTAGAAAAAATTTAGCAGCAGCACAAGGTAAGAGTGCACAAGAATTAGCAGCATTAAATGAAGAGTTGAGTAAACAAAGAATTAAGAGAATAGATGAGGAAATTCAAGCTTCAAGAAGATTAATAAATGATAGATTAGCAAGATTTAGAAATGCAGATGAAGAAGAAAAAATAGAATTACAAAAAGCTAATTCAGAAACTTTAAAGTTAATGAAAGACTTAGCTGATGAAAGGCTATCTATTCAAAGAAACTTACAAATTGAAAGCACTAAATTAGAAACAGATACAAATAAAGCGGCAGCAGATAAGTCTAAGGAAAAACAACAAAAAGATAAAGAGAATGCTGATAAAAAAAGACAAAAAGACTTAGAAGATGCTGAAAAATGGAGACAAGAACAAGCTAAATTTATTCAATATGAAATAGATGCTTTAAATAATAAATTTGGTGAAGAGGAACAAATAATTGCAGAACAACAATTAGCAACAAAAATAGCATTAGGAATTGCAACTCCTGAAGAAATAGATGCGTGGGATGCTATGCGTTTACAAAAGCAAAAAGAATATAACGCTGAAGTTGATGCTGAATTAAAGCGATTAAAAGAAAAAGAAGATAAAAAAAGAAAGGATGATGAGGAAAAAGAAAAATTAGCATTAGAAAATAAGAAAAAAGCAAAAGAGCAAGAAGTTGCATTAACATTACAAGGTCTTCAATCAATTCAATCTTTAGCAGATGCATTTGCAGGTAAAAGTGAAGCAAGTCAAAAGAAAGCATTTCAAATTAAAAAAGCTGCAAGTTTAGCGCAGGCAACCATTGAAACTTACCAAGCAGCACAATCAGCATTTGCAAGTCAAATGGCAATACCAACACCTGATGCACCAATAAGAGCAAACATAGCAGCAGCCATAGCAATAGCAAGTGGATTAGCACGAGTAGCTGTAATTGCCAAAACTAAATTTGAAGGTGGAGGTGGTGGAGGAGCTACAGGTGGAGGGGCAGGTAATTTAGGAACATTCACACAAGGCGGTGGCGGTGGTCAACCTCCACAAGGATTAACAGCACAAAATACAGTAACTCAACTTAATCCTGATGGCACAGTAGCAGGACAAGGTCAAAGACAATCAGCACCAATGAAAGCGTATGTTGTTGAAAGTGAAAGTAGAGCAGTAACAGAAAGAGTAAACAAATTAAGTAATAATTCAAAAATAGGATAACATGGAAAATTTACCAGTTTATAAATTAGTAATTGATGATAGTGATGAACTTGGAGTAGAATGGGTGGCATTAGTTGACACTCCTGCAATAGAAACCAATTGGCATGCTTTTAAAGAACATCAATTTGAAAGTTACACAGATTATCCAAAACAAGCGAGTGAAAATGCTAAAATAGCTTTAAGATATGCAGAAGAAAATGGATGGGGTGATTGTGGAACTCCTGTAGGTAAAATTAGAGCAAATCAATTAGCAAATGGCGAAGCTATAAGCAGAGATACAATTGCACGAATGGCTGCATTTGAAAGGCACAGACAAAATAGTCAAAAAGAGTTAGGTGATGGATGCGGTCGTTTGATGTGGTTAGCATGGGGTGGTGATGAAGGCATTGAATGGGCGCAAAGAAAGTTAGAGCAGATTGATAGAGAAAAAATGGTTGTTAATCCAAGAGCAGGTGAAAGTAAAGATGAATTTGTATCACGTTGCATTGCAGTTGAAATAAATGCAGGTAAAGACCAAGAACAGGCTGCTGCTATTTGTTATACTAAATGGGATGAACAAAATATGAAAGGGCAGTTTAAATTCTTTGCAGATAAAGAACGTAGACTAATTAGTGGTGCGCTCATGATCTCCGATTTGCCCATCTATCGTATGGATGAGAGCGGAGAATACTATGTAGTGTTTGACAAAGAACAGATTGAAAAAATAGCACAAAGATTTTTCAAAAAAGGCTTTACTCATAACGTAAATATGATGCATGATACCGAAAGACAAGTTGATGGTGTTTACATGGTAGAATCTTTTATTATTGATAAAACTCGTGGCATTAAAACACCTGAAGGTTATCCTACATTAACAGAGGGTAGTTGGTTTGGAACTTTTAAAGTTGATAACAATGAAGTTTGGAATGACTTTATTCGTACAGGAGTATTTAAAGGTTTTAGTGTTGAGGGTGCTTTTGCTCATAGAAAGCTAAAAGATGCGCCTGTTAGCGTTATCGAAAGTGTAGCTGATAGAATACACAACCTAAGAAAAAAAGTGGCTGAGATTGCAACTAAATCAAAATAATGTACTTTATAAAAAAACAAAGCAATGGAAAATAAAAAACAAACGTTTAAAGAAGTTTTTTCAGACATGAAAGAATTGTTCAAAGATATTTTTCAAGACGAAGTAAAAGACTTAAAATTTGCTGACTACAAAGCAAAAGATGGTTCTATTGTTCGTACTGATACAGAAGAAATCGCAGTAGGTTCTAAACTACAAGTAATAACTCCTGATGGTGTTATGGATTTACCAGTTGAAGTAACTGAAATGGTTATCATGGTTAATGAAATGCCAATGAAGGTATATGTAGAAAACGGAGTTGTAAAAGGCATTGAACCTGAAGAAGTAATGGAAGAGCCAGTAATGGAAGAAATGGCATCTGATAACAACGAACAATTTGAAGCGAAGTTTGCTGAATTAAACGAGCGTTTGTCAAAATTAGAATCTGCATTAGGTTTATCTAATCAAGCATTAGAAGCTGCAAACGCATCAATTTTAGCACAAACAGATTTAAACAGAAAATTATTTTCATTGATTGAAAAAGTTGCAGATGCTCCAAGTGTTGAGCCAAAGTCAACTTCAAAAGAAAACTTTAAAAAATCAAACACTACAAGTTTAGAAGAATTTAGAAGAAAAGTATATAACTATTAACCAATAAAACAAAAAACAAAATGGCATTTTCATTTGATTCAATGACTGCTTATGTTGAAGAAAACAGAGCAGACCTCATCTCCAAAGCAATCTTAGGAGGTGTAACCTTAGGTAAAGGTGTTGACATCCGTACTGGAATTAAGTCAACAGAAAAAATCCCTGTATTAGAAAGTACAGTACCATTCCAAGCAGAAGCGTGTTCATTCACAACTTCAGGAACTACTACTTTTTCACAGGTATCAATCGCAACTGTAGGTATTAACTTTGCAGAACAATTCTGTTTAAAAGACTTAAATACTTACTATACTCAGAAGTATTTACCAGCAGGAGCAAACAATGACTCTTTATCAATTGCACAAAACATTATTGACAGAAAATTAGCACAAGTTGCTAAAAATGTTGAGCAAATGATTTGGCAAGGTAAAACAACTTACACTAACTCAACTGTTTTAAAACAGATGAATGGTTGGTTATCTACAATTGATACAGCAGGTACAGCAGTTGCTGCAACAACATCAACTTTAAATGCAACTAACGTGTTGACTATATTTGATGATGTTTACGCAAAAGTACCAGCTGCTGCAATTGCAAATGAACCTATCGTTGCATTCTGTGGATATGATACTTTTAGAATTTTAGCTGCTAAGATTACATCAACTTATGGAATATATGGTTCTCAGTATACTACTGATAACGTATGGAACAATTGGGAAATGATGTATCCAGGTACTAATATGCGTATAATCGCGGTTCCTGGCCTTAATAACGATAACCCCACAGATACAGGCAGTTTGCCCGTAGCAGTTAAAAATCGTATTATCGCTACTTATGCTTCAAACTTAGTGTTCGGAACTGACTTACAATCAGACTTAGAAAACATCGAAGCATGGTATTCACGCGATGACAGGGTTTGGCGTTTATTTGGTGCATTTCGCGCTGGAGTAGCAGTTAAATTCATCGATCACGTAGTTCAATACACTAACGCTTAATATTAACCAAGGGAGTGTAAAAACTCCCTTTTAAAAATTTTAAAACATGGCTTGTATACTTACCGAGGGCGTAACCCTTGATTGCCGCCAGGGAGCGGGCGGAGTGAAAAAAATATATTTAACCGAGTTTGCCAATGTTTCAACAATTACAGCTTCATCAGGTCAAGTTAGTGGAATCACAATGGTAGCAGGAAAAAAATTCTGGACTATTGAGGTTGAGTTAGAAGATGCACAATTTGATGAAAATGCTACTGTATCAATTGAAAATGGTACAACTTTTTACGAACAAACATTAACTTTTAGCGTTTATAAAATGACTGCTAAAAATCGTAATATAGTTCGTTTACTAACACAAAACAGATTGATGGTTATTGTTCAAGACGCTGATGATGTTTATCACTTAGCAGGTGAAACTCGCGCAATGCATTTAACAGCAGGAACTTCATCAACTGGTAAAGCAATGGGTGATAAAAATGGCTACTCAATTACTTTAACGGGTAAAGAACCTTTACCAAGTAATAAAGTAAATTCAGGAGTTATTTCAGGCATTATATAATTTTCCTGTTCGTTTGATTTGATTCGAGAGGTTGCAGAAATGCAACCTTTTGTTTTTATGGTACTTTGTAAAATATGCAAATAATAAATAAAGGGCAAAACAATTTCTTAGTATTTACATTAACAGAAAAAGTTACTTTAAATAATCCTTACTATTTATTCAGCTTTAAACATCAAGTGTTAATGAGTACAGTAAACTTTATTGCAAGTGATGTTAGTGGCTTTCCAACTAGATATAATAAATTTTTAATAACTGAAACAACAGGAACAGTTAATTTAACAAGTGGAATTGTATCTTTGCCCGAAACTGGTTTTTATGAATACGCTATTTATCAGCAAACAAGTTCAAGTAATTTAAATGTTGCAAATGCAGAAGGCTTACTTGAAATAGGAATGGTAAAAGTAGAAAGTACTTTGCCTGTTGTTAATGCTTATGATAATCAAAACAAAACGATTATAACTTATGGAGAATAATATTTATGATGTAATTAATCTTAAACTACAGGCACACAAAACACCTGTGTTTAAAGAAGAAAAATCAAAAGAATGGGTAATTTATGGAGCAGATAAAGAAGGCGGTTACTATAATAACTATCCTGGTTACTTACTTTATTTATTTAATCGTAGTTCTAAGCATAATGCTTTTATCAATGGCAAGGTTCTATATATTTGCGGTGCTGGTGTTGGTTTTGATAGTACTGATTTATCAATACAAGACATAGCATTAGCTAATGACTTTTTAAATAAAGAGAATACAAACTTTGATACTTTAAAAGACATAGTAAAAAAATGTGTATTAGATAAAAAATTGTTTGGAGGTTATTATTTAGAAGTAATTTGGAATAAAGCAGGAAATAATTTTGAACTTTTACATTTTCCCTACAACAATCTAAGAAAAGCAAAAGATGCCGATGGCTATTGGTATTCAAAAGATTGGAGTAAACAAAAGCAAAGTCCTGAAGAAACTGATTTAGAATACATCCCTTTATTTGATCCTGAAAAACCAACAGGCAGACAAATTTTTGTTTCAAAAGAATACAGGCCTGATTTAGATGCTTATCCTTTGCCTGATTATGTGGCTTCGGCTGTTTATGCAGAAGTAGATGTTGAGCTTTCTAATTACCGTTTAAATGCTATTAAGAGTGCTTTTAATGCAGGAACTATTCTTAATTTCTCAAATGGAAGACCAACTGAAGAAGAGAAAGAAGAAATTGAAGCAAGACTAAAAGAAAAATTCACAGGCACAGATAGAGCAAACAGCTTACTAATAACATTTAGTGGCAATAAAGATTCTGCGCCTACAATTGAACATCTTACACCTCAAAATGTAGATGCACAATTAACCGAGTTAAACGACCAAGTTATACAAGAATTAATTATAGGTCATCATATTCCTAACCCTATGCTAGTAGGTATTAAAACAGCAGGTGAGTTAGGAACTAAAGACCAAATAAATGATAGTTATGAGTTATATAAAAACACTTATATCATTCCTAACCAAAAAGAAATAGAAAAAGACTTTAACTACTTACTTAAATTAAAAGGTTTTTCAAATCGTATTTACTTAAAAGAACTTGACCCAATCGAAGAGCAGTTACCTATTGAAGAAAAAATTAAGGTAATGACTAAAAATGAGGTTCGTGAAATGTATGGATTGCCTCCATTAGAAGAAGAAGTTAAGCCAATTATTTCAAGTGCTATTCATAGATTTGAAGACCAGGTATGTGACCATTCATTTGCATCAGAAAGTGAAATTGATGAAGTAATTGAAATATTTAAAATGTTTGGTGATGATAGAGAAAATTATGAAGTTATAGAGCAAAAGTTTATGAACGAAGAAAATCGTTTTGATTTTGCAGTTGATGTTTCTCCATTAAGCAAACAAATTAAAAGAGACATTGTTGGGCTATTAGATAAAGACCCATTAATGGATAATAAGACTATTGCAGATACTTTAAGAATAAAAGAAGATAGAGTTGCAGACTTAATCAATGACATGGTTAAAGAAGAACTAATTAAAGTTAAAGAAACTAATGCAGGCGGACAAAAAAAAGATATAAGAGTACCAACAACCGAAGCTATCAGGACATCAAATCGTTTAGGCACAGATACCGAAGATTATAAGATAATGTACACTTATGAATGGAGAGCAGGAGTTAAGCCCGATAAAAGAAATTAAAGAGAATTCTGTGTTAAGTTATTAGATGCAAATAAAATGTATTCAAGAGCGCAAATAGAACAGATTAGTAAGATAGTAGGTTATGATGTTTGGAATTATCGTGGTGGTTGGTGGACTAGAAAGGGCGGTCAAACTAGAACACCATTTTGCAGACATATTTGGAGTGCTAACGTTGTAAAAATTAAAAAATAATGGCAACAGTATTATTATTAACAGCAACTTACATTAAGGATTACACATTTGTTGATCCTAATGTAGATGAAAAATACTTAAGAATTTCTATTGAAGAAGCTCAAAAGATACATATTAGAAATTATATTGGTTCGGGATTATACGATGAAATCATTAATCAAGTAAGTACAAATACATTATCAGCTTTAAATACTACCTTATTAGACAACTATATTATTCCCGCTTTAAAGTGGTGGGTAATGGTTGAGGCTGCTCCATTTTTAACTTACAAAGTAACAAATAAGAACATAGTAAAAAAGAATAGTGATAACAGCACAGGAGTTGATTTTAATGAGTTAAATTCTTTTATGAATTTAGTTACTGACAAAGCACAGTATCACACTAAAAGATTAATTGATTATTTATTTGAGTATTCTGATCAATACCCTCTTTATGATAATCCTGGCGATGGTTTTGATACTATTTATCCGCAAGGGTACTCGTATGAAGAAAGTATTTATTTAGGTCGTAATCGTTCAGTATTTAGCTATGAAGAAAAATTTGAAAAAAGAAAACGTTACTAAAAAGAGTGGATATAAACTCTTTAACAAAATTGAAATACTTAAAAAATTTTTGAATGATAACGTTAAACCAAGTAATAAAAAATCTAAATAACATTGCTAATGCGCATTATCAAATAAATTCTTTTGGTAATGGTAGTGTGATTGAATTTGCAACAAGTGGAATAACTGAATATCCTGCAATGTGGGTTGATTATGAACCACCTATATTACAAGGCAATGCCTACACTCACGTTTTGCGTATCTATGTAATGGATAGGCTTATTAAAGGCAAACAAAACGAACTAGAGTTATTCAGCGACATTCAACAAATATGTTTAGATATTATTGCACAATTGAACTCAACCATCTATGGTTGGAAGTTAGTAAGTGATAACGTTACTTTAAATCCTTTTAGTGAACCTAGATTTGATGATGAAGATGCAGGTTATTACTTTGATGTTAACCTAAAAGTTCCTTTCACTTATGATAGATGCCAAATACCATTTGATTCAACTATAACGAACGCAGGAACATCAAACTTAGTTACTATTGTAAACCAAAATGGAACTGTTATAACAAATTTAAAAGGCGGTGAAACATACACAGTAATTCAAGTTAGTGCAATAGATGGTGGAGCTTCAAATACAACTTATACAAATAGCATAATACAAGCATGAGTACAATAACAGCACAGATACAACTTAGAAGAGATACTTCTGCAAATTGGACTTCAAACAATCCTGTTTTATTAGCAGGTGAAATGGCATTAAGTACAGATGTACTATATGCAGGCACAGACCAGCCCCGTTATAAGATAGGCAATGGAGTTGATCCATGGTTAAATTTAGACTACGTGCCTGAAGGTGGAACATCAACATATCCAGAAAATCTTTATTTAACTGTTGTAAATAAAACAGGTGACAATCTTTTAGCGACTGGATATAAAGTTCTAAAAGTCCAAGACGCACAAGGACAAAGATTAGCTGTTGATTATGCATTAGCAGATAGCAACGGAAACTCAACTGATACAATTGGAATTGTTTATGAAAATATAAACAATAATCAAAGCGGTAGAATAGTTGTAATTGGCGAGTTAACAGGATTAAACACAACGGGAAGTTTACAAGGCGAAACATGGAATGA
>JACCDU010245660.1_pt1 | contig 13746 bp, 10 predicted proteins | sample 7446081 | NCBI WGS metagenome assembly JACCDU01 (sample SAMN15323447, study PRJNA562643) | freshwater metagenome | isolation source: river surface water | place: USA:Blue River Watershed | collected 2017-08-17 | reverse complement strand
TCACTTATTGTATTTTTTACAATAATGTTTGTATCTTCGACTATCGCTTTCACTCATTGAAGGGCGTTAAACAGGTTAATAATCAAGGAAACGGAGAGGAGTGTCTCCGTTTCTTATTTTATATAACGCTGTTTTTCAAAGACTTAACAAAACTTATTGTTATTTGTACAATAATTTAATTTTTGCTTATATTTATCCCACTCTAAAACTAAAACAACATGATCAGAAAACTCGTCATGGCACTGCTGTGTAGCATAGGTGTCGCGCAGGTCTATGGGCAGTCCGTCAGTGGAACCGTTTTGAACGAACGCTCCGAAGGAATACCCTACGTGAAAATCACGTTAAAAAGTAACAACAAACTTTTTTTAAGTGACGGCAAAGGTCTTTTTCAAATCCAAGTGGCTAACCTAGACAGCGAAGTGCTTGTTTTCAGCGCGATGGGTTACCAGAAGCTCGAATTACCAGTTCAGGGCAAGACCAATTTAACCGCCGTACTTAAAGAACTCGTCCAAGACACCAAAGATGTAGTTGTGGTCGGTTACGGTACTTCCAAAACCAAAGAACTCACCGGCGCAACCTCAAAAGTGAAGGGCGAAGACATCGAAAAAATGAACATGACCCGCATGGACCAAGCCCTTCAGGGACAGGTTTCAGGTGTTACGGTCTCTAGCAATTCTGGGTCACCAGGTGGCTCATCTAACATCCGCATCCGCGGTTTATCAACATACGGCGACAACGACCCACTCATTTTGGTCGATGGTGTTGTATACGACTCAGAAGGCCTCAATGCCCTCAACCCCTCAGACATCAAATCGATCAACGTACTCAAAGATGCCACAGCCGGTATTTATGGTGTGCGTGCGGCCAATGGTGTCATCATTGTAGAAACCAAAAACGGTGCAATTAACCGCAAGCCAAGCATGGAATACAACGGTTACTATGGCATCCAACAAACAGCGCGCAAGCTCGATTTGCTCACCGCAGAAGAATACGCAGTCATCAAAAACGAAGCTTTTGCTTTTGGCGGACAAGCCATGCCGTTTTCCAATACAAACTTGGGTACTGGTACAAACTGGCAAGATTCCGTCTTCAGTTCTTCGCCTGTTCAAAGCCACAACCTCTCACTTAGTGGTGGTACGCTCAACACGCGCTACTCTATCGGCCTTGGCTATTTCAATCAAGAAGGAATTGTCGGTGCCGACAAAGCCAACTTTGGTCGTTACAACGCCCGCCTCAATTTCAGCACAGATATGTCCGAAAAACTCAAGCTCAACTCCGTGCTTTTGTTCTCCTCAGACATGCGCAGCACCTTACCTGAAAACGGCATTGGCTCGGTCTTGTACAACACCATTAACGCATTCCCGAACGACCCAGTATACAGCAGCCCAGGTACTTTCTCTTACATGGAAGAAGTGAGCGATATCATCAATCCGATTGCCCAAATGATGAATCAATACAACTGGAGCACAGCCAACAAATTCGTCGGTAAAGAAGAGTTCATCTATGAAATCAATGAAAACCTCTCTTTCACCAACCGCTTCAATTACAATTACGCCAACGTAGACAGCAAAGTATTCTCGCCATTAGTATGGTACGGGGAAGGCAAATATGCCAATACCGCCATCAATGCCGATTTAGAATCTCCTGAAGTAGAAATTGCAGATAGCGTATTCATTACAAGAGGTGCGGCCGTTTACGAAGAACGTTCTACCTTCCTCGACCTCACTTATGAGACCTTCTTGAACTACGAAAAAACTTGGAACGAAACACACAAAGTCAAAGGAACCCTTGGTGCTTCTGTTTTTGAGCGCAAAGGACAATCATTGAACGGTGTTGCTTTCGGCATTCCAAATAACTCTTTAGACTACGCCGACATCTCTGCCAATACAGCACAAGGCGGATATTTGAATAACGTCAACTCTTGGGAGTTCAAAGAGCGTTTGCTCTCTGCGTTCATGCGTGCAGAATACGCATACAAAGAAAAATACCTTGTATCTGGTATCTTGCGACGCGATGGCTCCAGCAAATTTGGACCGAACAGTCGCTGGGGTATTTTCCCAACTATTTCTGGTGGTTGGTTGCTCTCAGAAGAGGACTTCTTTACAAGCAAAAGTATTGACTACCTCAAGTTGCGCATGAGTTATGGCGTGTCTGGCAATGACCAAATCCCCAACTTTGCTTACCGTGCCCTACTCAATGGAGAAGGCGTTTATGTCTTTGATGACCTCATTACGCAGGGTGTAGCTATTGGCCGCCCAGCGAATCCAGACCTCAAGTGGGAAACAACCCGTCAGTTCAATGTCGGAGTCGACCTCACTTGGTTAAAAGTGCTCAACTTTACTACCAACTACTTCATCAAAAACACCAACGATTTACTCTTCCAACCAGATGTATCTGCCCTACTAGGCTCTTACGGACCGGGTGGTTATCCGCCAATCATTAATGCTGGCGACGTATCAAACAAAGGTTGGGAATTTGAAGTCGCTTATCAATCTGACCGCAAAAACTTGCTCCAAACAGGCCTCAACTTCAACTTTACAACCATTAACAACAAAGTAGTTAGCGTGCCTACAGGCGTTCAATACATTCCTGGCGCAAGCTTTAGCGTTGGAGGCGACGTCGCAACACGCTTCCAAGAAGGCTACGAAATTGGCTACTTCTTTGGCTACCAAACAGCTGGCGTGTTCCAAACGCAAGAAGAAATCGACAACGCAGCTGTAGTACAAGAAGGTGCACAACCAGGCGATCTCATTTTTGTAGACCAAAACGGCGACGGCAAAATCAACTTCTCCGATGACTCCGACAAGACCAAACTCGGTTCAGCGATTCCCGACTTTACAATGGGCTTTGCGTTCAACTTCAAACTTCATGGCTTTGATCTATCTGGAAATGTATACGCTGCACTTGGTCAAGAAATCATCCGCAACTACGAGCGCCAGCAACCTTACGCCAACCAATTGGCTTACGTCATTGACCGCTGGACAGGCCCAGGATCTACTAACGAGCATCCACGCCTTACAACTGGCCCTACCAACAACAACTTGTTCTCTGATTATTTTGTAGAAGACGGTTCTTTTGTTCGCTTGCGCAACCTGCAATTCGGTTATACGCTGCCTAGCACTTTATTGCGCAAAATTCACGTAGAGTCTTTGCGTGTGTATGTAGCCGCCAACAACCTCATCACGCTCACCCGCTACATGGGCTTTGACCCAGATTTAAGCTCTTCTAGCGTGCTTTCCGCAGGTGTTGACTACGGCATGTATCCTCAAGCGCGTTCTTTAATGAGCGGCCTTCAAATCAAATTTTAAGAATTAAGTCATGAAAAAACTCATCTACGTACTTTTGGCCTTCGTAACGATAGTTACCTTGCCTTCTTGTGAAAAATTCTTGTCTGTCGATCCGCCTTACGCGCAAGATGCCGAGAACTTCTTTCAAACACCCGAAGACTTCGAACGCGCCCTTACTGGTGCCTACGACCTTTTACAGAGTTCATTTATTTCACTATGGATTGGCGAAATCGCCTCTGACAACGCTATTGCAGGCGGAGAAAGCGTCAATGACAGCAAAGGTCTGCACGACATCGACAACATGACACACGGTGGAGTAAATGCAGAATTGCGCAGCGTTTTCCGTTGGAACTACACCGGTATTACACGTGCCAACTACATCCTTGAGCACCAAAACAACATCGACTTTGCTGGTAAAGCACACATCCTTGCTGAGGCCAAATTTTTGCGCGCCTACTATTACTTTGAGCTCGTAAAATTCTTTGGCGACGTGCCATTGATCCTCGACAAAAGAATCGGTATTGAAGAAGCGCGCACCATTGCACGTTCGCCAAAAGCCGAAGTATATGCACAAATCGAGGCCGATTTAATTGCAGCAGCGGCAGTGCTCAACCCAGTTGCAGCGCAAAAAGGTCGCGCCACAAAAGGTGCTGCACAATCCTTACTAGGCAAAGTTTACCTCTATCAGAATAAATTCACAGAAGCCGCAGCAATTTTAGAAGAAGTCATTGCCTCTGGACAATACAGCCTCTACCAAGACTACAGCACGCTTTTTAGCGTAGCAGCGGAAGGGAATCCCGAAACAGTTTTTGACATTGAATACACCGGCCTCGAAGGTGGTAGCTACGGTTGCTTGATTTGTTTGGAAGGAAACGCAGCAGTTGGCTTTCAAGGAATCCGTCAATATACTGGCCCAGTTTATGGCGATGGCAACTCCTATAACCTGCCTACAGCTGAACTCTATGCTGCTTTTTCACCTATAGACCCTCGTCGTCAAGCTACAATCTTAGACATTGAAGCCTTTATTGCTGCTCAACCTAACCCTGCAGCTATTACGTATGCAATTGGTGCGGGTGGCCACACAGGTTATTACAACAACAAATACATCAAGCGCCAAGGCGAAATTGGCCTGCCAGATAACGACCTCACGAGCCCGGTCAATTACCGCGTGATTCGCTACGCCGATGTACTTTTAATGGCTGCTGAAGCCAATTACCAAATTGGCAATCCGTCTCGCGCAACACAATTAGTGAATCAAATTCGCCAACGCGCTGGTATCCCTGGTGCCTCTGTCAATAGCATTGAAAAAGTATATTTAGAGCGTCGTTTAGAGCTTTCAGGCGAAGGACTGCGCTTTTTTGACCTCGTTCGCACCGGCCAAGCCGCACAATATATCCCTGGATTTGTTACAGGTAAGCACGAGTTGTTCCCGATTCCACAAGTAGAGATTGACCTCGCTGGTGGCAACTGGACACAAAACCCTGGTTATTAATTTTTAAAGATCTAAAAACCATGAAAACTTTATTGCTCAGTATCTTAAGTATTGGCTTGGCTTTAGTAGCTTGCCAAAAATACGAACCAACACTTGGGCCAGCGCCTTCTACCGCTGATGCTCAATTTACTATGGCGCCATCCGCTGCCAATGCGAATATTATTGAACTCAGCGCTGCCAACCCCAACATTCAATGTGTTTGGGACTTCGGTAATGGCACCAAAGCACAAGGCGCAAATGTAACAGCAACCTATCCTTATGCAGGTACTTACACCATTAAGCTCACCGTTTTTGCCAAAGGTGGTAGCCGCAGTTCAAGTCAACAAGTAACGATTGCCAATGACGACTTTGGTTTGCTCAACAATCCTTACTACACTTTGCTTACAGGTGGTGTGAACGGACCAGGCTATAAAGTATGGGTAGTAGATTCTGCAGCATCTGGACATATGGGCGTTGGCCCTGACCCAGAAAGTGCACTTGGGGCTACTCCTGAATGGTGGGCTGCTGGTGCTAACGAAAAACCTGGTTGTGGTTTATACAATGACCAATACGTTTTTCACCTCAACGCCTTTAAGTTTGACATGATCACCAACGGAGATGTTTACCTTCACAACTCCTTAGCCGCCAACTTCCCTGGCTCTTTCCAAAATTTAGGTGACTTTACCGCTCCATTTGACAGCCAAATGAATGAAAGTTGGCTGCTCACAGAAGGTGCTGAAACCACTATCACAATTTCAGGTAACGCCTTTATGGGCTTTTATACAGGGCCGCGCGTTTACCGCATTTTATCTGCAACTGATTCTACTTTGCATTTGCAATACGGCCACCATGCAGGCGGCTTGAAATGGTATCTTAAACTTAAGACGCTTTAAACTTTTCATATGAAAATCATGTCATTTCTTCTCATCTGTTTATCGCTTCTCGCTTGTGAGCCAGACGCGCCCAAGCCTCCTGGTTTACCTAGCAACCTCAACACCCAACTAACCATCACCAACGGTGAAGTCCACGTGTTAGCCACTGCCGACAGCGCCAATTTCTACACGGTCACATTCTATGATGCCAATGACACCGTTACCGTCGAGACACAAGATGGAGAGGCTACTCACGTATTCAATGCTTCTGGAACCTATAAAATTCGCACGAGAGCGCACACTATTCAGAGCGCTTATATTGAAAAAACCGAAGATGTCTTGATCACGATTAGCACTGGAAATACCGGAGCACCAACATCAGGATTCATCAGTCCGCTCACTTACCCGAACTACACCCTTGTTTGGCAGGATGAGTTCAACGGAGCAAGTTTATCACCTGACTGGACCTACGACTTAGGTACAGGAAGTTGGGGTTGGGGAAACAACGAGCTTCAATACTACAAGCAAGAAAATGCAGTGGTTTCTGATGGCTTGCTCACCATTACTGCTAAAAGCGAAAATTTCAATACCTCCAACTACACTTCAAGCCGCATCAAAACACAAGGCATCAAATCGTGGAAATACGGACGAATTGATGTGCGCGCTGCCTTACCCTACGGACAAGGCATTTGGCCAGCTATTTGGATGCTCGGAGATAACATTACATCAGCAGGTTGGCCTGCATGTGGAGAAATCGACATCATGGAGCTCATCGGTGGTGCGGGCGCCAATGACCGCACGGTCCACGGCACTGTTCACTGGAGCAACGCAGGCGCACATGCCCAATATGGTGGAAGCAAAGCCCTTACCTCTGGCAAGTTTGCCGATAATTTCCATGTCTTCTCCATTACCTGGGATGCCAATTCTATCCACTGGCTCATTGACAACGTACAATATCACGTCGTAGACACTAGCCCTGCTGAAATGGATGAATTCCGCGAGAAGTTTTTTCTTATTCTCAACGTAGCAGTTGGTGGAAACTGGCCTGGCTCACCTAATGCCAGCACAATCTTTCCTCAAAAAATGTATGTAGACTACGTTCGCGTATTCCAATAAAACCTGATTCCTCATGAAATTATTGTCTTCATTATTGATGTTGGCTGTACTTTTTGGCTTTAAACAATCCGAAGAGCCTTTCTTCACCACGCCTAGTACTGCTGATATCGAAACGCTTATTGCACAGATGAGTATCGAAGAAAAAGTCGGGCAAACTTGTCAGATTACACTCGATGCCATTCACCGAACCGATGAAAAAGGACAAGCGCTTGTGCCTGCTCAAATTGACCCCAACAAACTCAAAGAAGCACTCGAAGTTTACCATGTGGGCTCTATTTTGAATGTTGGCGCACATACGCTCACGCGAGATGAATGGAGGTCTATCATGACTGCTGTGCATGCACCCTACCTCAAAAAAGAACAAAATATTCCTATTCTCTACGGCATTGATGCTATTCACGGTGTCAACTATACCGTTGGCGGCACGCTTTTCCCACAAGAAATTGGCTTAGCAGCTACTTGGAACACCGAACTCGCCCGTCAAATGGGCGAAGTAACCGCCTATGAATGTCGCGCATCAGGCATTCCCTGGAACTTCTCTCCTGTACTTGATTTAGGCCGCCAACCGCTTTGGTCACGTCATTTTGAAACACTAGGTGAAGATCCCGTTTTGGGCACGCAAATGGGAGTGGCGCTCGTGGAAGGCTATCAAGGAAAAGGAGAAAGCGTTGATCAGTTTCATGCTGCCGCTTGCCTCAAGCATTTTGTTGGTTATAGCGCAAGCTTCTCAGGTCGCGATCGTACCCCTGCTTTCATCCCTGAAAAATACATGCAAGAATTGTATTTGCCAGCATTCAAAGCGGCAGTAGAAAAGGGTGCGCTTACCCTCATGATCAATTCAGGAGTCGTGAACGGTATTCCCGGACACGCCAATTACCAACTCCTTACCCAAACCCTTAAAAAAGATTGGGGTTTCAAAGGTTTTGTTGTTTCTGACTGGGAAGACTTCATCATGCTGCATACCGTTCACCGCACAGCGCCATCTCTAGCTGAGGCTGCTATCCAGGCCTTTAATGCGGGTGTAGACATGAGCATGGTGCCTTCCAATCCGCAGTACAAAGCTTACTGCCAGGATATGGTCAAGGCTGTAAAAGAGGGTAAAATTTCAATGGAACGATTAGATGATGCTGTTAGAAGAATTCTTTATGTGAAAAATCAACTCGGTTTGTTTACCAATCCATTGCCTCAATTTGATCAATACCCCTTATTTGGCAGTGCCAAATTCAAAAATATGGCCAAGCAAGCCGCTCTTGAGTCCATTACTTTATTGAAGAATGAAAGCCTAACCTTGCCACTCCAAAGCACACAGCGCATTTTAGTAGCAGGGCCAGGAGCAGCAAGCATCAACATGCTCAATGGTGCATGGACACACACCTGGCAAGGAATGGACGCCAGTTACAACACAACAGGTGTTTTGAATATCATTCAAGCGCTACAGCACCAATTGCCCACTACAAGTATTTCATACCAAAAAGGCGTTGAACTTTACTTAGAAAAGGATTTTGAAGCATCCAAATTTGTCGAACTCGATAGCTACAAAAAAGCGCTTAAGAAAAACGACGTGGTTGTTATCTGTGTTGGTGAGCTCCCTTCAACCGAAAAACCAGGCGATATCCGTAGCTTACAGCTCGACGACAAACAAAAAGAGTTGGTGCGCTTGGCAAAAGCAGCCAAGAAAAAGGTCATTTTGGTATTATTGGAAGCACGACCACGCATCATCAACGACATCGAGCCCTTGTGCGACGCCATTATTCAAGCCTACTTACCCGGTGATCAAGGTGGAACAGCACTTGCTGAACTCGTGACCGGTAAAGCAGACTTCTCTGGCCGCCTGCCTTATACCTACCCGCGTTACGATGGCGTGATTGAATTCTACGACCACCCGCGCAGCGTAGACCGCTCCAAATCTGGCGATTTCTCAGCCTACAACCCACAATGGGATTTCGGATTTGGTCTTTCCTACAATATGGGTAAGGTCAACAGCATGCGTTTTGTCAAGAAAGATGAGCAAAAAGGAACCTTTTCAATTGAAGTCAATGTCGGCAACGAGGGCCAAAAACCACTACTTATGGTAGTTCCTGTTTACATCAGCGATTTATATGCCAGCACCACTCCAGAAAATAAACGCCTCATCGCTTTTCAAAAAGTGAGCATCCTACCCGGCGAAAACAAAACGCTGACATTCAGTTTTGATGCAACAGCTCTCAAACGCGTCAGTGCCGATGGAAAATGGCGTGCCGAAAAAGGAACTTTTGAAATTTTGTGTGGGCCAAACAAACTCACATTTGAACTTTTTGACGACTTATTGTTTTAACTGATAATTAGTGCTTTAAGCATTGAATTTTTTGCTTATTGTATTTTTTACTATATTTAACCCGTTCTTTTAATTTTGAACTCTAAAACCCCTAAAAATTAACAACATGAAAAAACTGTACTTTTTACTTTTTGCTCCAATCATGAGTTTTTCTGCTCAGGTTGAGGGTACTTGGAAATTAGCACCGCAAGCAGCAGCGCTAGGCGTTGGTCCAAATTTGGGCGATATTAGCTGGTGGTCTAACAGTGCCGGTGATGTAAACACCCGTGCTTGCCTTTTTGATGACTCAATTAAATTTGAAGCCAATGGTACCATGACCCATTATATGGATGGTTCTACTTGGTTAGAAGCATGGCAAGGTGCTCCAGAAGGTTGTGGAAGTCCTATCGCTCCGCACGTTGGTGGTGCTGCTACTTATGCTTACGACGCAACTGCAGGTACACTTACTGTAAACGGTTTGGGTGCTCACATTGGTTTAGCTAAAGTAATCAACGGTGCTGAAATTAACAACCCAAGCTTGGCTGCAAGTTCAATTACTTACAACGTAGCTATCTCTAACGGAGGTAACACCCTGACTGCAGATATCAACTTCGGTCCAGGATGGTGGCGTTTTGTATACCAACGTACCGTTCCACTTCCAGTTCAAGACTACAACGTTAAATTCCGCGTAGACATGTCACAATACACTGGTTCATTAACAGGTGGTGTATTTGTAAACGGTTCTTTCAACGGCTGGTGTGGTACTTGTAACCCAATGACAGACATGGGCAACGGAATGTGGGAAACAACCCTTCCTTTAGCTCCAGGTGCTATTGAGTACAAATTCACAATCGACGGATGGAACGCACAAGAAGAATTCACTGGTACTGAAACTTGTATTGACCCAATCAATGATGGTTTCAACAACCGTTACCACGTAGTTGCCGGCGATGTTACTTTGCCTAACGTATGTTTCGCAAGCTGTAATGTTTGTACCAATGACGTTGCTTTCTCTGTAGACATGAATGATTACGTAACAGGTGGTGGTTCTACTGCAGCTGGCGTATTCTTGAATGGTACTTTCAACGGCTGGTGTGGTACTTGTACGCCAATGACTGACGCCAACGGCGACAACGTTTGGGAAGTAACTGTTCCACTTAGCTTAGGTGCTATTGAATACAAATTTACCGTAGATGGATGGGCTGTATCTGAGCAATTTGTTGGTGGTGAGTCTTGTACAGTAACAAACGGTGGTTTCACTAACCGTTCTTACACTGTAACTGCTCCAGCTACTGTAGGTTTAGTTTGTTGGGAAAGCTGTTCAGCTTGCTTAGGTGGTATCGATGAAGCTACTTCTTCTGTATCTATCTATCCTAACCCGGTTAACAGCATCATGACTGTTCAAGCTACTGAAGCGATGCAACAAATCCGTATCGTTGACCTTACAGGTAAAGTAGTTGCTGCATTTGTTGGCAACGGTCTTACTCAAGAAATCAGCGTAGAAGACCTCAAAGCAGGTATCTACACTATCCAAGTTGTTACAACTGCTGGTAACAGCAGCAAGCAATTTGTGAAAAAATAAGAAGTTGATTGATGAAAAGGAGGGGCTTTCGCAAGAGGCCCCTTTTTTTGTGCCTACAATCGGCGTGCTATGCGTATTTTTGCAATATGGATCACGACATCGAACTGCGCTTTCAAAAACTTCAAAAACACCTCGAAAAAGACTTCGGTCCAGGCATGGATATGTCTACTTTTCTTTTTTTGGTAGGTGTCAATGAACTTGGCATGGGGCACCAAACGTTTTCCAAACAACAAAAAATGGAGCTCATGCACATCGCCATCTGCACGCTTCTAGAGCCCTACGGCTACTACACCTTCGACGGCCGCGATGCAGACCTCTGGCCGCACTACACGCTCAACCAAAAACTGCCAGCGCTCAACCACCAGCAACAACAACACTTGCTCAAAGAAGCGCTCTTAGACTACTTTATTAAAAATGAATATTATCATGAGATCCCTGAATCTGTTTAGCATTATTGCCACACTCATTCTACTCGCCTCTTGTCATTCATCTGATGTAGCGCTGCGGCATAGTCGGATCCGCACTTGCATTTCTGAGGAGTTGCATACTAACAATTCATCGAAAGAAATCATTGAAACCCAGCCAACAGCTATTAACACCGAAACAGCCGAGGCCTCCACGCTTGTTCAAGCCACAGAAACACCTAAAACATTATCTGCTCCATCCACAAAGCAATTGTTGCAAAGTCATAGTAAGTCGATTTTAAAAAAACAAGAAACAAATCAGACTAAAAATACAGCAAAACAACATGCCGCTGCACGCCCAATAGCAAACCACAAAATGCCAAAGCACCCTGGCTTCTTCAGCAACATCGGCTATTCATTTGGCGTTGTAGGCCTCGTTTTTATCATTGTGGGCGTTGTTTTGTTACTCATTGGCGGGCTCATCATCGATACCCTTGCGGCTCTTGCCATCGCATTCGGTTTTGTTTTTATCTTGATTTGGCTCGTTTTGGCTATTCTACAAGGACTATTTGATGTAATTTTGTAGCAATGTCCGACGCAGCTATCCAACCGCCAACAAAATTCAAAACCTACTTGGTTTTTACCAAGTTCCGCCTGTCGTTTTTAGTCATTATTTCGGCACTAAGTGGTTACCTTTTCGCCGGCGGGAAAGATTGGCTTGAAATCACCTATCTCTTGCTCGGGGGCACACTCGTTACAGGCGCTTCTAACGGCGCCAATCAGATTTGGGAACGCGACCTCGACCAAATCATGAACCGTACCAACCGCAGGCCACTTCCAACGGGTCAAATGCAGTTGAAAGAAGCTTATCTCGTCGTCTTATTATTTCTCTTGAGCGGTAGCTACCTGCTTTACCTCATCAACGTGAAAAGTGCTTTATTGGGAATGATGGCTTTTGTGAGCTACGTGTTCGTTTATACCCCACTCAAGCAAATTACACCATGGGCTGTTTTTGTTGGTGCTTTTCCAGGCGCTATACCGCCATTTTTAGGAGCCATTGCCGCAACGAATTCTTTTGGTTTTATTCCTGGTATTTTATTCTTTGTACAGTTCACTTGGCAATTCCCACACTTTTGGGCCATTGCTTGGGTGCTTTACGACGACTACAAAAAAGCGGGGTTTTCTTTGCTGCCTTCCAAAACCGGTAAAGGCAAGGCGTCTGCCTTCCAAATAATGGCCTATTCATTGGCCCTCATTCCTTTTAGCCTCATGCCTTGGATTCTTGGCTGGACCAGCTATGTAACGCTCATCATTGCCAGCGTCATGGGAATTTGGTTCTTTTATTTGTCTTATAAATTGTACCATAGCTGCAAAACTACCGATGCGCGTAAACTCATGTTCGCTTCGTTTGTTTATTTACCGATCATCCAATTCGTTTATGTATTTGATCGCTCAGATCGTTTTATTGAATTATTAAAATCATTAGCATGAATTACGAAAATGAAATGAACCCTGAAGTCAGGGAAAAGATGAAGAAAAACCTCGTTTATGTCGGTATTTTCAGCATCGTTATGCTCTTTGCTGGTCTTACCTCCGGCTATTATGTCTCAATGGGCAAGTCTTTTTGGCTCAAATACCCAATGCCGACAGGCTTTTACCTCAGCACCCTATTTATTGCGCTCAGTTCTTTGAGCTTTTGGTGGGCTATTCAAGGCGCTAAAAAAGACAAGCAGGGCCAATTGAAAGGCGCTATGGCCGCAACGCTTGTTTTCGGGGCAGCGTTTTTGTATTTCCAATTCCAGGGTTATGGCCAGCTTGTAGAAAAAGGTGTCAACCCTGTCAACGACATGCTCGTGACTAACGGGCGCTACGGTGACTACTACGAATTCAAATACAAGGGCAACTTGGTAGCCGTAGATGGCAACGAATACCTCATCGCCGGCAAACCTATCCCCGACAACGATTTTAAAAACATTCAAGCTTTCTTCAAGCAGTTTGAAAAAATCAAGCACAACCAAGCGCTAACGGTTAAGAAACCAAATGCGCAAATCGAACTTTACTACAACGGAAGTCCTGTCCTAATCAAAGACGGACGCTTATTTGCCAACGACAGCACCCAACTCACCTATTCCGACGAAGTACGCCTTAGCGAACTCTCGCTCAACATTCGAGACAAGCGAGGCGATTTCTTTGCTCGCGGAACCTATGGCAAAGACTTTACCATCTATTATTCAGGCAAAGCACTCGAGTACGAAGACCGCCAACTCAAATACAAAGGCACAGTTCTCAAGCCACATTTGCAATTAAGCGCCATGCAAGCCTCAGATTCTGCGTCGGCCTACCTCTATTTGATCACGTTTGTGCATTTGCTCCATGTGCTCATTGCGCTGCTTTACCTCACGAAAGTCGCAATTGCTTCATTTACAGGCAAATTCTCACCAAATAACCATTTATCCCTCAGACTAAGTAGCATCTTCTGGCACTTTTTAGGGCTTTTATGGTTGTATTTACTCGTCTTTTTGATATTTATTCATTAAACTTGCACAAAAATTTCTCTTAAAATGGCCGGACATTCTGCTCAACTAGACGCCAAAACACTATGGGGTGGTAAAGAATCCCCTTTCCAAACAAGTTATGGCAAACTAATGATGTGGTTCTTCCTCGTTTCGGATGCACTCACTTTCAGCGGTTTATTAATTGCTTATGGCTTTACTCGCCACG
>JACCDU011086650.1_pt1 | contig 13751 bp, 7 predicted proteins | sample 7446081 | NCBI WGS metagenome assembly JACCDU01 (sample SAMN15323447, study PRJNA562643) | freshwater metagenome | isolation source: river surface water | place: USA:Blue River Watershed | collected 2017-08-17 | reverse complement strand
TGACGCTACAGTCACCCTTTGGGCTGGCGCTGGATGGCGAAAGACAAGACGGCAACAACTGCGAAAGACTGAACGAGCAGCTTGAAACGCTTGAGACGATCAATACCTTAAATGAGCGTGGCGCAGTCAGGGAGAAAATGGCTTTCCCGGAAGAGATTGAACTTGGAACAAAGTTCTGTCTTTTTAAAAAGGCGATTTTGATTCGTCGGGAAACTTGGTTGGCGGTGGAACCAGAACTTTCGAGTTTTTAGCGCCTGAGCATGCAACCTATCCGGTACTGTCCTTAAGCGATAACCTCTATCGCGGCGAAAACGCTGAATACGCGGGCGGTAGCCATCTGTTGCTGGATGTGCGCAGCAAAGAAGGTCTGGTTCTGACGCATGTGATTTTTGACGGCGGCACGCAGGAGTCAGCGCTGACCTTTAAGGTTTACGACACGCAGGCGTTGCAATAGCGCTGCGTGACGGCGAGATTTAAGCAGCGTCTTCAAGCGGTAAGAGAAAGTCCTGACTGATGCCCAGGCCGACCTGATTGATCTTGTCTAAAAACTTGGTCAGGTAGGCATGCAGTGAATTGTTCAAGATCTCGCTGATGTTGTGGTCTCGTATTTCTGCCAGAAGTTTCGATGCCGCCATGCGTGTCGGTCCGGATTGTTTGTTGCGCACTCTAGACAGAATTTCAACGATTTCTTGCAGACAGGCGCTTAAAGAGCGCGGCATGTTCATGTTTAAGATCAGCAGCTCCGCGACTTTTTCTGGTGAAATCATATCGCGGTAGACTTTGCGATAGTTTTCAAAAGCGGAGACAGATTTCAAGATCGCAGTCCAGTAATAAAAATCATCGACTGGATTGGTGGTCGTCTCGAGTGTTTCGTTTGCGGATAAAAATTTGACATCCAGCAGGCGCGCCGTGTTGTCCGCGCGTTCAAGAAAGGTGCCGAGTCGGATGAAGTCATCCGTTTCGCCGCGCATCATCGTGCCAAGCTGAACACCTCGCATCAGATGAGATCTGAATTTAATCCATTCGAAAAAATCGGAAGGAGACAGCGTCAGTAGACCCGTCTGGATCATTTGCTGCGCATCGAGCCACGTCGTGTTGATGGTTTCCCAAAGCTCGGTGGTGATGGACCCCCGAACTGCCCGCGCGTTTTCACGGGCGGCTTGCAGGCAACGCATGATCGACGAAGGATTGTTCAGGTCGCTGACCATAAACTGAATGACCTCGTCGGCACTGACTTGAGTATGAGAAGCCGCATAGGCCGCTGTCAGCTCGGAGATTTCAAGCATGGCATGCCAAGTCCGTGTGCTCGCTTGTTGCGATTGTGGCATCAAGGACATTTGATAGTTGACGTCAAGCATGCGGGCAGTGTTTTCTGCGCGTTCGGTGTAGCGGGACATCCAGTAAAGGTGGTCAGCAGTTCTTGAGAGCATGATTGTGGGCCTTAGTGTTCGAGAATCCAGGTGTCTTTCGTGCCGCCGCCTTGTGAGGAGTTCACGACAAGTGAGCCTTCTTGCAGCGCGACGCGGGTCAAGCCTCCCGGTGCGAGCTTGATGTCTTTTCCGGATAACACGAAGGGGCGCAAATCAATGTGTCTGGGTGCAAGTCCCGAGTCGACAAACGTTGGGCAGGTCGACAACGCCAGAGTAGGTTGCGCGATGTAGTTGGAGGGGTTGGCCGCCACGCGTTTCTTAAAGTCTTCAATCTCGGCTTTAGTCGAGGCGGGCCCCACCAGCATGCCGTAGCCACCCGCGCCGTGGACTTCTTTCACCACAAGTTGGTCGATGTTTTGCAGGACATACGAGAACTCATCGGGTTTGCGGCACTGATAGGTCGGGACGTTTGAAAGAATCGGTTCTTCGCTCAGATAGAAGCGAATCATGTCCGGCACATAGGGGGAGATCGAGTTGTCGTCAGCGACGCCCGTGCCAATCGCGTTACAGATCGCGACGTTGCCGCTACGGTAAGCATTGAGCAATCCTTTTGCACCCAGTGAAGAATCATGGCGAAAGGCGCTTGGATCCAGAAAGTCGTCATCGACTCTGCGATAAATCACATCAACCCGTCTCGGACCTTGCGTCGTGCGCATGAACACGACATCATCTTGCACAAACAGGTCTTTCCCTTCGACAAGCTCGACACCCATTTGCTGGGCGAGAAAGGCATGTTCGAAGTAGGCAGAGTTATACATGCCGGGCGTGAGCACGACGACGTTGGGATAGGTGGACGAGGAGGGCATCGCATGGCGAAGCGCTTCAAGCAGCAAGTCTGGATAGTGCGCAACAGGTTCAATACGATGGCAGGCGAACAGTTCGGGGAAAAGTCGCATCATCATTTTTCTGTTCTCAAGCATGTAGGACACGCCTGAGGGCACGCGCAGATTGTCTTCGAGTACAAACAAGGTGCCGGTTTCTTCGCCATGATTGGCGCGGACGATATCGATCCCCGCAATATGCGCATAAATGTCGAGCGGTACGTCTACGCCATGCATCTGTTGGCGATATTGCGCGTTATTGAGCACTTGCTCTGGTGGAATGATGCCGGCTTTGAGAATCTTCTGATCATGATAAACATCATGTAGAAACATATTCAACGCCTGGACACGCTGCTTGAGTCCGCGTTCGAGCTTTTGCCATTCTTGAGCTTGAAAAATGCGCGGCACGATATCGAAAGGAATCGTGCGTTCAGTGCCGTCCGTATCGCCGTAAACGGCAAAAGTAATGCCGACACGTCTGAAGATCAGTTCAGCTTCTTCTCGTCTTGCCTGAATGGTCTGTTTGGATTGCTTGGCCAGCCAGTTGGCAAAATCCTGATAATGTTGACGCGAAGAGTGGGTCGGATTGAGCCCTAGTTGACCTGAGGGATCGAGCTCACTCACCATTTCATCAAACGCAGTGGCGCGCGATATTTGAGTTTGTCGCATTCAGCATCCTCCAGGATATTTCAGTCATAAGAAGGATTAAGCAATATCCGTGCCATAGGAGAGATGTGTTGCTTGACTCTGGCATGGATATTGCTTGGTTCAAGGCATGGCTATCCACGTTGCACTTCATCACGTTACGACTTATCGCTACGATCAGCTGATCTCTTTGGGTCCGCAGGTGATCCGTTTGCGTCCTGCACCGCATTGTCGAACAAGGATTCTCTCGTATGCGCTGCGCATTACGCCCGAGCATCACTTCTTGAACTGGCAACAAGATCCCTTTTCCAACTACCTTGCGAGAGTGGTGATCCCTGAAAAAACACGTGAGTTTCAGGTGGCGGTTGATCTAGTGGCCGAAATGTCGGTCTATAACCCCTTTGATTTCTTTCTTGAGCCGCAGGCCGAGCACTTTCCCTTTAAATATGCACCAGAGCTAGTTGCAGATCTTGCACCGTATCTGCGCACGACTGAGGCAGGGCCGTTGTTGACGACGTTTTTGAAGAACGTACCAAAGCGTCAGCGCAGAAGTATTGATTTTCTGGTTGAAATGAATAGCCGCGTGCATCGACGCGTGGGGTATACGATCCGGATGGAGCCGGGTGTGCAGACGCCGGAGCAGACGTTGGCCCTTGGCTCCGGGTCGTGTCGGGATTCAGGCTGGCTACTTGTGCAGGCGCTGCGACATTTTGGGTTGGCTGCGCGATTCGTGTCTGGCTATCTGATTCAGCTCAAGCCTGACGTTAAGGCAGTCGATGGTCCAACGGGAGCAGAGACCGATTTTACGGACCTGCATGCTTGGTGCGAGGTGTATTTGCCGGGTGCGGGGTGGGTTGGACTGGATCCGACCTCAGGTTTACTCGCGGGTGAAGGGCATGTGCCGATTGCCTGCACACCGGAGCCTTCTTCTGCTGCGCCCATTTCAGGTGCGTTGGATGAATGCGAAGTTGAATTCATGCACCAAATGGAGGCGACGCGCGTTTACGAATCGCCCCGTGTGACCAAGCCTTACGAAGAAGCGCAGTGGCAGGCGATTCAAAAAGTCGGTCATGAGGTCGACGAAGAACTCGAGGGTCAGGATGTTAGGCTCACGATGGGGGGAGAACCCACTTTTGTTTCTGCCATCGATCGCGATGGCGCTGAGTGGAACACCGATGCGCTGGGTCCGACGAAGCGGGGGTTGAGCGCCGAATTAATGCAAAAGCTCCAAGGTCGCTACGCAAAAGGCGGATTTCTGCATTTTGGGCAAGGTAAATGGTACCCGGGCGAGCAATTACCCCGCTGGGCTTTGTCGGCCTACTGGCGTCACGATGGTCAGCCTTGTTGGCAGAATCCAGCTTTATTGGCCGATGAGCGCGAGACATATCATTACACGCAGCAAGATGCGTCTCGGTTTGTGCAGGTGCTGGCTGACAAGCTTGGACTGAGTCAGACTTTCATTCAGCCTGGTTTTGAAGATACTTTTTACTATCTTTGGCGCGAACGCACCTTGCCGATCAACGTCGATCCATTTGATTCCCGACTAGACGATGAAATGGAAAGGGCGCGTCTGAGACGGGTCTTTGAGAACAAGCTAGAAGAGCCTGTAGGCTACGCTTTGCCGTTGTTAAAAAATGAAAGTGCGCTTGAAGGACAGCCTCGTTGGAAATCGGGTCCCTGGTTTTTGCGTGGCGAACGTCTTTATCTCACGCCAGGCGATTCTGCCATGGGCTATCGCTTGCCTCTGGATTCTTTGCCCTGGGTGTCAAAGGCGGACTATCCTTATCTGCATGAAGTGGATCCGTTTGAAGTGCGCTCGGAGCTGCCTGCTATCAGTACGCTGCGACATCAGCAGGTTGACGCGGTTGTTCAAGCCGCGCCCTCGAAGTTTGTCTCTGCTGCTGGACTGACACGTACGGCCTTGTGTGTGGAAGTGCGCAATCCCAATCGTGCGAATGGTCCAGCCTTGGAATTTTCGGCTGAGCAAAGTTCGGTGCTGTATGTCTTTATGCCACCGCTAGCCCATCTTGAAGATTATCTTGCCTTGCTAACGGCCGTTGAGCAAACCGCCGAGGCCTTAAGCTTTAGTATCGTGCTCGAGGGATATCCTCCACCACGCGATCCACGTTTGAACATGTTGCAAGTTACGCCGGATCCAGGCGTGATCGAAGTCAACATTCATCCCGCTCGTGATTGGGATGAACTGGTCGAACACACCGAATTTTTGTATGAGGCAGCGCACGAAACACGACTGAGTACAGAAAAATTCATGATGGATGGACGCCACACCGGGACGGGAGGTGGTAATCATTTTGTCATGGGAGCAGCGGCGCCGGCAGATAGTCCTTTTTTACGCCGTCCGGATGTACTGGCCAGCCTGTTGACCTTCTGGCATAACCATCCCTCCATGTCTTATTTGTTTTCGGGCTTGTTTATCGGTCCAACCAGTCAGGCACCGCGAGTGGATGAGGCGCGTAATGACCAGGTCTATGAGCTTGAAATCGCTTTGCGTGAACTGGACCGGCAAAGACAGGAGAAAGGAACTTGCCCCCCTTGGCTGATCGATCGCGCCTTGCGCAACATTTTGATGGACGTGACTGGTAACACGCATCGCTCAGAGTTCAGTATCGATAAACTTTATTCTCCGGACGGTCCTGCCGGTCGCTTGGGTTTACTGGAATTGCGAGGCTTTGAAATGCCTCCGCATGCGCGAATGAGTCTGGCCCAGCAATTGTTAATTCGCGCATTGATGGCCTGGTTCTGGAGGACGCCCTATCAGCCGAAGGCTAAAGCACGTCTGACACGCTGGGGCACGCAACTGCATGACCGGTTTATGCTACCGACTTTTATCATGCTGGACTTTGAAGATGTCATCAGCGAACTGAATCGCGCCGGCTTTGAGCTGGAAGCAAGTTGGTTTGCGCCGCATGCAGAGTTTAGGTTTCCGTTGATCGGCGAGGTAGAGGTCCAAGGGATGAAGCTGTCCCTGCGCTCTGCGCTCGAACCGTGGCATGTGATGGGCGAAGAGGGTGGGGCTGGCGGAACCGTGCGTTATGTCGATTCGTCAGTTGAACGACTCGAATTGAAAGTATCAGGGTTTAACGATAATCGCTATGCGATTGCGATCAATGGCAGAGTTCCGGTCATGCAACCGACTGGCATCGAGGGTGAAGCGGTTCTCGGGATCCGGTATCGAGCCTGGAATCCTCCGTCCGCGTTGCATCCTACTATCGCGGTTCACGCTCCGTTGACCTTTGATCTGGTGGATAATTGGCTTTCACGCTCGGTTGGAGGCTGTCGCTATCATGTGACACATCCCGGTGGACGCAATTACAACTCGCTGCCCGTGAATAGTTTTGAAGCTGAAAGCCGAAGGTTGGCGAGATTTTTTAGGCTGGAACACACTCCAGGACCGATTAACCTTGATTTTGAAACCCCGAGCCAAGAATTTCCTTTTACACTCGACATGCGTCGTTATTAACACCTTTGCCGTAGCTTGCTCATGTCGTCTCAATTATCTTCTTCCCCTTCGGACCATTGTTCGGCTCTTGAACTTGAGGAGACGCTGCAGGCAGTACGTAAACTGACACTGCAGACTAAAAGCGGGCATTACGACGAACTCAGCGACGCGCTTGGTCAGGTTCGTCCCCTTTGGAAAACCTTCTTTTCCTATCTTGGGACGGCTGGGGTCAAGGACCTATCGGCCAGTAGTGAAACGATCAAACGGGTGATCCAGCAAAACGGCATTACGTATAACGTTTATGCGGATGAGCAGGAGCAGTCGCGACCTTGGTCGCTTAATCCGCTGCCCTTGTTAATCGGACCTAAAGAATGGAAGGGCATCGCAACAAGTCTGCAGCAGCGGGCGAAGTTGTTGAACGCGATTTTGCAGGACGTTTACGGCAAACAGCATTTACTTCATGATGGCTATTTGCCGGCTGCGCTGGTGCTGGGCAATCCTGGCTATTTGCGGTCCATGCATGGCGTCACGCCACTGGGTGGCATTTATCTTCATGTCGTCGCTTTTGATATCGCCAGAGATCCTGAGGGGCGCTGGTGGGTAATTGGTCAACGCACGCAATCGCCTTCAGGCTTGGGATATGTGCTTGAAAATCGCTTGATTGTGTCGCGCTTGTTTCCCGAGGCGTATCGAGAGATGCGTGTGCAGCATATCGCGTCTAGCTATAAGCGCTTGCTCGATTCGATGAAAGTGACCGCAGCACCGTTGTCGGATGGTCCGCCCAGGTTCGCCTTGCTCACGCCTGGCCCCTACAGTGAAACTTATTTCGAACACGCCTATCTTGCACGCTATCTTGGTTTGCCGCTGGTCGAGGGCGCCGATCTGACCGTGCGCGAGGACAAGCTGTATCTTAAAACCTTACATGGCTTGCAGCAGATCCATGGCTTGTTGCGTAGGCTGGATGATGACTTTTGCGATCCGCTTGAATTAAGAGCAGATTCAAGTTTGGGCGTGCCGGGTTTATTGCAGGCCATCCGGGCTGGTAATGTGTTGATGGCAAACGCACTTGGAACAAGTTTTCTCGAATCACCGGCAGTGCAAGGCTTTTTGCCTGCGTTGTCAGAGCGCTTATTAGGCGAGCCGCTCAAGATGCCTTCGCTCAATACCTGGTGGTGTGGCGAGCGCGCGGCATGGCAGGATATTTCGCCGGACTTGCGGACGCAAGTTATCAAGCCGACGTATGCAGTCGATGCACGCACGAATTTTGAACCAGTCATTGCTGGTTTGCTGGATGAGAAGTCGCTCAATGAGTGGCGCGGCCGCATTCACCATCAACCTGATTTGTTTACGACTCAAAGCTATTTGCCCTTTTCACAGACGCCAACTTGGCAGGGCAGAAAAATTGATCCGCGGACGGCTATGTTGCGTGTCTATGCTGTCGCAGGTACGGATGGTGAATGGTCCTTGCTGCCTGGGGGCATGACGCGTATTGCCGCTGGAGATCCCCATGTCGTATCGATGCAAAAAGGCGGCAGCTCGCTCGATACATGGGTGATCACGGATCAGCCAGTTGATACTTACTCGATGATGCCGGGGCAAGAAAAAACGCCGCGCTGGGATGCCGGTGAGCAAATGGTTTCAAGCCGCGCGGCCGAGAATCTCTTCTGGCTGGGTCGCTACACCGAACGCTGCGAGGCGATGACACGCATCGCAAAAGAAGCGCTGGTTCTGGTCAGTACCAATCGTCAGGACAGCGTAGCTGTCTTAAGTGATGCGATGGCCGAGTTGTGCGAAAACCAGAATCTGATTCCCAAAGGCACGCCCAGCCTGACAAAGGCGGCGACGCAATTCGGTCGTGTGCTGATTGCGAACATGACGCAGTCGGGCGTGTTTGGCTTGTCGGATAATCTGGATTCTCTTGAGTATGCGCTTAAGGCGGTGCGGGATCGTTTGCCGTCCGAGCACGTCGAGATCGCGAATACGATGCGTCAGCTTTTGGGTAAAAAGCAGACAGGCACAAAACGAAACAGCAGAACGCAAGAGCGTTCGGCGATTGCCACGATTGAAGTGCTGGATTCAATCTCGATTCAATTAGCTGCGCTGGTGGGCTTTCAATCGGATCGCATGACGCGAGATTTAGGCTGGCATATGCTGACCGCCGGCCGACTCATTGAACGTTTGATCAATTTGAGTGAAATCATGACCGGCTTTTTCAAGCACGAGGCGATTTATACGCCGCGTGGCTTTGAAACGCTGCTGGTGTTGTTCGATAGTTCGATCACCTATCGAACGCGTTATCAGCGTCAGCAGGATGTACCCGCGTTGATGGATCTTCTGATTAATGACGAGACAAATCCACGCGCCTTTGCGTGTATTTTGAAAGATCTGAAAGCGCAGATTGCTTGTTTGCCGAATGGCGATGGTCTGAAAGCAATGGTTCCGCAGATTGATCCTCAGGAAGAGACGATTCTTAAATTGGTCAAGATGGTGAACGAGCTAAGTGGTTTGGGAGCGAAGCTCTCGGATGAAGTCAGTCGACAGTTTTTTGCCCATGCCGTTGAAAGGCGCTTTGCATCATGACGCGCATTCAAATTGAGCACGAGACACGTTACAAATATCAGTCAGATGTTGAATTGGCGCATCACTTGGCCTATTTGAGACCACAAGCCTCTGCCTGGCAACAGGTGGTGTCCTCAGAGCTTTTGATTACACCGAAACCGGATAATTTGACCGAAAATAAAGATACGTTCGGCAATCTGCGAACCTTCTTTGCCTTGACCACACCTCACAAAGAGTTGTTGGTGCGCGCTGTGTCAACGGTTGCGCTGGCGGATCGTTATGCAGGTTTTGATCCTGCTCAGACATCTTCTTGGGAAGAAGTGCGCGATGCCTTGAGCTATATGCTGGATAGTCGCTATCAGCCTGCGTCAGAATTTTCGTATACGAGTATGTATGTGCCTAGACTGGCTGAGTTGCGTGACTATGCGCAGCCGTCGTTTCCAACTGGGCGCAGCATCGGTCTGGGTTGTATCGATTTGGCGCAACGTATTCATCGTGACTTTAAGTATGCGTCGACAGCAACCGAAATCAATACGCCTATTCTGGAAGTCTTCAAAAAAAGAGCGGGTGTTTGTCAGGATTTTTCCCACATCATGATTGGGTGCTTGCGCGCCTTAGGGTTGAGCGCACAGTATGTCAGCGGCTATTTGTTGACCAAACCACCCAAGGGTGGGGTCAAGTTACGCGGCGCGGATGCTTCACATGCCTGGGTATCGGCCTACTGTCCGGGTGCACCGGGAGGGTGGCTTGAAATTGATCCGACCAACAATGTCATTGCGGCTCAAGGCCATGTGCGTTTGGCCATGGGACGAGATTTTGGCGATGTATCGCCCTTGCGTGGCGTGATCCGAGGCGGAGGCGATCATGTGCTGGAGATCGCAGTGACTTCGGAAGAAGTCGAATAGGGCACGTATTGACGTATTGAGTGATTCGTCTGAGCATGAAGGGATGAAGAACCCATGACGCGTGACTCAATAGCCATCCAGACGCACACCGATCGCTGCCGCGGCTGATCTGGTCTCAACCCCTAGCTTGTCAAAGATGTGTTCAAGATGCTTGTTCACCGTGCGCGGGCTCAAGCCAAGAATGTCCGCGATATCCCGATTAGTCTTTCCTTTTGCTAACCACGACAAGACTTCGGTCTCACGCGTGGTCAGCGACGCTTGTTCCAGTCTTGCTGCATCGCCTTCGCGTTGCGTGCCTTGCGCAAGAAGCAGCATGGTTTCTCCGAGACCCACTTGTCCGAGGTTTCTGACTGAAATGTCCGGATGATCGGGTAGCCTGTGCTGCTTGTCACTTTGGGTCAGCAACGACGAAAAGTTGAGTTGCGCGGTATTGTCGCCCAAGAGTTGACGGGCGTGCGGGGATTCCCAAGCGATGCGTCCTTGTGTGTCGATCAAAACGACGCCAAAGCCTGCAACGTCGACGGCTTCACGCGCTAGTCTGGCGACGCGTGCATTGCGGATATGCGCCTGCAAACGAACTAGGATCTCATCGACCTTGACTGGTTTGACGACATAATCGACGCCGCCGCTGTTAAACGCATTGACGATATGCTCGGTGTCGGCCAGACCAGTCATGAAAATCACGGGTAGATGTGAATGCGCGGGATTGGCTTTGATTTTCATGCAGGTTTCAAAGCCTGACAGGCCGGGCATCACCGCATCGAGAAGAATCGCATCGACCAGCACCATATCCAGACGTTCGAGCGCAGATTGACCATCGAGCGCGACGATCACGCTATAGCCGGCGGACTCAAGCGACTGGAACAGTGGACCAAGACTGTCCGGTGTGTCATCCACCAGTAGGACGATGGGTCGTGGAGTTTCTGTGGTGTTACTCATGTTCGTGTTCTTTGATCAGGTCGCTTAGGGTGGCAAAATCAAACCGCATCACCAGATTGCGCAACTGTGCAGTGAGTTGTTTATGCGAGGGTTCTTGACGTCCGTGTTCATCCAGCACGTCAAGCAAGCCTTGTACGTGGCCGATGCGTAATAACGGCATCAGGCGATCCCTCAGAATGGTCGGGATGGTTTCGCGCACGATTTCAGCATGTTGTGCGGCTTCTTGCAGGTGTTCGGGTGTGCCCAGGTTGGCGCTGATCCATTCAAGACTTAGAAACTTACCCAGTACACCAATTAGTTCGGATTCGAGGACGGGTTTGCCGACAAACGCCTGGCAGGGCGCAGCCTGCATGTTTTCTGGCGTGTTATCGAACAGGTTTGCCGACACCATGATGATGGGCATCGTCAACCCGCGAGCACGGATGGCTTTAGCCGTTTGCCAGCCATCCATTTCATCCATCGAGATATCCAGCAAAATCGCATCGGGTTGGGTATCGTTCAGGCTGTCCAGACATTCAGATCCACTTGCAGCTTCGTGAACGGTAAAGCCAAGAGGATCCAATAGCGAGGCGAGCATTTGGCGTTGCTCGGGCTGATCATCCACGGCCAGCAAAGTCTTGCGGGGACCTGTATAACCAATGACTGGGCCAAGCGGATGGGCCATTAAGCCTGGATCCTGAATTTCAGGAAGATATAGTTTGACGCAGAAGGTCGTGCCTTGGCCTTGTGTGCTGTGCATGGTGAGCTCGCCTCCCATCATGGAGATGAGTAAACCCGTGATCGTCAGGCCTAGACCGGTTCCTGGCTCGCCGCGTCTTCGTGCCGCTCCGCCACGCTCAAAGGGTAAGAAAATTCGTTGTTGATCTTGGGGCGCAATACCAACCCCGGTGTCTTCAATCAAAAACTGTAAAACTTCGGCTTGTGCATCAACGCGCAAAGTGACGCTACCGCGATCTGTAAATTTGATGGCATTCACTAGCAAGTTAATCAGGATTTGAGTCAGTCGTTTGGCATCGCCTTTGACCCACCCGGGTAATGTGCCCAGCACAACGTAATCAAAAGAAAGACCTTTTTGCTGTGCCTGTGGACGAATCATCCGCACGATCTCTTCAAGCAGCATGTCTAACGGAAGGGGTGCGGTTTCCAGACGCAGTCGTCCAGATTCGATCTGGGCGAGATTGAGCAAGTCATCGACCAGACTGGCCATGTGCACGCTACTTCGGTGAATCGTCTGCAAGGCTTCGCGTTGTTTGCGCTCAAGTGACTCTTCTTTTAAAAGAATTTGCAGATAGCCCAGAATACTGTTTAAAGGTGTACGCAGCTCATGAGTCATGCCGGCAACATAACGCGTTTTTGCACGGTTGGCGTGTTCGGCCTGATCCTTGGCTGTTTGCAGGGCCGTATCGGTCAGGCGGAGTGTTTCAACTTCTTTTTGCAAGAGTCGACTTTGCGCATTCGATTCTTCTTGTGCCAGTTTTCGGCTTTCGCTGATGAGCACGACCCACCAGCTGCAGACCGCAATCACCAAGAGCATCATGACGAAGACTTTTGTGAAAACAAGCGAGAGTGTGTGGCGCGAAAAGATATCTTCAGGGATGTCTTGAATCAGGGCGATGGCCATCACGGTGGCTAGCACGAGCGCAAGTGAAATAAACACCACCAGAAAACGTCCCGCGCGCGATTTAAATTGCTCTGACACCATGCGAGGCAAGAGGCGCATCAACCAACCGGATAATTGCTCGTCCATACGCGAGCCTTTCTTGCACGAATCCTGGCAGCGAGAATCTAAGGTGCAGCACAATGAACAGATCGGAGCGCCGTAGGCCGTACAGTGCGCCATGTCCGGTGTTTCGAATTCATTTTCACAAATGCTGCAATGAACGTGCTGCAAGCTGTGCGGCATGTGTGCCGGTTGTCTGGCGATATACCATCTGCTTTGCGTGAACCAGGCAAGTATGGGAGAGAGTAATAACGCTGCTGCTAAAGCGATAAACGGTGAAAAGGCCTTCGCGGTGATGCCGGCCAGACCGCTGTAGGCGACCAGCGCCAAGCTAGCTGCGATGAGGGTCGCACCCAGCCCCACGGGATTGATGTCATACAAATGCGCGCGCTTGAATTCGATGCCTTTAGGTGACAGGCCAAGCGGTTTATTGATCAGGAGATCTGCGACTAATGCGCCAATCCAAGCGATGGCGACGTTGCTATAGAGGCCCAATACTTGTTCCAACGCACCGAAAACACCAAGCGACATCAGTAGAGTGGCGATCACCACATTAAAGACGAGCCACACGACACGACCTGGATGGCTATGCGTCAGGCGTGCGAAAAAATTCGACCAAGCGAGTGAACCTGCATAAGCGTTGGTGACATTGATTTTGATCTGAGATACGACGACGAATAAAACGGTCGCACCTAGAATCCAGCGAGGATCTTCAAACACATAAGAAAAGCCAGCTAAGTACAGACGTGTTGGTTCGCTGGCCTGTGCAGCCGTGAGTCCTTGAGGCAACAGTAAAAATGATAGAAAGGCGCCTCCCAGCATTTTGAGCGCCCCAGGAATAATCCAACCTGGACCTGCAAGCAGAACGGCACTCCACCAGCGCACACGATTGTTTCTGGTTTTTTCAGGCATGAAGCGCAGATAGTCGACCTGCTCGCCGATCTGCACAACCAGTGAGCAAGCCACGGTTGCGGCAGAGCCAAACATCAGCCAGTCAAACTCACTGCTTCCTGAGATGCTGCCTTTCATGCCTGTGAAAGCGTGAAACGCAGAGGGGTCTTTCAGTGCGATCGCCAGATAAGGACTGAGCAGAAGAAGCAACCAGAGTCCTTGCGTCCACATCTGGAGTTTAGAAATCAAGGTGATCCCTCTGACAACCAGTGGAATGATCACTACTGCGCTCAGGATGTAGCACCAGAGAATCGGCCAGCCCAGATAGAGTTGCAGCGCCAAAGCCATGATCGCGGCTTCAATTGCAAAAAAAATAAAGGT
>JACCDU010246617.1_pt1 | contig 13754 bp, 16 predicted proteins | sample 7446081 | NCBI WGS metagenome assembly JACCDU01 (sample SAMN15323447, study PRJNA562643) | freshwater metagenome | isolation source: river surface water | place: USA:Blue River Watershed | collected 2017-08-17 | reverse complement strand
GAGCAGTTCCCGCACGTCCTCGATGGTGATGATCCGCTCATAGCCGGGAATGGACTGGCAGAGAGTTTTCATAAGGGTTGTTTTGCCGGAACCGGTATCGCCGACCACGCAGATATTCAGGCGGTTCGCCACGGCTGCCGTCAGAAAATCTGCAAAGCGTCGTGCTCGGAGTAACTTCAGCAACTTCTGATCCGAGCCAGGGACGGTCATCTTGTCGACCCCTTCCACCTCCGCCTCCGGCAGGTGCCACAGGGTCTCCTCGAACACCTTCTGGCTCTCGTATTCAGCCAGGGTTTGGATACGCGCCGAGGGACGGCGTACAGAAAAAGAGATCGTCCCGACCGGGACAGCTGGAGGCATAACGATCTGCACCCGCTCCTGCGTTGGCAGCATGGCTGAGAGGATCGGGTGCTGCGCCGAGATCTCCTGCTTGCTATGGGTGGCAATGGCTTTCGCCATCTGCATAAGATGGTCCATATCCAGCTGTGGAAACTCGTGGCGCTCCCAACCGCAATCTGACTCTGCAAACACAACACCGGGTTCATTGATGATGAGTTCCGTGGTCTCAGGCCGGTAAAGCAGAGCCATCAGCGGCTTAACGAATTCACGGAGTGCCTCATCACCGCGCAAGGTGTTCTCGATCAGTTCCATTGCACCGATCATTCAGTTGTCTCCGACATTAGAGGCACTCGCAGCATCCGTTGAAGTGAATGGTCTTGCTGCCGGATCGACCGTAAATGGCTTCGGGGAATCGGGCTTCCCAGCAAGATCACAGGTCGGCCACTGGAAACCTTTCCTAGACATCGCGTCATAGAGTCGCTGCATCGGCGGCACGCACTCGGCCACGGCCATAGGACCAGCCGGGTTCGACATGCAGAGCATGACCTGGCAACCCCAGTCATCCGCATAGGCAGATTGCGTCATCAAGAACATAAGAAACAAGGCTGTATTTTTCATGGTTGTGGTGTGTTGGTCTGTTGAACAGGGACCTGCGGCATCAGGTCATAGACAGCCGAGAAGTCGAGATCCCGTGCCACAAAGATGGCCACGCGCTCACCCTGCTTCTTGGTAATCGTCGGTGGGATCTGGAGTGAGTCCTTGAGGATCGTGTTGGCCATGTTGTCGCCGGTCTGCTGCGTATTCTGGAAATACATCTGCGAGCTACCGTTCTGGTTATTGCCCCGTGTGGCGGCATAACCGATGGCATCCTGGATGAGCGAGAGCAGGAAGGCATTCCCGATCCGTTCACCCCAGTGTTTATCCACCTCACCATCGACACCGGACCGCCCCAGCGCATCAGATCCTGGCGAATCGAGATTCACCACTACGCCTTTCGGTGTCTTGATCCGGTTCCAGAGCACGTAGATCCTGGTCTGGCCTGTTCTAACCCGCCCCCCGAATTCACCGGTCACGGTCGATCCGCGTTCGAGCAGCAGGACCTTGCCGTTGTCGCTGTAGACATTCCGCGTCAACGTGCAGGAGACCATGCCGGGTATTGTTGAGTTGATAGCGGTATTAAGGACACAATCGAGCAGCGTGCCCTTGGCCAGGAGCAGGTTACGATTGCCGATCAGGCCTGCCTGAGCTCTGGGTGTCGGAGCCGACTTGAGATTTCCGTCAAATGTACCGGCGTTTGATCCCTGCTGAGCCGCCGGGATGCCCGTTGTAGCAGGCTGTACCATGGTCGCTGAACCACCGCCATAACCGCCCTGCCCATCTTTACCGGTACCTTCATTCGGCAGCAATGGCGCATCGAAGCGATTTCTGGGCGCGGCACCGGCAGGTGCTGGCGTGACAGGATGCACTGATACCGGACCAACAGGCATCGGCGGATTAACCGGGTCAGGTAGTTTGGCGATCGGCGGCAACGGAGCTTGCCCACCATCTCCGGCCGCGCCGAGTTCGCGGGATGCCTTGAGTGATGTTCCCGAATTCCGGCTATCAAAGCGTTTGGCACCACTCTCGCTGAAGTGGGCATCGCGTAGAAAGAAGAAGCCGATCGCCGCAACGACAGCAAGGATGACCCCGACCAGCGTTGCCGGAAGCCAGCTCTCTTTTCCCGCCATGACTTTCGACCAGAAGGGACGCTCCTGGATTGCCGGGCCACCCCGCCCTTCAGTCACCTGGGCGTCCGGCAACGAATCCGGTGTGTTTTGCGCTTCACTCATCATCGACCTCCCATCGGCAGTGGCATTGTTTCCGGCTGAACGACTTCCCGAACAACCTCTGATGATGCGGTTCCGGTAGTGTTCGCCATACCGTCCGGATCGAAGGCTTCGTTCCAGATGCCGACTTCCTGTTTATCCAGCCTCAGAAGGAATCGTCGTGCGACTTCGTGAATCACCAGCAACTGTCCTTCCGTATGGAGATTGACGGTACTTTCACCATCGTTTCCATCGACCTTGAATGCGGCCGGAATCTCTCGGTTGTTACCCATGGCGATATAGGTAAACCGGCCGTCATCCCAGGCCTTCTTCGGCAGAATGTCACCGTTACCCCGGATCAGTTCGATCCGGTACTTCAGATTGCGCTTTTCCGTAGGCGACCCGAGCGCATAGGCCACCTGATTCGCACGGACTTCGGCATTACTTAACCCGTCATTGGGATACCTGAAACTAAGCCGCCATACGCCATCCGAACGTGACTCATCGGGCAGGATGCGCAGTTCGAACGCGTAGTTGTAGCGGTTAGTAACCACCAGCAGGTTGCTGGGATATGCCTCTGACTTGGGCTTCAGATAGAGATGCCGGTCCCCTTTGCGCCCCACCACAATCCAGCCATCGGCATCCCCGGTCAGTGCGGCAGCCTGGCTGGTGCCGCCAAGCGATTCGATATACTCCCCCTTTCCGAAGTCGATCTGGGTGACGAATCCCCGCTTGGTCAGAATCGGAATCGATTTATCCTGAGCATCCTCGTCGTAATCGAGCACCATGATCCGCTGGAATTTAAGCGGTGCGGCACTGACGAACACTGAAACCAGACTCAGTGACGCAATAACGGCGATGAGTATCTGACGTATCGTGATCATTTCACCCTCCCGTCAGGTACCGGGCTGCGCAGGCAGCACGGGTAAGGTAGGTGCCGGAGCATCAAGCTGTCCATCCTTGCTCACCGGCGCTTTGCTCTTCAGTTCCTGATCCACCACAAAGCCTGTTACCTTGAAGCCCAGCGGATTGTCGACCACATTGCGCTCCTTGGAGAACAGTGCCGGTGGCTGATAAACGTAGGACAGAGTCGCTACATAGATGCCGACATCCACATCCGTGCCATCGCGGCGCGTTGTCCGCTCGAAGCGCACCACCGCTTTACCCGGTTCATTCGGCGGCAGCGTAACCCCCAGAATACGGACCCGTTCATCCGTTCCCGGCCCAAGCCGTTTGTCTCTGGCATTAGGGCCTTCGTATTCCGCACGGTATTCGCGTGCAACTCGCTCATCCGATAGATTCATCGTATGGTCGTAATCCAGCTGCAATAACGTCCAGACGAAGCGTTCCCGTGTCCGCACGTAGTCGGCAACCCAGTGCTTATCCATCGCCTCGGTCGAGGTCATGGGCATGGGTCCGGTGAGGTCCACCAGCTGGGCCTGGCCTGTCAGCTTGTCGACCTCGAAGGTGAGCGGCACGATCTTGTAGAACGGCGCGAGAATCACTAGCGCAGCCATCGCCAGAACGGCAAGCACGCTGGTCCAGCGCACCACCGCCCAGGCACGCGCCTCTGACTTCTCCAGTGCCTCCTGACGGGAGTTTTCCCAGGTAACGGCTTCTTCGTATATGCCGGGCTTACGGACTGAATGATTGACTGCCTCGGATTTTGTTTCTGGCACCGTGCCGGAGGGTGACCGGCGTTTGAACCAGCCCTTGGGTATACGCAACATATGAACTCCTATCATTAGGCAGGTGCACTAACACCGCCGTTTAACTGAAACCGCAGTAAATTACCCCTGACGGATCTGCCCACCGCTCACGGGTGAAGACCGGGGCAGCCGGGTCCGCATGGCCTGCGCCGCCATGCCGGTGAGGAAACCCACCGCACCGGATCCGCCATAACCGCCACTGGTCAGCGCGGATGCCAGATGCGGGATCTTCAGACCGAGCAAACCAAGTACGAAAGTTTCGAGCAGGACCTGCAACGCCAAAGTGGTCGGTGAAATCCCGGACGGCCCCAGCAGATCGGTAATTCCCGTCACGGTGCCGGATGAATTCATGACGGTGCCAATGACCGGCTGGAAGTTGTTCATGAAGATCCCCATCGACATGGCGACATAGGCGATGATCAGGGTGTTGTGAATGATCAGATTCGCGAGCTTCGAGAGCCAGTTACCGAAGTAGGCCTCCGTCCGGGGGAATGCCCCGCAGACGATGAAGATCGGCCCGAGTGCAAGTGTCAGGAAGAGCATCAGGCGCGCTTCGATAAATTCGAGTGCCATGATGACGCCGTACAGCGTGACACCGATCAGGATGACCAGACCACAGGCCGCATCAACCAGGGCAGCGCCGATTGCTAGTGCCGAGCCATCAGCTACGGCCTGATTGAAATACGCGCCGACCAGGGCCAGTGCAGCAGACCCGTAACAATCAAGAATGGCATAAGGATTCGCTGCACTACCGGAGCACATGCCACTCATGGAATTCATGCTCTTCCCTGCAGCAGCCGCCAGACCAGTCTGCAGATCCATAACGGCTGGCACGATCTGACCCTGGAAGACCCCCATCGATAATCCGCAGGCCATGAATAGCCCTAGCCGGTAATATCGCCCCACCATCTGCATGATCGGCTGCTGCACTTCCCCGCGCATGGTAGCCAGACCATATGCAATGATCCAGATGGCGACAATGGTCAGTAGCACCGGCGTAATAAGTGATGCCAGACTGCTGGACACCGAGTTGATGATGCTAACGGCAGATTCGAAGGATTGGCCTATCGCCGAGAAGCCGTTGAACTGGATACCCATGATCTCCTCCTAGTGCTGGTAGTTCATGGGTTGGGTATCCAGCGCCCCGCCAGCGCTATACGCCTTGTGCGCGATTTCGGCACGCTGCTGCAGAATCAGCTTGTTCTCAGCTTCAGCCAGTTGCTGCCCAAGCTGGGCCTGGAGCATTGCGTTCTGGAGCACGGACTGCTCGGTTCCGATCCGTGCCTGGAGTTCGGCAATGCCCTTGGGGTCGTCTGTCTTACCGATCTGGCTCTGCAACTGGGCAATCCGGTCGAACTGGGCAACCGCCGTGTCATATGCTTTCTGGAAGATGTCCCGCACCTGGTACGTGGCCCCCAACTGTGCACGGCAGAGCTGCTGGGACTGCCCTTGCTGAGCCAGGCAGTCGTAGATCAGGTTCTGTTGCCGGGCAGCGGCGGCAAGATCCGACATGTTGCCGGTTCGTACCCCCTGATAGACCTGCTGCCAGTTGAGCGGCAGATATTTCTGCAGGAGCGGATTATTGAGCACATCTCCGAATCCACGCGCACCAGTCAGCGCCTTGAACTGGGCAACCTGCTGGTCGTACTGCTGTTGCATTGCCTGAAGCTGACGTTGCCAGGCAGCAATGTTCTGTAGCGCCTGCTCAAGATTGGCTGCATCAATGACCGGGATACCCTGTGCCTGTACTGGGGACTGCACGAGAAAAGCAAAAGCCAACAAGGCAAATAAACCAGTCCGTCTCATCGCTGGCTCCTTCGCGCAAGGAGTCGCTCTTTGAAAACTGGCATCCAGGCTTCCGGGGCATCACCCACTTCTGCCCGGATTCCATCAAGCATCTCGACGTTATCCAGCGAAGTACTGAGAATATCCAGCAGATCTCCCAGAGGACCCAGTTCCAGTTGCACCACACCCGAGCGGTGCCCCTGCTTCACCAGAAATTGCCGTGAAGCCTCACCGAGTGAGCGGATGGTCTCGAACTCCTTTTCGGTCAGCTTGAAACCCTGCACATAGTCATCGAAGTCAGCTCTGGGGTTGGGCAGATAGATCTGGGTGGCGCTCTGCTCGACCATCGCGGCCACATGCGGCGTTTTGAGGATCTGCGCCGGTGACTGGGTATCGAATACCCCGAAGCCGTTCTGTTTCCGGATGGTGTATTGCTTGTTCACGGCGAAGTCCGCGAAGACGGGCAATTGCAACCGCTTCCAGAACTCCGCCATGACGTAGATGAATCGGCGACCATCCAGCAAGGATTCGGTGAGATGCAGCAGATACATCGTCACTGGTCCCAGAACCTCCGGATCTTCCATGAAGTCGGTATCGTCGAACCCGAAGATCCGGCCATCATGCAGATTGATCGTGTCTGTCGGGTTATCTAGTACCCAGGCGAGTTGTCCACCACCATCGGCACACCACTTGGCCAGATGCGCCGACACACAATCTTCCGAAGTATTCTGCAATTGCTGCCGAACAATAGATAAACGGCGCAGATTTACAGGCATCCGCGATACCTGCCGTATTGCCCTGTTCAGTTCGGTGTTTTCAGCGGGGGTAAGCAGACGTGGGATCAGTGAACCGACCAGTACTTCCTGGAAGCGCAGATTAGTTTCATTGGGTTCGAGCTGGAATGGGTTGAAGCCTGTCGGTTGGCCCCGCTTCAGACACCGGTAGTTACCACCGAGCGCCCGGATTGCGATCTCTGCACCCCGATCCTTGTCGAAGAACACCACGGTCGGGTTGTACTTGAGTGACATGGTGAGCAGGAAAAGCTCCAGCACCGTCTTGCCGGACCCGGTCATACCGATGATCATCGTATTGGCCGGTGCCTTCTTGTCCGTGCTATCTTCCTCATCAGGTGTGCCGTGCCAGTTGAAGTAATACGGACTCGCGTTCTTCGTCTTAAGCAGCGTCACGGCTTCCCCCCAGGGGTTGCTGTCACGCTTCCCGGTCAGATAGCCATGAAAAGCTGATAGCCCCGCGAAGTTCCGGCTCGTCAGGTTGGCTGCACGCGGCCGGTAACGCCAGTTGCCCGGCATCTGTGCAAACCAGGCGGCATCAGCGACCAGATCAACCAATGTTGCCTGAAAGCCACCATCGTTGAGTTTGCTTCGTGCTGCTGCCAGTGACTTACCCACCTCATCCAGACTGTCGGCAAAGACCACCAGACTGTAGTGATACTCGCCATAAGCAAATCGACCGCTAATCAGTTCATCCAGCGCCTGATCCATCGCTGCAATCTGCGATCCGGCCGCATCCTCGGTTGCCAATAGTTGGCGGGTCTGCCGCTCCATGACGGTTTTTGCATCGGGGCGGGACAGGATCGTGAAGCTCTGTGTCTCGATAAATTCATAAGGCTCGCGCATCAGATCATCCAGCGAACCCGGCATCGTGTATTCCGGGTAATCCTGTAGATCCAGCACTCCGGCATAACGCACCTGATCCGGTGTGCGGATCTCCAGATGTTCTTCGGCACAGAACAGACGATTGACTGGAAGATAGTTCGCAATGGCCTCGCGGCGCATGGGCACGCGTTGCCAGATGCCGTTCAGCAGATACCCCAGAAAGCTGAGTAATTCCGAGTATTGCTGACCGTTCTGCTCATACCCTTCCAGCCGAGCCATGTTGTAGGGTTTCATCCCTGCTTCGATCTGATGCACGATTTCCCGGAATACTTTCAGGGCTTCCCGCTCATCGCGCTCAATGGCCTCTAACTTGCGGATGGGCCTGGCACCCAGGATTCTGCCCAGACCTGAACTCGGCGCAACTCTCTGTAGTTCCGGCCGATAGACCACCGTCAGATAGAACTCATTGGCCATCATGCGGTAACCCGCAAAACTGTCGTAGTAACGCTCGGCAGTTTCCCGTGCGAAGGCTTCTGAGTAATTGGTGGATAGCCGGTCTTCCTGACGGCGGCGAATCCGGTGCGACCAGAGTGCCGTGCCCAGTGGCAAACCACGTATCAGCTGGTTGAATGCCTCATGACGAATGTTCAGTTCCTGGGTGTCCGTTGTCTCGAAGGGAATGCCTTCCAGACGCCAGGTCGCCAGATAACAACCATCACGGTTCTTGATAATCGAAGGGGTGACGTGTGCACTGAAAGGCACGTAATCCGCCAGCCCGACTTCGCGGCTGGCCATTTTTTTTTGGTGAGGTTGGCCCTGCATCTTGGGTGCCTTTCCGGACTAGAGAGAAGATGGGTGACGGCGGAAATAGACAATCGGGGCATAGGCAGCACACCCCCAGAACCCGGTGTTCTTCTGACGTGATCTCAGACGAAACCGCAGAAAGATCTGGAGCAGACGCTGATCATCTTTCTTGGTCACGGCACGCATCCAGATCCACGCCGAGACACTGACCAGCAGCGCCAGCAGACTCATCGGCAGTAAATACGCCAGCCCGACGATGCCAACCAGCATGCCGGGCATGAGGATCATGATCAGCGGCAAGAGCGGCACACCCCAGAGCAATGGAGGACGTGTACATCCTTTGTAGATGACGTCCTGTTGCAGTTTCTGCATAGCCATCAGGCAGCCGCACCGATCAGCCAACCGGCCAGACTGGTTGCACCACCAATCAGCAGACCACCGATCAGAATCTTGGAGACATCTTCGAAACGCGCGCCCTGGAAGATGATCTTATAGCCCGAGACGATGATGGCAATCGAAGCAATCGTTACGCCTGCGCCTTTGAGCACCGATTCGATGTTCTGCAGCAGATTATTGACGTTGCTAAGCTGAGCGTAGGCAGGGGTATCCCAGACCAGCACGGCCGAGAACGTCAGCACAAAGTAGGCGAATGATTTGAGTACGGCAGATAACAGCATGACAATCCTTTCCGGTTCCTAATGAGTCAAATGGCTGACCGGATCGGCGCAATCGCCAGATATAGCCGTGCTATATTTCGGCGCAACTGCACGCACGATCCTTTGGTCGTATTCCCCTTGCGGGGACTCCTATCAGCTAGAGGTGAGGCACTGCAGCCAGGGGTAACGGTTGCGCTAACAACCGTTGCTCCGCCCGAATACGCGACAGGCCCCATCACGGTTTAATTGAACGTGGGCATGCCTCCTTCATCGTCGATGCTGCCTTCGACCAGAGGCACGTCATCAATGCCCTCACCCAGATCCTTTCGCGACAGCACCTTCAAGGTACGGGCATGGAGCTCGACTACGGTGTGTTGCTGTTGATCTTTGCCGGTGTACTGACGTTTACGGATCGGCCCGGTGACATAGACCAGTGTTCCCTTACGTGCGTATTCGGCCAGAATTTCAGCCATCCGTCGAAAGAAAACAACCTGATGCCACTCCGTTCTGGATTGTGGTTGTCCTTCCTTGTCTTTCCACTGGTCACTGGTGGCGATTGAAACCGTGGTGGTTGCCCCGCCATCGGTCATGTAACGGACTTCGGGGTTTGCGCCCAGATAGCCAATAAGGGTTAGGTTATTAACAGTAGTCATGGTGTTTCCTCCTCGATACAACTTAATGTGATCTGGTCAGCGAGAACTTCCTGCTGCGTGCCCGCTTCAGTTGAACGAATCCAGACAACGCCGGGTTCGCTCGGTTTGAGCTGAAAGAGGATCTGCACAGAAGCCCCCTGATAGATGCCGATAACCGAAGGCACCATTAAGTGCTCCGGGTACGGTTGCTGAACTACTGCGGCCACTACCGGTGTGTAAAGATCGGCAGCGGCCTTTTTCTCGATAACTATCGATTGCGATTCAGGAACAGGAGATTTCTCTTGCGTTTCAATCTGAATTGTCTGGACGGTCATGACCGGCGCAGCGACTTCGCGAATGCGAACCTGCGTGATCTCTTCACCGCTGGCAATTAGTTCTTTAACGGCGTCAGGGTCTTTGCCGTGCAACTTACGTAGTTCATAGGTCGCCTTGGCACCGGTCACCTGCCCTGCGGCATAGGCCTGCTGGATTTCCGGAGGCATGTCGATGAGCGCTAGGTGATAGGTCACCCATTCGGGTTTTTCAGAAAGGTTCCGGGCGATCTGGCTATTGGATTCACCAAGTGCCTTCCGCTTCTGGATGAAGCGGGCAATATCCAGCGGCGTCAGGTTATCGCGCTGAGTGTTTTCCAGAACCTGGCTGTAGTCATCGAAAGCCAGCTCATCGACCTGCACAATAGCCGGTATTGTCGGTAGTCTCGCCAATCTACTCGCCCGGAAACGGCGTGCACCGTGAATGATCTGGTAGATGCCATCCACGGCGGGTCTGACGGCAATAGGCGCCTGTACCCCACGCCGCGCAATGTCTTCACTCAGCTTGGTCAGTTCTTCGACATCGAATTCGGTACGTGGCTGGGTCGGATCTTCAATGATGTTGGTGAGCGGCAGCGACAGCACAATCCCGATCTGGTTGTCGGGAGCAAAGACGGGGGTTTTCTCGAACTGGGAAAGATCAAACATGGTTGACCTCCTCGCGCACGGCTTCATCCATGACAGCCAGATCATCCTGTAGCGCGCTTTCCGGTTCACAGATTCGCGCCAGTCGCTGCTGCGCCTTCTCTGCCCTCTGGGCTTCCAGTCGCTCTTCGTGTAGCGCCTCGATCTTGGGGCGAAGCTCCATACGATCCAGTATCTGATCGAATATACGTCGCACCTTACTCCAGGTATCCCGTGCCTGCGTATTGGATCTTGCCAGTGTTGCCAAAGAAACGCCCTGCCCCTGCGCATCACGGATCGATTGGCGTAACGGGATCAGAACCACCCTTCCTTCGTCATCGCGCAGGAAATGGTGGCCGAGCTTTTCGCCGAGTTTAAGTAGCGCCTCCTTCTGGCGTGCGGTGCTTTCAACCATGTTGGGAAGGAAGCCCAGAAACTCGAGGCGGTTGTTCACCGTGCCTTTGATCCGCAGGATGCCGCGTGGCCCGTTGAGGGTATGCGACATGCCTTCGATACTCTCCTGAGCAAGCTGAATCGGGCACAGCGCATAATCGGCCAGAGCCAATGCCATCATGACGCGGATATCCAGCGCCGGTGGACCATCGATCAGACACAGGTCGTAATGCGGACTGACCTGCTTCAGGAATTCAGCAAAATTCTGGTGGGCAATGGTCGCCCGTTCCCGTTCAACCCCCTGATGCGTAGCCTTTAGCTGGGATGTTTCCACAACGGCTTGGGTTAACCCCCCATCGGCTGCGAGAACACTGAATTTGGTATATCCGAGATCGGCATCGCTAACGGGATCGAACAGGATTTCTGTGACGGTACGTTTTAGGCGCTGGGCACTTCCCTGCCGCTCAAGAGATCGGGTCAGGTTGCCCTGATCATCGAGATCAATCAGCAGGGTTCTTAGCCCCAGCTGGTTGGCGTAGCGTCCTAGCTGGCTAACAAGGGTCGTCTTCCCGACCCCTCCCTTATTGATACTGACGACGAGCGATTTCATGGCTTGTTCCCTTCATTGGGGTCGTAATGATTGCTGTGAATTGCTTCGATTTCCGTGCTTTTGGGCTCTGGCCAGATGAGATGCCAGTCAGCCGGACGTAATTCCTGGACGGTGACTAACCCTTCCGTCAGATCAACGATGGATTGGCAATATTTGGCCGGGACCCCCCTTCTGCCGGTCACCCACTGATTGACCTGGGGTGCACCGATTCCAAGAGCGCTTGCCATAGCACGTTGTCCACCCACGGCTTTGCAGGCCTTTTTAACCGAAGCTTTGACATGGGTTTCCATGGCGGCAAACTCTAGCATAGCTATTTATTTGTTGCAAAGCTTTGCTATTTTTAAGAAATATAGCAATGCTCTATTTTCTGGTGTAGGATAGGCCGCTATGGATGACCAGACACGCCAACAGGAAGCAGCCAATCTCAATGCCCTGATCAAGGACTTGAACTGGGCTAAGTTTGCTCGGGATTTTTCGGTTCCGGGTGGTGCCAGCATGATCTACCAGCACGCCACCGGTCGCCGCGCAATCAGCCTTAACGCTGGGCTGGCATACGCCAAGGGCTTAGGCTGCGCACTAGAGTCAATAAGCCCGCGTCTTGCCCAGCTTGCTCAGTCTGTCCGAAATTCCACAGAAGATATCCCCCTGCAAGCACGTACCCTCACCCCACAAGACCATGCCTTGCTCGACCTATTTGCCGGTCTTACTCCCAAGCAACGGGCCGAAGAAATCCGCAGACTTGTTGAGGCTAAGGAACACAACGATGCTCTTCGGGAAGAGTTAGCTAAACAATCTGCATAAAACACTAGCTTTGCTATTGTTTTATTAAGTTACCGGTGTTAATGTGCCCACATCTATGGTGATGGGTATCTATAGCTACTGTTAGCTTGCTCGCCGTCACCTAGCATCAAAGAGGTGACCATGTGACTACAAACATCGTTCTGACGAAAGATGAAGTTGAAGCGCTGACAGGCCGTCATCGCAAGGATGCCCAGATCAAGGCGCTTCGCTTCATGGGAATTGAGCATCGCGTGCGCCCTGATGGGACTGTTGCCGTGCTGAAGGCACACATCGAACTAGTGTTCGGTGGAAACGCTGGAAACCCGAGGAAAGCTCGTCGAACAGAGCCTAATTGGGCTGCCTTGGATGGCTAGATTCCGCAGGCCAGAAAACAAAGGCCTTCCCTCTCGATGGGTTTTCAAGCATGGAGCTTACTTCTACAGGACTCGACTCACTGATCGATCCAAATGGGAGGGGAAATCCTTTTTCCGCTTGGGAGCAACGCTTCCAGAAGCGTATCGAGAGTGGGCAGATCGAATGGAGAGCACCATTCTAGTCAAGACCATCAATGACCTGCTCGACAGATATGCCGCCGAGGTGATTCCCACAAAGAAACCAAAAACCAGAGAAAGCAACATCATTGGGATTGCGTCTCTGAGGTCAGTTTTTGGTGAATTGAACGTATCGAAGATAACGCCGCCGATGATCTACCAATACGTTGATAAGCGGAGTGTAAAACGACCAAATGAAAACGGAAGACTCGTGGGAGGCCGCGTAGCAGCACTACGGGAAATCGAAGTCTTGAGCCATGCCTATACAAAAGCAGTCGAATGGGGATATGTACCACGCCACCCATTTAAGGGAGAAGTACGTCTTAAAGGATCCAAGCCAAGAGATCGATATGTTGAAGATTGGGAAATTATCGAATGTCTATCTGTTGTGCCATTTAGAAAAAAAGGTAGCGTGCTGGCAATCCAGTCCTACATTCGAATAAAGCTTCTGACAGGAATGTCTCAGTATGACCTGCTTAGCCTCACCGAAGCAGACTTGCGAAGCGATGGGATTCACATCCAGCGAAACAAGACCAAAGATTCCAGCGGAAAGCGAACAATTTATGGGTGGTCTGAACATCTCAAGAATGCGGTTAATAACGCAAAGGAATCCAGACCAGCCGAATCAAACTATCTGTTTTGTAACAAATTCGGGAAATGCTACATAAACCTAGAAACCGATGAAGCGCCTGGCTGGAAAACAATGTGGCAGAACTTCATGAAGCGTGTGATGTCTGAAACGAAGATAAAAGAGCACTTCACGCAACACGACCTACGTGCGAAGTGTGCATCGGATGCAAAAACTTTGGAGCACGCACGTGCCCTACTCTCGCACGCTGATAGCAGAACAACTCGACGCGTGTATCGACGTAAACCCGAGCATGTAGAACCGCTCGATTCTTCAATTTGTGAGACAGAGGTGAATCTGTGAGACAAAAGAAAAGGCCCCCATCGCTGGAGGCCTTGAATTCTGGCGCGCTCGGAGAGATTCGAACTCCCTACCCCTTGGTTCGTAGCCAAGTACTCTATCCAGATGAGCTACGAGCGCGTCGAGACCGAAACTATACACAAAGCCGCAGACGAATACAAGGGGGACAGCTATAATGTTGTGCTATTCG
>JACCDU011048746.1_pt1 | contig 13756 bp, 12 predicted proteins | sample 7446081 | NCBI WGS metagenome assembly JACCDU01 (sample SAMN15323447, study PRJNA562643) | freshwater metagenome | isolation source: river surface water | place: USA:Blue River Watershed | collected 2017-08-17 | reverse complement strand
CTGCGCGAAGACAAGCTGGTTCCAGAGGGCATCGAGGGTCGGGTTCCCTACCGCGGCACAGTTGCCTCAGTTGTGCACCAGCTGGTGGGCGGTTTGCGCGCATCCATGGGCTATGTAGGTGGAGCAACAATTCCTGAACTTCAGTCCAAGGGCAAGTTTGTTCGCATCACCGCAGCAGGACTACGTGAGTCACACCCTCACGATATTCAAATGACCATCGAAGCCCCTAACTACGGCACCCGCTAGAGAGAATCATGAACGAAATTGAGATTGGCAGATCCAAGCGCGCGAAGCCGGCCTATGCCTTTGACGACATTGCAGTAGTTCCAACCAGAAGAACCCGCGACCCACAGGATGTTTCAACTGCTTGGGCAATCGACGCATACAAGTTTGAGATTCCAGTAGTCGCAGCTCCAATGGACTCCGCAATGTCGCCGGCATCTGCGATTGCTCTGGGCCGCCTCGGTGGACTAGGTGTTCTGGACCTAGAAGGTCTATGGACTAGGTATGAGGACCCAACCCAGCAGCTTGCGGAGATTGCAAATGCCAAGGATGAGGATGCCACTGCCGTTTTGCAGCGCATCTACCAAAAGCCAATTCAGCCAGAGCTAATCACCCAGCGACTAAAGGAGATTCGCGACAGCGGAGTTACCGTTGCTGGAGCGCTATCTCCTCAGCGCACCGCCGAATTCTCTGAGGTTGTTCTCAAGGCAGGCGTTGACCTGTTCGTGATTCGCGGCAACACCGTGTCAGCGGAGCACGTCTCCAAAAACCAGGAGCCGCTAAACCTCAAGGACTTCATTTACAAGCTTGATGTTCCTGTGATTGTTGGCGGGGCAGCAACCTACACCGCTGCATTGCACCTGATGCGTACCGGTGCAGCCGGTGTGCTGGTTGGTTTTGGTGGTGGCGCAGCCACCTCAACTCGCAAGATTTTGGGCATTCACGCACCAATGGCCACCGCGGTTGCTGATGTTGCTGCCGCAAGACGTGACTACATGGATGAGTCCGGTGGACGCTATGTCCACGTAATCGCAGATGGTGGTCTTGGCACTTCAGGCGACATCGTGAAGGCAATTGCCTGCGGCGCTGACGCAGTGATGCTTGGAACAGTTTTGGCCCGTGCCGCAGAGGCACCAGGACACGGTTGGCACTGGGGACCAGAGGCGGTCAGCCCATCGCTGCCTCGTGGCCAGCGAGTTTGGGTTGGCACCCACGGCACTATCGAAAGCATTTTGAATGGACCTGCCACCACAGCCAATGGCACCGAGAACCTAATCGGAGCGGTTCGTCGCTCGATGGCAACCACTGGTTACTCAGATCTCAAGGAGTTCCAGCGGGTTGATGTTGTGGTGAATCAGTACGAGTAATGGCCCCCACCTTTTGGCAGCTAGCCAGAAAGCCCAAGTGGGTAGCTGGCTTTTTTGCAGCGGCAGCAGTGGCAGTTATCTTTGCCGTTTTGATGCAGTGGCAGCTTGAAAGAACATTCAATGTGGTGGGTATTGACCCAGTTGAAAATGCGGCCGTTCCACTAAGCGAACTAACGCAACCTGGGCCACTGGCCGAAAACGTTTATGACCGCTCAGCCACTGCCAAAGTTAAGTTGGACCCAGTCAACTCATTCGTTGTGCAGGACAGACTTCAGTTGGTTGGAGATGAACCAGTACGTGGTTATTGGCTAATCACTAATTCTTATGTTGATGGCGCAAGCCTCACCCTCGCAGTTGGTTTTTCTGAAGACCTAGCTGAGGTTCAGCAGGCTCAGTCGAGACTCGAGGCCAAAGAGTTCGAAATCACCGGTTACCTTCAACCCACGGAAGCACCAGAGTCAAAAACCGATGGTGGCTTACTTCAGTCGCTGTCATTGGCTCAGCTAATCAACCTTTACTCAAGCGATGAGATTGTCAGCTACCCGGTTTTCGTGATTGTCCAAGAGGGCATCGACGTTGGATTAGAAACAATCAGCATCAACATTCGCCAGCAGGAGATCCAAATCAACTGGCTCACCGCTTTCTATGCGGTTGAGTGGGCCTTCTTCATTGTGGCTGCCTTCTACATTTGGTGGCGACTAGTTAGAGATGAGCAACTCCGAATCCAGGAAGCAGAAGAAGCAAGTGGCGCTGCATAGAGCCATGGTTAGGGTCCTAGACCCTATCGGTCTGCATGCTAGGCCCGCGGGCCAGTTGGTGAAACTCGTAAACGACTCCGGCTTGGCGGTTCGCATCGGGAGAGCAGACGACGAACTGGTCCCGGCTAACTCTCCACTGCGCGTTATGGCGCTCAAGGCAAAATCCGGAGACGAGCTTCAGCTAGAAGTCGAGTCCGAGGATGCGGAAAAAGCAAAATCCCTAATTGCCGCAATCGTCCAGGTGCTGGAGGCCAGCAAGTGACCCTGCAACCAGGAGCAGTTCTTGCAGGTATCGGCATAGGCCTTGAGGCAGTCAGCGCTGAGGTTTTTCGAGTAGCTCCACGCGCGCAGCAACCGCAGCGCACAAGAGCGGGAACCATCTCCCAAGAGAAGGACTTGCTAGTGGCTGCAGTTGCCAAGGTTTCCCAAGAACTTGAGGCGATGAGTGCTAGCGCTGAGCCAACGAATTCCGAGATTCTGCAGGCGCTGAGTTTCATGATTTCAGACCCCGAGCTTTTGGCTGCTGCGACGAGCCACATTGAAAAGGGTTGGACCGCGGGCAGTGCACTGTTTTTGGCGGTGGAGGAGTTTGCCCAACTTCTAGCTGGCGATCCTCACCTCGAGGAGCGCGCAGCAGATCTCAAAGACCTTGCAAGTCGGGTATCAGCAGAGCTCAACGGCAATGGTCTTGGCTTGAGTGTTCCACTCTCGGGGAAAGTGGTGTTGGTTGGCGAGGAGTTTTTCCCAACCGATGTTGCACAGTTTGGTAAGGCAGTTGTGGGCGTTGTCACGACCAAGGGTGGGCCAACTTCTCACACCGCGATCATCTTGAGATCCATGGGTATACCCGCGGTGTTTGGTTGTTCTCAGGCCGCAGAGCTTGTGGATGGCCAAACTGTGTTGGTCGACCCGGGGGGTGACCGAGTAGTGGTTGATGCAGACCTGGCTTTAGCAACCAAGAGCATCAACTTGATTGCCAAGTCATTCGAACCAATCATCCCGGTGCGGGCAAACATCGGATCCCTGTCCGATTCAGTTCGGGCTGCCACAACCTCAGCGGATGGTGTCGGGCTCTTGCGAACTGAGTTGCTTTATCTCGCTCAACAATCCGCACCATCGATTGATGACCAGACCAAGAGCTATGCCGAAATCTTTGCTGCCGCCCCTGAGGGTCCAGTCGTAGTTCGAACCATAGATGTCTCAACCGACAAACCCGTTCCTTTCCTATCTGTTGATCCAAGCGATGCAGCGATCCCTGGCTACAGCCTGCTCAGGGACAACAGGGGGTTTGTGCTGGGTCAATTGGAGAGCATCGAGCGGGCTAGGGCCAGCACTGGTAAAGATGTTTGGGTAATGGCCCCAATGATTGCCAGCGCTCAAGAGGCAGTCGAGTTCACTGAGTTAGCTAGATCAATCGGCAGCTACAAGGTCGGCGTCATGGTGGAGATTCCTGAGCTGGCAACCTCAGTATCCGAGCTAGCTGGCAACGTCGACTTTTTATCTGTTGGTACAAATGACCTTTCTCAGTTTTTGTTTGAGACCAATCGGTTGGCACCGCTAAGTCCTGCTCTGCTGAGCCCCTGGCAACCCAAGTTGATTCAATTACTTAGTCGCATCGCAAAAGATGCCAGGGTTGCCGGAATCTCTACTGGGGTTTGCGGCGAAAGTGCATCCGACCCAGTATTTGCGATTGTCCTGGCAGGGCTTGGATTTGATTCGGTTTCTGCGTCCATGTCACAGGTGGGGGCAGTAAGAACCGCACTGTCGTCGGTGAGCATTGAACAGGCAAGCCAAATCGCTCAGATTGCATTGAGTGCGGACTCAGCGGAGTCGACCAAGGCAATGGTGTTGGCAGCGCTTAGAGAGCTGTAGTGCGGAAGCTAAACTTCTCCCATGCCCATCTCGCCTTCTCAAGCACCCAAGATTCGCAACGTAATCAAGTTCTTCCGAGTCTCCTCTTATGTGACCGGAATCTTCCTAATGTTGCTGATGATCACCTGGGGAATCAGAAGGCTGCCATTTCTAGGTTATGACCTGTGGCTTGGTGGTCCGAATGGCTTCATCACCTTCGAAAGCTATGGCGTTGAGGGCGAGGGATTGCCTGAGGTTGGAGCCAACCTCACCGTCTGGATATTGATTATTCACGGCTGGCTTTATGTTGTTTACCTGATCGCTGACTTCAGGCTTTGGACTTTGCTGCGTTGGCCGTTCACCAGGTTCCTCATAATTGCCTTGGGCGGCATCGTGCCACTGCTTTCTTTCTACACCGAGGCAAAGTACGGCAAGGTGGCGAAGGCAGAACTAGCCGAGATTGAGTCACGCGCATGAAGCCGGTGCTAGTAGTTGACTTTGGTGCGCAGTATGCCCAGCTGATCGCTCGCCGTGTGCGCGAAGCGAATGTCTTTTCCGAGATTGTGCACCACAACATCACTGCGGCTGAGGTTTTGGCGAAGGATCCAGCAGCAATCATTCTTTCTGGTGGCCCATCGAGTGTTTATGAGGCTGGGTCCCCCCAGCTCGACCAGGCAATTCTGGACCTTGGGATTCCGGTGCTGGGCATTTGCTACGGCTTTCAGGTACTGGCTCAGGCACTTGGCGGCAAGGTTGATAAGACTGGTAAGCGCGAGTATGGCGCCACCGACCTTTCACTAAGCAATGGTGGTCTACTGCTAGCCGGGCAGCCGCAGTTGCAGGTTTGCTGGATGAGCCACGGCGACCAGGTCGTTCAGGCACCCGCAGGCTTTAGCGTTTTGGCATCAACCGACACCACACCGGTTGCAGCCTTCGAGAGTGTTGAGAAGAAGATCTTTGGAGTGCAGTGGCACCCAGAGGTAAAGCACTCACAGCAGGGTCAGCGAGTCCTTGAGAACTTCCTCTACCAAGGTGCTGGCATTGCTCCAACCTGGAACTCGGGAAACGTTATTGCCGAACAGGTTGAAAAGATTCGAGCTCAGGTTGGCGACGCAAGAGTGATTTGCGGTCTTTCCGGGGGTGTTGATTCAGCAGTTGCAGCCGCGATTGTTCACAAAGCTGTTGGCGATCAGCTGACCGCGGTCTTTGTTGACCATGGCCTACTGCGCAAAGGTGAGGCCGAGCAGGTGGAGCGCGACTATGTCGCTGCCACCGGCATTCGCCTTGTCACAGTCGATGCTGAAGAGAAGTTCTTGTCGGCGCTCGCGGGCGTATCTGACCCAGAGACCAAGCGCAAGATTATTGGCCGGGAGTTCATCCGAACTTTCGAGGAAGCAGAAAAGAAGTTGGTTGCTGAGGCCAAGGCTGACAACCGACCAATCAAGTTTTTGGTTCAGGGAACCTTGTATCCGGACGTAGTTGAGTCCGGTGGTGGTGCCACCGCTGGCATCAAGTCACACCACAACGTTGGTGGACTGCCAGATGATTTGGACTTTGAGTTGATTGAGCCGCTTCGCACCCTGTTCAAGGACGAGGTTCGAGCCATTGGTGCAGAGCTTGGGTTGCCAGCAGAGATTGTCCAGCGCCAGCCATTCCCAGGACCGGGGCTGGGAATCCGCATCGTCGGAGAGGTGACCAAGGAGCGTCTTGACCTATTGCGCGATGCAGACGCGATTGTTCGTGAAGAACTCACCAAGGCTGGCCAGGATGCCGAGATTTGGCAGTGCCCAGTGGTGTTGCTGGCAGATGTGAGATCGGTTGGAGTTCAGGGCGATGGTCGAAGCTACGACCATCCAATCGTGCTCCGTCCAGTGTCCTCTGAGGATGCGATGACCGCAGACTGGTCGCGCTTGCCCTATGACCTGCTGGCAAAAATTTCTAACCGCATTACCAATGAGGTTGCGGGTGTGAACCGAGTGGTGCTGGACATTACCTCCAAGCCACCGGGCACCATCGAGTGGGAGTAGTCATGGAAGTTTTTGGACACCGGGGAGCCTGCGGCTACCTGCCCGAAAACACCATGGAGTCATTCGAGCTCGCATTTGCACAAGGTGCCGATGCGATTGAGTTTGACGTCGTAATGACAAAAGATGGACATCCAGTCATCCTGCATGACGATGACCTGACCCACACCACAACTGTCAGCCAAACCAATCTGCTTCACAAAGTTTTCGAGCTAACCCTCGCCGAGCTGAAGTCCTTGAGAGCCAAAGAGCGCTACCCAGCCCGAGTGGAGTCGGCAGCTCACGATGGTGAATTTGAGATCCCAACTTTGGCTGAGGTATTGGAAAACGCGGCATTTGACGGAAAACACCTGATTATTGAGGTCAAGCACGGCAAGCAGTTTCAAGACCTAGGGCTGGATATCGTGTCCGCAACAGCAGATGCCTTAACTAACTCTGGTTACCAAGCTAGGGGCATCCAAATCACCATCGAATGCTTTGAGTTTGGAATTCTGCGCCAGCTCCGCAATCTGATTCAGGGACCCAAGTTTGTGTTTCTGTCTGCTCCAGACACCTTGCCAGCTGGCTACACCGAGCTCACCGATGAGCTGCTCACTGAGATTGCGGCTGAGTTTGATGGGGTGTCGGTTGCAATACCAATGCTGTTTCAGAGCAGTTTGGTTGAGCGAGCGAAGAAACTTGGCCTAACTGTTTTTTCCTACACCGCCAGAGTTGAGACAGCCGAGGGTGATCCCGATAGTTGGTTCAGAAAGCTAATTCAAACCGGTGTAGATGGTTTGTTTGCCGACCAACCAGACCGCCTGGTCAGCCTTGTCCGAGCGACCCCCTAGGCTACCTGCGATGCAGTTAGACCTATTTGATTCAAAAAACCCAGATGACCTGCTTGAGGGACTTAATCCTCAGCAGCGTGAGGCTGTTGCCTACCGCGGCAAAGCGCTGTTGATTGTGGCGGGAGCGGGTTCCGGCAAGACCCGAGTTCTTACTCACCGCATCGCCCACATGCTGGCAAACAAAGAACTTTGGCCGTCTCAGGTATTGGCCATCACCTTCACCAACAAAGCGGCTGCCGAGATGCGCGAGCGCGTCGAGTCACTGGTTGGTGCATCTAGCGAAGGCATGTGGATCAAGACTTTCCACTCTGCATGCCTCATGATTCTCAGGCGCGAAGCTGACCGACTGGGTCACGATGCAAACTTCACTGTTTACGACACCGGAGATACCAGGGCTCTATTGAAGCGACTGCTTCGCGAGGCCGGTGCAGAGGATGCTGACATCAAGCCGCAGCAGGCTGCAGCAAGAATCTCGAACGCGAAGAACGAGCTCAAGGATGCCGAAGACTTCGCCAGAAACGCAGATCGTTCAAACCCCAGAGAGCGAATTGTGGCTGAGGTTTACCAGGCCTACACCCGAGAGCTGCAGCGCAACAATGCCTTTGATTTTGATGACCTAATTGGCGAGACCGTGCACTTGATGCGCGCCTACCCTGAGGTTAGAGCTAGGTATCAGAAGCGCTTTAGGCACATTTTGGTTGATGAGTATCAGGACACCAACCACGCTCAATATGCATTGATTCGCGAGTTCACCAGAGAACTTCCCGATGAGTACGCAAACTTTGATGAGCGCACAGGCGAGGTAATCCCAGCATCTGATCTAACGGTGGTAGGTGACTCTGACCAGTCGATCTATGCATTCCGTGGAGCCGACATAAGAAACATCACTGAGTTTGAGCGAGACTTCCCCGGAGCTCACACAATCTTGCTGGAGCAGAACTATCGCTCCACCCAAAACATCCTCTCGGGTGCAAACGCAGTCATTTCCCAAAACCCGTATCGCCCGGCGAAGAACCTTTGGACAGACTCCGGAGCCGGTGAAAAGATAACCCTCTTCACCGCCTTTGATGAGCGCAACGAGGCTGCGTTCTTGGTCGATAGGGTCAAGCGCTTGCATGAGCAGGGCGTGAACTATCGCGATATGGCAGTGCTTTACAGAACCAACGCCCTTACCCCCGCGGTTGAAGCCGAGCTAAAGAGCCAGCGGATTCCCTATGCGGTTATCGGAGGACTCAAGTTCTTCGAGCGCAAGGAAATCAAGGACGCGCTCGCCTATCTATCTGCAATCTCTAACGGTCGAAATGATGAGGCAGTTAGGCGGGTGCTGAACCTCCCTACCCGAGGTATTGGTGAGAAGACCGAACTAAAGATTGCCCAGCTTGCAAGAGCAAACGATCTTTCTTTCCGGCAGGCCATGATGCACGCCAATGAGCTTGGGCTAGGCCCAAAGCTCACCGCTAGCGTCACCTCATTCGCAGACCTGCTAAATGAACTTGAGGCCGTAACCGTGACCGACGGACCAGCTGATCTTTTGAAGTTGACCTTGGAGCGAAGTGGCTATCGCGCGGAGTTGGAAGCAAGTCGCGATCCGCAGGATGAGGCGAGAGTAGAAAACCTTGATGCGCTCTTGGGTCAGCTCTTTGACTGGCAGGCGCAGAACCCAGAGGGCACGGTTGCCGATTACCTATCTGAGGTAACGCTTGCTGCTGCCGCGGATGAGATTGAAGATGAGTCCGGCTCGCTATCACTGATGACCCTGCACACTGCCAAGGGTCTGGAGTATCAGGTGATTTTCTTGATGGGTCTTGAGCAGGGAACGCTGCCTCACGTTCGCGCATTCGATGAGCCCGGAGGGCTGCAGGAAGAGCGCAGGCTGATGTATGTGGGTATGACCAGAGCGAGAGAAAAGCTGTTCATTTCACACGCGCTGCAGCGCACGCTGTTTGGTAACACCGCGAGCTTTATCCCATCTGCTTTCCTGAACGACATCCCACAGGATCTGCTTGAGATAGAGGGCGCAGAGCGCGATGCGCTTCGCCCGATAAACCCCTCTGAGCGCAAGAGCAGTTGGGCCGGGGCGATCAATACACCCGCCCAGATTCGAGACAACAAAGACCTTGAGCTCGCAGTTGGCGATCGAATTCAACACGAGGCTTTTGGTGAGGGCAAGGTGATTGCGGTCGCAGGCAATCCTCCGCGCCAGACCGCTGAGGTTAGGTTCTCCTCGGGCATGACTAAGCGCTTGCTGGTCAAAATGGCACCAATTGAAAAGCTCTAACTACAGCTTGAGGCAGTTGATTTCTCGCTAAACTGACTGGCGTTGCCCGCCAATCGGAATCGGAAAAACCACGTGGATCTATTTGAGTATCAAGCCCGCGACCTATTCGAAAAGTACGGGGTTCCCGTACTCCAGGGTCGAATCGCAGACACCCCAAGCGAAGCAGAAGCCGCAGCGGCAGCCATTGGTGGCACCGTTGTAGTCAAGGCACAGGTAAAAACTGGTGGCCGCGGCAAGGCCGGTGGCGTGAAGGTTGCCCACTCTCCAGCTGAGGCTAAGGAGAAGGCTGAGCAGATTCTTGGTCTAGACATCAAGGGTCACGTTGTAAAGCGCGTGATGATTGCCCAGGGTGCACAGATTGAGCGCGAGTTCTACTTCTCAGTTTTGCTTGACCGCTCCAACCGCACCTTCCTTTCGCTATGCAGCGTTGAGGGTGGCATGGAGATTGAGCAGCTAGCTGTTGAGCGTCCAGAGGCACTTGCCAAGATTCCGGTATCCGCAGTGTCGGGTATCGACAACGCGAAAGCTCGTGAGATTGCAATCGCTGGTGGCTTCCCAACCGAGTTGGTTGACGCAGTTGCAGATGTATTCGTAAAGCTCTACAAGGTTTTCAAAGAGGAAGACGCGACTTTGGTCGAGGTCAACCCATTGGTTCTAACCAAGGACGGTGACATCGTCGCTCTTGACGGCAAGGTCACTTTCGATGACAACGCCGAGTTCCGTCACGACCGCGAGTCAATGGAGCGCGATGTTTTGGACCCTCTAGAGGCTAAGGCCAAGGAGATGGACCTCAACTACGTAAAGCTTGATGGCGAGGTCGGCATCATCGGAAATGGTGCTGGTCTAGTGATGAGCACCCTGGATGTTGTTGCTTACGCAGGTGAGCGTCACGGCGGCGTCAAGCCAGCCAACTTCCTCGACATCGGTGGCGGTGCTTCGGCAGAGGTTATGGCTGCTGGCCTAGATGTGATTCTGAATGACCCACAGGTACGTAGCGTATTCGTCAACGTATTCGGTGGAATCACCGCCTGTGACGCTGTTGCAAACGGAATCGTAGGAGCGCTAAACACCCTGGGTGACCGCGCTTCCAAGCCACTGGTTGTTCGCCTAGACGGCAACAACGTAGAGAAGGGTCGCGAGATCCTGAACAACTTCAACCACCCGCTAGTGACTCTGTCCGAGACCATGGACGGCGGAGCCGACAAGGCCGCCGAGCTAGCAAACAAGTAGGGAGCACAAAGAATATGGCGATTTACCTAGACTCCAACTCCCGAATCATCGTTCAGGGTATGACCGGTGCAGAGGGTATGAAGCACACCCAGCGCATGCTTGCCGGCGGCTCCAACATCGTTGGTGGAGTGAACCCACGCAAGGCCGGCGAGACCGTAGAGGTCGAGGGCAAGGCTCTTCCAGTTTTCGGCTCCGTCAAGGAAGCTATGGATGCAACCGGTGCAAATGTTTCGGTGATCTTTGTTCCACCAGCCTTTGCAAAGGCAGCGATCATCGAGGCAATCGACGCTGAGATTCCACTAGCGGTTGCAATCACCGAGGGCATTCCAGTTCACGACAGCGCTGAGGCTTGGGCCTACAACGTGGAGAAGGGCAAGAAGACTCGTCTGATTGGCCCTAACTGCCCAGGCATCATCAGCCCGGGACAGTCCAACGCGGGAATTACCCCTTGGAACATCACCGGCCGAGGACCTATCGGTTTGGTTTCCAAGTCAGGCACCCTGACCTACCAGATGATGTTTGAGCTTCGCGACATCGGCTTCACCACCGGAATCGGTATTGGTGGAGACCCTGTAATCGGAACCACCCACATCGATGCACTTGAGGCTTTCGAGAACGACCCAGAGACCAAGGCGATCGTGCTGATCGGCGAGATCGGTGGCGACAGCGAGGAGAAGGCAGCCGACTACATCTCCAAGCACGTCACCAAGCCAGTGGTCGCCTATGTAGCGGGATTCACCGCTCCAGAGGGAAAGACCATGGGTCACGCTGGCGCGATTGTTTCTGGTTCTGCTGGCACCGCTCAGGCCAAGAAGGAAGCCTTCGAGGCTGTTGGCGTGAAGGTGGGCAAGACCCCATCCGAGACCGCTGCCTTGATGCGCGACATCATCTCCAAGCTGTAGCAGTTGAACCGGGGGCTGAGCTTCGCGATAGCAGCGCTTCAAGCGCTGATTATCGCTGCCACCGCTATCGGTTTGATTATTGCCCCTCTCACCATCACATGGTTATTTGAGGGAGATGGGTCCATCAGCTGGGTGGTTGCGTTGCAGGTGGCGATATTTGCCTTCTTGCTTGCAACCGGAGTTCCAGTGCAATTTGCTGCCGGAGAGATCCTCGGAATCGAGTTTCCGGAGTTTGTAATCTCAACCATGCCTTTGGGCATCACCCTACTAATGGCACTGCTTGTAATCAGGGTCGGACACAGGCTCTCTGCCGCATCCTCGCTATGGCCAGCATGGGTAGGTGGTGGAGTTACTTTCGGCCTTATCGGACTTGGTGCTTCGACACTGGCCAATAGCGAGGGCGTATTGGTTGGGGAGTGGGAGCCGCTACTTTTCCCAGCAATCTTCTTCGCAGGGCTACTGTTTTTGTCCTCGACCCTCGGCAGTCGCTATGAGATTTTCGAGGGCGCTAATGGCCTCGAAGCCAAGGAGCGCGTTTGGGTTAGGGAGCAACTGCAATCGCTCTACTCCAGACTGCACTGGAGCATTCGGACAGTTCTTTCTCCCGCAACTCGCGTTGGGCTAGCGGTGGTAGCGATCATGATGTTCTTTGCCTCGGTGATGATTGCGCTCGCCCTGGCATTTGGCTGGATCGAAGTGGTCAGGCTCTATGAGGCACTTCGGGTTTCAGTGCTGGGCGGAGTGATGGTCACCATCGGTCAGCTAGCTGTTCTGCCAAACCTCATCGTCTATGCGATGGCGTGGATTTCTGGGGTGGGTTTCTCAATCGGTGCGGGCTCCGCAGTGAGCCCTTTCGTTTCGCAACTCGGACCGATGCCGGCGTTCCCCATCTTTGCTGCACTCCCAACTGCAGGCTTTGAACGTGGCTTGTTGTTTGTTTTGGTTCCGGTGCTTTCTGCCTTCATCGGCACCCTACTGGTGCGCAAGTATGTCGACCAGATCCGCTGGGAGTATGCCACCAGGCTTTCGGGTGCATTGGCTCTTGCTGCCACAACGGCCTTTACGGCAGCGGTTGCCAGTGGCCTGCTGGCTGCTTTGGCATCGGGATCTTTTGGTCCGGGCCGCTTTGTTGAGGTTGGAGTCAACCCCTGGATCTTCGGTTTGGTGATTTTCGTAGAGGTGCTAATCCCAAGTTTCTTGGCAGCTCTACTAATCATCAAGCCCTTCGATGATCAAGCTGCTGGGCGAAAGTAGACTTTGGCCATGCTCTCGATTGTTGTCCTGATTTCAGGTTCTGGTTCTAACCTCAGGGCACTGCTCGAGGCCTGCGACAATCCGCTTTACCCGGCAAGAGTTCTGGCAGTTGGGTCTGACAATGCTGCTAGCGGATTGGCTCACGCAGAAGAGTTTGGCGTTCCAACATTTGTGGTGGAGTTTGATCGCTTTGCCTCTCGTGAAGCGTGGGCCGATATGGTCCAAAAGAACATCAACTTTTTCAAACCAGACCTAGTTGTCTTGGCTGGATTCATGAAGGTCCTGCCCGCAGGATTCGTGAAGCACTTCGAAGGAAAAATGATCAACCTTCACCCATCTCTACTGCCTGCTTTCCCAGGAGCGCATGCGGTTAGAGATGCGCTAGCAGCTGGTGTTGAATCCACTGGCACAACCATTCACCTGGTCGACGAGGGAGTCGACACCGGGAAGATCCTCAGGCAAACTCAAATCGCAATTCCGCAGGGAATTAGCGAAGCTGATCTTCACGAACAGATCAAAGAGTTAGAGCGCGATCAGCTGGTGACGCTGGTGCGGGAAATTGCCGAGGGGACCACAACCCTGAAAGGCAACTGATGGCTGGCGCTGCTCGAAGCTCAACTGATTACAAACACCGTGATCAAATCAAACCAAAGCGCGCGCTCATCTCTGTCTCGGACAAAACCGGACTGCTTGAACTAGCTCAAGCATTGGTCTCGCACGGAGTTCAGATCATCTCCACCGGTTCCACTGCCAAGCAGATTGCCCAAGCTGGATTGCCGGTTGTTGAAGTGAGTGAAGTTACCGGATTCCCCGAGTCTCTGGATGGCCGCGTCAAGACCCTGCACCCCAAGATTCACGGCGGCCTTTTGGCGGATCTTCGGCTCAATGACCACGTTGAAGAACTTCGAGCACTCGAGATTGAAGCATTTGAATTGGTGGTCGTGAACCTATATCCGTTCGTGCAGACCATTGCTGCGGGAGCAAAGGGTGATGAGGCTATCGAGCAGATTGATATCGGTGGCCCCGCAATGGTCAGGGCATCAGCCAAAAACCATGCCAACGTTGCAATTGTTGTGAACCCGGCTCACTATGGCCGAGTCATTCAGGCTCTGGGAGATGGTGGAACAACCCTTGCATTCCGTCGCGAGCTAGCCCAGGCTGCCTTTACCCACACGGCGCAGTATGACTCCGCGGTTTCAAGTTGGATGGCTTCCGAGTTTGCCGGGGAGGTGACTGAATCCATTTTCGAAGCAAAACTT
>JACCDU010104676.1_pt1 | contig 13764 bp, 15 predicted proteins | sample 7446081 | NCBI WGS metagenome assembly JACCDU01 (sample SAMN15323447, study PRJNA562643) | freshwater metagenome | isolation source: river surface water | place: USA:Blue River Watershed | collected 2017-08-17 | reverse complement strand
GCCGCCAACACTTGCAAGAGTTTGGTTTTGAGCCCGATGCCAGCGTCTTGGCCGAGAAGATGGAAATTCCAGAAGACAAGATCCGCAAGATCATGAAGATCGCCAAAGAGCCGATCTCGATGGAAACACCGATTGGTGACGACGACGACAGCCACTTGGGCGACTTCATCGAAGACAGCGTCAACACCGCGCCGATTGAAGCTGCGATGCAAGCGGGCTTGCGCGATGTGGTCAAAGACATCTTGGATGGCCTGACACCACGCGAAGCCAAAGTGCTGCGCATGCGCTTTGGTATCGAGATGACCAGCGACCACACCTTGGAAGAAGTGGGCAAACAGTTTGATGTCACGCGCGAGCGCATCCGTCAAATTGAAGCCAAGGCTTTGCGCAAGTTGAAGCACCCTAGCCGCAGTGACAAACTGCGCAGTTTCATCGACACGATGTAACCCTGGTCACGCCTCGACATCCCCCGTAAGCCTCAAGCCTACGGGGGATTTTTTTTAGCAACTCATTTCTTGATTCTTCGCAATAGCCGTTGATTCAAAACTTCATGGGTGCGTTTGACATGAGCTTTTGTTGGGTTTCGTCGATTTCAATGCGGATCAAACGACGCAATTCAACCAAGGCCTCGTGATGCGTTTCAAAATTTTGGAGCATGACGTAAGAGTCTGCATCAAAAGTACACAACACCTCATGCGAGACCGCTTCGTAGCGGTTATGTCGCTCGATCACATACCAAGTATTTTGAAAGTCCATGCCAGCCTCATTTATTCATTTGCGAGCAGGTTAAAGTTTTTGAATGACTTTAACAAGGGCTCATGTGCGTTTGGGCTGACACGCATGAGCGGAGGACGAACCAGCTCCCATTCAGCTTGGCGATAGTGCATCGACAAGAAAAGTTTCAGCGCTGCAATCATGGGTTGGTCACCCATGGCTGCCATCAACTCTGTCACACGGTCATCCGGTTTTCGAATTTTCATGCCGCTGATGGCGGTGGTTTGTGCGGCCGTGTCATTGGCCAGAATGTGCTGGATCACCTTAGGAATTAAATTCGCAAGTGCAGACAAAGTTACCTTGGGTTTGAACACCACCAAATTGGCTTCATGCGTGGGTATCACAATCAATTGAGAGGTGAATGCGCGCATTAAATCAAGCGTATGTGACGGATGGATGTCCTGGTCAACCACGCCTGCTAACACCGATGGAAATTCACGCTTCATCTCATTGATCGTGGCTTCCGCCACATCCAGTCGCGAGATCCCACCCCATTGATGCAGATACAGCTGCCAGTGGCTCAAATTCACTTGTCGAATCAATTGTTGAAAGAAGGTCAACATGGCGCTTTGCCCAATGGGTTGGTAGTGCAAAGGCGGTGTGACCAAGAACCTTTGAATTCCTAGATCATGTGCGCTTTTGATCAGTTGAACCGTATCTGCCATCGTTGTCGCACTGACTCCGAGCATCAGATCTTGCGCCGAGACGCCCGATTGGATGAGATGCGTCAGCGCATCGAGTTTTTCGCTGCTTGAAAAACACGCACCCTCGCCTGCATACCCAAAAACAGCAAATCGTTGCATGCCTTTGGCTGACAGATTTCGTACATGCGCGCACAACCTCACCACATCCACATTGAAATCAGTTTTCAGCGGCGTTAAAACATCGACCCAAACGCCTGAAATATCGTCTTGGTGTGCGGCAGGGTCTAGCATCCGAGGCACTCACTTTTCAGTAGAAAGTTTGTATGGTATCGAATGCCTATTCTTCATCGCACTCTGGATATCCCTTGCTTTGATTTGGGATGAATCACTGCAAGCTACTAATTCTTTGGAATTAACTTCGATGAATCACCCCTCTTGATAATAGATCCATCAATCAACGCAACAGAAAGCATGGAATATGGATGTGTGGCGCGCGCTAAGTCTTGATATTGGAGGCGGTTTCTCGGTCCTTGACCTGACTGGCGGGTTGATCATTTGCATCGTAGCTATTTGGTTTGGAGCGTCTTTGGCCAAAAAACAAGCACGCACTTTTTCTGAACAACAAGACACCTCCATCCATACGACAACTCAAGGTGAAGACCATTTACCGGGGGTCAATTTTTTCGACTACGGTGACATGCGGTTTTTGCATTTAGCCAGCCCGGCAGTACAAGGGTCGATGAAGATCAGTAAACCGTTTGAAATCCATCTCGACTATCAACAACGCATGATGGCTTGGTTGTTGTTGACGGATCTGGATCGAGTCGCTGATCAACACGCCATGCAGTTGGGCTTGGGTGCCGCGTCGTTGACAAAGTTTTGCCACAAGCAATTGAACATGCAGACCACCGCAGTTGAATTGAATCCGCATGTCATCAACACATGCAGGCAGTGGTTCCATCTCCCTGCGGATGATGACAAATTACATGTGATGTTGGCAGATGCCGCTGACATTGCGCGTCAATCCACATGGCATGGGCGCATTGATGCTCTCCAAGTCGATTTGTACGACCAAGAGGCCGCCTGCCCTGTGCTCGACAGCGAAGATTTTTACCGTGACTGCCGTGCTTTACTTAGCCTAGAAGGCTGCATGGCCGTGAACTTATTTGGCCAGGCCTGCAACCCTGCTGAAAGTTTAAAAAAAATCACAGCAACTTTTGGTGCCAATGCGGTTTGGTCCTTCAAGCCCACGACAGCAGGTAACACCATTGTGTTGGCATGGCGTCGGCCTCGTTTGTTTGATAAAACCAGCTTGCAATCACAAGCTCAGGCGATTGAGGCACGTTGGCCGTTACCGGCCACGAAATGGTTGAAGGTATTAGCACCTGTCGCTTGATTGAGGGTTTATGCCCTTTGTGGGAGTGAAGGGTTTTTGGACAATCCTTCAACACAGCCACGAGGCTTGGTCCATTCACAGGGAATATATGCGCTTAAACAACAAAGTCGTCGTCGTCACAGCTGCCGGACAAGGCATAGGCAGAGCAGCAGCTACCGCCATGGCGGCAGAAGGTGCGCAGGTTTGGGCAACCGACATCAACCAAGCAGCACTGGCAAGTTTGGCGGACATTCCCAATATTCAGACAGCCTTGCTCGATGTCATGAAGCAAGATGAGATTGAGCAATTTTTTGCCCCACTGCCCGTGGTCGATGTGTTGTTCAACTGCGCGGGCGTGGTCCACAACGGAACGATTTTGGATGCGCGCAATGCAGACTGGGACATGGCATTCAACCTCAACGCACGCGCACAGTTTTGGACCATTCAAGCGGTCCTGCCGAAAATGCTGAAACAAGGACGCGGCAGCATCATCAACATGGCCAGCATTGCCAGCAGCATCAAAGGGCTGGCCAGCCGCTTTGTTTATGGTGCGTCAAAAGCTGCCGTCATTGGCCTGACCAAGGCCGTGGCGGCAGACTATGTGACCCAGGGCATTCGGTGCAATGCCATTGCACCGGGCACTGTCGACACGCCATCGTTGGCTGATCGCATCAATGCCTATGACGATCCAGTCCAGGCTCGTAAAAATTTCATTGCACGCCAACCCATGGGGCGTCTTGCGGTGGCCGAAGAAATTGCGCCCGTGATCATTTTTCTAGCCAGTGATGAAGCGCAGTTTGTGACTGGTCAAACCTATGCGGTCGATGGTGGGATGACGATCTGAGGCAGATGCCTGCAATTCGTCGCTTGCGACGATTTTCTAACCTACCTAGGCCACTTAAGCTTGGCCAAAAACCACTCCCTCTTTCCCCTATGCGACAAAAATCCCGCGCCGTCATTGCCCGAGACCACTCTGGCACCGTCACCGTTGAAGACATTTGGGTCGAGGCACCGCGCCATGGCGAGGTGATGGTCAAGATGGAAGCCTGCGGCGTGTGCCACAGTGATTTGTCCACCGCCAAAGGTGTGATCCCCTTGCCCCCGCCGGTGGTACTGGGCCATGAAGGCGCCGGTCGCATCGTGTCTGTCGGCGAAGGCGTCAAAGGCTTGGCGGTAGGCGATCGCGTGATCACCTCATTCGTCAGCATGTGCGGACACTGCCGCTATTGCACCACGGGCCGTCCCCAGCTGTGCGATCAAAACAGCCGCACCACGTTCACCCTGCCTGACGGCACAGTGCGCACCTTTGACATGGCCAACCAAGCGTTGAACGTTTTGTGCGGCTGCGGTGTGATGTCTGAGTACGCCACGCTGCACATGGACAACCTGGTCAAGGTCGATCAACCCGACATTTCCATGGAATGCTGTGCACTCATCAGCTGCGGTGTGATGACAGGCGTAGGCGCTGTGATCAACACCGCCAAACTAACGGCTGGTTCCATCGCGGTGGTGTTCGGTGCAGGTGGCGTTGGACTCAATGCCATCCAAGGCTGCGCCATCGCTGGAGCCGCCATGATCGTGGCTGTGGATCGCTCCGACCACAAATTAGAACTGGCTCGCCTGTTTGGTGCCACCCACACCCTCAACGCCAGCAACGATGACAACATCGTCAAAACCTTGAAAAAGCTCACCGGTGGCGGCGCCGACTACGCCTTTGAATGCGTGGGCTTGGGCAGCGTGGTGGCACAAGCCTATGGCGCGCTGCGCAAAGGCGGCACCGCCGTGTCAGTGGGGGTGGCCAGCACACAAGACACCACCACACTCAAAACAGTTACTCTGTCGTTGGAAGAAAAAACCCTCAAAGGCAGCTACTACGGCTCAGCCCGCCCGCGCGAAGACTTTCCGCGCTTGATGTCGCTCTACCGCAGTGGTCAATTAAAGCTGGACGAACTCATCACCCACCGTTACCCTTTAGAGCAAGCACCACAAGCATTTGAAGACTTGGCGCAAGGTCGCAATGCACGCGGCATGATTGTGTTTTCTTAATTTCTAACAGCGCATGAAAATTTTGCCCCACACACACCGAATCACAGCAACTTTGCTGATCCTGTTTGGTTTGGTCTCAGTCAGCGCGCAAGCGCAATCGAACTACCCCAACAAACCGATCAAAATCGTGGTGCCCTTCCCTGCAGGTGGCACATCGGATGTGCTGGCGCGCATGATCGGCGTGAAGATCACCGAAGCTTGGGGACAACCTGTGGTGGTAGAAAACCGCCCAGGCTTGAGTGGCAACTTAGGTGCGGATGTGGTTGCCAAGTCGGCACCCGATGGCTACACCTTCGCATTGATGGACATTGGCAATTTGGTCATCAGCCCGGCGCTCTATAAATTACCGTTCAATGTGTTGAATGACTTTGCGCCTGTCTCCATGGTGGGTTACTCACCGCACCTGTTGGTCGTGAGCAGCCAAATACCGGCGAACACGACGGCTGAACTGATTGCCTATGCCAAAGCGCAAAAAGGAAAAGTCAACTTTGCCGCAGCCGCTGGCATGGGCAGTGCCACACACTTAGCTGGCGTGGTGTTTGCTAAACGCAGCGGGATTGAGTGGGGCTATGTGCCCTACAAAGGGGGCGCACAAGCCATGACTGATTTGATTGGTGCCCAAGTAGATGTCACCTTCAACGGCATGGTGGCCACCTACCCTCATGTGAAGTCGGGAAAAATCAAACTGTTGGCAGTCTCCAGTGACAAGCGCAATCCCCAGCTGCCCGATGTGCCGACTGTTGCAGAAACGCTGCCCGGGTTTCTGACCGGAAGCTGGCAAGGTCTATTGGCTCCTGCAGGTACACCCAAAGCCATCATCGACAAAGTCAATGCAGAAGTCATCCGCATCACAGCTTTGCCAGATATCAAAGAACGCCTGAGTACGCTGGGTGCAGAGCCATCTCAGATGAGCGCGCAGGAATTGGCGCAATGGATGAAAAAAGAAATTCCCGCCATGGCCAAAATTGTCAAAGATGAAAAAATAAGCGTGGAGTAAATTACCAGCGCCTTCTGAGCGCTACGGTACCTGGTGATAGGTAGGCTTGATCGGAGGGTTATCCGCTTTACAAGACAATCCAAGATATGCAAGCATTGCTCCCCCTGTGCTTCATCTCAAAGGTTTCACACCATGGAAACAACCCATCACACCTTGGCTGAACTGTTCAAACAACTCGGACTGGCCAATGACCGCAAGTCCATCGAATCGTTCTTAAAAGCACACCGCCCCATGAACGCGTCCACACGCATCGAAGATGCTGCGTTTTGGACGCCCAGCCAAAGCCACTTCATCAAAGAACAATTGGCCAACGATGCCGATTGGGCTGAGTTGTTAGACCAACTGAGCTTGGCCTTGCGTTGAATCACAACCGATGATTCAGGGCTAACATGCTGCAACCCCTACAAGACTGAAACAATTTATGGCTACTTTTGTCGATCAACTCAAAGCTGAAATTTCACGCATCGCTAAAAAAGAAGTGCGCGCAGAAACCAAGCAACTTAAAAAAGCTTCGGCACAGTACCGTTCTGACATTGCGGCTTTGAAACGCCACATTGCCAGTTTAGAAACCAGCCTCAAAAGACTGAGCAAAAACCAACCCAAGCCAGCGTTGGAAGTCAAAACGTCCGCCACAGGGCTGCGCTTTCGTGCAGGTGGTTTCGCCACATTGCGCAAAAAATTTGCCATGTCGGCGGAACAAATGGGTAAATTGCTTGGCGTCTCTGCCCAGTCTGTTTACCACTGGGAGGCGGGCAAATCACGCCCGCGTGCGAGTCAGTTGCCAGCGATTGCGGCGGCCCGCACACTGACAAAAAAAGAAGCCTGGGCGAAGATCAGCTGATCAAACCCTACGAGGCTTTGCCATCCACCAAGATGAACGCAACGCGCGCGGCTTGTCCTGATCGATTGGCCCACGCATGGTTGGTGCCACGCTGGATCAACACATCACCCGCACGCAAGGTGGTTTCCCCTTTGTCCATGATGGCCACCAGCTCGCCTTGTAGCACCAGCGCGTAATCGACCGTTGCCGTACGGTGCATGCCCGGATGCTCGCCGGGTTTGGGTGCATGCTGTGCGTCGCGGTACATGCTGCCAAAGGTTGCATGCAACATCTGCTCCAAAACTTGAGGGTCTTTGGGTTCTGGCGGGAAATCGATGATGCGCAGCACAGTCCCGCCTGGCGGTGGTGCTACGCCTTGGTGCTCAGCAATTCGATCGGGGGCATGCACAGACGCAGGCGACGCCTGGGTGCACCACAAATTCGTCACACGATACCCAGGACGCTCAGGCACCAAACGCACAGCAGGAGAAGGTCCGTCTGCCACGATCGATGACACGCCCTGCGCATCATCGCCCGTGACCACGCGCCGAATGGGCGGGAGGTTCATGTCAGTTTTTCTCCAAATTCAAACGCGGCACCAAATCTGAGTGCAGGCGATACGTACTTTGAATACGCGCTTTGAACTGCTCAGCATTCAAATAGGCCGGCACTTGTTGCAAGGTCTGAGCCGTTTGTTTGAAGCCTTCGGTCTCCAGCACTTTTTGACACAGGCCTTGTAACTTGGCCAGCGTGTCTGCAGGTGTCCCTGCCGGCGCATACAAGCCATTCAAACCAGGAATAACCGCCGGATAGCCCAGTTCTGACAGCGAGGCCACCTCAGGCATGGATGGATGGCGTTTTTCGGACAGCACCACCAACACGCGCAGGCCCTTGCCTTTGATCGACGACAGCGCAGGCGCAGCAAAATCCAATTGACCGCCCATCAACTGAGGCAGCAAGGCACCATCGCCACGAAACGGGATGGCATTGAATTCAATGCCCAGCGCTTTTTCAACCGCAGCAACGCCGAGATGCGGCACAGAACCATTACCTGCATGCCCGTAAGACAAGGTGCCAGGCGCTGCTTTGGCACGCGCCACCAAATCTTGCATGGACTTGATGGGCGAGTCTTGGCGCACAGCAATGGTGAACACGTTTTCAAACACCTGGCACACCGGTTCGATCTGCTCGTTGCGGTAAGGCATGGTTTTCATCAGAAAGGGGGCATTGGTCAAGGGCGATGCTGGTGAAAAAACCAAAGTGTGTCCATCGGCCGGTGCCCGCGACAAAGCGGTGAAGCCAATCACACCGGCACCACCATCACGGTTCACCACCACCCAGCTTTGCCCTGTCAGTTGTGCGGCTTCACGCGCAAAGGCGCGACCCATGGCATCGACGCCACCACCTGCGGCATACGGAAGGATGACTTCAACATTACGCTGGTTCGATTTGTCTTGCGCACCTACGCATGCACAGCAGCAGATTAGAAATACAGCGATCCATGTTTTCATCATGTCATTCCAATGTTGATTTGTCATTTCCGATGTACAACGAGCTCAGCTCACCACGCCTAAATGCCAAGGCACAAACTCGTGGTCACCCAAATCCAAAAGTTCGCTCTTGGTGGGTTCACCAGATGCATGCTTAAGGATTTGCTCAAAAATCAGCTGCCCCATCTCTTGCACCGAAGCTTCACCATCCAAGATGCGGCCACAGTTGATGTCCATGTCTTCTTCCAGCCGGGTGAACATCTCGCTGTTGCTGGCCAGTTTAATGGTTGGCGCCGGACGGGAACCAAACATGGAACCGCGTCCGGTGGTGAAACAAATCAAATTCGCGCCACTGGCAATTTGCCCGGTCACGGCCACCGGGTCATACCCGGGTGAGTCCATGAACACAAAGCCTTTGTGCGTGATGGGCTCGGCGTATTCGTAAAACGCTTGCAATGGCGTGGAGCCAGCCTTCATGGCCGAGCCCAAAGATTTCTCAAAGATATTGGCCAAACCGCCCTGCTGGTTCCCGTGCCCGACCACGCCATTGAACTGCACATTGGTGCCGCGTGTGTACTCGCTCCACCAAGCCAATTTATCAAGCAGTTTTTGCCCCACCTCTGGTGTCACAGCACGGCGTGTGAGCATGTGCTCGACACCGTGAATCTCGGGTGTCTCCGACAAGATGGCTGTGCCACCGTGACGCACCAAAATATCCATTGCGGCGCCTAATGCAGGGTTGCAGGTGATGCCCGAAAAGCCATCGGAGCCACCGCACTCCAAGCCAATCGACAAGTGGCTGGCAGACACTGGCTCGCGCTTGACATCATTGGCCGCAGCCAACATCTTTTCAACCGCGGCAATGCCCGCTTCAATCGTGGCACGCGTACCGCCCACTTCTTGCATGACCAAGGTTTGCATCAACACGCTGGGACGAAGCGCTTGTGAGGCCACCAGATCTGCCACCTGATTACGCTCACAGCCCAAACCCACAATCAAGGCACCGGCCAAATTGGGATGGCGCACATAGCCTGCAATCGTGCGGCGCAGCAAATCGAAATGCGGGCTGGGCGACGCCATACCGCAGCCCGTGGTTTGCGCAAATGCCACCACCCCATCAATGTTCGGATACGGCTTGAGACGCTCGGGCGTGAAATACGCGGCGACTTTGTGAATCACAGTGGCAGAACAATTCACAGACGAAAAAATGCCAATGAAGTTGCGCGTGCCCACACGGCCATCAGGACGCACATAACCCATGAAGCGCGCTTGTTCAGAGGCAGGCAGCACATCCACGGGTTTCACATCGGCACCAAACGCTGGGTCATGGTAAAAATCCGCCAACGCCAAGTTGTGACCATGCACATGCTCGCCTGCGGCAATGTCGCGCGTGGCCACACCGATTTCGGTGTTGTATTTGAGAATCCTCTCGCCCGCAGCAATCGCTCGTAACGCAATTTTGTGGCCCGCAGGCACTTGGGCTTTGACTTTGATGCCCCACGCATCGACATGCTTGCCCAGGGCAAGCGGTCGTTTGGCAATCAAAACACTGTCGTTGGCGTGCAGACGGATCAAGGGCATAGCTTAGTTCTTCACCAGTTCTTTGAGTTTCAATTTGTCAATCAGCATGGTCTCTTTTTTGTAGACCTGGGCCACATAACGTTCGTAGTCGGGGCCGTCTAAATAAAGCACCGGTGCGTCAATTTTGTCGCAAGCTTGCTTGAACTCGTCGCTGGCCACCGCCACGCGAAACGCTTGTCGCAAACGCGCGGTCACTGCCGCATCCAGCCCTTTGGGAGCACCAATGCCGTTAGGCGCATCCACCACCACATTGAAGCCTGCATCTTTCAAGGTGGGCACATCTTTAAATCGGCCCACACGTTGCTCGCCCCAGGTGGCCAACAAGCGCATTTTTCCGGCCTCCACATGGGGCGCCCAAGAGGACGAATCCACCAACACATCGACGTGGCCACCCAGCACGGCTTGCAGCGCATCAGCACCGCCTTTGAAAGGAATGTGGTTCAACTTGATGCCTGCGGCCAAGGCAAACTCTTCCATGCCCACATGTGTTGCGCCACCCACGCCGGCATGGGCATAGGTGATTTTTCCGGGGTTGGCGCGCGCTTCAACCACCAACTCTTGCAGAGTTTTCCAACGGCTGCCGCTCAACGTGGCCATGCCAAAGGTTTGACCTGAGGTACGCGCCAGATAGGTCAAGTCTTTCAGCGGGTCAATGGCCACAGAGCCGAGTTGCGAAAAACGTGTGACTGAAATTGGAATTTGCCCAATCGTGTAGCCATCCGGCTTGGCCGTGGCCATGGCCTTCAAGCCGATCATCCCGGAGGCACCGACTTTGTTCTCCACCACCACGGCTTGGCCCAGCTCCTTGCCTGCGGCGGCGCACAGGGCACGCATGGTTTGGTCGGCGGTACCACCCGCTGGCCATGGGCAAATGAAGGTGATGGGTTTTTCGGGATACACCGCAGCTTGGCTGGGTAAAGAAAAAACCAAGGGGCTGGCGGCCACGCCCAAAAGGGTCTTGCCAAATTGACGTCGGGTGTTGTGCATGCGGATATCTCCTGTAGGTATGCAGTCATTTTCACCGTTTGCTACATTACCTTCTCATGAAAAATATGACTTTGTTCATAACTTAATTGACATCTACCTCATGAACAGCATTGACCGCGTTCTGCGCTCCAACCTCAAGCTCAAACACTTGCAACTCTTGGTCGCACTGGATCAACTACGGCATGTGGGTAAGACCGCAGAATTTTTGGCCATCACCCAACCTGCGGTCTCTAAAACTTTGGCCGAGATTGAACGTTTGTTTGATCTCACCCTCTTCACACGCTCCACCCGCGGCACCGAGCCCACGCCAGAGGGCGAAAGCGTGGTGCGCTTTGCACGTACTGTCTTGAGCGAGTTTGAAAGAACCAAAGAAGATATTGCATCCACCGCCACAGGCGCTTCGGGCCGCACCAATGTCGGTGCCATGGTGGTCGCCTTGCCAACCCTGCTCAGCCCTGCCATGGGTTTGTTGAAAAAGAAGTCCGCGCACGCGCGTGTGATGGTGGAAGAAGGCGACCTGACCCGCTTACTGCCACGCTTGCGCAGAGGTGAACTCGATGTGCTGGTAGGCCGCTTAGAACCTGGTTATGCAGCGCCCGACCTTGACACCGAAGCGCTGTACCAAGAGCCCATGTGTTTGGTGGTCAATACCAATCACGCACTGACGCAACAAAAGAAAATCACTTGGGCCCTACTCGCGCAACAAGCATGGGTGGTGCCGCCCCCCTGGGCCTCCTCACGGATCAAACTAGAGCAACTGTTTCACAAGCATGGGCTGAACACGCCGAATGATTTGATTGAAAGCGCCTCCTTCTTGGCCATTTCATGTGCCATTCGCGATCACCATGCCATCGGTTTTGTCGCGCGTGGCGTGGGTCTGCACTTTCAAAAAGAAGGCTTGTTCAAAGTACTGCCCATGCCGCTGGACATGGACTTACCCCCGATCGGCATGATCACCCTGCGAAGCCAAAAACCATCGCTCACCACGCAGGCCCTGATGGCATGCCTGCGTGATGTGGCTGCACGAAAAAAGAAAACTTAAAACCCGCAGTGTCAGCGAATGAACTGGTCGATGTAATCCGCGCCCAGCCCCACCTCGATGTAGTGCTTGCGGCACATTTCGATTTTGGTGAACACGTCTTCATAGCCTGTGGTTTGACCCTTGTCGTCCAAATAAATCATCGCGCCGTGGATGTTGAACTGGGTGATCATCTCAGGTTCGCCCACCACCTCGTCCACCACCAGGGTGTGAATCTCGCCCGGTGGTTCGTACACAAAAGAGCCTGCCGTGGCCACCCAATCGTGTTCCAGGTAACGCCAGGCGCCTTTGATCACATAGCCTGTGACCCACGAAGGATGAATGTGCCTGGACAGCACGCCCGACTTGCGCACACGCAACAAATTGCACCAACTGCCAGTGACGGTGTTCATCAGCAGCGGACGAAACCACACATCAGGCGCTTGCGGCACCCACACGCGCTCGTCGTCGGGGATGGCGGGGATGGCAATTTCGGCTTTGATGCCAGGATGTTGAATGATGGGTGTCATGGATGTCTTCCTTGAAGGGTTAAGCAATCGTCTAAGTAATCAAATAGCCGCCGTCCACAGGCAACACAACGCCTGTGACAAAGCGCGCTTGGGGGCTGGCCAAAAACAACACAGGGCCCGCAATGTCGTCCGGCGTACCCCAGCGTTTCATGGGCGTGCGTGCCAAGATGGGGGCTGCACGTGCAGGGTCATCTTGCAAGGCTTGTGTGAGCGGTGTGGCAATCCAACCTGGGGCCACCGCGTTGACGCGAATGCCGTCATCGGCATAAGCGATCGCGAGTGATTTGGTGAGTTGTGCCACCCCACCTTTGCTGGCGCTGTAGCCCGGCACCAGACCGCCGCCAAAAAAGCTCAGCATGGACGCCGTGTTCACAATGCAGCCGCCACGCGCCTTCAAGCCTTCACGCGCCGCAGCGCACACACGCATGGTGCCGTTGAGGTTGATGTCGATGGTGCGGGCAAAGGCTTCGGGCTCCAGCTCCACTTGACGTTGGATGATGCCCGCGCAATTGACCACCACATCCAAAGCGCCCATGGCCGTGACCAGTTGCTTAACCGCTGCATCGTCACGCACATCGAGGATTTGAAAATCCAAATGGGCAGCTGTCGAAGTTTCTTGGGCACGGCTCACCTCAGCCGCTGTAGCTCCTGTGGCGGTCACCGTGGCACCATCTGCTGCAAAGGCCTGGGCAATGGCATAGCCGATGCCGCTGCTTGCACCCGTCACCAAGACGCGGCGAGTTGGCTGGTTCATACAAAGTCTTTCATTCAAAAATTAACAAGGCACTCAATACGTGGCGCGCCCGCCCGACAAATCAAACACGGCGCCAGAGTGAAAACTGCAGGCATCGCTGCACAACCACATCGTCATTTCGCTCACCTCCGACACGGTGCCCAAACGCTGCTGTGGGCTTTTGTTGATCATGATCTGCACATGCTCGGGCGACATTTGCGCCAACAACGGTGTGTCAATCGCCGCCGGTGCAATTGCGTTCACACGCACGCCGTGGGTGGCCAGCTCTTTGCCCAAAGACTTGGTCATCGCCAACACCCCCGCCTTGGCCGCACTGTAGGCCGATGCATTGGGCGTGCCCTCTTTGCCTGCCAACGAAGCGATGTTGACAATGCGGCCAAAGCCTTGGTTGCGCATCACAGGCGTGACCGCACGACAGGTCAAAAACACCCCATTGAGGTTGACATTCAACACCCGGTTCCACACCTCAAGCGTGAATTCATCCAGGGGCATGGTGGGCCCAGCCCAGCCTGCGCTGTTGATCAAATAGTCAACCCGACCCAAGCGCGACACGGTATCGGCCAGAGCTTGTGCCACCGAGGCCTCGTTGGTGACATCGACCTTCATGGTGTGTGCATCGTCCGGCTTGGCCGACGCATTCAAATCCCAAACAACAACTTGCGCACCGCATTGCTGCAACCTGGCGGCGATGGCTGCGCCAATACCACTGAGGCCGCCTGTGACCACGGCAACTTTGCGCTGAAAGTTG
>JACCDU010216790.1_pt1 | contig 13766 bp, 11 predicted proteins | sample 7446081 | NCBI WGS metagenome assembly JACCDU01 (sample SAMN15323447, study PRJNA562643) | freshwater metagenome | isolation source: river surface water | place: USA:Blue River Watershed | collected 2017-08-17 | reverse complement strand
GGTGGTGGTCTCGCATGGGCTGACCATCCGCCAGCTTTTACAGGATCTGCCGGTCGCCGCCGAAGCGGGTGAACTGGCTGGCCGTCTGGCCAACACGGCCGTAACGCTGCTGGATGCTGCAGCGCCGCACACGGTACGCCTCTTCAATTGCACCCGGCACCTAGTGCCGGAGTTGCAAGAAGATGACGCCAGCCTGTCAGGCGGCTGAAGCTCTGACAGCTTCAACCTGAAAAGTTCAACCCCGTGGCAACACCACGATCTTGCCCATGGCCTGACGTGAAGCAAGGCGGGCGATGGCGCTGGCGGCATCGGCCAGACTCACGCGTTCGGTCACCGGCGGCTTCACCCGGCCGGCCTTGAACCAGTCGGCCAGTTGCTGCAGGTCGGTGCGCAATTGTGCTGGGTCGCGCGCCATGGCTGCCCCCCAGAACACGCCCAGAATCGCACGCTCTTTAAGCAGCGCCAGATTCAGCGGAAGCTTGGGAATATCGCCAGCGGCAAAGCCGACCACCAGGTAGCGACCACGCCAGGCAGTGGCGCGCAGCGCGGGCTCGGCATAGGCTCCGCCCACGGCGTCGTACACCACATCGGCGCCTTCGCCCTGGGTCAGGCGTTCGACTTCGCGGCGCCATTCGGGCTGGGTGTAATCCACAGTCTCGTCGGCACCCGCCTGTCTGGCCAGAGCACGTTTTTCTTCGCTGGAAGCCGCGGCGATCACACGGGCGCCCATGGCCTTGGCGATTTCGATGGCCGCGATCCCTACGCCACCCGCGGCGCCCAACACGAGCAGGGTTTCACCAGGTTGCAGCTTGCCGATGGTTTTCAGGGCATGCAGCGACGTGCCATAGACCAGCACAAACGATGCGCCTGCAGCGTAGTCCATGCCCTCTGGCAGCGGGATAACACGCGAGGTCTGGGCAATGGCCTGCTCGGCAAAGGCGCCTGTGCCGGTGGAGCAGGCCACACGGTCTCCTACCTTGACCTGTGTGACGCCTTCGCCCACCGCGCTCACCACGCCGGCCAGTTCGGCGCCGGGTGTGAAAGGCACCTGTGGTTTGACCTGGTACAGGCCTTGAACCATCAGGGCATCTGGGAAATTGATGGAGGCGGCATGCACATCCACCAGCACCTCGCCAGCCGCCGGGCTGGGCGAGGGGATTTCTTGCACCTGCAGGTTCTCGATAGGGCCAAAGGCATTGCAGCGAAGGGCTTTCATGGGGTAACTCCTGGTTGGTCGATCTGGTTCTGGCGTTCCTGCAGCTCACGCCACATGATCTTGCCGCTGCCCGACTTGGGCAGGGATTCGGCGAACTCGACGATGCGCGGACTCTTGTAGGCGGCCATGTGTTCGTGCGCCCAGTTGACGATGTCCTGCTCACGGACTTGGTCTCGGTATTCGGGCTTGAGCACCACGATCGCCTTGACCGTTTCGCCGCGTTTGGCGTCCTGTGCGCCGATCACGCAGACTTCGTGGATGGCCGGGTGGTGGTACATCATGGTTTCCACTTCGGCTGGCCACACCTTGTAGCCCGATGCATTGATCATGCGCTTAAGGCGGTCCATCATGAAGAAATAACCGTCTTCGTCCATGAGGGCCAGGTCGCCGGTGCGCAGGAAGCGGCGGCCTTCGATCTCGATGAAGGCCTCGGCCGTGGCAGTTTCGTTGCGCCAGTAGCCGGTCATCACCTGCGGCCCATGGGCCACGATCTCGCCAGTCTCGCCCTGGGGCAACTCCTGTAGCGTCACGGGGTCGATGATGCGTGCGTCCACATCAAATATCGGAATGCCCAGGCACTGGGCCTTGGGTCGGTGTGCCGGGTTGATGTGCAAGGCCGCCATGGTTTCCGTCATCCCATAGCCTTCCACATAGTCCAGTCCCAACAAGGCCTTGAGCTTGTGCGCCACTGCGGCGGGCATGGCGGCGCCACCGCCCCGGATACCGGTCAGTTTGGACAGGTCGTATTCGCCGATGCGCGGGTTGGCCAGAAAATCCACCACCATGGTGCTGATGGCCTGCCAGGTGGTGACGCCGTGCCGCTGCATGAGCTCGGCGGCGGTTTCCCGGTCCCAGCGCGACATGACCACCACGGTGCTGCCCGCAAACAAGGGGCCGTTCATGGCGCCGGACAGGCCGGTGACATGGAAGAAGGGCAAGACCGCCAGCATCACCGAATCCTGATTGCGGGAAAACCACTGGATGCCACCCACCGCAGTGCACATGGTGGTGCGGTGGGTGTGCATGCAGCCTTTGGGGTGGCCGGTGGTGCCGGAGGTGTAGGGCATCACACACAGGTCATCGGGGCCTGCGGTGTGCGGACCAGGCATGTGGCGAGCAGCCAGCGCGTCGGCCCACGCGTGCAGACCCTGGCCGGACAGCGCCTGGCGCGGTGCCGTGACGAAGTCGGGCAGGCGCAGGTCCGACGGACCCTGCAAGTAGTCGCTGTAAGTGGCTACGATCACATGGTCCAGCGCATCGTCACCGCTTGCGCCATGGCGGCGGTGCAGCGGGAGCATCTGGGGCAACAGATCCTGGGCGCAGATGGCCACGCGGGCACCGCTGTCCGAAACGTAGTGCGCCAGTTCCTCCGTCATGTTCATCGGGTTAACGGGCACCACCACAGCGTTGGCACGCAGGATGGCGTAAAAGCCGATCACCCATTGCGGGCTGTTTTGCATGAACAGCAAGACCCTGTCGCCGGTCTGCACGCCGCACACCTGCTGCAGGTGGCCAGCCAGACGCTCGGCCTGGTCGCGGAACTGGGAGAAACTCAGCGGTGTGTCGTAGTAGACGATGTAGGGCTTGTTTGGGTAGCGCTGTGCCGAAACCTCGGCGTTGAACCACAGGCTGGTCTCAGGCAATGTCAGGTGCCGAGGCAGTGCAGGTGGCCAGTGGGCAAAGTGTGGGGCAGTCATGGACGATGTCTGAAATGGATCACTGGCGCGCCAGAACGCGGGCAATCTCGTCCTTGGCGATGGCGTTGCGGTGGACCTCGTCGGGGCCGTCGGCAAAACGCAGCGTGCGGGTGGAGGCATACGAACGGGCCAGGCCAAAGTCGTCGCTGACACCTGCGCCGCCGTGGACCTGCATGGCCCAGTCGATCACTTGCAGCGCCATTGACGGGGCCGCCACTTTGATCATGGCGATCTCCTGACGGGCCGCCTTGTTGCCGACCTTGTCCATTTTCCAGGCCGCGTGCAACACGAGAAAGCGGGCTTGATCGATCAGGATGCGCGACTGCGCGATGCGTTCACGCGTAACGCCTTGTTCGGACAGTTTTCGGCCAAAGGCGGTGCGTTGCGTGGCGCGCAGGCACATATCTTCGAGCGCGCGCTCGGCGCGGCCAATCACGCGCATGCAGTGGTGGATGCGCCCGGGACCCAAGCGCCCCTGTGCGATCTCGAAGCCACGTCCTTCGCCCAGCAGGATGTTGCTGACCGGCACCCTCACATTGGTGAACTGCACCTCGGCATGGCCGTGTGGCGCATCGTCGTAGCCGAACACCGGCAGCGAGCGCAGAACCTCCACGCCAGGCGTGTCCATGGGCACCAGAATCATGGATTGCTGCGAGTGTTTTGGGGCTTGCGGATTGGTCTTGCCCATGAAGATGAGCACCTTGCAACGCGGGTCGTTGGCCCCGCTGGTCCACCATTTGCGACCGTTGATGACGTAGTGGTCACCGTCGCGTTCGATGCGCGCTTCGATGTTGGTGGCGTCACTGGAAGCCACGGCTGGCTCGGTCATGGCGAAAGCCGAGCGGATGCTGCCATCGAGCAGAGGGGGGAGCCAGCGCTCCTGCTGTTCGGGCGTGCCGTAGCGCACGATGGTTTCCATGTTGCCGGTGTCCGGCGCTGAACAGTTGAACGGTTCGGAGCCAATGGGCGAACGTCCCATGATCTCGGCCAGCGGCGCATATTCGAGGTTGGTGAGCCCGGCGCCCAGAGGGGAGTCGGGCAGGAAAAGGTTCCACAGGCCGGCCGCTTTGGCCTTGTGCTTGAGCTCTTCCATCACCGCAGGTTCCTGCCAGGGGTTTCCGGCGGCGCGAAAGGCTTTCATCTGTGCTTCGAACACCGGTTCGGCCGGGTAGATGTGTTCGTTCATGAAGGCCTGCACGCGCGCTTGCAGGTCCTGGACTTTGGGGGAATGTGAGAAATCCATGTTGTCTCCGAAGGTGTTGAAAAAAGAATACTCAGCGCAGGGGGTGGATGGTCTGGGCCATCGCCCAGGCTTGCTCGGCAAGCGGGCGCGCCCGCTTGCCGGTTTCCACTGCGGTGGCGTTGGAAGCGTTGCCCTGCTGGGCGCGTTTGGCAATGCCTTGCAGGATGCCCACCAGACGGAACATGTTGAACACCAGGTAATAGTTCCATTCCTGCGCGGGAACGGCCGTGGTGCGGCCTGTGTGCTTCAGGTAGGTGCTCAGATAATGGGCTTCATCAGGAATGCCCAGTGCGGCAACGTCTACGCCAGACAGCCCGCGCGAACTTGCCGGCATGCGCCACACCATGCAGTGGTAAGCAAAGTCAACCAGAGGATCGCCCAGCGTGGACAGTTCCCAATCCAGCACGGCCAGGATCCGTGGCTCGCTGGGGTGGAAAATGACGTTGTCCAGTCGGTAGTCGCCGTGCACGATGCGTGTCTGTCCTTCTTTCGGCATGTGGCGTGGCAGCCAGTCGATCAGGCGATCGGCGGCCTCAATGGGTTCGGTTTCGGCCGCCTTGTACTGGCGCGTCCAGCGTGCCACCTGACGTTCCAGGTAGGCGCCGGGACGGCCGTAGTCGCCCAGGTGAACCGCTGCAGGGTCGATGCGGTGCAGCGCTGCCTGCACACGGTTGAGCTCGTAGAAGATGGCCGAGCGCTCGCCGGGGTCCATACCGGGCAGGGTGGGGTCCCAGAAGATGCGGCCTTCCACATGGTCCATCACATAGAAAGCCGATCCGATGACGTCCGGGTCTTCGCACAGCGCATGGGCGCGGGCCACGGGTACATCGGTGTTTGCCAGTGCCCGGATGACGCGGAACTCCCGGTCAACCGCGTGGGCCGAGGGCAGCAAATCGCCCATGGGTTTGCGCCGCAACACGTAGCGGCGGCCGCCGGCGGTCAGCAGGAAGGTGGGGTTGGATTGTCCCCCCTTGAATTGCGCCACCTCCAGCGCGCCGCTGAAGCCCGGCACATGGGATTGCATCCAGGCCGCCAGTTGCGCTTCGTCAAAGCGCTGTGCTGGGGCCACCGGCTGGGTGCCGGTGAAAAGGGTTTGGGCTTGGCTCATGTTCAGATGGCCGAAGCCCCACCGTCCACCGCGATGTACTGCCCGGTGATGTGGCGCGAGGCCTCACTGGCAAGGAATACCACGGAGCCCATCAGGTCCTCTTCACCGCCCAGGCGCTTGAGGGGTGTGCGCGCCATCACGGCGTCGCCTATCTTGTCGAGCAGTCCCGCCGACATTTTCGACGGAAAGAAACCCGGGCAGATGGCATTGACGTTGATGTTGAAGCGTCCCCATTCGCTGGCCAGTGCACGCGTGAAATTGATCGCCGCAGCCTTGGAGGTGTTGTAGGCCACGGTGTGCACGCCCGGGCCCATGCCTTTGAGACCGGCCACCGAAGCAATCGTGATGATCTTGCCGCGCTGGCGCGGGATCATGCAGCGCTTGCCGACTTCACGCGAGAGGAAGAAGGGCGCATTGATGTTGAGGTTCATCACCTTGTGCCAGGCCTCGTCGGGGTAGTCTTCGGCGGGGGCGCCCCAGGTAGCGCCCGCGTTGTTGATGAGGATGTCGATGGGCCCGAGGCCCGCGACCACGGCGTCCACCAGCGCCGGGATGGTCTCGGTTTTTTGCAGATCACTGACCACCGTGAGCACACGGATGCCAAGGTCCTCCAGATGGGCCTTGGCCGCAGCCAGTTCGTCGGCCTTGCGCGCACTGATGGCGACGCTGCAGCCCATCTCGCCCAGTGCCTGGGCCATTTGCAGACCCAGACCGCGGGAACCCCCGGTGACCAAAGCCACCTGGCCATCCAATCGGAAAAGTTTGGCGACGCTCATGTTCAGCACACCTCGAACAGACCGGCCGCGCCCTGGCCACCGCCGATGCACATGGTCACCACCACGTATTTGGCGCCACGGCGCTTGCCTTCGATTAGCGCATGGCCAGTCAGGCGCGAACCGCTCACGCCATAGGGGTGGCCCACAGCGATCGCGCCGCCGTTAACATTGAGCAATTCGTCGGGAATGCCCAGCTTGTCACGGCTGTAGAGCACCTGGCAGGCAAAGGCCTCGTTGAGTTCCCACAAGCCGATGTCTTCCACTTTCAGGCCAGCGCGCTGAAGCAGACGCGGTACCGCGAACACCGGGCCAATGCCCATTTCGTCGGGTTCGCAGCCGGCGATGGCGAAGCCGCGGAAGATGCCCAGTGGCTGCAGGCCCAGCTGTTCGGCTCGTTTGCCGTTCATGACCACGCACGCCGAGGCGCCATCGGAGAACTGACTGGCGTTACCGGCGGTGACCACGCCGCCGGGCAGGGCCGAGCGGATTTTTTGCACGGCTTCGAGCGTCGTGTCGGGACGGATGCCCTCGTCACTGTCAATCGTCACTTCGCGCGTGGTGATACGGCCAGTGGCCTTGTCCACCACGCCCATCGTGGTCGTCATGGGCACGATCTCGTCTTTGAACAAGCCGGCCGCCTGCGCGGCGGCTGCGCGCTGCTGGCTGCGGACCCCGTATTCGTCCTGGGCCAGCTTGCTGATGTTGTAGCGCTGGGCCACGGTCTCGGCGGTCTGCAGCATGCTCCAGTACAGCTCGGGCTTGTGCTCGACCAGCCAAGGGTCGCGGCGCATGTGGGTATTGGTCTCGTTTTGCACGCAGCTGATGCTTTCCACGCCACCAGCCACGATGGCGGTGCAGCCCTCCACCATCACGCGCTGAGCCGCCATGGCAATGGTCTGCAGACCGGAGGAGCAAAAGCGGTTCACGGTCACGCCGCCGACGGTGATGGGCAGGCCCGCGCGCAAGGCAATGGCGCGGGCGACATTGCCCCCGGTGGTGCCTTCGGCCAGGGAACCGCCCATGATGCAGTCCTCGATTTCGTTCGGGTCAAGCCCCGAGCGGGCCACGGCGTGTTGAACTGCGTGGCCGCCCAGCGTGGCGCCATAGGTCATGTTGAATGCACCCTTCCAGCTCTTGGCCAGTCCAGTGCGCGCGGTTGAAACGATCACAGCATCGATCATTTTTTTTCTCCTCTATGTATGGGGTACTTCAGGCGAAGGTCCGGCCTTCTTCGGCCAGCTTGAGTAGCAGCGGAGCCGGTTGCCACCAGTCGAAAGCGCCAGCTTCGGCGGCGAAGCCGCGCAGCGCACGCACGACGTTGAACAGGCCTATTTCGTTGGCGTAGCACAGGGGACCACCACGGTGCGCCGGGAACCCATAGCCGTTGAGGTAAACCAGATCGACGTCGGATGCGCGCACGGCAATGCCTTCTTCCAGGATGCGTGCCCCCTCGTTGACCAGAGCAAAAATGCAGCGTTGCACCACTTCTTCGTCGCTGATCTTGCGCGGTGTGATGCCCCGCTCGGCGCGGTACTGGGTCACCAGGTTGTCGACCAACGGATCGGGCAGGGCGTCGCGCACGCCGGGCGCGTAGCGGTACCAGCCTGCCCCCGTTTTCTGGCCGAAGCGGCCCAGTTCGCACAGCTTGTCGGCCACGGTGGGTTCATGCGGTACACCAGCTTCGGCGGCCTTGCGCTTGCGCGTGGCCCAGCCAATGTCCAGGCCCGCCAGATCACCCATGCGGAATGGGCCCATGGCAAAGCCAAAGCGCTCCAGCGCCTTGTCGATTTGCTGCGGTGTGGCTCCGGCCACGATCAGTGCGTTGGCAGCTGCGCCGTAGCGCGCCACCATGCGGTTGCCGATGAAGCCATCGCACACGCCCGAAACCACAGAAATCTTTCGGATTTTCTTGCCCAAGGCCAAGGCGGTGGCCATCACGTCCTTGGCCGTCTTCTCGCCGCGCACGATCTCCAGCAGCTTCATCACGTTGGCCGGGCTGAAGAAGTGCAGGCCTAGCACGTCCTGCGGGCGTCTGGTGAAGCTGGCGATCTTGTTGATGTCCAGATAAGAGGTGTTGGAGGCCAGGATGGCGCCAGGCTTGCACATGGCGTCGAGCTGACGGAACACCTTTTCCTTGACGTCCATTTGCTCGAAGACGGCTTCGATCACCAAGTCCACCGTTTTGAAGGCCGCGTAGTCCAGCGTTGGGGTGATCAGGCCCATGCGCTGCTCCACCTGTTCGGCGGTCAGCTTCCCGCGCTTGGCGCTGTTTTCGTAGTTGCGGCGGATCGTGCCCAAGCCGCGGTCCAGCGCTTCCTGGCTGGTTTCCAGGAGCACCACAGGCAAGCCCGCGTTCAGGAAGTTCATGGTGATGCCGCCTCCCATGGTGCCAGCGCCAATGACGCCCACCTGCGCGATGGTGCGCAGCGGGGTGTCGGTCGGCACATCCGGCAGCTTGCCAGCCGCGCGCTCGGCTGCAAACACATGCCGTGCAGCACGCGACTCGGGGGTGCTCATCAGGGCAAAGAAGGCAGCGCGTTCGCGCTTGAGGCCTTCATCGAAAGGTTGCGTCACGCTGTCGGCCACCGCTTCCATGCAGGCCAGCGGTGCAGGCATGCCCTTGGCTGCGGCCTTGACACAGTTGCGTGCGAATTGCAGGAAGGCATCGGCACCCGCTGTGGGCAGCTTGACATCGCGCAGGCGACGCAAGGGGCGCTTGTCGGCTACCACTTGCTGGGCCAGTCCCACCGCGGCGGCCACCACATCGCTCTCCACCACCTGGTCGAGAAGACCGGTGCCTGCGAATGTGGCCGCTTTTTGCGGTGAGCCGGAAACAATCATCTGCAGCGCGGCCTCTACACCAATCGCGCGGGGCAGACGTTGGGTGCCGCCAGCACCCGGCAGCAGGCCGAGCTTGACTTCGGGCAGTCCGAGGGTGGCGTCCTTGCGGGCCACACGGAAATGGCAACCCAGGGCCAGTTCCAAGCCGCCGCCGAGTGCGTGACCGGCGATGGCGGCCACCACAGGCTTGCTGGCGTTTTCGAGGGCGCTGATCACGTCAGGCAGGTTCGGTGACATCGAAGACTTGGGGGTGCCGAACTCGCGCACGTCCGCGCCACCGGAAAACAGCTGTTCACCACCGGTCAGGACCACAGCGGTGACCGCCGGATCAGCCAGTGCACGATCCAATGCGGTCACGATGCCACTGCGCAGTGCATGACCCAGACCGTTGACGGGCGGGTTGTTCAGGGTGAGCACGGCCACTGGGCCTTGCTGGGTGTACGTCACCGGGTTCATGGTGGAGTCTCCGTTTCGAAAGTTAAATGGACAGGGTGAAGCTTGACTTTAAGTCTGCAATGCAGAACACTGTTTTGAAATTGAATCGATAATACCCTCGAAACAGCCTAACCACAATCCCATGAACGACCAACTCATTGCACGCCGCGACCTCGACTTTCAACTCTATGAAGTGCACAACGCCTCGGGTTTGACGAGTCACCCGCGTTACAGCGACCACAGTCGCGAAACCTTCGATGCCGTGATCGACACCGCCACTCGAATGGCCGAAACCCTGTTTGCTCCGCACAACCGCCTGGCGGACGAGCAAGAGCCTGAGGTGGTGAACGGCCGCGTGGTATTGGCCGAAGGGGTGCAGGCGGCGGTGCGTGCCTACTGCGATGCAGGTTTCCTGTCGGCCACGGCCGACGAATCTGCAGGGGGCATGCAGCTACCGGTGCTGGTTGCCCAGGCCTGCCTGTCGGTATTTCGCAGCGCGAACGTGGCCACCACCTCGTATGTAGGCTTGACCTCATCGAACGCCAACGTCATCGAAAAATTTGGCAGCGAGCTGCAAAAAGCGCGCTACCTGGAGGCGCTGCGCAGTGGCCGCTTCTTTGGCACCATGGCCCTGACTGAACCACAGGCAGGATCGGGTTTGAGCGATCTCAAGACCAGCGCCACACCCATGGGCGATGGCCGCTACCGCATCAAGGGCCAGAAGATTTTTATTTCTGGTGGCGACCACGAACTGAGCGAGAACATCGTGCACCTCGTGCTTGCACGGCTACCGGATGCGCCCCCCGGCGTCAAGGGCATCTCGCTGTTCACTGTGCCCAAGTTCCACACCGACGAACAGGGTCGCTTAGGGGAGCGCAACGATGTGGCGCTGGCTGGACTGATACACAAGTGCGGCTGGCGCGGTACCACGTCGACCATGCTCTCATTTGGCGAGAACGATGCTTGCGTCGGTGAAATAGTGGGTCGCCCCAACGAGGGTCTGGCCTGCATGTTCCACATGATGAACGAGGCTCGCATCGGCGTTGGCATGGGCGCGGTCATGCTGGGCTACCGCGGCTATCTGGCTTCACTGAAATACGCACGCGAGCGCCTGCAGGGCCGCGCACCCGACAACAAGGATCCGCTGTCGCCTGCATTGCCTCTGGTGGCACATGCCGACGTACGTCGTATGCTGCTGGCGCAGAAGGCTTATGTTGAAGGCGCCTACAGCCTGGCCCTGTATGCCGCGCGGCTGGTGGATGAGCAGCGCACAGTCGCGACCGATGCCGAACGCGTCGATCGAAGCCTGCTGCTCGAATTGCTCACGCCGGTAGTCAAGTCCTGGCCTTCGCAGTGGTGCCTGGAGGCCAACTCACTGGCGATCCAGATCCTTGGTGGCTATGGTTACACGCGCGAATTCCCGGTGGAGCAGTACTGGCGTGACAACCGGCTGAATATGATCCATGAAGGCACACATGGCATCCAAGCGCTGGATCTGCTAGGCCGCAAGGTGGTCATGAAGGACGGCGCCGCATTGATTGCAATGGATCAAGTAGTGACGGCGTCAATCGACGAGGCCATGACTCACGTCGCACTCGCCCCCATGGCCCAGGCACTTCAGCGCAGCTGGCGGGATGTGATGGACTCGGTGCAAACGTTGCGTCCCCGGCTTCAAAGTGAAGCCGAAGCCGTGCTGGCCAATGCCCACCTCTTTCTTGAAGCCTTTGGCCATACGGTGCTGGCCTGGACCTGGCTGCGCCAGGCCTTCGTGGCGCAGCGTGCGCTGGACAGACGGGTGGATGCCACTGATGAAGCGTTTTACCGTGGCAAGCTGCAGGCTGCCCAGTGGTTCTTCCGCTGGGAGCTGCCCAAGGTGACAGCGCAGCTGGCTTTACTGCGCACGATGGACGACAGCCACTGCGCTATGCGCGACGAGTGGTTCTGAGCATGGAGGTAAAACCGTGAAGGATATGGTCATTCCAGAGGGGTTTCGTCCCCATGTACACAAAGGAGCCTCGTACTTCCAGACTCTGGGAGATCTGTACGTACGTGAATTGCCAGATGGTTTGCTGGTGATCGGACTCCACGTGTCGCCACAGCACTGCAACCGGCTGGGTATTCCCCATGGCGGCATGCTGGCCACGCTGGCCGATACGGCATTGGGCATGGGCTTGCACCTGGCCCGTCGCTCTCGTGCAACTATGGTGACGGTCAACCTGAGCCTGGACTATCTGGCCACCGCCAAAGTTGGCGAGTGGCTGGAGGCGCATGTCACGCCGCGTCGCCTGGGCCGACAACTGGCTTTTGGTGACTGTGTGCTGCGGGTGGGTGAGCGCGAGATCTTGCGGGCGACCGGTATCTTTTCCGTTGTGTCCAGTGCCGCGCCACTGATCGCATCAGACGGCTGAAGGCCGAGCCGGGTGCTCAGCGCGGTAGAGCATCTTCGATGGCACGCACCAAATCGAGCAGCTTGGGTCTGACCTCGTTGATCAGGAACTCGGGCGTGAGATTGTAGGAGGGCCCACCGACGTTGATCGCCATGATGGGCAGCCCATTGCCCGGATCGAAGGCCCGTGCAATGCCGTTGACTTCTTTGTTCCAGTCGCCAAATGAGCATGTCACACCCAGCGTACGGTAATCCTCGATTGCCTTGTTAACCCCGGCCAGAATGCCAGGCCAAGCTTTGGGGTCGAGTTCACGGGCTTGGGCCAGCGCCTGCTCGCGATCGGACTCGGATGCTGCGGCCAACCAGGCCCGGCCGATTGCCGACGCGACCAGTGGCATGCGCGAACCCACATCCAACGTGAGTGTGAGGGCGGCCGTGCTGCGGCAGTTTTCCACGTAAATCATCGAGAGCTTGTCGCGTATGCCCAGGGACACCTGCGCGCCCGTGACGTTCGCCAGCTCCTGCATAAAAGGATGTGCGATCTTGCGGACATCCAGTTTAGCCAGCAGTGCGCTGCCCAGCGCCAGGCAGGCGGTCCCCAGGCGATAACGCCCGCTTTCTTCGACATGGATCAGGTAGCCGAGTTTGGTGAGCGTCATGGTCAGACGCGACACCGTCGATTTGGGCAGTTTGCAGCGCAGCGCCAACTCCTGATTGCTCAAGGTGGTTTCACCGTGGCGAAAGCAGGCCAGGACTTCGAGGCCCCGGGCAAGCGCCGTCACAAAGTGACGGTCTTCCTTGGGTTTGCGAACGCCGCTGGCGCGTTTGGGGCGGATGGTCGGTTCACCAGAGGATGCTTCTGACGCCTCGGTGGCCGGTTGGGCAGTAGCTGCGCTCAAGATGGAACCTCATTCTGCAATTTCAAGCAAGACTGTACCCCAGATTGTTCAAAGCGCGCTGACAGACCGACCGCCTGGGGCATGGCCATGAGCTTGGCTGCTGCCTGTACGTCCTGGTCAGACGTAACGGCGCGAAACCATATCTGCCATACAGGCGGGCTTGTCACTGCCCTCGACTTCTATCTGAGCTTGCCAGATTACCTGAGCTCCACCGGGCAAAACTTCGTAGGATTGCAGGGTGAAGTGGGCACGGATGCGGTCATTCACCCGGACTGGTGCCATGAAGCGAACTCGGTTGAGGCCATAGTTCACGGCCATGCGGGTCCCGTGCACTGTGATGCAGCTTTGGGACAGGCCTGGCAGGAGTGACAGCGTCAGGTAACCGTGCGCAATGGTCGTACCGTAAGGCGACTCGCGGCGGGCACGCTCTGCATCGAGGTGGATCCACTGCAGGTCACCGGTGACTTCGGCAAACTGCTGGATGCGCTCCTGGGAAATGGTCAACCAGTCACTGACGGCCAGGGTCTTGCCAACATGGCCGCTCAGTTCATCCAGGCAAGAAGCTTCAAAGGTTTGCATGATGGCTTCTTTCAGAGTGCGCCAGTCAGTTCAGGCACGGCAGCAAACAGATCGGCTTCGAGGCCGAAGTCGGCCACGGAGAAGATCGGCGCTTCGGGGTCCTTGTTGATCGCCACGATCACCTTCGAATCCTTCATACCCGCCAGGTGCTGGATCGCTCCCGAGATGCCGCAGGCCACGTACAGCTGCGGCGCCACGATCTTGCCCGTCTGCCCCACCTGCAGGTCGTTGGGCGCGTAGCCCGCGTCCACCGCCGCGCGGCTGGCGCCAATGGCCGCCCCCAGCTTGTCGGCCAGCGGCGTCATCACTTCGTTGAACTTCTCGCTGCTGCCCAGGGCCCGGCCACCGGAGACGATGATCTTGGCCGCCGTCAGTTCCGGGCGGTCGCTCTTGGCGATCTCGCTGCCCACGTAGCTGCTCTTGCCGCTGTCGGCCTGGGCCGCTGCGCTTTCAACGGCTGCCGAGCCGCCGCTGGCTGCTGCCGCGTCAAAGCCGGTGGTGCGCACCGTGATCACCTTGATGGCGTCCTGGCTTTGCACCGTGGCAATGGCGTTGCCAGCGTAGATCGGGCGCTCGAAGGTGTCGG
>JACCDU010038038.1_pt1 | contig 13771 bp, 11 predicted proteins | sample 7446081 | NCBI WGS metagenome assembly JACCDU01 (sample SAMN15323447, study PRJNA562643) | freshwater metagenome | isolation source: river surface water | place: USA:Blue River Watershed | collected 2017-08-17 | reverse complement strand
GCTCCGCTTCTACCAAAGGTTGCTCCGCTTCTACCAAAGGTTGCTCCGCTTCTACCAAAGGTTGCTCCGCTTCTACCAAAGGTTGCTCCGCTTCTACCAAAGGTTGCTCCGCTTACGAAATTAAGGAGTTTATTCTCGACATCCTAATCGACATGGGTTTAGCAGACACGTCCGATAGATGGACTAAGAATACCCAAAATATCTACACTTTATGCACCGACCAACTAAATATTGCATTCGCTCAGCGAAATGCGCGACCCACATATTTTATGGAGTTTTATTCCAAGGTTCCGCTCAGAGAAGATGGTCCAACTCGTCATATTTTAAAGAGCGATATTGAAGAAATTCGCCGAAGATTATCACAGTAAATTATATAATGATATTCACCGACAGTATATTGGCCGATTTTAAAACGTTGATTGGTCATCCCGAGTTGTTTTTTTATTCTGCATCAAACTTATTTAATAAATCTATCACACGAACAACAATTGGTAAAATATTATTTAACTCATGTAATCGAATGATAAGCGACAACTATATTCAAATAGTTATGCCAAAAATGATGAAAAGTGTAATGGAAAAGAATGACGCATTTGATATGGTTTGCGTATGCGACAAAGAATTAGAATCGGTATATCGAAAAAAAGCATCAGTTTCTGAATCTGAACATGAAACTAAATTAAATCAATTAATCGAATCCGTACATGGGTTTATAATTATACAAAAAGGTGAGTGTGTTAAATATCCCAACACATATGCTGTTAATTTAATATGCAGTCATAAAAACAAAGGTAAATTATTATTAACATTGGCGCTATATGCATTAAAAGTAAACACAAACGTCATCGATAAGCGATGTGTGCTAGAATTAGCCAATGGTTTTATGAATGCGGCCGGGTTATGTATGTACTCAAAGCTTGGATTTGTATATGATCCAGTATTAAAGGGCGATGACTGTTTTGAAGACTTAAGAAATCTGCCAATGATAGCAGATTTGACAATGGAAACGGAAGCCAGCATTATCGCCAAATATAGAACTGGAACTACGAATGAAAAAATATGCAATTACAGAGGACCGCATCAAAAATGGTTAGGGTATTTGTATGATCTGCAATATTTACTTGATAGCAATGCTGACCTTACCACTAACAAATATAAAGAATCCGCAAACGAAGAAGTAAGTTTTTTAAAACTGTTTGAATATTGTGGTAACAATAGGCAAACACTTGACCAGATTGTTCAAGAGATTGAATCAAATCCAAACTATGATTTTAATCCCATCAATACTTTTGTTCAACCGGTTGTTCCCGTACTAGTACCTGCACCGGTTCCTGCACCTGCACCAGTGATTGAAAAAAGAGTAACTCGAAGTCGCCGAGAATCTCCGTCAAGGGAACTTCGTTCCCAAGTAGCAAGGGAACCAGTAGAATCTCGACGCAGAGACCGGAGTCGATCAAGAGGTAAACTTGGTGGTCGTCGACCCAAAACAATTAAAAAGCGCGTTCCTGTAAATTAGCATAACGTTCTCGATTTAAAACTTGCATCATTGTTGAATATGGCGTTATTTCCTTTCCATTAATAATCGCATCCAAAATATCAACCGAAAATCCAGAAACCATCGATACTCCGGGCACATCTGCAAGTGTCTGGAAATCATTATATGCACCATTCACATTCCAAAACACTACGTGAGGCAATGTCTTATTTGCTGTTTCAAACTTAGCCTTCATCGCCTCATAGGTAGTTGCATTATATACACTGTCTGCCTTATTAAATTGCATATCGCTAACAATAATCAACTGTTCAGGAACAGAGTCATTTTTTAAAATAGCATCAAATGCCGCGCAAATATTGGTTGAACCTCCCCAAGGAGCATCTCGTAGTGTATTATATTTTGCAAACAGCGATTCGCCTGACAATTCAACAAATTGCGGTTGCGATTCAAAAGTTAGCACTTTGTTTTTGAAATCAGGGTTAACACAGATCGTCGATAACAAGATGCCAAGTGTTAATGATACCAACATAGGTAATCCTTTATCAGACAACATTGAACTGGATACATCACTAAGCACAAGCGCGTTTGTTTTAATTGAAGAAAGTTTTTCCAAAAAGGTTTTCCATTGCGCCTCTGTTAATGCATCTTCAACATTATTAATCGTGTATTTATTTACAATCTCGTGCGCATGAAGTGCACCGACATTTACTTTGGCTGTTTTATTGGCAAGTGCGTCTTTATACTCCTGGTATTTTTCATTATCGTTGCGTTTAAACGCTGCAACATGTCGATTTAACGCTTGCGACGGCAATACTTCGTATTTAACTGCGGGCCAGTCGCCAGAACACATCTTTTGCTCTAATAGTCCAATTTTGGTTCTTAGTGGAGTCAAATACTTTTTGCGCAGTTCGGGCATTCCAATCTTCATTGATCGCGCCAGTCTATATGTAAAATTCGTTTGTTTGTTTACCGCACTCGACTCGGATGGCACCCACTTGGCAACAAGAGACACGGATTCTCCTTCGCCCTTTTGGATATCGGCTTTCAGTTGTTCGCCAATTAATCGAACATATTCTTTGAACGCTAGTGAATTTGGTGGCAAATACAACATGTCATCATAGCGACCATAGGTGTCCAAGAAGAGCCACATATTTTGAACCAGCTGAGACTCTCTTGACGTGTCTTGACTTAGCCATTGATACAAAGTGCGAGCAATGTCGCGTTCTCCCTTGCCACCGCGAATATCACGCACGTATGCAATAATCTTCAACGTATACAGCATACTTTCTTTGGCGGCCGCGTCAGCCAATGAAAACAACGTTGACTCATCCACCCCTCTTACCGCCTTATAGAATAAATTGACGAGCGCATCTCCACTACTACCGAGAGATTCGGCTCCATTGGCAGTTTTTACAGTTTCACTTATATCGGAACTTATATCAGCGATTATACCAGAACTTATATCGGTAGAGACGGTTTCACTCTTACCAAACACATAGTTAAATACATTGGCTAACATTGTATTTAATATGCACAATTTTTTATATTCTTATTGTTTGTTCATAATTTCACAAATAATGCAAAAACTCCAATTCCCGCCATTCAAATTGAGCACTGACCCTTTATCGTTCATTAATTTCACCGAGAGTTTTTGAATACGCACTGGTCCGAAATATTTGCGGTCTTGGTTTTGCATAGTTCCGCCAAATTCCATATATGTTTGTCCATACGTCATACCAGTTAATTTCATCGGTATCAACGCAAACACGTCTTTTAAATATGGACCCGATGCATAACTTTTCGCTTTGGTGCGTTTCGTTTCTATGATCTGGTTCATTGCATACAGTTGTTTGCTATTCAGGTTCGTATTTAATTTATTTGATGCGGATACTGCAGTTTTTACACCAGTAACTGGATCGCATTGATACGTTGCGCGCACTGCATATGACGGTAGCGCCAAATCGCTTTCCAACGAAGATATAGTAATTAATCCAGCATTCACATGATTTTGAATAAAATCATCCAACACAACCAAAAAATAATTATATAAATTGGTGTTCAGAACAGTATCGCCTATTACGGCTATTTTATTTCCATTCAGTGAATACGCATATCCGAGCGAAGGGTTTGAAAACACGTTGTCTCTATAGTTTTCGGTGGATATTGATTCGCGGGTGATTTGCAAAAAGTCTCCAAGTGCATACTCTGTAAAACTGTGAAATCCAAGAAGCCAACCCAACGTTGCATCCCATGTTACATTCTGCGCAACTCCCACATTACAATATACATAGCTAGTTGCATCATAAAACACCAATTTATAGTCTTTTGCCGTGTATAACTTATTGATATTCATACGAATTTTGGTATACTGCAAATTATTTTGCGTTATCAATGTTATTTGTGATCCCGCAGTTAATGGGTTATTATCAAATTCAGTTTGAATGGCTTCAATTAATCCCTCACGTGTATATGATTTTGAGCCAGAGTTTACGGGTAAACTAATTATAATATCATTTAACCCACTTCCATTAGCAACACCCTCCACATATGGTTTAAATATAATCGTGTTTTTGAGTGCGTTCAAATTAATCAAATCACCTTGAACAATATCATTACCGACTATTTCCGCATAAAATCCAGTAATATAATTTACCAAATTATAACTACTGTCAAATTTTAAGTTGTTTGACCAAGTATTATTTACATCAATAAATGTTAGTTTATACTCACTTTCTGTAAGAATTTTACTAACTCGCAAAACAAGCGTCAATTGACCGTTTGCGAACGATAATGCGCAACCAGTGGTTAACAAGTAATTATCACTGTCAACAAAGTTGATAAAATCATTATTTACGCTTTGTAAAAATAGCTCTATTTGCGAAAATTGGCCAGTCGTAAAATATAATTCGACAGGAGGTGCATTTTGGTTTCCGTATCCGTTTCCATTAGGTCCGCCAGTGGTTTTTGGACGCAATACTATTTTATTGTTGCTTTCTGTAATAGTAATCGTTGCCGATGTGCTATAATTTTTTGCAATCGTATAATTAGTATCTGTTAAATTCGCATAACTTGCATCAAAGCCAAATGCGCCTTGACTTAAAAAACATCCCGACAAATCAACTATATATGTTGTCTGTGTAAATTCTCTCAATATATCTATTTTCAATTTTGGATAATCTTGCTCAATACCGATTCGTGTATTATATATGCCATTTGTTGTGTTAATATTAAATTCGCCATTCGGTCTTGGCACACTAATGGTTGTATCATTCATAGTTGCAAGCGAACTGTTTATTGCTCCAATATAATCATTCAACAAATATCCATTCAAATAACCAGAAGTTAATGATGATGCAACTGTTGCAACGCGCACATTCTCTGGAACACTGTAGAGAGGTTTCACGCATTCAAATTGTATTTTCGCGGAGTCTTCTTCAACCACATAATTAGTTAGCGTCGCCTGTGTCTCTGATACAATTTCATTTAATTCAAAAATGCGCGGGTCTGTAAACACCGGCGGTTCCGAATAAGCGAAACACGAGTCCGTTCCTGTCCATATATGATTACCCAATTGTTCTTCGTTTGGAAATATAATTTGAAGTTTCGAATTTTCGATTTGATCTATTTGAGTTCGTTTCAACTTTACTGCAATTTCTATACGCGATTTATTGTATGCTAAACTTAAATCTGTAATATTAACTCGCCTTACATACGAATAAGTTGGATCAATAAGTGAATTTTGAAGTAATTGTGCATTCAAATCGCTAATAAGTGTATTTCGCGCATATGACGCACCCGTTTGTAAACTAAAATATATCGGTATTTCGCGTATTGTGCTGGTTCCTACATAATGCCGGATTGTGAAGTAATTATTTGACGCGTCTATGTAGAAGCGCGTACTTGTATCGGAATCCACGTCTCCAATTAATGGTAATACCATTTGTGAATATGCAACATATGGATAATAAGTATCATAGTTAAATCCTAAAAAGCTGGGAATAGTAAGCGTTTTATTATTAACATCCATGGGCGATGACCATGATGGGAAATATAATTGATAGTTAGTTTCATCGTATTGTTTTTTCAAATCAAACTCAAATACTACTTTGGCATTATTGGCGCCAAGGTTATATGATACTTGCGTATTACCCAAACTCATATCTAATACTGGATTATATGTGGTATCGTCGGGATTGCTTGTTATATAATTTTTTACGGCGGTTTTATTTTTCAAAAAACTTAATTGCGTATTTATTGCAGTCGCAATTTCTTCGGGTCGGTATGTGCCAGAATCGATTTCTACTTTAATATCGTGATTGCCATTATTGATACCAGGACTGTTGCCTTTAATGTAAAAAAAATTGCTTCCAAATGAGCTATTAATTGTATACCAGGTATAAGGTATTTGCACCGAATATAGTTTCATAGATATCACATTGTCAATTGGTTCCGCCAAATTCATCGTGAAATTAGTGGATAATGTGCTGGTTGGGTCATCGCGAAATTGGCTATCTATCGATATCATTTTAAATATGGTTTTACGTTCTACTGGATTCAATCTCATTTTATCGGCGACATAATCGACTTGAACCACCTCTTGTATTCCGGTTTTCTCTTGCCCATCGCTGTTTTTTACAGTTTCTATTGGCGTTTTTTCCGCAGTTTCTGATTTAAATCCTTCGATAACATTACTTTCATCTCGATTAGCATCTTCATCTTGATTATCATCTTCATCTTCACCAAAAAAACGATCATACATAGACTCGAAAAAATGATATAAGCGTTTTGATTTATTTTCATAATTATCCATCATTTGCAATATTTTCATCTCCAATTCTCTATCCGTCGGATTCATTAGATCCAACATTTGATAACATGCATCATCTGAGTATTGGGTTATATCATATTCATTGGACATTATATATATAAAGAAATCAAGTTTTTTAAGTTTTATTCAGTTGAGTCGTCGTTTGAACATTCCAATAATAAAATCTATATTTTCTTCTTCTAACACGCCAGGCGGAAAGAAGTTTATTCCTTGTCCGCGTTTTTGGTGTGTTGATCCTTTAAAACAATGTGTATCCAGTGTTTTAAATAACTCTTCTTCACATTCATTCATTTGGTCTCGCGCAATACGTGTCTTACCTAAATATGCATAACGATTGTAATTTTCTTCTTCATATATGCGATGCTTTCCTGCCACCGAAATGTTGCGAACCATCCCAATTCCCACTATTTTATTTATATCATTATTCATCTCTAATATAAACATAATACCCTCTGGATTTACATATTGCGAAACCGAGCGTGGCACTCCATAAATACATTGCACACCCTTTATTTTTTTACAATACTCCAGCATTTCTTCGTGAGTTGCAGTATTAAAACGCGTTAACATCAAATAATGTTTTTTGAGCACTTTCTTCTTTGATTTTAATTCGCGCAATCGCTTATTCTGCGCCATTCGTTTGCGAATTTTCTTTACTTCTTCATCTTCATCTGGTTCCGGTTCCGGTTCCGGTGGATCTAGAGGTTCTTCAGCCAACACGAATATATCAGTCATTTTACATAAATTACATTTTCAATATAAAATAATATGCATGTCAATTTTATATGTCGTCATCTGTAATATCCTCCATTGACAGCTATGAAATTGCTGTTCCAATTAACGACGATATTTATATTCGCCAGCTCGACGATTATCGTATGTCTGTGGATTCTGAATCATGCTCCGGATCCGGATCTGACGGCGAATATAAGAAAATCACTTATCCTGAGGCAGTTCAACGTTTAGAAAAGTATTTAGATTCAAATGAATTAAATGTGGTGCGTGATTATATTCAGTGTAAAAAACTGGTGTTTGAACATGTCGCCTACCAAGAACAATTTAAATATCAGGCACTCAATATTCATTCAATTATTGCAACTATTGTAGTCGCTTTTTTGCCATGGTTTCAAAATACTCGGATCGCAATCTCTGTTATCGGTGGATTTATACTTATAATTCAACAATGGATATACAATAGTAAATGTGGCATTTTAGCACAAGAGTATACAAGTTATAGTCAGGCATATTCATTATTACTAGTACATCTAGCAACCAATAAACATGTTTCTCATCCAACTGCACTTAAAAGCATAGAGGCTAAGCTCGAATGTTTAAATCAACCTGTTCCTGCGAACTATATGAATAAACTGCCGACTTTAAGTTCCATTAATATATTTGCCGTGTTTAAACATATGGAGCATAATCGAAATATTCAGATTCGCAAATATATTCATGTTGAAAATCAACTGTCCAAAGCAAAGGCAAATGGCGAAACTGGCGATGCATATGTATCCAAAATTACAAAAATAAAAGAAAATCTGTCGAAACTCAATTACAACAAATTAAAACTCCAATTGAATAGAGAAACTAGCACCGCTTTGCAGTTAAGGTAACTCGTCGATTCAGAGGCGACAACGTCGCCTCCTTCCAGTCCTCCCCCCGAAGGGGAGCGGACATATGGTCGGCATATGGCCCTTATGATCCTGGGCTTTATGTCCGCTCCCCTTCGGGGAGGGCTGGAAAGGACGTAAGTTGGCCTGCAAGGGCTTTTATGTCCGCGAAGCGGACTGAAAACCGAATCATAGGCGACAAAGTCGCTGAATCCGCAGGTTTCTTCTAAGATAATCGACAGTCGGGAAACTCTGTTTCCCTTAAAAAATAGTAATGTTTACGTCCCTTTATACGCAATCCAATACCACGGTTCGTTATACACAATTTTAATGTCCTTGTTTTCCGCAAATCTGCGCGTAATTACATTTGCCGTCGGGGATTCCACCCACGATTTAAATTTAACAATAACTCGTTTACTATTCGGATCGGTCTTCACCGGATATTCAAATATTTTATCGATGAATCCTATTTTTAGTGAGCTCATAATTTGAAATATATATTGCCTCGGAAGCTCTTTGCTCACTCGCGGTATACAAATAGTTAAGTTAGTCGGTGTATGTTGCATTTTACTATTCCTAGTTTCTTTATATATAAGGTTCAATTTTACATTTGTATTTATATAACTTTTATTTTATATAAATAGGTGCTGTCTCCAGTAAACGTCATCAATAAATAATGTTTTGTTTTATTTTAGGGTTTTAATAGCAGTGGTTTAGAGACATTGTAATATATTTAGATTCTTTAAGCTTTATTCCCCATATGTATATAGAATGTCGGCGAGTGATTATATTTCATTGAAAAAAACCAAGCAATTGCAAAATGTTCATTATAATACTGCCAGTAGTGTTAATATGCCTCAACTTAACTATGAAAACTATGTGCACAATTTAAATTTAAAAGCAATCAAATGTTCAACATCCACGTATGGCAATGGTGTTGCGAAACCGATTGCGTTTAATGGTGTGCTTTTGGGTCGTACTAGTGGATGTCCGGCTAACTCATATGAAGGGCCGATTGTATTGCCAATATTGAATACGGGTGCTCCGCTTATAAGTAGTCCATCGATTCCGGCCAAATTTCAGATTGCAAACACAGAGACCGGTTTTGCCAGTATTCCGGCTCAATACAAGGTCGCTTGCGATAGAGGTTGCACTCCTTATACTCGCACACGTCGCGATTATTTAACCACGCCAAATATTGTGCGTCGATGGAATTTGAAAAAAGCAGGGATGCTTGCGATCAACGATTCTACCACCTTCACCATGTAACTACGTTCCATTATAAACGTCGTGTTTTGCGTTGTTTAAGGGAACCTTTGGTTCCCGACCTTTTTTTAGTTTTTCTTTTTTTACCTTTACCCCCATTAATCTTTGGATATGGACCATTTGAAAAAGAATTTTCAAATTTTAGTTGAGAATTACAATAAACTTGTTTTAAGTTTGTACATCCCATCATAACATTATCCAATATTAACAACTTAGTCATTGGGGTCAAATCAATATTTTCTATTTTTTTACATGCATTCAGAAAACCAGGTTTTATGCTACTCACATTGCTTAAGTTTGTAAAATCTATCTCAATTAACTCAGCACAATTAGAGAATGCATTTACACCTATTGTGGTAATATTTGATTCGGCTGATGGCGACATTTTTACAGTTTTTAATTTCTTACAGTTATATAAAAAGTGGGCTTTAATAGTGGTTGCGTTTGGCATTTTTGGTAAAACAAGATTATGTATGTCTGATCTTGACATAAAATGATTAGCAATTTTAGTTATGTATATAGTCTCTGGAAAACTTATATTTTCGATATTACTTCCGTACATAAACTCATCACCGATTGATGATAAGTTGATTAAGTTAGATAAATCCAGATTTTTTATATTACTATCTTTCATAAACATATTTCCAATATTTTGAAGATTTGGCGCATTTATTGTAATGATCGGCTGACGATGCATAACTCTACTCATAAATCCGCTTTCAATATTAACAAGATTTGGCCAAATTTCGGGAAAAATCACTTTAACATTATGGCAATTATCTAAAAAATTATTACCAATCGATTTTACATTAGCTAATGGTGTTAAATCAATAGGTATATTTACCATATTGTTACAAAAATAGTCACCAATTATTTCGATATTACCCAATGGTCGAAAATCTATATTCGATGAACTCATGTATAGTATGCAGTTTAACTTGTTCATCCCTGGAATTCTAGCAACAAACTCAAAATTATACGCATAATATGTGTAATCATACATATTTGAATTGCTTCCATAAGTATTTAAAATATGATCAAACATCGGTTGACTATCACCAATCTTAATTCGTTTTCGTAAATCACTATCATATTTATCAGTTAATGATAATTCAAATAGCCCAATATAATATTCTTTATCATATTCGTTATCATCTAAGTTTTCATATTGGTCTTCTATCAATTCTTGCAACTTTTCATTACTCAAATCCATATCTAAATAATTATCTATAACAATATCTTCTTGTAATATAGTATTAATAAAACGTTTTTCATCAGATGTTAAATGACTTAAATTAGTTTCTTTGACTTCAGGTGGAAGTACAATATGATAATGGCTATTCATAAATTCAATAGTGAATTTATTATCACTTATTGTTGTCAAAATAATTTGACCAAGATTTCCTTGAAAATCTCTTGTATTAACATTAATAATGTTTTTATTTTTTAAATCATCCCAAGTGTTTATTAGTGGAAGTAAGTTGTGAATAAGTTGTAATAAATTATTTTTTTTGTTTTCTTTATCAAGAGAGTCGCCTGCATTTAATTCGTACCCGTAGGTGGAACACGTATTTATAAAATTAACATTATTTTGCACAACTGAATCTGTTAATAATTTACTCCAAGCATCTCGTGCATTTAACTGGGTTCCATATATATTTTGCGTATCCATACTAGATTGTAATTCAAAATTTTTGAAAGTCATATAATACTCTAATAATCCTGGTATTGCACCTTTTTCTCTAAGATGTTCTGGATTACATGTGTTTCCATTAAAACATAATATATTAATTAAATTTCTTGCAGTTGTTTCGCCACAATCTGGATAACTGGCATTGGGTTTATCAATGCAGAAATGTTTGGAATATTGTTGCGTATATAATTTAAATCTTTCTTTAATTAAACCGATTGCAGTATATTCAAAGCTTTTTTCTGTTACGTGTCTATTACCAATGTATAGATTGGAATCTTTTATATGTTCGTTAGCTATATCAAACACTTTTTGAATACCTTTATAATATTCATCAATCCCATCGTTATCGTTTGCAACCCACCATAAACAATACAACAATAAATGGAAAACATCGATTGTGTTTTCATTCAAGGGAATATATTTACCTAATTTTGATACTGCAGATTCAAGCCTGGCGAATTCTTTATACACTGGTTTATTGTTTGCCGGAATAAATTTTCCTTTAGGACTTCGGAAAACTAATTTATCAGGCCCAATAAACTTTAATGCTATGTAACAACCAATAAGATATGGCATATTAGAACCAAGCAATATATCATTTGTAGGTCTAACTGTTGTTGAGCCTTGTTCCTTGTTACAACATTTTAGTATGAGTTTGGAGAAATTATCGGTTCTTTTGCTATTGTTTTTTGCTAAATAATATCGATTTGATATTTTACCATTTTTTGTTAATATGGCACCATATATCGGGTTCATATATTCAGCCATTTTCGGGTCATCGAAACGATTAATCATCGTATAATCGATACTACTTGGCTTATCACCTCCTATCATTATATATATATTAATTATTTTTATTCTGCTTATCTGTCGCATTCTGCTTATCTGTCGCGTTTTGCTTATCTATCGAAATACCTTTTCCATGTGTATTTTCGCAAATTAAATCATAAAGAAGTGTTGTAGTATTTTGTGTGTTTTTTGCATTCGTGCAAAACAACTCGCGTTGTTTTTTTATGGTCTCCATTTTCTCCAATAAATATTGAATCATTATACACAATAATAACTTTTCTTTATTATTGTATATAATATGTTTTCACGAAAATCACATAAGTATAATAAGTCAAGCGATTTGCTTGAGGAAATCAAAAAATTTGAAACAACTGACGCCATATTAAATAGTATTGAACCCGAAGATATCAAAGGGTCTATATTGCAAAATCTTGATGTTAGTGAACTAACTAAGGAACAGAGAACTGCGGTTAGTAAATTGCAAGCCCTCAAACATACATTAAAACAATTCCCGAGATCATCGCGTCGTCAAAGTGCAAGAAACTATTTATCTAGGCAATCTCGAATAAATTCAGAGGCAGACGCGCTCGTCGAGTCAATGACTGGCAGAAATGCCCTTACAAAAGATCACAATCTAGAAAGTTTACAAATGCGTCTTGCAAATTTACAAAAGCCTATTCGCGGTGGTAAACGCAAAACTCGTCGCACGCGACGTTCTAAGGGAATCGAAGGTTCCCGGCTTGCTAAGGGAAACAGAGTTTCCCGACTTGGCGCTTATGCTAACGGAAACAAAGTTTAATCGTCCAAACTGATCATGCATCCACGCCCCTTTACTTTTGCTCTAGTCATTGTTTTTCCATCATGATTTTTACCATCATGATTAGATTTAGGATTTTCTGTCTTTGGTAAAAGCATTTGACGTCTATATTCAAACAAATCCGTCAGTTCCTTTTCCATAAAAGGCACTGGTATCAATTTATAATTTTCATTATTTGGATGCAGTGCCACCAAGCATAGTTCTGTTACCTTTTTGTCATATTTCATTTCCAATATCGTCTTATAAGTATTCAACTGCAGTGCATAGTGCCAAAAGTTTGTGTCCGGCAAATGCGCAATACACTCAGTTGTCGAAGTTGCGCCATATGGATTCTCTTTTATAATATCCTTACATCGTTTCCAGTCGTAAATACGCAGTGTGCCATCCGGATTCTCATACACCATATCGATTGATCCTGCCAACTTCAATTCTTCGTGGAATACAGTCCATTCCGTCCTATATGCTTGTAGATGAGAATGGTCTTGTAAATAATTCTGGAAGTAGGAGAACTCGACGCTGGTGTTTGTTATAGGCATCTGATTATAATAGCACTCGATGTCATAATGCATATTGGTGCCCGCGCCGGATGCTTGGTCTCGGTTCGCATCCCACATTGCAAGAATTTGTTCTTTGGTCATTTGGTAATACTTATAAGTGGAGTCTGTTTTGTGTTTGCGGGAATTGATGATTTGGTTGACGATTTTTTCGGAGTCAAACTTGGCAAAGTGGTGGTGGTTCCAGGTGGTGACCGACATGAATGTAGAGTCGGGGATGCCCGTTTTAGGGTCGGTAATTGTATATACGTGGGTGGGTTCATCGAAGGCGATAAATGCGTCTCTGGGATGGGCGTTCTTTTTTGCGAGGTAATCGATTGACATAATATTTTATAATTGGTATATAGTGTTATTTATATATCAATTTTCTTGATAGAATTTAAACTAATTGAGAATTACACAACTTAAATTCATGCGTTAAGATTGAAAAGTATCTTGTATCAATTGAATGGTTTAGAAGAAGAAGAAACGGACAAGATTGTATTGCCAGAAGAAGCAATCCAATCTATATATTTATAAGAATTATTTATTACACGATTATGCACGAAAGACTAGGCTAGCCGAACTAAGCGTAGTATAATTACATTTTGTTTATTTATTTGAATATATCACTAATATTAATTACTCTGAAGAAAGTAGATAATAATATAATATTTATTTAATTTATCTTATATTAATAATCGAAGGAAGTAAGCGTAACACAGTTATAAATCTATTAT
>JACCDU010375639.1_pt1 | contig 13783 bp, 13 predicted proteins | sample 7446081 | NCBI WGS metagenome assembly JACCDU01 (sample SAMN15323447, study PRJNA562643) | freshwater metagenome | isolation source: river surface water | place: USA:Blue River Watershed | collected 2017-08-17 | reverse complement strand
CTTGGTGACCCGGGGCGACTCATAAATGCGCGAGATGCTCATCTGGTGATCGAACGTCACCTCGCACTCGTCCACGGCGCCCGACACAGGCGCGGCGCCCGTGGGCTCGGGCGTGCAGGCCACGGGGATGTGGCCTTCGCCGGCCATCAGGCCCGAGGTCGGGTCCAGACCGATCCAGCCGGCGCCGGGCAGGAAGACCTCGCACCACGCATGCAGATCGGTGAAGTCGACCTCGGTGCCCGAAGGGCCGTCCAGCGCGGCCACGTCGGCCTTGAGCTGGATGAGGTAGCCCGACACGAAACGCGCGGCCAGGCCCAGGTGGCGCAAGGTCTGCACCAGCAGCCAGCCGGTGTCGCGGCAGGAGCCGGATTTCAGCGTCAGCGTCTCTTCGGGCGTCTGCACGCCCGGCTCCATGCGGATGGTGTACGAGATGTCGCCTTGCAGGCGCTGGTTCAGCCCCACCAGGAAGTCGATGGTGCGCACCTCCTTGCGGTCGATGCTGTCGACGAAGGCCTTGAACGCCGGCGTCAGTTCGGCCTTGGCCAGGTAGGGCTGCAGGTCGTGCAGCGAGGCGGCGTCGTAGGCGAAGGGGTAGTTCTCGGCGTAGGGTTCAAGGAAGAAGTCAAACGGGTTGTAGACCGCCATCTCGGCGACCAGATCGACCGTGACCTTGAACTCCTGGGTCTGCTCGGGGAAGACCAGGCGGGCCAGGTAGTTCGAAAACGGATCCTGCTGCCAGTTGATGAAATGCATCGCCGGCTCGACCTTGAGCGAGTACGACAGGATGCGTGTGCGGCAATGGGGCGCCGGACGCAGGCGCACCACCTGGGGCGACAGGCTCACCAGGCGGTCGTAGGAGTAATGGGTGACGTGGTTGAGGGCAACGTGGATGGACACTCGGATCTCCGATCAGGGGGGCACACAAGGAGTGTGCGTTCCGCTGTGTGACAAGAGCAAGTTACGCGCCAAGTGCACCGAAGTGGGACAAGCGCGGTGGGCCCCGGCTGTCCGCACGGTGCCCGCTGGCGGGCAGCTCAGGGTTCAGCGTGCAGAGGCGCCGGTCAGGCCCAGGGTCTGGGTGCCGGTGACGATCATGCGCACCATCAGCACCACCTCTTCGGTGAACTCGTCGTGGCGCTCGGGCGGCAGGTCCATGAGCCGGGCGCCCATGGCAAAGACCAGGCGGGTGATGGCCCGGGCCGTGATCAGGGGTTCGAACAGGCTGGTCTTGTTGGCCTCGGCCAGGCGGATCAGGTCGGCACGCAGCTCGTCCTCGAAAAAGCCCAGCTGGCGCTCGACCGCCTGCTTGAAAGCGGGTGAGCCCACCATGCCCTCGCGCAACAGGATGTGCAGCAGCCGATCGTCGGCCCGCAACTGCTCCATGAAGGCCTCGATGGAGCCGCGCACCACGCTGCGCTCGACGCTGGCGCGCTGACGCGCCTCGCCGATGATGCGACGCAGCGATTCACCGGCGCGCTCGATCAGCGCCACGGCCAGTTCGTCCATGTCGCGGAACTGGCGGTAGAAGCTGTTGGGGGCGATGCCGGCCTCGCGGGCCACTTCACGCAGGCTCAGCGTGGACAGGCTGCGGTGGGGGCCCACCAGCCTGAGCGCCGCGTCGATGATGTCCTCCCGAGAGATCACCGGCTTGCGCCCGGGCGTGCCCACCGAAACAGGGGACAGGTTCGTACTCATTGTGATGGTGTGGTCGTTCAGCCATCATAGCGCCAGCAATTAATGCACAGGTGTATAGACAACTGTCAACACATGCGTATACTGCGCGAGCCCCACGGGGCAAGCCGCTGTCGAGTCTGGAGAAATCGTCCGTGTCCCCTGCTGTCACCGCTGCCCCTGGCCAGGCCCCAGGCGCCCTGCGCAAGCTCGCCACCCCCTTTGTCGACCCGTCGGTGTTTGATTTCTGGGCCCGCAAGCTCAACCCCACCTGGTCGTGGTCGCGCCCGCTGGCCCGCGTGGTCGAGCGCCGCGAAGAAGCCCAGGACACCGTCACCCTGGTGCTGCGCCCCAATGCCCATTGCGGCGCGGTCCAGCCGGGCCAGCACCTCAATGTGAGCGCCGAGCTCAACGGCCGCCGCACCACCCGCAGCTACAGCATCACCAACCTGCCGCAAGCCGATGGCCGCATCGCCATCACCGTCAAGCGCGTGGAAGGCGGCGCCCTGAGCACCCACCTGTGCCGCCACGCCCAGGTGGGCGATGTGCTGGAGCTGGGCCCTGCCTTTGGCGACATGACCTGGCCCGCCCGGCCCGGCCAGTACACCCGCCGCTGGGCCTTTCTGGCCGCTGGCAGCGGCATCACGCCCTTGATCAGCCTGACCCGCCAGTGGGCGGCACAGCAGTTGCCCGTCGAGCTGACCCTGGTCTACTGGGTCAAGACCCGCGCCGAAGCCTGCTTCGTGCAAGAGCTGCGCGACCTGGCCGCCCACAACGCGCACTTCCGCTTCCACCTGGTGCTGACCCACGAGGCCGACAGCCAGGGAGATGCGCCCCAGGGCCTGATCAGCGCCGAGCAGATCCAGCAACTGCTGCCCCAGCTGCCCGACACCCAGATCTACGCCTGCGGCCCCGGCGGCTTTGTCGAGGCCGCCCGCCAAGTGACGGGCACCCGCGCTGCCGGCTTCCAGGCCGAAGGGTTCACGCCCGCGCCGCTGCCTGAAGGCGAATCCGAATCCACCACCGTGCAGGTGCAACTCAAGCGCAGCGGCCGCGCCCTGTTCGTGTCCACCGGCCAATCGCTGCTGGAAGCGCTGGAGGCCCAGGGCCTGAACCCGCCCTCGGGTTGCCGCATGGGCATCTGCCACACCTGCACCTGCACCCGCCTGAGCGGCAGTACCGCCAACACCCAGGCCGGCACCACCGAAAGCGAACCCGACGGTCAGGTGCGCCTGTGCATCAGCCGCGCCCGCACCGATCTCGAACTTGACCTGTGAAGCCCGAAGCCGCCATGTCCGCCTTCCGCCCCCTCCCCCCTGAAGACCTGGCCCGTTTTGGTGCCGAACTCGATGCCCTGCGCGCCCGCACCGTGGCCGACCTGGGTGAACGCGACGCTCGCTACATCCGCCGCATCCAGGCCGCCGTGCGCTGGACCGAAGTGGCCGGCCGCGGCCTGCTGATGGTGGGCGCCTTCCTGCCTCAGGCCTGGCTGATCGGCTGCTGGATCGCCGGCGCCCTGATCCTGGGCATGTCCAAGATCCTGGACAACATGGAGCTGGGCCACAACGTGATGCACGGCCAGTACGACTGGATGGGCGACCCGCAGCTGCAAGGCAAGACGTTTGAATGGGACATCGTCGGCACCAGCGACAACTGGCGCAAGACCCACAACTTCAAGCACCACACCTACACCAACGTCCACGGCATGGACGACGACCTGGGCTACGGCGTGCTGCGCGTCTTCCCCGAGCAGCCGTGGTCGCCTGGCCGCCTGGGACAGCCGCTGTATGCGCTGATCTTTGCGCTGCTGTTCCAGTGGGGTGTGGCCATCCAGGACCTGCGCGTGGGCCGCTACTTCCTGGGCCGCGTGACGGGCAAGCAACTGGGCGAACAGGCCCGCCCGGTGTTGCGCAAGATGCGCCGCCAGCTGATCAAGGATTACCTGGTCTGGCCGCTGCTGGCCGGCCCCGGCTTCCTGACCGTGTTCACCGGCAACCTGGTGGCCAACGGCCTGCGCAACCTGTGGACCTACATGATCATCTTCTGCGGCCACTTCACCACCGAGGTGCACACCTTCCCCAAGAGCGTGGTCAAGAACGAAACCCGCGCCCACTGGTATGTGCGCCAGATCCTGGGTTCGTCCAACCTGGCCGGCAGCAAGCTGCTGGACATCATGTCAGGCAACCTGAGCCACCAGATCGAGCACCACCTCTTCCCCGATGTGCCGGCCAACCGCTATGCCGAGATGGCCGTCGAGGTGAAGGCCCTGTGCGCCCGCTACAAGGTGCCCTACAACACCGGCTCGCTGCCGCGCCAGTTCGGCCAGGTGCTGTGGCGCATCCTGCGGCACAGCTTCCCCAGCCGCCCGGCCAAGGTGACCAGCGCCTTGCCGGCCTCCTGATCCCCCCGAAAAAGAAAGATCTCTCTCCACACTTCAGGCGCCTTCGGGCGCCTTTTTTGCGCCCGGGCGCCGCCAGCACAGGCATCAGGGCGCCCAGTACACCTCCACCGGCGGCCCGGACTGGCCGGCCGGCATGGGCACCGCCCACAAGGCCCCCACCGGCGCTGGCTCGCCCGCCCAGATGCGGCCCAGCAATTCGGCCTTGGCTGCACCGGTGAGGTGCAGGCAGATCAGGCGGCTGTCGCGCACGGCACCCAGGGTGAGCGTGAAGCGGGGCTTGGGCACATTGGGGCGCTCGGGCGCCGACACCGCCACGCCGCGCGGCGCCAGGGCGGGTGACAGGGCCCGCCCGTATTCCGGCGTTTCGGGGAACCACGAGGCGGTGTGCCCATCGCCGCCCACCCCCAGGACGACCACATCGGCGGGCCAGGGGCAGGCGTCCAGGGCCGCCTGCAAGGCCGCTTCGGCGGCAAAGGGGCCAGCTGCCCCGCCGTCGGGCACGGGCGCCCCGGCATCCGGGCGATACCAGCCCAGCCAACGCGCGCCCCGGGCCTCGTGGGCCAGGAGATGGGCACGCACCAGCGCCTCGTTGCTGTCCGGGTCATCTGGCGGGCACCAGCGCTCGTCCACCAGGCCCACCTGCACCCGGGGCCAATCCAGCACCTGGCGGGACAAAGCCTGGAAGAACGGCAAGGGCGTGCTGCCACCCGACACCCACAAGCTGGCCTGGCCGCGCGCCGCGATGCCGGCACGCAATGCACCCGCCACCCGCTCGGCCAGGGCCGCAGCGGTGTCGCCAGCGTTGGCCCGAGCCTGGATCGTCACCCCGGCGGGCGCACCCCGCAGCCCTGCGGGCCCCATGGCCCCCGACTCAGAAAACGTGTTCATCCGAGCTCCTTCGGCCTGCCCAACCCGATCATCGTAACCAGACCTACCCCATTCAGGGGCCCCTCAAGCGATGGGGTCCCCCTGCAATCCCTTACCTTTGACACAAAGCGACTGGCTTACGCTTCGCCCTGCTTGCACACATCTGACGTGACGGATGACCAGATGCCAGCGCCGGCTCCACGGCTGAAACATGGGGCCAGTCCGAATCGGTGACGCAGTAACCAACCATGACGACCGTCTTGTTTCTCCCCCCAGCCCCCACCCCAGGGCGGTTTTAGCCTGGAAATCAGGCAAACCGTTCAATGCCGCGCATCCAAGCCCCCTGGACAGTGCAAAATCCCCCCTTTTGACGCCTCCTCCCCGAAGCATCGCCATGACGACTGAAGCACCCGCTGCGCCCTCGGCTCTGTCCCAACTGAAGATCGACCGCAGTGTCCAGGCCACCGCCAAAAAGCGCAGCATGTGGCCGATGGCCCTCGGTGCCCTCGCAGTTGCCGGCGCGGCCGCCTATTTCTTTGTCCCCCGCACCGTCGAGGTCGGCACCACCAACGCGGTGATGAGCACGCCCTCCCAGCAATTCGTGCAGCTGACCGCCTCGGGCTATGTGGTCGCCCAGCGCCGCTCGGCCGTGGCGTCCAAGGCCTCCGGCCGCCTGATCGAGCTCAATGTGCGCGAAGGCTCGGCCGTCAAGAAGGACGACGTGATCGCCCGCCTGGACGCCAGCGACATCCGCGCGGCCATGGCCGGTGCCGAAGCCGCCATCCACCAAGGCGAGGCCAATGTGCGCCAGACCATGGTGCAGCTGATCAACGCCCGCTCCGAACTGGCCCGTGCCCGTGGCCTGGAAGCCCAGGGCTTCGTGTCGCCGCAGATGGTCGAAGCCACGCTGTCGCGCAACAAGGCGGCCTTCGCTGCCAACAAGGCGGCCGAAGCCGTGCTCGAGCAGGCGCACGCCCAGTACCGGGCCCAGAAGGTCGCGCTCGATTACACCGTCATCCGCGCGCCGTTTGATGGCGTGGTGCTGAACAAGAACGCCAACCTGGGCGACATCATCACCCCGATGTCCAGCGCCGCCGGCGCCCAGGGCGCGGTGGTCACCATGGCCGACATGAGCACGCTGGAAGTCGAAGCCGACGTGTCGGAAAGCAACCTGGCCAAGACCAAGGTGGGCCAGCCGGTCGAGATCACGCTCGATGCCCTGCCCGGCATGCGCTTCAAGGGCCATGTGTCCGGCATCGTGCCCACGGTCGACCGCGCCAAGGCCACGGTCATGACCAAGATCCGCTTCGACAAGCTGGATCCGCGCATCCTGCCGGAGATGAGCGCCAAGGTCAGCTTCCTGGGCCAGGAGATCACCGACGCCGATCAGCAACCCGTGCTGGCCGTGGCCAAGACGGCCGTGCTCAAGCGTGACAACGGCAGCTTCGTCTACCGGATCACCAACCAGGAAAAGAACAACGCCACGGTGGAAGAACTGGCCATCAAGCCCGGCCGTCCCTTGGGTGACCTGGTCGAGATCACGGGCAACGTGAAGTCGGGCGACAAGCTGGTGGCCAACCCGCCTGCCTCGCTGAAGAACGGCAGCCGCGTCACCATGGGCGCCTCCTGATCGGGCGCTGCACCCTCGGGCCGGCACGCTGCTGCGCGTCGGCCGGCACCGTGCCCCGCCCTTCGCCACCGCCCCCATCCGTCCTGTCCACAAAGCGCCCACCATGAGCCAAAGCGTGCCGGATCCGGTCATCCGGATCGAACACCTCAGCAAGACCTACGAACGGGGCGGCCAGCCCATCCCCGTGCTGATGGACATCAACCTGACGGTGCAGCGCGCCGAGTTCGTGTCGCTCATGGGCCCGTCGGGCTCGGGCAAATCCACGCTGCTCAACCTGATCGCCGGCATCGACCAGCCTTCGACCGGTCGCATCCTGATCAACGGCGTCGACATCGCCACGCTCAACGAAGCGGCGCTGGCCGACTGGCGTGCCGCCAACGTGGGCTTCATCTTCCAGTTCTACAACCTCATGCCGGTGCTGACCGCGTATGAAAACGTCGAGCTGCCGCTGCTGCTGACCAACCTGAACCGCAAGCAGCGCAAGGAGCACGTCGAGGCCTGCCTGGCCATGGTGCGCCTGGCCGACCGCATGGACCATTACCCCAACGAGCTGTCGGGTGGCCAGCAGCAGCGTGTGGCCATCGCCCGCGCCCTGGTGACCGACCCCACGCTGATCGTGGCCGACGAACCCACAGGTGACCTGGACCGCGCCACCGGCGAAGAAGTCCTCAAGCTCATGGACGAGTTGCACCGCGATCTGGGCAAGACCATCGTGATGGTGACCCACGACCCCAAGGCCGCTTCGCGCGCCAGCCGCATGATCCACCTGGAAAAGGGTGTGCTGGTCGACGACCCGGGCCCGGGCGCCCACTGATGCCACGCGATGCCCATTGACCGCCCTTTGACGCGAAGCTGAAGCACACCCATGTTCCTCTACAAGCTGCTGCTGAAGAACGCCTTCCGGCACAAGCTGCGCACCCTGCTCACCATGGTGGGCCTGGTCGTGGCCATCAGCGCCTACGGGCTGTTGCGCACGGTGGTGTACGCCTGGTACGCCAACGTGGACGCCACCTCCAGCACCCGCCTGATCACGCGCAGCGCCATCTCGGTGGGCGCCCCGTTGCCGCTGTACTACGTCAACCAGATCAAGAAGGTCGAAGGCGTGGCCGACGTGACCTGGGTGAACTGGTTTGGCGGCATCTATGTCGACCGCCGCAACTTCTTTGCGCGCCTGGCCATCGACGGGCCCAGCTACTTCCCGATGTACCCCGAGTTCAAGCTCAGCGAAGAGGCCAAGCGCGACTTCATCGCCGACCGCCAGGGCTGCATCATCGGCCGCAAGACGGCCGAGCGCTTCGGCTTCAAGGTGGGCGACACCATCCCCATCAGCGGCACCATCTTCCCGGGCAACTGGAACTTCACCATCCGCGGCATCTACAAGGGTGAAGACGCCCGCACCGACGAAACGCTGATGTTCATCCACTACGGCCTGGTGGCCGAAAGCGTGCGCAAGCGCCTGGGCAGCGGCATGGCCAACCAGGTGGGCCTGTTCATGGTGGGCATCAACGATCCGGCCCAAGCCTCGGCCGTGTCGCAGCGCATCGACGCCATCTTCAAGAACTCGGTGGCCGAAACCCGCACCGAAACCGAGAAGGCCTTCCAGCTGGGCATCGTGTCGATGAGCCAGGCCATCCTGCTGGCCATCCAGGCGGTGAGCTTCGTGGTGGTGCTGATCATCATGGCCGTGATGGCCAACACCATGACCATGACCGCCCGCGAACGTCTGGCCGAGTACGCCACGCTCAAGGCCCTGGGCTTTTCGCCGGGCTTCGTGGTCAAGCTGCTGTTCGGTGAAAGCCTGATGATCGCCATCATTGGTGGCGCCATCGGCATCGCGGCCACCTTCCCGCTGGCCGCCGGCTTCCTGGCCCAGACCAACAACCTGTTCAAGGTGTTCACGATCTCGACCGAGACCATGCTGTACCAGGCCGCTGCGGCCCTGATCGTCGGCATCGTGGCCGCCATCTGGCCCTCCTGGAAGATGTCGCGCATCGACATCGTCCAGGGCCTGCGCCACGTGGCCTGACGGGGACCCGCAACATGAGTGCACGCACCATCCCCCTCTCCTACGTGATGCGCAACCTCTGGGTGCGCCGCGTCACCACCGTGCTGACCGCGGGCGGCATGGCCCTGGTGGTTTTTGTGTTCGCCACCGTGCTGATGATGAGCGAGGGCATCAAGGAAACGCTGGTGTCCACCGGCCAGCCCGACAACGTCATCGTGCTGCGCAAGGGCGCTGGCACCGAGATCAATTCGGCCATCACCCGCATGCAGGCCTCGACCGCCGAAGCCCTGCCCGGCATCGCCACCGACGCCCAGGGCTACCGCCAGGTGTCGCGCGAGGTGGCGGTGCTCAACAGCCTGCCCAAGCGCGATTCCGCCGACACGGCCAACGTGACCATGCGCGGCACCTCGCCCATCGGCCTGGCGATTCGCCCGCAGGTGCAGATCGTTCAGGGCCGCATGTTCCGCCCGGGCACCTCGGAGATCGTGATCGGCCAGGCTGTGGCGCGCGGCTTCGCGCACATGAGCCTGGGCAACACCGTGGTCATGGCGGGCCGCGAATGGGTGGTCGTGGGCCTGTTCGACGCCCAGCGCAGCGGTTTCGATTCCGAGATCTGGGCCGATGTGAACCAGGTCATGCAGAGCTACCGCCGTGCGGTGTACTCGGCCGTGTACTTCAAGCTGTCGAATGCCGAAGCGTTCGATCAGCTGGCCAAGGCCGTCGCCGACGACCCGCAGCTGCAGCTGGACGTGAAGCTGGAGCAACGCTTTTATGAAGAGCAATCCGAAGCCTCGACCAAGTTCATCAAGGTGCTGGGCCTGTCACTGTCGGTGATCTTCTCGATCGGCGCCATCGTGGGCGCCATGATCACCATGTTCGCGGCCGTGGCCTCGCGCATCGGCGAGATCGGCACGCTGCGCGCCCTGGGCTTCCGCTCGGGCGCGGTGCTGATCGCCTTCCTGGGCGAGTCGCTGGGCCTGGCCCTGGTGGGCGGCGTGGTTGGCCTGGCCGGCGCTTCGCTGATGCAGACGGTGAACATCTCGACGCTGAACTACGCGACCTTCTCCGAGATCGCCTTCCGCTTCAAGTTCACCTGGCAGGTGGCCAGTCAGACCATGGTGTTCGCCTTGCTGATGGGCTTCCTGGGTGGCTTTGTGCCGGCCTGGCGCGCCGCCAAGTTGAGCATCATCGAGTGCCTGCGGCAAGCCTGATCCACGCCCCCCATCCATGATGGCCCGCCGCCCTGCCCGCTCTTTGCCCTGGGTGGCTGGATTCGTCTTGGGCCTGGGCGTGGGGCTCATGGGCTGTGCCACCACCAGCAGCGCCTTCACGCCGACCGAGCTGGCTGCCGCCACCCAGGCGGTCAACCAGGTCAGCGGCAAGCTGCTGCCCGGCCTGGCTGGCGCACCGGCCACTGGCCGCGCCGCCGACATCCGCGCCTCGGGCTTCATCGAAGAAGAATGGCGCCTGCAAGGCCAGGCCAAGACCTACTCTTCGGTGGGCACCTGGGGTCGCGACGGCCAGTGGACCGTCAGCCCCCGCAGCACGCCCGAGGCCTACGAAACCCGCCTGTTGGTGCGCCGCCCGCAAGACCCGGCCCGCTTCCATGGCGTGGTGCTGGTCGAATGGATGAACACCTCGCTGGGCCTGGAGGTGGACGGCGTGTGGATGGCCACGCGGGATGAGCTGCTGCGAGAAGGCTATGCCTGGGTGGGCGTGAGCGCCGAGCGCGCAGGCATCCAGCAACTGCAATCCGGCTTCCCGCAGCGCTACGCCACCGCCCACATCCGCAACAGCGACCTGGGCTTCGACATCTACACGCAAGCGGCACGGCTGGTGCGCCAGGCCGCGCTGGGCTGGGGGCCCTCGGGCCGCCCGGCCAGCGACATCAAGCTGATCAGCGCAGGCTATTCCAAGTCGGCCTCTTACCTGATCTCTTATGCCAACGCCTTCCAGCCGCTGACGCGGGCCTTCGATGGTTTCTACCTGCGCGGCGCCACGCCGGCCGCCATCCAGGTCAACGACTACGGCCTGAACGTGGTCATGCCGCAATGGCGCAGCGACATCCGGGTGCCCGTCATGCAGGTGCAGACGGAGGGCGAGGTCAAGGCCAGCTTTCCCCTGTCGGACACCCCTGATGCGGCCATGGTGCGCTACTGGGAGATCGCGGGCGCCGTGCACTTTGATCGCCACATGCAGGACCAGACGGTGGCCATTGGCCAGCCCTGGGGCCTGCGCGCGCCGCCCTGCCTGCGGCCTACCAACCAGCTGCCGGCTTACCTGGTGGACCACGCGGCGCTGGATGGCCTGAAACGCTGGATCACCACAGGTCACCTGCCGCCCAAGGCCCCTCGCCTGCAACGCAGTGCGCGCGGCTGGCTGGAATACGACGAGGTGGGCAATGTGAAGGGCGGCATCCGCCTGCCCCAGGTGGCGCTGTCGGTGGCCGAGTACTCGGCCTATGGCAATCTGCCCATGACCTGGCCCAGCTTGTGGACGGGGTTCTACTGCGTGGCCGGTGGCGCCCAGACGCCGATCGCGCCCGAGGCGCTGAAGGCGCGCTTCCCTCAAGGGCGGCCGGATGCCGAAGCCCTGGCCGCGCAAGCGCGCCAGCATGCGCAGGAGCTGGTGCAGCGCGGCTTTCTGAAAGCGGCCGATCTGACCTCGCCCGCCTTGAAGCCCCGCTGACTCACAGCGGTCGGCCCAGGCGCTTTTCTACCTGCGCCTTTTCCCAGTCGGCGCCCATGAAGGGCACCCATTCGAACACCCGGGCGGCACGGATCAGCAGGGCCAGGCCCCAGCCCAGCGCGGGCCAGATCACCCAGATGCGTTGGGGTGTGTTCACAACATTGATCACGCACAAACCGGCGATGACCACCACGTAAATCGCCAGGCCGGCGTAGAAACTGCGCAAACGGCGCACATGTTGAAACGCCAGTTGTTCGTCCAAAGGCGCGGATGAAGGGGTTTGTTGCTCGGGCATGGCTGCCTCACTGGTCAATTCAGAAAAATCGATCTCGAAGACCGACGCCAGTGATTTCAGGGTTTCCGTGCTCGCCGCCTGTCCGCCCTCGATTCTTTGAATCGTGCGCACACTGAGCCCGCTCAGTTCAGCCAATTGTTGTTGCGACCAACCGCGCTTCAATCTCAGTTTCTGGATTTGCATGTGAACTCCTGAACATCACGGCGCCCAGCTTGCCCGGCCCGCACAGGGAAGGAAACGACAGCCACACGACAGGGACCCGCCAAAGGGGTGAAACGGGCCCGCCAGCGCTGCCGCACAATGCCCATATCGATTGTGCAATGTAGCCCCACCATGCTCACACGCGAATTTGCCGACCATTTCGCCGAGGAATGGATCGCCGCCTGGAACAGCCATGATCTCGAACGCATCCTGGCGCATTACACGGACGATTTCGCCATGTCGTCGCCCATGATCGCTGCGGTCGTTCAGGAACCCAGCGGCACCCTGCACGGCAAAGCCGCTGTCGGCGCATATTGGGCGAAGGCACTCAGCCGAGTGCCCGATCTGCATTTCAAGCTGACTCACACCTTTGTCGGCGCCGACAGCCTGGCCATCCATTACCAGGGCGCCCGAGGGCCCGCGGTCGAGGTGTTCTTTTTCAACGCCCAGGGTTTGGTGCAACGCGCTGCTGCGCATTACTGAAACCCGGGAGATGTCAGGCCCGCGTCACATGGCGTGCGAAGTTGTCCAGGATGGATTGCCAGCCCGAGCGCTGTTGTTCTTCGGAGTGCGTGGGCTCGGTGTCGAAGGTTTCACGCACGGTGACGCCACCCGGGCCATCGATGAAATCGACACGCAACTCGCGGTCGCCCATGGTGCACACCAGCAGGCGATGCCGTTCGACCTGGGTGTAGGTGCCGCTGAAATCAAAGCCCATGCTGCCGTCCTTGGCCTCCATGCGCGACGTGAAGCTGCCGCCCACGCGCAGATCGACGGTGGCACGGGTCGTGTGCCAGTCGGGCGAGGCCGTGTTCCATTGCACGATGTCCTCGGGCGTGGTCCAGGCGCGCCAGACGGCGTCGATGGGGGCGGCAATCGTGGTCTCGATGGTGATCTGGGGCATGGGGGATCTCCTGAAGGGGGCCGGCAGGTCGACTTCAACCGGCGTAGAAGAAAAACGCTTTGCGAGAATGTGGCACAAGCAGCAGGACACCTCCGCCGCGCGTGCGACCCAGGAAGGCCCCGGGCGAGGCCAGTGCGCCATCGATGGCCTGTTCGACCTTGGGGTCCACCTCGATGGCAAAGCCATGGCGATCGATGTAGGCGCCGAGGCTGGGGCCACCGCGGCTGGGGTCCGGGTTGCCGTCGTCGCGCCGATGCAGCCAACTGGCATCCGAGGCTGGCGTGGTCGTCCAGGTGTGATACCCGGTGCCGCGTACATCGTTGCCAGACTGGGATGGCAAAGCGCGCAAGAAGGCCAGGCCCTCCTGGTTCAGCCGCGCCACGGGCAGCTGCGGCAAGTCATAGGCGATCACGCCAGTTTCATTGTCACCGGGGCCACCGATGCCAAAGGACACCTGCTGGTCGTAGACCACCACAGCCGGTCCCAGCTCGGTGGGGATGTGCCCCAGGATGACCTGCCGCTCCAGGTGATCCACATAGCGCGGCACGCCGACCACGGCCGCCACCAACACGACCAGCGCCACCCTCGGATGTCCCAGCGCCCAGCGCAAAACCAGGTAGCCCAGCCCCAACAACAGGGCGAACACCCCGATCCCGATCACATACCCCATGCGCAGCGTTCACTGAGGCGTCAGCAACATCAGGCGGTTGGCCGCATCACCTTGCTTGCTGGCGTCCACGCCCAGGGCCAGGATCTGGTTGCGGTTGTTGAGCGCCAGCACCTGGGTCAGCGTCACGTTGCGGGGCAAGGTGACGGCCGTGTTCAGGTTGATGACCTGGCCTTGCCACCACACGGTGGCCGCGGTCTTGTCGCCCACACTGACGCTGGCGGCGATCAGCCCCTGGTCGTTCACGAACAAGCCCGTCGCGCGGGCGTTCTGGTCGCCGGGCAAGGCGCTTGCGGCGGCCGCGCCAGGGCGCCAGCTGAAAGGCCGGCCCTGCATGTCGACCCCCACCACCAGCCCTTGCAGGTTGAGGCCCCAGACGTCGCGCACCGGCTGGCCATCCACATCCACGATGCGTTGCCAGCCCACGCTGTCAAAGAACCAGGACTCGGCATAG
>JACCDU010017860.1_pt1 | contig 13784 bp, 13 predicted proteins | sample 7446081 | NCBI WGS metagenome assembly JACCDU01 (sample SAMN15323447, study PRJNA562643) | freshwater metagenome | isolation source: river surface water | place: USA:Blue River Watershed | collected 2017-08-17 | reverse complement strand
TAAACTCATACAAATTCCGATAAATTTGAATTTATTTTTCCAAGGTATATAAAATTTATTTTTCATTTTTTTTACCCTCACACATATAAACTTTAATTAATTTAGTTTTTGATTCATTTTTACAATCTTCATATATCATGTGATAAGCAAAATAGTCTTTTAAAAGAATTACTTTTTTCTTTTCTTTTTCATTCCTTAAATAGTCAAGAGAATCATGTAAAAAAATTCTAAATAATGTTGGATTATCTTTTAAATGATTAGTTGCTAATACATTAAAGAAAAATAATATTAAAATTAACCAAACAATGATGTTCACAAAATTTTTTAAAAATATTTTCATAAAATTCCTTATTTAATGGGATGTAAATATTTATTTGTATATTGATCGTAATTTAAAACGGATCTTTTTGTTTCTTTTTTAATTAATTTGGATTGAAATATAAAGTCATTTTCTAATGATATTTGTAATAAATAGGGGGTCATCAATTTATTTATATCAGTAGCTCTTTTGATTTTATTTTTATATAAAATATTATTTATAAATGTGGCACAATTATTAAAAAATAAATTATAATTACCACTCATTGAATTAAATGTTTTAATTAAATTTTTCTCTTCGATTGGATATAAATTTAAATGATATAAGTCTAAATATATTGAATGGTATTTATCTTTTAAAAAATAATTAGTAAAAAAATCTCCTGTGTTTGCATTATCACTGTTTTTTGCATCTCTATTAAAATAAAAAATAGAGTCAAAAGTACTTGCATTTTCTTTCTTGTTATTTCCAGGATTAATATCATATATTTTATTATTAATTATTAATGCAACGTGATTTAATCCTAAATAATCACGTATAAAAATTAAAGTAGTATCTAATCCCCAAAGATCAAAAAAAGTCAAATAATTTTGATTTGCATAAGCATAAGAATTTAAACCACCATTTAATCCCATAGGGTCAGACTGCATATATCTTCCTAAGCTGGAATTATAATCTCTGAATAAATTATAATTGGTTTTTGTTTCTTTATCATAATATTGCTCAGGAAATCTAAAATTAAATTCTATATTTGAATTACTTACGGGTTCATTATCACCAAATGGATCAATATTATGCCAAAACCAATGCAAAATATTATCTTGATTCGTAATTTTTCTAGGAGTACTTAAATGATCTGAGTAAATATAAAATAATTCATCAACTGTAACATTGCCTCCTAAAGTACTGAAAATTTTAGGTTGTATACAGAAATTAGTTAATTTATTCATTTGATTCTTCTTATATTCTATTAAAAAATATTGATATAATATAAATTAAAGTAGCATATAAAATCATGCTGAAGCTCATTTTTTTCATAAACTTAATAGTATTCTCAGAAGAGTATTTGATATTATATTTTTTAGCCAATATAACAAAAATCAATAGTCCTAATATAATATAATAAAAATTCATTTTAATTCTAAAAAATACATCCATATTATAAAATACATAGTAATCTAAATATCTAAACGAGATTTTTATATAAATAAAAAATATCAATAAGAAAATTGAATAAAAAAACAAATTAATATTTTTTTTAAATATTGACCATTTTAAAATAACATATAATGTCAAAAATAATTCTATAAAACTGGCAATATATAAAAAAACAATTTCCCTATGAAAAGTAGAGGCAATCAATAAATAATGTGAAATAAAAGAAAAAACAAAAAATAACAAACCAATTTTTTTATCCTTGTGATCGTCACATATAATCCAAAAAAAAGTAGCTATGATTAACGGAGAAATACCTATAATTATCAATGATAAATAAAAATTATAGAAATCTATCGTCTTTTTTAGTTCTATATCTTCTGTGAAAAATAAAAAAATATAAACACCAATGCTAAATATACAATATAAAAATAAACGTAACTTATTATTTTTAAAAAATTCTAACATTATCGACTCCAAGGTAATGTATTATTTCTGAAATCTTTTGGAACTGGATTTAACCAAAAATTTTGAGGCAACCAATGCCCTCCATAATAAAAAGTACTAATTCCTGCAAAGTTAAAAGCAAAACGATGATATCTATCAACATCATTACCGCAAGGACAAAAATTTTTATCTATTAATCCTTGAGATCTTGTTGCTTTATCCTCTAATATCAATATATTTCTAATATTGTTTAAACTCACTGATTGTGAATCTTCTAAATCAGTGAGTTTCCATGATACATACATTCCTGCTTCTGTTATGCCATTAACCAAACCATCTTTTCCTCTACAAATTTTTACAGCAGACTGATAATATTCACAATTAGGATATTGTTCTATAAGTGGATCATAATATGTACACACACTAATGTCTCCTTGTCCATCCCAATCAAATTTCTTCAGACCATTGATATCAAAATAACTTAACGGATTTTGATCAATATAAACATAAGAATTTAATCCGCCGCTTAAACCGATAGGGTCAGACTGCACATATCTTCCCAAGCTGAAATTATAATCTCTGAATAAATTATAATTGGTTTTTGTTTCTTTATCATAATATTGCCCAGGAAATCTAAAATTAAATTCTATATTTGAATTACTTACGGGTTCATTATCACCAAATGGCTCAATATTATTCCAAGACCACTGTAAAATATTGTCTTTATTAGTAATTTTTCTTGGAGTACCTAAATGATCTGAAGAAAATTCAAGAATTGGCAAATCAAAATATGAATATAAGTCAAGCAATTCCTTTAGAAAATATTGGCCTTCTTGCGTCAGCATGGGTTGCAGTTTTTTATTTTTAATTTGTAGCTTTTTCTTGATTTCATTATTTAAATGAAAATTATTCTCAAACAAATAAATATTCCCCAAAATCAAATAATCAATTTGCTGAGCATAATACTTTTTTTCTTGTTCATCTGATGCATTTTGTTTCAATAAAGAATATTGATTGATGAGATTGATTCTATCAAGCTCAGTCATTTGATATAAACTCATGTCATTCCTTCTCGTTTATTTCTATTTGCAATTGAAACAAATTATATGCGTTTTTCAACTATTTTTTTCTTTATTCACATAAGTTATAAAATCATCTTCCAATAATGATACATGAGCATCAATTTCTTGTAAAAAACTCATTAATTCTTGTGTATTTTTCAAACGACGATTTGCTTTCTCATAAACTATCTTCAATTCTTTCGATATTTCCTTTTCAGGATATAAATGAGGATTTTTCACTCTCAATATCAATTTCGATTCATTCTTTTTATCAAGCTCAATCATCTTATCAAACAATTTATGTAATTTATTGATATAGTCTTCAATCAGTATTTCTTTTTGTTGCTGCTGTTGATTCAATCTTCTGATGGCCGAAATCACATCATATAATTTTTCACCTTGAAATAGCTCTGAATTCTCAACTTCAGAGACAACATTGTTTTTTGTTTTATCCATCAAAAGTACACCATTTTCAATAATGCCCAAATTTTCAAACCAGAAGTCTACCACTTCTTTTATTTCTACATCAGAATCTGACTTTTCATGATTTTGAATCAAACGAATAATATCTTTCAAAAACAGTAATAAATCTTTATCCTTATACTTCGCATCAATACCAATGATGTTATCAGCAATACCTAATGTTTTGAGATACTCCATGTAATCAGAGCGAGTCTTTTTCATGATGTCTTGTGTATGTGTATTTTCCATCTGCTCTTTAACAAATTCATGTTCATTCCATGCATTGTCCATTTTATTGATATGCTCCTTTTGAACTTTTTTATAAGAATCAAAATATTTTTGGTAACAAGAAGATTTGATGATGATTTGATAAAGCCCTTCAGCTTTTGCTTTGATGATATTGGCATCTAACTCAGAAACCACAATACCTTCAAATTTATGAAAAGCATCTTTAATATTTTGCACATTGACATTATCGTGAGAATAATCAATCAACAAGCAATCCTCTTTGTTTTTAGCTATTCTATTGATACGTGATACTGTTTGCACAGCATTGATTTCCTTGACTTCTTTATCCAAGAATAATGTATGCAATTTAGGCTCATCAAAACCTGTTTGTAATTTATCAACGACAATGATTAACCCATTTTTAATTTTTTTGAATTGAGTGATGGTATCTTGCTCTGAAGCAGTGCCACAAAGGACATGAGCTTGTACAGTATCTTGTGCATCACTGTATACCATGAAAACTCTAGCATCCTTGAACTTTTCATATTTAGGCTGTTGAGTTAATTTTTTTAATTCTTGTTGAATGGCATCAAAATATTTTTTAGCTGCCACAATAGAATAACAAGCTAACATGCCCTTGCCATAACCATATATTTTTTTGAAAGTGGTATTGACTAAAATCTGTGCTGTTTGTTGAGCAATCAATTGTATTCTATCATCATGCTCATAAATTTCCTTGCTGGTTGGCAGACGCCTTTCTTGAATACTGGGATGATTTTCATCTAATTTCATGGGAATAGAGCAAGGCACAAAAAACTCAATTGGATTGAGCACAAATCCATCAGAGATAGCTTCAGTCATGGTATAACTATCAAAAGGCATCCATTTGATGCTATCTAAACCCTCTTGAAAATCTCCAAATCTCGCAAGATTCTCATCAGTAGGAGTTGCAGTCAGTCCAACAATGAGATTTTTCTTTGCAGATTGCGAACCAATTGAATCGACCAATTGATTAAAAATATTGGTCATATCATGATGTTGACTGCCTGAGTTCGAGCGATGAATCTCATCAATTAAAAAAGCAACTCTTTTTCCTTTCAAAGCTCCCATTTCACCGTGTTTTAATTCATCATATAGAAACGGAAATTTTTGAATATTAACAATGATGATTCTTGTACCATCTATTAAAAATTTCTTCAAATTTTCTCTGTTATCAGCTTCTGCAAATAACTTATCTTGAATATTCATGTTATACATAGCTCTATCGACTTGATCTCGTAAATCAACACGGTCAGAAACAATCAATATTTTATCAAACAAAGCATTTCTTCCATCGCCCTCAATCAAATCCTTAAGCATCAATGATAACCAGCATAATATGTATGTTTTACCAAAGCCAGCAGCATACTGTAACAACAAAGAAAACTGATTTTGATTATTTTTATATGACTTTCTTTTGTTCAGTAAATCAACCTTCATGTCATCACGAATATTCAATGAATCTAATCTTTTCTTAAATCTTTCCAATTCATAATCAGTATGTTCATGTCTATATTTTTGAATGACTTCATCAATGACTTTTTCTACACCAAATTTCTGATTGGGCCTAGGATAACTTAATAGAGGACAATTATTCTTATTAATGACTTTTTTAACACCATGACTAATTTGAGAAACTTTTTCATATGCAATAAAATTAAAGTATAAAATTTCGTTTTGCAATCTGTTTTTATCATAAAGATTAAACAAGACTGCTTTTGATTTTTCTTGTAAAGATAAATGGCTTTTTCCTGAATAATAGATAGAATCGAGAAAAAAGGATTTTTTTATTTCATTTTTTAAAGCAGAATCATCAGCTTTTTTAGCTTCAACCAATTGTTTCGCATCAGCAAAAAATTTATCAATTCCTCTGATGATATAAGCAGAAGATGTATCCATTGCAACCATATGAATAGGTGCATGAAAATATTTTTTATTATTTTCTAAATGATTCAAACCTCTGGTAACAGTCTCAATATAATCACCAATAATTTGACCTCTTCCATCATCTTTTGCATTTTGCCCCTTATGCTCCATTTTCAACTGTAAATAAGAAACTAAAAAACCATTGATAAAAACAGCAACATCAGGCTTGATGATAAAATAACCATCATCTGTTTTTATTTTAAAACAAGGTTGTTGCACGATATGATAAACATTCCTATCCTCTTTCTCATGATGAAAAGGAAAATAGATATTAAATGTATGACCTTTAAAACCAAAGCTTCCATATTGATGAGGATTCAAGCGAATGGCAACATTAAAACATGAGTACAGGTGTTGAGACAACTCTTCAAATAAAGCACTAAAAAAATCTTTCCTATTACCCAAGAAGTCTTTCTTGATAATTTGTAGACATTGGTCTTTATTGTTTTGAAAAATAAAATCCTCCACCACAGAAGGAATCAGCATTAAATCTGAATGTAGTAAAGAATGAGCTAATTTTTCGTATTTCAACTCATCAATGAAATACTTGACTACAAAATCGTTCTCAAAATTATATTCACTGACCATACATCTCCAAATAAAAAACCACTGCTTTTCTAGCTAGTGGTTTCCTTTAATTTGTCAATGAAAAATACATCACAAATTTACAAACGGTTTTCATTGGTTTCACAACCATTTTTTTTCAGGCTATGCTCTCATTAATATAATTCTCTCCAACTTGTTTTGCATAGGAGCTTTAAATCCTACTGCTGATGCAGCACTATTAGGTGCTGAAGCAGAAATGGCTGGCGGTGTTACTGTAGTTTTGCCTCAGCCATAATTTCAGTTCCATGAGATATCAATTCCAATGCAGCCATACCTAAGTGAAAAAGTGCGCCCATTTACATCCTTGCAAACCATAATATTGTACTGAAAATAATTTAAAGTATAGAGTTATATTTTCAAAATCTCATTCAATGCAATAACAATATCAAATTTCAATATCTTTATTTTTTCCTGTGACAGATTCATAAATTAAAGATTGTTTATATTCTTTTAATAACTCTATCTTTTTATTAATCAGTTCTTTTTTATTATCAATCTTATCACATTCAATATCTAAATAATTTGCAATTTTTTTTTGCTCATTTTTATATGGAACTACGATACTTAATTTAAGTAAATCCCCTTTGTTAATTGCTGACCTAACACCGTTTCCTCCAAGCATATTAAATATTGCTCTTTTATATAAATCAAAAAATTGATAATAAAAATAATCAATATTTGTATTATTTTTTTTTGATAATCTAATATAAGCAGAACTCATAATTCCATTTTTCCAAACTCTGCCTACACGGCTAGTTTGATAGTTTTCCAAATCAATTAATTTAAATACTAAATCATTTTTTTTAAAAACTTGATAAGTGTCATAAGATTCTGGATTCAATCCCTTATTATTTTCTATATCTTTTTCAATAACCCCACTTAATGTTAAAGACAGCACATCAATACATCCTTGTTTTGTTATTGTTTTTTGTGATGTAAAAAAATTAGAAACCCTCCTCACCTCCCAATGCTCAGGAATCATACCAATCCATTCAATACCGCTATCTTTCATTTTGACATTTTTATCAAGTCCCTTTGTGACTGTCTCGAAAATCAATGCTTGCTTATACTCAGTTAACATTTCCACTTTTTTCTCTAGCAATGATATCTCATTAACAATTTTGGATGTTTGGTGATCAAGATAGTTGGCGATAGCGGTTTGTGTTGAGAGAGAGGGGGCTACATAATAATCATGCTTTAAAGAATTTGTAGATATTTCGTTAAAAGTCGTTCCCTTGGATAAATCTTCCAAATTTTTTCTACTTATAATTAAATGATAAAAATAATATTTAGAATGAAATAATTTTTTAACATTTAATCCTTTGCATCCTTGATTAATGATCATATCATTGATTAGATATGCAACTTTTCCCACTGGAGCCCTTGAAGATAATAATATACTATTTTTCTTTAAAGTTTTACTTGCTTGATTTCTTTTTGCAAATAAAACTGTTCTTTTTGTTTTATCAAAATTATCGTGAATATCAAAAAAATCCGCAGGAGTAGCCCAATAAATATTATTATCATTTTTTTCTTCAAAAATAAAATCAGATTCAGGCGTACCTCCGTTAATTATTTTAACTATTTCTTTTAGTCTTTTAATTTGCCATCCATCAGGAATCATTCCAATCCATTCAATACCAGAATATTTAAAATTTTTATCGCTCATTATTATCCTTTTTTATAAGTTCATTCTTTTTATTAATCAACATTCTTATAAATTTCCTTTTTAATTAGAAAATAAAAGCAAATCAAAACACTGATGAAATGCAAGAATAATTCCAACAAAAATAGTCTATATAGAATAATTTCATTACTTTCATAGGAGAAATACATTACTGCTGGTGCCAACAAATCTGGCATTAAATAAAAACAAAAATTCACGAATAGCAATATGAGAAAAAAAATCAGAGCATAAGGATTCATGATGGTCTTGAAGACTGTTTCTAGCAACATTTCTCCTAGATTTTCTTTCATCACATCTCTCCCAATTCTTTATCAATTTTAGCAATATCAGCCAAAATATCTTGTGTGCTACGTATGATAATTTTCTTAGGAAAAACACTGTTAAAGTTGATTTCGACACCCACTTGATTAGTTAGTAATTGATAATCCGATTCATCAGAAGATACCCATTTACTCATAAATTCTTTGATGACCTTGGTATTTGTATCTTCAACCGGTTGATAAGGTATTTTCTCATCATCTTTACTCCACACAGGTTGCAAAGAAATATCGAATTGCACTTTTTCTTCTGTTTTTGGGGTTGCTTTTTTATAATTTGCTTTGATGACAATATCACCATAGCCCAGATTAGTTGTCACATTATTTTCAGTTCTCAAGATACAATGATGTTCATCTAATGAATAATAAACATCTTGCTGAAAAACCATCAAGTTCATTTCTTCAATATCCAAGTCTTTGATAAGTTGATTAACTTGCTCAGCTTCTTCTTTGGTTTTATAGTCATTGGGAGCAATTCTACTAAACCCAATAGCTTGGCCTGGATTTCTGGCAGAAATGGTGATGGTGTGAACATCTGATAATTTGATGCCATCTTGACCATTTTGGAACGCTCCAAACTCATCATCTTTTTCCAGTTTTCTCAAAGATTGTTTGTTGAAATAGAAATCATACTTTGATTTGACTTTTGAAATATCACTCTCTGAAAAATTCTGATAAAGCTGTGCAATATTTTTACCTTGTTCAAAATTAATTTCCTTGGATTTATTACCTTTATTTTTCTTTAATTTCACAAATATGTCTTCAGCGTTGATACATAGTATTTTATCTTTTCTATCTGATGATTTATTTTTATTCAAACACCAGATGTAAGTGGTAATACCTGTGTTGAAGAATTCATTGGTTGGTAATTGAATCAACGCCTCTAGATAGTCATTATCTAACAACCATTTACGAATGTTAGACTCCCCTGAGCCTGCATCACCTGAGAAAAGTGGTGAACCATTTAAAACAATGAATGCCTTGCCTTTTTGATTAAGTTTAGCAATCATGTGTTGTACAAATAACAATTGACCATCTGCAACTGATGGATAACCGCCATGACCAAAGCGTCCTGTTTGATCATTTTCAATCATTTTTTGTTCTTCTTTCCATGAAACACCATAAGGTGGATTGGCAACTCCATAGTCAAAAGTCAATTCAGGTAATTTATCTTCAATCAATGTATTGCCATGTTCAATGCGAGACTCCTGACGAAACATGGATTCTATTTTAGCCAAAGCATACAATGAACCTCTTAATTCTTGCCCATAGGTCTCTGTTTTGATATTGTTACTTTTCTTCTTGATTTTATCATCAATACCATACAACATATTACCACCACCACAAGTCATATCATATAGACGATAGGGGTACTCTTCTTTGAATTCATCAACCACAATTAATTCAGAAATCAAGTTAATCACATCATCTGGTGTATATTGTTCACCGGCTGTTTCCGCAGACATATCTGCCCACCTGCGTTTGATGTGCTCCTCCAATGTGGTTATTTCAGAGTTGTCATAAGGAGTAAAATCAATGTTTGCCCAAGAAGCAACATAACCAAATAACACATTTTTCTTACGCAGACTTTCTATGGCAGCAGCGATATTCAGATTCTCTGTCTTATCTCCAGCAACAATACCCAACAAACTTTTCAACTCAGGATCAAATCCATTGAGATATTCTGTGAAATCAACTGCAAATGTTTTATCATTTTTGACAATATCTGCTAAAGTGATTTGTTTTTCAATCACCACAGAATTATAAAATCCCACTGTATCTTTAATTTCAGCAATTCTATCTTCTTCAGAAATTAAATCTTCATCTCTTGATACTTCATCATATTTACGCAAAAGACGAGACTCCACCATTCTCAATGCAAAAAAAGGCATCATGAAATCTGGTTTTTCACTGTCTTTCAGGCCAATAGAAGAGCGTAGAATATCTGCTGACTTCCAAACCTCTGATTCATAGGAGAGAATATCTTTTGTTTTAGGTGAAATTTTTAATGCCATACTTTCCTCTTTTAATGGATAAAGATTAAAAAAATAAAAGATATTTGTCAATTTTTATTCAATTAAATTTTATTGTTTCTTTTTTTGTTATCAATATCACATGTACTAATGAAATCCAAATCACCATATATAAACTCGTGTTCTTTTTGTGCTTTATACTTTAAAATGGCATTGATGCGTTCTTCTTGTTTATTTAAAAACCAAAATGGTAAATCATTAATTTTTTCTAATAGAGAATCGTTAAAGATATCAGACATATATTTTACATTAGAAATATCCCATTTTGATAAATCTTGATTAAAAATGCTTTTCTCAAACATCCATGACATATTTGTTACATTCGAAATATCCCATTTTGAGATATCTTGATTAAAAATAGAGTTTGCAAACATGGCATACATATTTTCAAGTTTTGAAGTATTCCATTGAGATATATCGCCATTAAATTTTGATTTTTCAAACATATAACTCATATTTTTCACATTAGAGGTATTCCAACTTGATATATCCTGATTAAAAGAAGATTTTGAAAACATGCAAGACATATCAATGACATTAGATACATTCCACGCAGATATATCTTGATTAAAGATAGAATCTGAAAACATATCTCTCATAACAGTTACTCTGGCAACATCCCATTTTGAGATAGCGCCATTAAAAGCTGAGAAAGCAAACATAGCCTACATATCCTCTACATTAGAAGTATTCCACCTTGATATATCACCGTTAAAATGAGAAGAAAGAAATAGCTCACTCATATTATTAATATTTGATACATCAATATGATTCAAGTCACATTGATTTCCATTTAATTCTATTTCTTTTTCAATAAGTTTTTTTAAATGTTTTTCATTTTTAGCTATAATTTTATGAGTCATATTTTCCTTCCTTTATTGTTTTGATGAACATCAAATACTTTTTGCGGTAAATGAAGTAATCTTTCAATATGAGCTTGTTCTTTTTCAGCTTTATATTTTAAAATTGCTTCAATTCTTTTTTCATGAGTAGGTAAATCCCAATAAGGTAAAGCATTTTGTTGTTTTATCAATGAAGATTTAAAAGCATTTAGAGTAATTTTGACATTAGAAACATCCCAATCATTTAAATTTTTATTAAATAAACAATTAAAAAATATTTCTTCCATATTTTCTACTTTTGAAACATCCCATTTTGAAATATCTTGATTAAAATCAGAGCTAGCAAATAAAAAAGACATATCAATTACGTTAGATGTGTTCCAATCTGAAATGTTTTGATTAAATTTTGATAAGGCAAACATCATTTTCATTTTATTGACACTACCAACATCCCATCTCGATATATCTAAATTAAATACTGAGTGAAAAAACATACCCGACATATTTTTGACTTTAGATGTATTCCAGAGAGAAATATCTTTAGAGAAGACTGAATATTCAAATGCATATTTCATATTTTCAACTTGAGAGGTATTCCAATTGGATATATCTCCGTTGAATTTAGAATGTGCAAATATATAGGATATATCTGTTACCTTAGATATATCCCATTTTGATATATCTCCATTAAAGATAGAATTTTGAAATAATCCTGACATATCTGTAACTTGAGATACATCAATATGATTCAAATCACATTCGGGACCATTGTCTTTCATTTCTTGATCAATCAATGTTTGTAAATGATCTTTATCTTTTGCTATAATTTTATTTTTCATGATTTATTTTTTTATATTTTATTTGATTTCATTTTTTTATCAAAATCATGAATGATTGATAAATTCAAAAAATCATCAATATGTTTTTTTTCTTTTTCTGCATGATATTTCAAATAAGCGTTTATTCTTTGTTGTTTGGTAGGTAAATGCCAGTAAGGTATGTTATTTTCTTTTTCTAACGTTGAAGCCCTAAATATCTCAGACATATTGATGACATTAGAAACGTTCCAATTCGATATATGTTGATTAAACTGAGAATTTGAAAACATAGAAAACATGTTTTCAACTCTTGAAACATCCCACCTAGAAATATCTTGATTAAAAGAAGATTTTGAAAACATGAAATACATATCATTAACATTAGATACATTCCAAGCAGATATATCTTGGTTAAATTTAGAATCTGAAAACATATCTTTCATACAAGTTACTCTAGAAACATCCCATTTTGAGATATCGCCATTAAAATCTGAGAAACCAAACATAGCCTGCATATCCTCTACATTAGAAGTATTCCACTTTGATATATCCCCGTTAAAATGAGAAGAAAGAAATAGACCAACCATATCATTGATTTGAGATACATCAATATGATTCAAATCACACTCAAAACCATTTTTTTGAATTTCTTGAATAATCAATTCTTTTAAGTGTTTTTTATCTTGTGCTATTATTTTATTTTTCATGATAATTTTTGAACTTATTTCAACAAATATGATTTAAATTTTAATGAATTTATTTTGTTTTGTAACAGACATTGTATTTTCACATTGAGTTACTAATGGTTCAGATAAATCAAGAAATGATTCAATCTTTTTTTGCTCTTTTTCAGCTTTATATTTTAAAATGGCTTCAATTCTTTCATTTTGAGTTGATAAATACCAATATGGTATATTACTAGATGTCACCTGTTTCAAAAACATATTTCTCATATCTTCTACATTTGAAACATCCCAACTTGAGATATCCCTATTAAATCTTGAGTAACTAAACATTCCAAACATATATTTTACATTAGAAACATTCCATTGAGAAACGTCACCATTAAATTTTGAATTTCTAAAAATTTGCGCCATATCTGTTATGTTAGATACATCAATGTGATTTAAATCACATTGATATCCATATCTAGATGTTTCATTTCTAATTAATTGTTTTAAATGTGTTTTATCTTGAGCTAAGATGATTTTTTTCATGATTTTTTTAAATGTATATTTTCAGAAAATTCTTGTTTTTTATTATTTTTATATTTTAAGTGATTTTTTCTTTTTATAATCATTAATTTTTGATAATTCTAGAAAATTTTCAATCTGTTTTTGTTCTTTTTCAGCATGATATTTAAAAGAAGCGTCTCTTCTTTCTTCTTGTGTATGTAAATTCCAATAAGGTAAATTATTTTCTTTTTCTATTGTAGAATCTTTAAATATATAAGCCATATCTTCAACATTTGATACATCCCATTTTGAAATATCTTGATTAAATTTTGATTCAAAAAACATATAATCCATGCTTTTAACTTTAGATACATCCCATTTGGAGATATTTTGATTAAATTGAGAATTTGAAAACATCTGATACATACTGGTAACATTAGAAACATCCCATTGAAATATATTTCCATTGAATAGAGATTCATAAAACATTATTGACATATCCTCAACATTATAAACATTCCAAGAAGAAATATTGGAATTAAATTTTGATTTATAAAACATAGAATTCATATTTTTAACTTTAGAAACATTCCATTTGGATATATCTTGATTAAATTGAGAATTGGCAAACATATGATACATGCTGGTAACATTAGAAACATCCCATTG
>JACCDU010781244.1_pt1 | contig 13785 bp, 25 predicted proteins | sample 7446081 | NCBI WGS metagenome assembly JACCDU01 (sample SAMN15323447, study PRJNA562643) | freshwater metagenome | isolation source: river surface water | place: USA:Blue River Watershed | collected 2017-08-17 | reverse complement strand
ATCCTCTTTTTGATGACTCGCCGCAAAAGGTAATTGACTACATGGTCAAAATGATTCAACCTCACTCCTACGAAATCATCCGATGAACCCAAGCACCCATCTCATCCTTGTCGAAAGAAATGGCTGGATCGAATACCGCATGGGCAATCAGCAGGGTTGTCACCCTATTGGTGACGACCTACCGAAACAGGTGATTGACTACCTCCGCAAAATCATCCCGCACGACACCTACGAAATCATCCGATGAAAGAAGAAAACAGAGAATTCTTTGAAAACATTTGTGCCGCCATCTTCTTTGGGCTATGCTTTGTGGCCATGATCTGGGGCATGATCAACATCATCAACAACATCTTTGGTTTCAAATGAACAAGCCTTACCGCCAATTTCTCATCCGCTCCTCGATGGGCTTCCTGCACAATGACATTGACCTGCGAAGGCTAATTGAAGAAGACCGCTTGCAGCCCGTTCTTGTGCGCTGCGGTGGTGGTCAATTCTCCTGCCCCGCGCAAGACGTTGAACACTTCACGGAGATCATCACAAAAGAAAATTCCGACTACATCCGCGACCTGTCGGTTTACTCTTTGGAGCAAAAATAATTGTTGACACTCTCACCCATAACGCTATCTTTTTCGCATGGATGCACGACAGCACATCATCAATGAAGCGATTGCCGAACAGGTCCAAATCTTCGGCATGGAGCAAAAGGATTCCCAGTGGATCTTGACCAGTTGGGATACATGGGAGAAAAACCCTTACTATCACGGACCAGATCAGCGTCATCCAGAGGACGATGGTGACTGGGATGGTTTCCACTCTGATGCAGAGGCAGATGCTGATGTTCTTGCCAGTGCGGGCTGGGGGACCGATGAGGACTATGGCTGCTATGGTGAATACGATTTTTGAGTGAACCTGCTCGTAACTCATTGATAATCAGTGGGTTACGGGCGGCGGGCGGGCCGCGCCCCGTAACTCGTTGAAAATCAATCACTTACGACAAGTCAAGCTTTTTGTTTGTGAATTTTTTCTGTTGACTGCTCGCGCATTTCCCCGTATCTTTCGCGCATGAAGTTCGTCACCAAACTACTCGCCGCCATCTTTGGAACGCAAAGCAAGCAATCTGTTTATGGCCCGCGCATCTTCCAGCAGCAAACTTGGCTTGACAAGCAGGTGCAAGAAGCAATGCACAAACGTGCTTTTTCTCTGGACAAATAAACAGGAAAAGACTATTCTCTGCCTGCCATGCTGACCATCGAAGAGGTTTCCCAATACATCCGTTTGACTCTCAAGCAGCACAAGCTTGAACATGTGAGCATTGTGTGGAGTCCCGCGAAAGATACTGGTTTCCTTGGCTTGGCTAATCCTTGGCAGAATGAAATCACGCTCAACAAGCGCATCCTTGGATCGTTCAAACTTTTCGAGATTGTTCTGAAGCATGAGATCGCACACTTTCTTCAATACCAAGCCAACGGCAACAAGTTTTTTGTGAAGAACGGTCGCCGCAGTTTTCACGGCCCCGACTTTCGCATCCAATGTCGCAAGCTTGGAATCCCTGTCGCCGCAAAACTTGATGTTGACAAATACCTGCGAAACGCTACTTTTGCCGCGTGAAGAAAATCACCATCACTCTCCCGCCGAAAAAGCAGAGAAAGCACTTCGCCCCCGCGACCGTGCGCTTCACTGACAAGAAAAAACAGCAAAACAAAAAACAATGCCGCGAGTCCTAGACATCACCCCCACTTGGCAAGCTATTCTGCCCGCCCTTGTCGCCCTTTTGGAAAACAAGGAAACCCGCAAGGATGCGATGATCGAGCTTGACAGGATGGCGCAAGTTGCCGATGCTTACGTCTCAAGCCAAAAAACCAACCCCTGACCCCATAAACATATGCCCAACTGGTGCAACAATCATCTGAAGATCACCGTCCCCTCGCCCGAACTGCGCGAGTTCCTAGAAACGCATGGTTTGGATTTTGAGGCTATCGTGCCGTTGTCCTGCGAAGAATACGACGACGAAATTGCCACGCAAACTTGGGGAACCAAGTGGAAGCTTGACGAATGGGAAGCGGAGCAGGTCGCAAAGGAACTGCTGGAGGGTATGCCTTACTCTGCTTGTTTTCGCACCGCATGGAGTCCACCCATCGAAGCCATTGTCGCCCTGTCGGATCAATTCCCTGATGACATTTTTTTCTTGACTTACTACGAACTGGGCTTTTGCTTCGCAGGTGCTTTGACCATGCACAAGGGCAAGGTTTACGGCGAAGAATACAACGACGAAGAAAACGTCATGAGAATTGCCGAACTTTTAGGATACCAAGAAGGAGAAAATGATTGACGGACCCTCGTTTTTATCCCAAACTTTCCCCGACATGAACGCCAACCGCAAAGCCGCATTCCGCATCCTCGACCACATCACCCAAAAGCGCAGCGGTCTTTCGCTGCACGATCTCCCCGATCTGCCCTGCGTGATGAACGCTCTCGATGAGATGGAGGAAATCATCGACGAGCAAGGCCCAGAACTTTCTCAAGACCTCGTTGACATTGCAGAAGATGCAGTGTCGGAGCTTCTGGAGGAGGAGGGCATGTTGCTGGACGAATTCACGGACTGAAAGACTCCCCTCGTAACTCGTTGACAATCAGCGAGTTACGGGGGCGGGGCCGCCCGCGCCGCGTAAGTGCTTGATAATCAGTGAGTTATGAAAGCAGGAAAATATGTTGACACACTGGGCCATTTTGCTACTCTTCCCGCATGAATGAACGTGTGCGCGTCTACTTCAATCTGCACAAGAAAAAGCTGTCGGTCCAACGCAAGGTGGATGGTCGCTGGCTTGTATGGCAGCACATGGATGTCTTGACCCTCACCAATGTCAAGTTCATTGTTTCAGAAGCGGGCCGCCAACGTGTGCTTCGCCAATGCCGCAAAAATGTTCATGCCTTTGTCGAGGGTGAACCTTTGCATTTCCACCACGGTGTCGAGCCTATCGTTGGCAGAGTGATCCGTTACAATCCTTTTTACAATGACAAGTTCTTTTTCATGGATACGAAGGAAAATGTCGAGGCTGTTGACTATCTGTGCATCAAAGGCAGACTGCTGATCACCAAAAAAAAATAGAAAAAAGTCCTTGCACCAACTGAATCCCCACGCTACAATTCGCGCATGACACCGCCCAAACCATTCTTCCGCATCAAGAACAGCAAAGGCTTCCGCACTTACGAGACAACCCTTTTTCAAGTGAGTGTTCCCAAAAACAGGAAGTTCGGTGAAATTATGACCATCTTTTGCAATCACCACGACGCTTACGCTCTTTTCCTCGACCGCAAGGAAGTTGCCAGTCTTCTCCGCAGAAAATTCAAGAATGGAGTTGACAGGCGCATCCAACGCGCTAACATGAGCGAGAACCCTCTCCACTGAATAGAAACCAACAACCCCACAAAAAATGCAATTCGCCGCAATCCTGTCGTTTGTCCTTGCCTTCGAAGCTATTCTGCTTTACGCTCTCATCCGCAACCGCAAAAACCAACAACGCAAGCAAACCAAACTCCCCCATCGCAACATGAAGACCCTCGATCAACTCATTGCCGAAAGCAAAGGAAAGTTCTTTTCTGTCACGTTCATCAAGAAGGATGGAACCGTCCGCACCATCAATGGCAAGGGCAGGTATCGCCGCCTTGTCAAGGGTGGCGAATACAAGGGTAGGGAAGCGGGCTATGTCCCCTTCGTGAATCGCAACCGTGATGCGTGGGTGTCCGCGCATAAGAATGCTGTCGTCACCTTCAAGTGCGGCAAGCTGGAAGAACAAGCTTCTGTTGGGTGAAGTTGCATGGGCCTCCCTCGCCCTTCGGGGCGGGGGAGGTAAACTTCCAAAACGTAACTCGTTGAAACTAAGCAAGTTACGGGCGGCGGCGGGGCCGCGCCCCGTAACTCGTTGATAATCAGCGAGTTACGAAAAAAGCCATTCACATTCCCTGGGCCTAGTCAAGCACAAAGCAAAAAATGCGGAGGAAAATAATCGCTCAAAAACAATCAAAAACGTGTTGACTTCGCCCGTGCTTGTGATATCTTTCCCTCGTCGCCGCGATTGGCGCAACCAACTAAACCACCCCCACTGATATGTCCCTGATCATCGCAAAAAACAAGGTTGACTTCGAACAACTTGGCAAGGTCTTCACGCCCGATGCCACGGAGTCACATACCCCGATTCCCCACGCTCAACTTGTCTCGCTCACCCGTGATGCCATCTCCCGTGCGGGCCTTGGAATCGTGGAAGAGGAACACGCCCTCGCTCGCGGGGGTCAACGCTACTTCGGCGGCTTCGCTTTGTCGGGTGCTGACATCAGCGGCACGGATCGCAACATCGTGCTTGGTCTTCGCAACGCGCACGACAAGTCTTTCGCCGCGTCCGTTGCGGTTGGCAATCGCATGCTAGTCTGCGAGAATCTTTGCTTCTCTTCGGACATCAAGCTTGCCCGCCGCCACACCACGAACATCTTCGCGGATCTTCCCCGCGTGTTGTCGGATGCGGTCGCTCGCGTTGTCTCGCACTGGAATGACATGGAAAAGCGCATCCTGTCCTATCAGGAAACGGAAATCGGCGCGGATCGTGCCGCCGACCTGCTGGTTCACCTTGTGGATTCCAAGGCATTCCCCGCCCGCGACATCTACAACGCCGTGCAGGAGTTCCGCAACCCGCGCCACGCGGAGTTCAAGGGCGGCTCGCTCTGGACGCTTTACAATAGCGTCACGGAGAATCTCAAGGGTGGCGACCTGTCCAAGCTTCCGTTTCGCACCATGACCATGCAAAGCATCTTCGACCGCATTGCGGGGCATCGCCCCGCCATCGAGGCCGAAATCGTGCAGCCGATGGACATGGACGACGAGGAGATGGAACCCCTTGTGGTTGTTGGAGCATAAGGGCAAAGGGTAGCCCCGTCCCGCGCAAGCGGGGCGGGGTTTTCCCATTGTCAAGCAAAAAATCCAAAAACGTAAGTCGTTGAAAATCAACGAGTTACGGGGCGCGGGCGGGCCGCCGCCCGTAAGTCATTGAAAATCAATGAGTTACGAATCCGCCGCATCCTGGCCCATGTCAAGAAAAAAAAGAAAAAAAATCAGGCCCAAAAAAGGTTGACGGCAACCCCCGTTCGGGCTATCTTTCGCGCATGTCACTCCTCAACGACGGCAATTCCAAGACGCGCAAGGGCGAAAAATTCGGGTGGAAAACCTATGGCTTGCACCTTGCTCCTCACAAGCTTTCGGGTTTCAACGTATGCAAAGACGCGAGCAAGGGTTGCGCCGATGCTTGTCTCAATACGGCGGGGCGCGGGGCCATGTCCTCCGTGCAAAAGGCGCGGGTGCAAAAAACCCTTTTCTTTTTCCGCGAACGTGCAAAGTTCCTTTCTCAACTGGCAACGGAAATCGGCAAGAGCATTGCCAAGTCCATCCGCAAAGAAGAAAACCCTTGCTTCCGCCTCAACTTGACCAGCGACCTCACATGGGAAAAAATCAAGTGTGACGATGGGCAAACCCTGCTGGAAAAGTTCCCCTCCGTCCGCTTTTACGATTACACGGCAAGCGTGGATCGGATGCTGGCTTTCCTTGCTGGCAAGATGCCCGCGAATTACCACTTGACGTTCTCCCGAAAAGAGAACACCCCCGACACGCTTTGCAAGGCAATTCTTCAATCGGGCGGCAACGTTGCGGTTGTCTTTCGCGGCAAGCTTCCAAAAACTTGGCTGGGCTTTCCCGTGATCGACGGTGACGAATCCGACTTGCGTTTCCTCGACGGGCAGGGCAAGGTTGTCGGGCTTGTCCAGAAGGGCAAAGCAAAGAAGGACACCACGGGCTTTGTCGTGGAACCTCAAGCGGCAATGGCATAAGCATGGACAACATCACACTTCTTTTTCTGTCAATCGTTTTTTTCGTCATCGCATGCAGAAGATAAAAAAGAGAAAAAACTGTTGACTCACCCCGTTCCCCTGCTATCTTTTCCCCATGCAAGCACCACTCCACATCACCGAGGTTGTCGCGCCCATGCAGGGCGAACACTTTGTTGCCGCTTTGTTCCGCGCCATTCATGACGAAAAGTGCAACATTCACTTGTTCTCCGTTCACCTTGTGGACCCCGAGGGCAAGGTTGGCAGGCGCGAAAGCTTGGGCCTTTACTGGGAAGACGACGTTGTGAAGGACATTCAACGCGATCTTCAAGACGCGGTGTGCAAGGCAAACGGGCATTGCGGATGCCACTGCCCAAACGAAAAAAAATAAATAATCAAAAAAAAAAAAAAATGGACGCCGTTCTTAAAAGCATGTTAGTCAAAAATCAAATGACCTTTGATAAAAAAGTCGAACAGTCACTTGATGAAATTATGCTCAAGGGTGGAATCAGGCACAGCGGAATCTCATCTTATGATCTTGACAACTTAAGGCGAGCGATTCGAAAAGAGTTGCGGAATGAATGGATTCCGAAGGACTGGACGAACTACGAGCTAGAGTTTTGAGGGTTGCCATCGTAACTCGTTGAAAACCAACGAGTTACGGGCGGCGGCCCCTCCCCCTGCCGTAAGTCATTGAAAACCAACGAGTTACGGTTGACGGACCCGCCCCGCCCCGTAACTCCCTAAGCATCAATGACTTATGAAAACAGGGTGATCGGAGGTGATCTGGCACTCATGTTATTAAGCTTATTAGTATTTGCCAGTTTTGTATTTGGCAGATTATTATTTGGCAATATTGTTATTACCCAATAGTCTGATAGTTGAAGGAGTAGAGGCAGAAGCCGTATTTATCAGAAAGATAATCAGCAATAATGGAAGAGTTATCTTCGGTGATATCGTCGTCATCGAAGTCCTCAATTTTATCGAGGTCAACGATAACTTCTTGTGGTAGAGTTTCGAAGATCTCTTCGTCATCAGTTGCCCACTCGATGTCAATGCACTTGATTTTCATTCTATTTATTAAGTTGATGTGTTTTAAAAAAGATTATGAAAAACTTCATAATTGGTGTAATATCTATTATGAAGTGTTTAAATTGTGAAAAGAGTTTGGCTGGGAAACAAGTTAAGTGGTGTTCTAAAAAATGTGGTGTTAGCAATGCTAACGCTAAACACCAGAACTATGAAGCTCAACAACAAAGGGGTAGGGATCGAAAACTAGAGTTAATTAAAATAAAAGGCGGTTCTTGCGAAATCTGCGGGTACAAGAAAAGTATTGCCGCACTATCGTTTCATCATCTAGATCCATCCATGAAAAATTTTGAATTAGATTTGAGAAGTTTATCTAATAGAAAATGGGAAAATAGCTTAGAAGAAGCTGCCAAGTGTCAACTCGTTTGCCTTAATTGCCATATGGAATTACATCATGGATGTGAATGGTAGGGGCGGTGGGAGTTGAACCCACTATCAACCGATTATGAGTCAGCTGCATTAACCGTTCTGCTACACCCCAATTAAAAATTACTTATTGTACTCTTCGGCAAAGAGAACGAAGTCATGAGCAAGGCCCATGATCAGTTCATGGGCGAACTCGTACGGGTCGTCCATTGGGTGAATGTCGTGGACCAGCATACCCCAAGGAATGATTTTTTTTTGCTTTTCCAGAACCTCTGGACCGTCTTCTTCAAGAGCGAGAATGGTGTTGGACAATTCCTCTGCCGACATATCTTGGGGCCAAGAGGAGAGGAAGTGAGCAGCAGCCAGCAAGAATGCTTTGTCATGCTTGGTGGCGAGGGCGGGCGGATTGTTAGTGAGTTGGATCATGTCGAGGGAGAGTTTAGGGTTGGATGGTGGTTTTGTCAACATTATTCTTCAGAAGCTTCATCTTGATAGCCCCCAATGTTGTACTCATTATTGCGGGCACTCATGCCATACATAAAGTTTTCGTACTTGACTTGGGAACTCATGATAATCTTTGCTCGATTAATGGCGCGGCGCGTGAATTTCATGATGTTTCCCTTGCTGCGCGAACCACAAACTTTGTTTCGGCTAAAGTGCTCATCCCAAATGCGGAAGTATTCTTTGACGATCAGGAACTTCTTGAAGCTCTCAATGCTAGGCATGTAAACAATAGAGTCAAACAAGTGATCTGAGTGATTAAATCCATAAATGTTTTCTGCGAGGGTAGCGTCTTGGTGTGCGAGTTGTTTATCGCCAACAATACCAACTGCGATACCGAGTCCGTTGTTGCTGACGATGTAGTTGAGGGGGTTCATGTCGAGGAGAGATTAAGCTGGGAGGCAGGGTTCGTCAACATCTTTTTCAAGACGCCCCGAATATTTCATCCACAAGGTCAGATCAACATCTGCCGTTGCCATGTGGGGGAAGTGAGTGCGGCTGAAGTGGAGGAAGACAGTTTCCAGATGCGAGTAGACCAAACGATTTGTTGGTGTTTGTTCTGGGGCATCAATGCCGCAGTCGCGCAGGTACTTGAGAATGTGAGTATCAAGCACAGCATATGCACAGTCGCGGCGCGTATGAAGTAGAAAGAATCGTGCGGTCTTGGGGCCAATGCCATGCACTGCCATCAGTTGGTCGAGGGTTGCATTCCGCAGATCAAGTTCAAGAGATTGAAGCACAAACTTAAGCAGTCGATTATACTGCCCGATCTTACTAGCCACTAGGGCATTGTGGATCTTAGCCTCTCCAAGCTCCCGCAGGTAATCGAAGGGATTCTTTTCTCCGATATTATACAGAAGGCGCGACAGACAACGGGCGGCATAGTCACTGTTCTTGCCAGCACAGAAAGCACCAAACAACCAAAAGGCTTGGAGTTCTGCATCAGTGCGGTCGAAGTTCGTGATGCGCTTGGGGTCAATGCTCATGGGCAGAGAATAGCAGGATTCGGGGCCGAGTCAATAGGAAATGTGGAGAAAGATTATAGCTCAAAACCATTCTTGCGTTCCACAAAGTAGTCAATTCCCTCGTTGTAATCATCGATACAAGTTTGTGCGTTCTTGAGTGCCGCTTGCATCTCGTCCATAGTAACACTATTATTTGTGATGTTTTCCTTTCCCAGAAAGCACTTGACGTAATTGAGGAAATCTTCGACGGTGTAGTCTTGCATATTAACGTATTATTTATTTGTTAATTGAAAGAGGCGGGGCAGATTTCTCCACCCCGCCCGTTTCACCCTTACTTACTCAACATCTTGATCCCCGCAGGAGTGATCTTACGAGTCCCCTCGATCTTGATAGCACCCTTACGAAGCAAATAGATTTCTGCGTCTCGCTGAATTGCAGTACGCGACAGACCAGTTGCAGCAGACAACATACCCAGAGTACAATCGCCGCGCTCCTTGAGAATCGTGAGAATCTCGATCTCAGTATTGGAGAAACCAGAAGGATTAATGCCCAGCAAATCGCACAGTTCCTTCCATTCTTTTTGGCCAAACTTGGCAGAGTTGCGCGACTCACAGAACATACTAATTTCGGTGGCTCGCTTGACTGCGGATCGGGCATTACCGCGAAGAGTCGCCGCAATGTCATCAACCACCGAATCGAACGAAACCCAATCGAGTTTCTTCTGAAGAATGTCGCCCAGTTCCTTCTCAGTGTAGGGCTTGAAGTCGATGATGGTCAGACGATCCTTGAACGGAGGAAACAGTTTGTCCAATTCGGTGGTAGCAAAGATGAAAGTTTGCTTTTCGAAGTTGAACTCAAAAGTGTTTTCGCGCCATTCCAGAGTCTTACGCTTGGCATTCTCTACGTTGAACACAGTAAGAAACGCCATTACCAGTTCCTTGGGCAGGGCATGAGCCTCATCAAACAGAATGGTCACTTCATTATCCATGATCACAGGCATGAAGATCTGCTCAAAGAATTGTTGATTGTTTTTGATGGTCGAGCAATTAATCTCAAGCAATGGTTTCTTCAGTTGCTTGGCAAACTGCTTGGCAAACTCAGTCTTGCCCAGACCCTTAGCCCCATTGAACATGAGGAAAGGCGTAACACTCGTTGCCTTATGTGCATCCACATAAAACTTAAGTTGCCGCTTGATGTGATCTTGACCGATTAGGGAATCGAACATTGTAATTGAGTAGGTTAGGGGTAGTAAGGATCAGTCTTCGAAGGCAGTGAGGGCAAACTCGATCTTGGATTCTTCCTCGATAGGCTCGCTCGCTGCGTTGATAGTAACCGTAGCAGGTTGCGCGGAAATGTCAATCGAATTCTCGCGCAGATAGATACGGGAAACAGGAACAACAGCACCCTCTCCAACCAACGCAATTAGATCAGACAGTTTGATCTTCACGAAGGAGTTGGAGCCAGGGGGTCGTCCACGACGCTTGCTTGATTCAGTATTCATGATGCAGCTACCCTAGCACAGACCCTCACCCCTGTCAACATTTTAATCAGAAAAATTTCCAAAGCAGGGGAAAATCCACAAAAAACGATTAAAAATCATTAAAAACAGGAAAAAACTAACACTAAAAACAAAGCGACGATTAGGAAAACATATAATGCATTTCTTATATCTGACCAGATCTCTTCCACGAAGACCCGCCACAAGGTATTATTTGGCCGTTTAGCTTTCATAATAGTATTATTTACACTATTATATTTCGCAATTGGCCGTTCGTTATTTGGCGTTCTGTTATTTGCAGTTTTATTATTTGCAATTTTTTTGTTTGCAATTAATTATTTACTGGAAAATCGTTCGTAATTGTGTAATATATATTGTTGGGTGGTTTGTACTCCACAATAAACTGTACAAGACATATAACTGATTATTTCGAACGTATTGTTTCGCAATTTCTGGAAAGAACGAGTGTAAGCCTCGGATAAATGGACTGTCGTAGGTCGTGCTGTGTCAGAAGTTATAAAACAAGAAAAGAAAACCAATTAGTTAGCCCCGATTCTTATTAAAAACGCTCGATTTATTCAGCGTTATTTGTGTTTTTATTTTTTTGCATTCTAGCTATGTGTTTTTCCCACACATCGCCCACTTCTTCGGCCTCAATTTCTTCATTATTTAGATGAGGATATTTGGCAATTTTGTACTGGTGTTTTAGCCCAACATACGCCCCGTATAGGAAGGAAAAAAAGTACTCAAAAAACACATAAACCCCTGTAAAACAAGCTAAAATTAGCGCAATTACAGGCGCAAAGATAGCTACGGCGACAACCATAAACCAGTACTTAATCATGGTGCAATGATAGTGTATTTTTGTGCTAGAGTCAAGGAAAAAAGTGGGAAAAATGAATTAAAAAGAATTTTAAATGGGGTAATTCATCCCCCCTCTTTTCTCTTATCCTTTATTCTCCACCTTTTTCGTTTCTTTTTTCTCTCTATTCTCTTATGTATAACCCTTATTATATAGTAGGAAGGGGAGTGGATGGTGGAAGAGGCAAAAACCCTTGTAATACAAGGGATTTTTGACGTTTTAATGGTCGAAAAACCATGCCAAAATCAAGAGTTTTTTAGCCTAGAAAAGCTCTCTTTTTTCTCTTGTTTTCCCTAGTAAAATAACCCCTTTTTGTACTCTAAAACACACGAAAAAACACTGTTGTACACATAAGTTACAATACTTTGAACATTCATGCGCCAAACAACCTCAAACATTTGTTACAAACAATAATAATAAATCACAAACAAAACACTTTTGCCCCAAATCATTTGCACATATACTTCCCCTTATGTTTTGGGCATAAAAATACCGTTGTAAACTCTAATAAAGAATCTACAACGGCATTAGTTATATATGTTATTTATCGACCGTAGGTCTTCTGCTTCCTATGCTTGCTCTTTGGGTTGTCCCAAGAGGTATCGACACACGCACCTTGGGCAATCTTATTGCCATTGGTTTGTGCATCCTTGGTACTACAGAACCCCAACTTTCTTGCTTGCCTTGTTTTCTTGTTCATGTTTTTTAGAATTAAAAATCCTCCACGCATCCTCTTCATTTACTGCTGTCCATCCATGCAGACCCCACTCCCTATCGGAAGGACCAAATTCTGCTGGAGGAACGAAGTTGTCTCCCATCTGGAGTCCATTGTGACTGCGGATGCGGATAACCTCCCAATTGTCATGCTGAGTTTCTCGATGTTTTCCATGTGCAATTGCAAGGTTCCCTTCTCGATGTTTGAGTTCGAAGTCATATTTTTTGTTTTTATAATTAGTGAGAATTTTCATTTTTAATGGAATTAATATTATGGACAAACTCATCTTCAAGCACTGGGCGGCGAAACACCGCGACTTCTTTGTAGAAATTCCAGCGGATAAAAGATTCTTTTTGATTTCTTTTGTAGAAACTCTCTGCTTCTTGGGATGTATTAAAAGTTGGGCTATTTGGGATAGTCCAAAACTTATAAGCACTGCGAGGCTTGCCCTTGAGGAAATAAACGTATTTATTCATAATCAGTTGTCTTCGTCTTCTTCCGCCCAAAACGTAGCGAGCTTATTGAAGAATTCAAACACAAACTCATTTTTAATAAATTCATTGCACTTTTCTCGCTTCAAATTCTTTGCAATCAATTGCTCAGGGTCTAGACATTCATCATACCCATATAGATGCTCAATAGTTTGAGCGCATAGATTACGCGCCTGATCATTCGTAACATTAAGCATGCTCAGTAGAAAGAATGCTTCATCAGCATTCAGTTCAAGCTTGAGAGAGCGGATTTTTTGGATGGCAGTTTCGGCTTTCATGATGGAATAATGGTATCACAGTTAGCGTCTTTTGCAAGACATTTGTCACAGAACATACAGGTGGAAATAGATGTTTTCAAACCGTGCTTCTACACTCTCAAGGATGGCGCGAACAATCTTTTCATCGCCTCCAGCCAAGCCACATCCAATCATAGGCATGGCCAAAACATATTCGCCCATATAAGATTCTGCGATGTGTTGGCAAATGCGGATCAAACCATCATGGATAAAGTCATATTGACAATTCCTTTCTAGCGGACTGCCATCGTTTCCGATTCCAATCTGCCCATAAAGATTAAAAACAGTAATATCATTGCATGGCGCATAAGAGAAATTACCCAGTTTGTTTTCTGAACCGTAAGTTGTTTTCAGATCTGCTTGGTAAGCATCAGGAAACTTTTGTGCCATTAGCTTGGCAATGCCCGCGCCCCAAGTATGGAATAGATTGCAGCAATGCACAATACCATCCCAGTCACCGTCAAAAATATTGCCGCGAATTGTTTTCATGTTAGTAGTTTAAGCAGGATTTACCATTTTGTCAAGAGAATACCAAGAGGGGGTTGAACGACGAGTCCACTTGGCAAAGCTAGATTTGTCGTAGATATAATACAAACGATACTTGTCAACTGCTGACATTTCGTCGAAGTTAGGATGCTGGCGGCACTTTTGATTAAGCGAAATAGCAATGGCAAAATCTGTTTGCTCTTGCTTGTCGAACTTGAGCCTGTGTCGATTATCAAGAACCCAGTCAATCACAGCAGAAGATTTGTGCTTTTTGCCGTAGCGATAGGTATATTCGTCGCACAGAGCGATAACATGGCGCAGAAGCCAACGAAAATTACCAGCAGATTGCCTAGCCCAGATAGCGGAAGGATGATTGTAATGAGTCTTGCGATAAGGAGCCTCAATATCTTGCATCCAAAACGTAGTGCAAAGAAGCTGCGTAGCCTCCAAGATCATCTTGCAATTATGCTTATCACAATGGTATTGGGCGGCAGTGATTGGATCTGCGTCGAGCGCGAATATGTTCATGTTGAGATGATCTTAGCTATGGTTTTGCCTAGGGTCAAGGAGTTTTTCACTCCTTTTTCAGCAAAGCTTCGATGATTTTCTCGGCACACTCATTGGCAGAAGGGTAATAAAGCATATTAAATT
>JACCDU010964148.1_pt1 | contig 13787 bp, 20 predicted proteins | sample 7446081 | NCBI WGS metagenome assembly JACCDU01 (sample SAMN15323447, study PRJNA562643) | freshwater metagenome | isolation source: river surface water | place: USA:Blue River Watershed | collected 2017-08-17 | reverse complement strand
TTCCTTTGGCTGAATAGCATTTAATTTTTTTCTCAGTATTTCAAACTCTTCATCAAAGCTTGACGCAACATCGATATACGCTTTTCCATAGCACACACCATTAAGTAGCTGAGGTTTCGTATGCCTAATTAAATAGAGATCCATATGGAATGCCTTTAGCTAAAGCGTTTTTATTAATAGTGCAGATTTTACCGTTTTAGCTTTATTTAAAGGTGAAACAGACTGTTTAATTACGAAGTATTACAAATAAGTTTAAAGTTTGAGATGTCACAATAGATTTAGTTTGTTATAATGCCGGTCTTTCGCGATGTGCAAACATCATGAAATGATGGCTGGGTAGCTCAGTTGGTAGAGCAGCGGATTGAAAATCCGCGTGTCGGCGGTTCGATTCCGCCCCCAGCCACCAGTACTTTTCAAATTAAATTAACCACTTACGCATAACGCTGAGTGGTTTTTTTACGCCCTAAAAACACTACACACCCATCACACACTTTTGACATACGATTTTGTTAGTCATATGCTAATAGCTAAGCTAGGAGCGACTTTATGACACAACGCAACTCAACTACACATACTGTAATTGATAAAGAAGTAATTATTAGATTACGAGATGATAGCGATATATGGCAATGCGCTTACAAAGTAGGTGGCAAGTGGCAACGCACTAGCACAGGAGAACGCGACATAAATTTAGCTAAAGAAAAAGCTAAACAACTTTTTTACAAAACCCAAGCACGTGTAGCAATTGATTACACGCCTGTCACACGCAAATTTAGAGATGTAGCTAATGTTGTATTAAAACAACTACACAAAGATTTTGTGGCAAAGAAAAACATAGCAATTTACAAAGACTACACGCAAGTAATTGAAAATTACTTACTGCCAATTTTAGGCAAATACAATGTAGATAGTATTAACTATGAAGTGTTAGAAGAACTTGAAAAAAAGCGTATAGAGAAAATGGGTAAAGTGCCAACTAAAAGCACTTTAATGACGCACAATGCCGCGCTAAGCAAAGTATTTGATGAGGCAATTTATAGAGGTTATATGCCTGCTAGCAAAAAGCCTGAATTAAAAATTAGAGGCACAAAGGGTGAACGACGCGAAGAATTTACATTAGACGAAGTAAGAAAAATTAGAGGGCATTACGAGCAGTTTATTAATAACGGCAGAGAAGATACAAAAGAACTAAGAGCATTGTTATGTGACTACATTGAGGTACTGCTAGACACAGGCGCTAGACCAGGCTTTGAGCTACTTGATTTGAAGTGGCACAACGTTTACACAAAAATGTATCCCACACTTGTTAAAACAGGTGAAGTAGTTGAAACAAATGAAGAGGGAAATGACAACGAAGAAGTAACAGTTGTTAATGCTAATCACACAGCATTTTTGCGCATTAAAACAGGCAAGACGGGCAAGCGAACAGGTGGCAGAACTGCGGCAGGTAGATTGGAAACAGTTAACGCATTAGAGCGGATTGCTAAACGCAATTACAACTTAACACTAGACAAAGTAATTGAAAAACACGGAAACGATTTGATATTTGTGTTTAAGGAATATCAAAGTAAAAAACGTGGCAACTTAAAAGACAAAGTTAACTTTTTACCACCTACAAGTTTTAGACGTTTATTTGATACTTACTTAAATGAATTAGGTTTGCTGTACACACTTGACGGTAAGAAAAGACAGCTTTATAGCTTAAGACATACATACGCTACATTGATGCTTATACATGATGCTGTATCGCCACACACACTAGCAAAACAAATGGGTACTAGCGTTGGTATGATTGAAAAACACTATAGTCATTTAGATGCTGTAAAAGCTGTTGAACAGTTACGTGGATATGAAAGCAGACAATTGATTAATAGCACAGGCAGTTGGAATTTGAAGGATTAAGCGTAGAAAAAACACACAATAAACTAGTAAGCGTTTAGCTTAGCTATTACTTCATTATTCTTACTAATGTTTGCTAGTGCCTTACTTCTTTTCTGCCTATTTTTCTCTGCTTTCAAATTAGCACTAGCACGTTCTTTCTGCTGTTTAAGCAAATTGATACGTGCTTGTTGTGGGGTTGTTGTTTTAAATTCGTAAAAGCGCATAATATTACTTATCAATTTAATAAAATGTTTAAACTACTATGAAAAGACTCACAATATATGCTTTGTTACTTTTAGCGTTAGTAAGCTGTGGAAAAAGCAAAGATGCTGTGTTTGATAAGTGCTTAACACAAGCAAATCAAACTTTTGGTAACGACATATTTAGCAAAGCAAAGCATTTAAACGGATGTATGATTGAACATGGCTACAGATGGAATGAGGGCTGCTATAAACAAGATAGCAACGATATGTTATCGGCAATTTGTTATGTAAAAGAACATTAAGGTTTTATGAAAAATAGAGTGAATTATTAATAAAATTTTAAAGAGATTATTATGACTGACACCAAACAACAATTTGAAAAAGAAATGAAACGAGAAAAAATAGGACATTTAATTTTATTTGTTGTTATTTTTGGATACTTATATTTGACGACAAGTGATAGTGACGTCGGTACGGCAAAATTGTTGTTTGTAATAATACTAAGTACAGCATATCTCGCTTATCGTATAGATAAGTTGGAAAAGTTAATTATCAAAGCATATACAAACTTAAGTAATTAATTTTTGGAACAAACAAGTTTTGGATAGCTATTGTTTTGCTAATACAATTGAGGCAAGGATGAAAAATATATTATTGTTTGCTTTAATGCTGACAACATTTGTGGGGTGTAGTAAAAGTAAAGATGTTATTAAGCAAGAAACGTTTGATAAATGTCTTTCACAAGCGAATCAAACTTTTACAAGCGGCAACTTAGATACAAAAACTGGATTTATGGAGCAGTGTATGATGACAGCTGACTACTTTTACAAAAATGATTCATCGTGCCCCAGTATACTTGCGCTAAATGGTAAGTATGAAATGTATTTTCTTTATAAGTGCTACGAATAATTTTTAGCACTTTTGATACACAAGTTGAGGATAGTTTACTAGATTACTTTTTCCATACATCGCCTCAAGCTGTAGCTTTGCTTTGTAAGCGTCTTGCGCTTGAACAACTACATTTGTTGTAGTTCTAATTGTTTTAGTTACCTCTAGCTTTACTGTACATTTATAAGTATTCATTCCTACTTCTCCTCAACATAAAGCCACACGCTACAGTCTAGTGTGTGTTTTTCCTACCTGTAATATTCAAATCAAAATTAATAGATTTTTTAGTGTTTCCTTTTGTTTGTATAAATAAAGTTATGTACAAAAACACTGATAACAAAACTACTGCGTGGCTGAAAAATAACGGCATAACTGAAAAACAATTTACACAGGCAGAAATATGGAAATTACAGGCATTAAAAGCTACGCACTACTTAATGAAACACAAGATTGAATTATTAACAGAAGAAGAACAGAACAAACTTATTGGTTTTTATTGGGCAATGAATGACAAGAACAAAAGAAAAAGTATTACTAAACGAATGACATATGAAGTGATGAATATAGGTGCGAAGGTTAGACGCAAAGGATTTGTAGCAAATAAAAGCAGATAATCAACTGCTACAACAAAGTGAAAAAACGCGAGATGGAATATAACGGCTAATGCTCTCGCACTCATTACTAACTGCTGTAGATGATTAGTAATAAATGAGTAAGTGCCGCAAGTTTACTTGCCAAGCAAACCAATGCTAAAGCGAGTTGTAAGTTTTAATACGATTGTCTTACGTAAAAACTATCTACAGTTGTATAGCTATACTGAAACAGTTATACACACAGCAACGACGTGTTCTTATTTTCAAACAATAAGACATAGCCGTTGCTTGCTTCCAAAAACAGTCAATTTAAAAACAAAGAAAAGAAATAGAAATGCTGAACAAAAGCGACAGCTTTTGTGAAAGCAAGCGAACTTTAGTTCGCTTATGTATTATTAGTACTTTCTTACTAAATCTAAATGGTTGCTAAAAATGCGAGATAACCCATACTTAAATGACCGTTGGTATCAAATTCAATCATTACTTCAAAAAGCTAGTGACGATGGATTGAAGTACTTAACATTGCTTAACGGTGGTGGCACTGTAGCAGTTTTGTCATTCATTGCTTCAGACTCTAATAACAATAGTATTTGTATGTGGATTTCATTCATCGTCTTCTTTGTGGGGCTAATTTTAGTTGGGATTGTTAATTTAAAAAGATATTTACTATTAGACAAAATGTTGGAAAGTTGGGGCAATGATAGTAATAGATTTAGAAAATGTGAAATTGAATACGATGAACTTATAGCGAATGACAACAGGGCAGCAAAAAAAGGTGACGAGATTTTTAAACTTGCTATTGTCTGCTTTATTCTACCAATTATAGGTTTCATAATTGGAATTATGAAAATAGCTGAAATTTGTGTTTGCTCTTAGAAACCCTCACAAAGTGCTTTTATGAAGTAGACGTAATAACCTCCAATTTTATGACAAAAATGTAAATAGCTTTTCGCTGAAAGTAAAAACAAAACAATTCCTAATCCATAATATATTTGAGGCATAGACTGAATTTCTTTTTTTCGCTCTAAACTCTCATACGTCTTAATAATTAAATAACCACTCACTAACAAATCTAACCAAAGTCCTACAAATATAGTGATGATGTATACAGCTGATTTTAAAAAAGCTGTTCCAATTGCTAACTCAATAAAAATAGATAATAGGAAAAATAAAAGTGAAGCCTTAACAAAAGTTTTTATTGAAAATTTATTTAAATTTGAAAGCACGATACGCTCTTTAAACTTTCTTTTTCAACATATTCAAATTGATTATAAAAGGTGAAGCAAAAATAACATAAATTAAAAACACAAATACAAAATCAATTTCAAATAACTTTGACGGTTGAAAATACACCACAGCAAGCAAGTAAAAAATAGTTCCAATAACACCACAGTAGTTACCAATCAATGCCAATTTTCGTGTCATCCAATTAGATTTATATAAATGAATAGCTGTAACAGTAGGCACTGCTAAGACGCATAACTGAATGCCAAAACTAATAATCTTATGTCGTAAAGTATGCTCTACATAATCTATGTCAGTAGCAAAACTCAAAAAGTACAAAAATACTAAAGCAATAGCAAAACACACATTCATCCAAAACGTATTTTTGTAAATCATTTCTAGCTCACATTCAATTTGATAAGTAACTTTACAGCTACTAAATAAAAAAACAAAGCTTTTATGTATTAGCTTTGGTTTAGCACTAGCACATGACTTAACTTATTGATTAATGGAAAAAAGATGAACATAAAGGACATATGGCAAAAAATGGTAGGAAATGAAAAACAAAGAAATTACGCTACTAATAATGAAAACATCACATTATTAGAGGAAGAGATGAAACAAGCACGTACATTAAACGACAAAGAACTTAACTTACTTTTACTTTATACAAGCACACGCAAATACGCAGAACGTGACAGATGTATGTTGTTGCTGACATATTGGGCAGGTATGCGAATTGGGGAAGTTGCCGCTACTAAAATTAAAGATGTATTGGCTGCTGATGGAAGTATTAGACAAGAAATTAACTTAACAGCAGAACAAACTAAAGGTAAGTACGCACGTTCAGTAGTTTTAAACGAAAAACTACGTAAAGAGCTAATGGGTTATTTACTTACACGCTTTGATAAAACAGAGCTGATTGCTTTAACTTACAGCACAGCTAGAGAAAAACCTTTGTTCTGTACACAAAAGAGTGAAGGGTTTAATGCCAACACAGCTTGCTATCACTTCCATATGCTTTACAAAAACGCTGGACTTGAAGGTTGTAGTTCACACAGTGGCAGACGTAGCTTTTTAACTGAGTTAAGTAGTAAAAGTGTCCCGCTAAAAGTATTAATGGAGTTGGCAGGACACAGGCAAGCACAAACTACTATGCGTTATGTGAATGTGACACAAGATATGAAACGAGCGGCTGTGGAGCTAATTTAATGCCTTTAATCAAACTTAATATGCTGATTAACTAACTCTTGCTTAATGGTTACGCCATTTTCATTAATTAAGTTTATGTCTAACCCTCTATCAATCATTACTTTTATGGCTGCTATATCTTTTCTACGTACAGCACCCCATATATTTTTAGCGTCTTTTATTTTTTGCTGTTCGACTTTAACTCTGTGTCTAAAATCAGCATCCTCTTCACCTCTTGTTACCCACTTGCCCCTCTCAGCAACCATATACTCATATTCTTTAAGACTTTTACAATCAGCGTATCGCATAGTGCCAAAAGGTATATAAGGATTTTTGCTCTTTGCTATTTCTATAGTCCAATCAACAAGCTCTTCGTAATTTTCATAATCACGCTCACCAAGTAATTCAATTAGATATGGTATGGCTGACACACTGCCTCTAAAGTAAAAACGTGTTTCAAAAATTGTATAAAATTTGATTAGATTTGAAAGTTGTATGTTTGTTAAAGAGTGGACATAAGCTTCATCAAAATCATAAGTAGCATTTCTGTTTACTTTGTGATGTGACTTTTTGAAAGCGTGTATCAAAAAAGCTTTTTTCTCAACAATTCCTAAAGCTTCTTCAACACTACCCTCTAAAGCTAATGCCAAGCAATCATTTACTCTTCTCTCTAAATCAGCCTTAAGTTTTTCTGTTGAGTACATAATCAGTCTTTTCAGTAGCACCAAATTTTGAAAGCTTAACCTTCTCCATTTCTTTTAAGTGCTTATCTAAAGTTAAATCCCAATCCTTTTCAGCATTAGCGACAGCATTAATCAAAACATCAACGTTAAAATTATCTTCATTATTGACAATACAGTCAGCATAGTCGTTAAGCTCTGTAATTTTATTAACGTATGCGTCACTCATATCAATGTAACAATATCTAAGCACTTCCACTTGCTTGTAAAGTTTATAGATAGTGTAAATTGAGAATATGATTACAGCGTGTGAAAGAAATAAAATCATATAAAACTATCCTTTAACTTTCCAAATTCTCTACAACCTTGCCACTGTAGTTATGCTCAACAACAGCATTAACAATTGTCGTATCAACCTTTATTTTTAAGCCTCTTGTTTTTAATCTTGCTCCAAACCACCAACAGTAAACTTCTACTCTTTCTTTAGCATTTGTTAAAGGAGGGATGTTATGTTGATTTAACAAAAAAGTACCGCTAAAAACGGCATTGCGGTAAAAAGCGTTTTTAACGTGGATAACAGATACATTTTTTACATCACAATAAGTTTTGGGCTGTGCGAACTTATTTGTGTGTGGTTGTGTTGTCCAATAATTCAAACCAAAATAATTCATTCTTAGTCTCACAATTTATTAAATTGATAAGAATGATATTGCGCCTAATTTAAGTGTTTGAAAATACCCCTACCACTTATTACTTTTAGCTTTCAATTCAGCAAACATACGCTTTAGCTTTTTGCCATCTACACTTTCACTAAAAGCCTTTTGTTCAGCTTCAATCTTATTCACTGCTTCTGTTAATAGTGTACGTTTAATAGTTTCTTTAGTCACAGCAAATGCGCTAGTGCGTTTTAACTCACTTCTGCTTGTTAATAGCCTAGCCACACCTAAAACATCTGCCGTAGCTTCATTAGCTTGTCTATCAAACCACTCTGCTAGTGCCGTATCTGTGTTAGCTATCTGTTTGTGTAAATCAATACACTTTTGGTAGTGTTGGGTAGGTTTGGGGTGTTTGGTATTAGGTTGATACTTATTATTAGCAAAGTCTGCTTCTTTAACTAAAGCATCATAGTCTTGTATTAGCTTGGGTTTAACTTCAAAAAACTTACGTCTTGCTTGTTCAGCATCCCATAGTCTGTTGTACTTGTTTAAGCCATCTATGCCTAAATTAAACTGTATGTCACGTAAGCTCACAGCTTCTCCGTTATCAAGTTTAGTTATTAGCTTTTCAAGTTTTGTTTTGTTTGTGTAGTTCATTTATTTAAGTATTGGCGTTTAAGAATAAACATTCATGTCAACTAATAGCTTCGCTAGCTTGTAAATTGAACCACAAATAAACAATATCGAAATTAGAACAATAAGACTTATGTGAGCATTAAAAAATAAATTCAAGCTTTCATATTTTGTATTGAGTTTTGGTTGATATTTGAAAGCTAGCTGACATAATAAGTAGGCAAGATAGAAGAGAAGACAGTAAAAACCTATCTTCTCTAAAATATCTAAAACGGCATCATTTGTTTTGCTTTTAGCGTACCCAAGCCAACTAATAGCAATAAGCATTTGTACAATTCTAAAAAAAGTGTCACTTAAATGTGGCACTTGTTCCATAAAACCATTAACAAGCTTTGTTAAAAAATTCATTTATCCCCCTAAACTAGCAAAATAGACGTATAAAAAATACACATAATACTACCCTATAGCTTGCGCTAGGCTGTCTATTTGCTAGTTTTAGGTGTTTGGGAAGATGTAAGTATATGGGCGGTAATTTGTGCGTTTATTTGACGCTTGGAAATACTGTATAGTGACTTAAAAAATAGCCCCAATCACTACACGTTTCACTACACGAAGGATTTATTGAATTGATTTTGTTGATAAATTATTGACAGCGTTAGTTGAAAATCCGCGTGTCGGCGGTTCGATTCCGCCCCCAGCCACCACTAATTAAGCCCACAAATGTGGGCTTTTTTTACGTCTAAAATTTTAGACTGGTTTGAAGACCATCCAGTAAATATTGATGAGTGGAAGAAAAACGGCGATGGCTCCAAATATATTCCATCGCTTACTTAACTTCCAATATCCCTCAGGAATAGATTTGCTGATTGCGAAGTCACGTGCCATACGAGCTTGTTTAATTTGAGTTGGGATTAAAACTGTCATCCAAATAATACCAGACGCTATGAATAAACAGCGTCCCCAAGTCAGCCATTGAATATCCCAAGTATCCGCCATAAAGTTATAAGCCATAGAGTCCCCCGCTGCAATGGCTAACAATGCACCTGGGGCAGTAAATACAAAATCTGTAAGTGTTACTTGTCTTTGGGCAAAGCTTATAACAATTGGGTCCTTGGTTTTGTCTGCCATGAACTTCCACCATGCCGTCACGATGATATTTCCCATCAGCACGATGACACCGAAAATATGAATAGACTTTAGTACTAAATACGAATGTTCCATTTATATCGCCATTAAAAAATATAATGTTTCGTGTTTAATTTAAAAGAATGAGTTGATGTTGTTTAAAACAACAATCCGAAACTTAAGGGCAATTAATCTTAAGTTCCTCGTTCAGCTCACTAATAAAATCGTCAATAAGTATTGTAGGTTTTAAACCTAAATTCAAAAAATTAATTGTCGCTCTCACCAACATATCTTTAGCATGTTCAATATTAACGTTTATATAAAAATCTTTGCTCACATCAACATGTTTTAATGCATTTCTATGCTTATTCAAGTAATCGCCATACTTTTTTTCTTCTAAATTACTATCATAAGATTTGGCTATTTTTTTATAGATTTCTAACGCGTTTTCTCCCTTACGTGATTTGCAGAGCGTACCAAGTATCTCTTCCGCTGCGCCCGAAAGTGTTATTGCCTCAACAAATGCACCAGCTCTGAACGCTGTTATAGCTGATTCAAATTGAATAACAGCAAGATCTACTTTTGAAAGCCTCATGCTTTTCACAATTACATAACATAGATAAAATAAACCGCGGCAAACTTAAATGCAGTCCAAATAAGAATTGCAAATAACCATGTTTTCAAATTACTTCGTTCAGTATTTAAATTATTTTGAATGGGCGTGAAAATTACTGCGCAAATAAAACCACTAATTAAGCCGCTGATAACTTGATATCCCTTTAATGTCCAAAAATTATTTGATTGTTCAATAACTGGCGTTATTAGTCCCCCAATTCCACCGAATAAAAACCAGCGAAGAAGATAGTAATTAAAATTTTCAAAATGCATTTTTAAATTCATATGTTTCTCAATTAATAAAACTTACTAACCCAACAAAAGAACTACAGAATAAAGCATAAGAATATACTTCTTCTCGTAAATTACTTATCAGTAATTTTAATTTAAAATCTGCATGTCGGCTGTTAGACTTCGCACCTACAACTACAAAAGCTTAAAAAACTTGGGCTTTTTTTATTTCCTTAAACAATCTCCACCATGACTTCATTTCGTCTTAAGAATGGCAAAGTCCATGGTGGGTTGTATCTAGCAAGTTCAGGGTTACCAATAGATTTTAATTTTTTGCTAGCTAGCCATTTTTCTAGCTCGGATAATTTTTTGCGCATCTTTTCTTCATTGACCAAGCCTGAAAATCGAATAACTGCAAATTTTTGCTCTGGGATTTCTTTAATATTAACTAGTGGGTTATTAGGCTTGGGTAAGGTTTCTAAAGTATATTGGCTTGGCATTACAAAGTAGACTTTCCACCCGTTGCTTGCTTGATGAACGCCGACAGGTGCAGTCATTGATATTTTCTCTGCTTTTGTCTCAACGGATACGGGCGCAGTTATGCTGATTTTTTCACTTTTCCTAGATTGCGATGTGTTGTTTCCAAAAATGAAATCAGCAATTAGGCGGAATCCTTTACTGGAAGATTCCTGTAAGGTGCCATTGACTATGACTTCGGCAATTATTTTGGGCGCGTATAAGCGCAATTCAAAATCTTTGTCTTTCTCAAGAAGTTTAAATTTTGGTTCTTCAATGGCCATAATGGTGTTTGTAAAAATGAATAAATCTGAAATTCATATTATCACCGCTATGTGATCGTAGTTGATTAAATAAAAAAGCCACCTTGAAGGTGGCTTTTTTATTTAAAACAGAAGTTTTAAATTACTGCTTTTCATATGTTGCGTTAGCGCTACCTGGTTTCATTATCTTGTAGGCATTATGTGATTCCATGTTGTCGCATATATCAGGGCTTTGGCCTTTGTTGACAAAGCCCATATTACCAACCTCTTCGCATTTAAATCTTTTGATTTGCTTCCATTCCATTGCTTTGAGTTGAGGGTTCTTTTGGATTGATTGCTTTGTTTTCTCAATTGCTTGATCACATACATAGTGGTAATCAGCATCATCATCACGCGCTTCATATAGCAGACCAATTTTAGTAGGTGTCTCAATTGCTACGTAACCGCACAAACGCGAGCCGGATTGTGCTTGTGCAATGCTTGGAATTAATGCACTAACTGTAAGTAGCGCTAAAAGTGTTTTGTTTAAAGTTTTCATGTTTAATGTCCTTTTTTAAAAAACCTGTTCGCAATATTGCGAGATGAGGTGCTTGGTTAAAATAATTTCTTAATTGATTTTGTGACGCCATTGACACCATTATCGATGTCGTTGGCGACACCAGCTACGCCATCAGGATCTGAGCTAGGTTGTTTTTCAAAAGTAGCTGCTTCAGCCCCTTTTTTGGTAATTTTGTAACCGTTATCACTGTCCATGTTGTTGCACAACAAGTCAGCGTTATCACCTGGATTTAGAAAGCCTTGTTTAGCGACGTCATAGCACTTGTTACGGATGATTTTTCTCCAGTTCTGCGCTTTTAATTGACTATTACCTTGGATTTTGTTCCATGCGTCATCAAGGGCTTGATCACATTTTTTGTGGTAAAGGCTATCGTTGTCGCTAAATTCAGCCAAGATGCCAATTTTCCCTGGGTTATCTACAGCGATGTATCCACATAGTCTTGGTGATGCAAAAACTTGGCTACTTGCCAGAGCTAGTAATAAACTTGCACTGATCGACAGGGTCAATTTCTTTGTATTAATTTTCATGGTGTTTCTCCAGTATTTGGCACATAGTTCATCTTTAAAATATTTAAAGATGTGCACGCTGTGTCAGTGATGTGCATTTTTGGGGCGCTACTTATATGTGTAATGAGTTCACTGCATCCTCAAGGATCTTTTGAATGCGTGAGGGCCTATTCCAGTCTTCAAGTTCTATGTCATTTGCCCTTACACCAAATGCGCGTTCGCTACGCGACATATTCCTAAAGGTTCGATAAAGATTCGGCCATCTACCGCCAAGTTCTTTAAGTGCACGTTGTCTGGTTTCTTGTAAAACTTTAGGTTCCGTTCCTGCTGATTTTTGTAATTCACTCACTTTTTCTAGCGTTTCTCCATAAGCCATAATGGTTCTAGGTGTGATTAAAATGAGTACGGTTTTATTAAAGTTCTGAATCGTGTTTTTAGAAAAAAGATATTGCAAACCAGGAATATCTTTGAGAACTGGAACGCCAGATGTTCCATTAATCGCTTCGCGTTCAGTGAGCCCTGAAAGTACTAGCGTTTCATTTACACGTATCTTAGTTGCAGCGGCAACCATATTTCGTGATGTTTGTAATGATTGGCTAAATGTTGATGTGCCTGTCACTGGTTCAAAAAATGTATGCACTGCTTTAACGTTAAGTAGCAGTTGATTGTCATCAAGAAATGTTGGGGTAACAGACATGCTTAAGCCAACGTTAACTTCATTTAGGGTGCTTGCGCCACCAACACTCCCAGTCAAACCAATCTGGATGCTAGAGCCTGAGAAAAATTGTGCTGGTTGTCTATCGAGTACCTGAAGGCTAGGGCGAGAAACAACTTCAGTGGTTTGTCCGCTGATGTTGGCGATATTCAGTGAGTAGGCAATGGCACCGCCAGCTGATGTGCCTAAGCCTACATTTCTAGTTAAAGTGGAACTTGTTGTGCTGGCTGCGCCATCTACTGATGATGTTACTTTGTTTGAACTTTGTTGGATGGTGACTGCTAGGTTTTCTAGAAGATTGATACCGCTAGTACGCGTGCTAATTTCGTTAGTGCGTAATATCACAACATCGATAATTGCCATTTGAGGCATGGCACGGCCTTTACAAGGTGAGGGTAGGCTCGGCATAGCCATTGTCTCATCAACCTTCACAGGACCAGAAGTTGATGAATCACTTGAGCCGCTACTTTCTTGTGAACTGCTTGTGCTTGGCGTTAGTTGTTGAACGCAATCTGACCAAGCGTAAGCTAATGGGCCTTGCCCATCTGATTTTGTAGGTTCAGTTTTGGCCTCGCTTGTTTTTTCACTTTCATCACTAGGCGTTGCTTCCCCATCTTTCGCTACTACTTTTTCTGTGTCTGCTGAGTTACTTGTATCGTAAGCGACTTTCCATTGATCTAGTCTGGCTTTAATTCTGTCACTGTCTTGCTTATTAAACGTTGTTTGCTGATCGGTTAAAAACGCATTTGCCTCGTCAGTTAATCCAGCAGCACCATAAATGGCTGGAACCATCCGCACACCACGCTTATCCTGAGGCGCATAATTTCGCGCTTGATCTATTGCCCAAACTGCAAGCTCTATGTCACCAAGAGAGTAAGACGCACTTGCTAATAAATAGAGTGCTTCAATATTTTTTGCATCTAATTTTATTGCGTATGCTGCCGCACGTTGTGCTTTAGTGTAGAGCTTGTTCTCAAGATAAAGATGTGAAAGCTGCAATGCTGCATTTTGAAAGTCATGTTGTTGTTCTAGAGCAATCAGGTAGCCAGTTTCTGCGAGTTCAAACATGTCTCGTTCGCCAGCCCTTGTCCGTATTTGATATGCCAAGCCATTAGCTGCGTGTAAGGCAGGATTCTTTAAGTCTTGTTTGATTGCTAGAGTAAATTCATGATTGGCGAGCTTTGGATTGCCAGCATTAATCGCGTTCATTCCAAGTCGCAGTGAACGTTCTGAAGGACTGACAGTACTTATCGTATTAGATGATTTGTTTAATCCTGCGCTATTAGTTTGTATAGCAGAGCATCCCGA
>JACCDU010305468.1_pt1 | contig 13787 bp, 10 predicted proteins | sample 7446081 | NCBI WGS metagenome assembly JACCDU01 (sample SAMN15323447, study PRJNA562643) | freshwater metagenome | isolation source: river surface water | place: USA:Blue River Watershed | collected 2017-08-17 | reverse complement strand
GCTCCCTCTCCTGGGCTCGAACCAGGGACCCCATGATTAACAGTCATGTGCTCTAACCAACTGAGCTAAGAAGGAATTTTGTTCCTATTGGGACTGCAAAAATAGGGGGCTAAATCATTAAATGCAAGATAGCACCCTGTTTTTTTTGAATTTATTTCTTGTCAGCGGCCTTTTCTGCTGCTTTCGGATCCTTCTTCTTCACTAAGTCTCCTTCTTTCAGCTTCTTAGCAACTGTAGCATATGGTCCTGCGATGATCTCTTGTCCGTCTTTCAAGCCGTTCACGATTTCGATATTTTCAAAATCGGAGATGCCTGTTTTCACTTGGATCATTTTCGCTTTACCTTTCTCCATCACGAACACTACTTCCTTCGTGTTTTCCTTGCGTTTCTTCGCTTCTAAGGCATCGTTAGAGTTTGTTGCGTTCGTTCCGTCGTCTTCCTTCCTTTCGCCCTCTTTCACCTCAGCACCGATCTCACGAGTGGTTACTGCAGATAATGGAACTGTAGCGATATTTTCCTTTCTGTTGGTCAAAATCTCCACAGACGCTGTCATTCCAGGCTTCAATGGATACGATAATTTGCCTTTAATTAAATCTGCATAAGATGAACGCAAGACACGAATCTTCACTTCGAATTCAGTTACCGCATCATTTGAAACGGCTGAAGCTGTTCCACTTGAATTCGCTGAGCTTGCAATTTCATATACCACCCCTTTGAACTTACGCTCGCTTGAAGAGAAAGCATCTACGTCAATTAAAACGGTATCGCCGATGCTTACACGGGTGATGTCATTTTCGTTTACGTTCACGCGAACTTCCATTTTGTTCAAGTTCGCGATGCGCAACATTTCCGTTCCCGCCATTTGTGACGTTCCTACGACACGCTCCCCTAATTCTACGTTTAACTTCGAGATGATACCGCTTTGAGGGGCATAAATCGTCGTCTTCGTTAGGTTCGTTTTAGCTTCTTTTAAGGTCGCTTGTGATGATTTCACATTATAATTCGCGGCATTTACGTTTGCTTTTGCCGCTTCCAAATCTTGTTTAGCTACTGTATAAGCAGATACAAATTGGTCAAAGTCCGCATCAGAGATTACTTTGTCCTTGTGCAATTTCGCGTTACGATCGTAGTCGATTTTGGCCTTAGAAAGACGTGCTTCGCTTTGGGCTAATACCGCTTTACTTTGTTCCATGTTTGCTTTCGTCGCATTCATTTGTGCTTCTGCACGTGCCAAAAGAGACACATAGTTATCCGGACGAATCTTCAACAATTCCTGGCCAGCCACTACGGAATCACCTTCCGCTACGTTCAAGGAAACAATCTCCCCAGAAACGTCTGGCGACAATTTCACCTCTACCTCCGGCTGGATCTTTCCAGACGCACTGACTTTTTCAATGATCGTCGAACGAGAAACCTTCGCGAACTCTACTTCTGTAGGCTCTACTTTCCCGATCCATTCCATTTTTTTGGCTAGAAATAATCCACCAAAAATCAATACCACCGCGCCTCCGATGATCATCCAAGTCCGCTTACTGTTGTTGTTAGTTGCCATAATTTTTAGTCGTCACTTTGTGACTTAGTCGCGACTACGTCGCTTAGTCAATGAGTCATCGCTTCGCGATCTAGTCGCCGCGCCACGGCTTAGTCATCGCTATGCGATTTAGTCACTGCTTCGCAGTTTGGTCGACTTCGTCTTAGTCTTTGTAACTTTATTTATTGTTTATAATTCTTTTTCTAGTCATCGCTTCGCGATTTAGTCAATGGGTCACGACTTTGTCGTTTAGTCATTGCTCCGCAATCTAGTTGACTTCGTCTTAGTAAAAAAGTCAACCTATTCGACTCTTTGACTAAACCTCGTAGAGGTGACTAAGCCGCAACGCGGCGACTATGGTTTTTCAGTTGCTTTGCAATTAAAAAACTAAGCTCTTCCCTTGATAAAAATCCAAAATCTTCGTTCTAAACACGAAGTCATATTTCGATTGTACCAAGCTCAAACGCGCCTTGTCTAAATTCGTTTTTTGTAAGTTATAGCTTACAAAATCGATGGTTCCTGCTTGAAAACGGCTTTCAGCTGCGCGGAAAGACTCTTCTAAAGCGGATACTTGCGAAAGGCCTGCTTCGTATTTCATCGCCGCGTTATTTAAATTAACGTAGGCTTGTTCGATGTTTTGGCGCAGCGTTAAGCGCGCTTTTGAGGCTTCAATCGAAGCGTTCTCGCGTTGTAAACCTGCCTGTGCAATTCTCGTTTTGTTCGCAAAACGCGCGAAGATCGGGATATTTAAACCTAGCGAAATCACCTTATTTTGAGTATTATTTAATTGATCAAAGTAGCCCATCGTTAAGGCATTCGACTGGTTCGCAGACATACTTGCGCTTAGGGATAGGGTAGGCATGGTACCTGCTTTGGCCACCGAAATACCTTTTAAGGCACTTTGTACCCGTAGATCAGCGGCTTTCACTAGAGGCTGGATCGCCAAAGCTTTGGCATATAAATCATCCATTCCCGTGTCATATCCGTTAGAACTAGGCGTAGGAACCTGAATGCGTTGTAACGAAATGGCCGAAATGCTCGAATCATTTAACAATTGAATTAAGGTCAATTTATTGAGGTCCAAAGAGCTCTGGAAACTCACCACGTTCGATTCTTCATTCGCTAACTGCGCTTTCAAATCCAAGAGGTTAGAAGGGGCAAGGGAGCCCGCATTCACTAATTTCTCCGTACGAGAAATCTGTAATTTCGTAATTTCTGTCTGTGACTTCGCGATGCTTAATTGATCTTCCGAATTCAAAATGGCTAAGTACGAAAGCACCACTTGTAGAGAGATATTTTCTTTGATGGATGCCAAATCTTCTTGCGATGCCTTCAGGTTGTAATCGTTTTGGAGAACCGTGTTACGGATTTGGCCCCCATTAAAAACAAGCATTCCTGCGTTTAAACCCAGGTTATTGTAATTAATGTTACGGGAATCGTAGCCGTTCGTGAAGGGGTTAATACTACGTCCAAAAGAAGCAGATTGGTTAATATTCGCGTTCAAATTAGGCAAGGCGTTGTTCTTCGACTGCTGCAACTGCAATTGTGCGTTGCGCAAACTCACCTCGTAAGACTTCACATTTAGATTGTGTTGTAACGCGATTTCAACCGCCTTCGAAAGCGATAATTGAACTGTATTTCCGTTCGCCTGAATCGCTGAAGCGTTCTGAGCTGTCGCTGATATTCCGCTGGCCAAAAGCAAAGCAGAAAGACTGAATATTTTTAAAGACATAGGTCAACAATAAAATGTATGCAAAGGTAAACAATCCCGCGAAAGCCGCTCCTTATTTTAGGATAAACGGCAAGGCTTCAGGATGAAACCCCATTTATGGTATAACGGAGAACTTTTCTTTTGCCACTTTGCGCGAAAAAGCATTGAAGTGCCACCACTCATATTCGATGGGCATAAAGCCCGCACTTTTCATGGCTTTGCGTAAAATGAGGCGATTATCGATGGCTTTTTGGCTTAATTTTCCCGCCTTCAATAACCTCGCTTCTTCTTTCGGGTAGGCCATTTCGCCAAAGAAATCATATTTCGTCCCCATCTCCAGCGGCTTTCCTGTCTCATCCGCCACCGTCAAATCGATCGCACTTCCATAATTGTGAATCGAATGCTCCTTGGGATCCGCCACATAGGTCCGGCGTTTTTCTGGACTATATTCCGTTAAGGTATTCCAAAGTTCCCACTGCTTCGAAAGCGGTCTGGCCGCATCATAAATCAACAAATGATAGCCAGGATGCGCTTTTTCCAAATTCTCCTGCGCCTTCTTCAGCATCGCCAGCGTCTCTTTTTGTAAATACGCATGCGTCAAACAACCATACACGTCCTTCTTCATAAAATTATCAGTTGTCGCATATTTTAATTCGACTAAAACACCTGGAACATGGGACGTAACCTCTAGTAACCCCTGTTTCTGCAACGATAATTCGGCTGCACAAGTCGTTTTTTGAGCCTTTACTGATAGACTTATTAGCAGCATGATGACTGCTTTAGCGAATAGATTCTTCATTTTGACGGAATTTTCCCTAAATTTAATCGTTTTTTACCTCTCTTACCTATGGCTTTAAATTGGATTTGGTTTTTGTTCTTCGGTGTCGCGTTCGTCGTCGCCCTGATTCAATTCATTTTCTTCGGTAATACCGACATATTTAAAATCCTGGTAGACGGGATGTTTGACTCTGCAGAAGTCGCCGTTATGAAAGTCGCTCTTCCACTAACGGGTGTCATGGCCTTCTTTATGGGCATTTTGCAAGTAGGAGAGAAGGCGGGTGCGATTCATTTTTTGGCCCGCAAAATCCAACCTTTCTTCTCTCGACTTTTTCCTGAAGTTCCAAAAGACCACCCCGTTCATGGCCAAATGATCATGAACTTCTCCGCAAACCTGTTAGGATTAGATAACGCTGCGACTCCATTCGGTTTAAAAGCGATGCAGGGTTTACAGGATTTGAATCCGGTCAAAGAAACCGCCTCCAACGCCCAAATCATGTTCCTCGTGCTCCACAGCGCTGGCCCCGTTTTAATCCCACTTTCCATCATGGCTCAGCGGGCCATTTATGGTGCCCAAGATGCCTCAGACGTCTTTATTCCCTGCCTTATGGCCACTTACGCGGCCACCATCACAGGTCTAATTTTCGTCTCCTTCAAGCAAAAAATTCGTCTGTTTGAACCCGTTCTTTTTGGCTGGCTTTTCAGTATTACCGCCATCCTTGCGGGCATTTTATGGTACTTCAGCAGCCTACCAAAAGAGCAAATCGACATCCAGTCCAAACTTTTCAGCAACGGCATCCTTTTCGCCCTCATTTTCTCCTTCATCGCCGCGGCCTTTTATAAGAAAGTAGACATTTTCGGAACCTTCGTGGAAGGCGCCAAAGGCGGATTCGAAACCTCTGTCCGCATCATTCCCTACCTCGTAGGCATGCTCGTAGCCATTTCTTGCCTACGTAACTCCGGCGTTTTAGACTTCATCGTAGACGGGATGAAAATGGCTGTCAACTATATGGGCATAGACAATCGCTTCACAGACGCGATGCCGACCGCTCTTTTACACCCGGTTTCAGGTAGCGGTTCACGCGCCATGATGATTGACACGATGAAAACCTTCGGCCCGGATTCCTTCGCCGGCCGCCTTTCTTGCGTCTTCCAAGGCTCCGCAGAAACGGTCCTTTTCGTCATCGCCCTGTACTACGGCTCTGTCCAGGTACGCAACATTCGTTATACGCTGTGGGCGGGGTTAACGGCGGATTTGGTGGGGATCCTTACAGCTATTTTTGTGAGTTATCTTTTTTTTGGATAAACCCTCATTAAAGCATAAAGAATAAAGCACAAAGAATAAAGTTGGAATACCCTGCGGGTATACGTATTTGAAATATTTCCAAAGTCATTAAAATTGGTATAACCAATTTTAATTCCAACTCTATACTTTATTATTTGTGCTTTATGCTCTATTCTTTATAATGATAAATTATAAATAACTAGATAGCTCCTCCGCAAAACATTCCCTAATCTTGTCATCAAATAACCACTATGATGACAGAAAATCCAGCACTTACAAAATCCTTTGACTTTTCCCTAAAAATGGTATCTCTATGTAGAAAGCTGATTTATGAGGACAAAGAATTCGTTTTAGGAAAACAATTATTGCGTTGCTCAACCTCAATCGGGGCTAATTTAGAAGAGGCTATTGGAGGGTTTTCACGCAACGATTTCAAATACAAAATATCAATTGCATACAAAGAAGCACGAGAAACACACTACTGGATTCGTTTATTAATGCGATCAAAAATTCTTAGTGGTGAAGAGGGGTGTTCTGCTTTGAAGGATTTGGAAGAGTTGTTGAAGATTTTGACAGCGACGCTCAAAACTCTCAATAAAGAACGATTTTAAAGCATAAAGAATAGAGCATAAAGTATAAAGGAGGAATACCCTTCGGGTATACATATATGAAATGTTTATAAAGTCATCAAAATGGGCGAAGCCCTATTTTGAACCATCATTATTCTTTGTGCTTTGTGCTCTATGCTTTAAATACATGCTTTAGTTAGCAGATAAATAAAGGTTAATGCCTTTATTTATCTGCTAATGCCGCCACCAACTCAAACCCCAAACTTTCTATTTTGAGGCGGACCTCATGCTTATTCTTTAGCCCTACAATCTTGGCTGTTTGGCCGGTGAGTGGGCCTGATTCGATCGTGATGTAGTCGCCGATTTTTGCGGTGGTGCCGATAGTTTCTACTTCGAGGTGATCGGATAGGAATTGTCTGATGGCAAGGATTTCTGCGTCTTGGATGACGGCAGGTTTGTGGAGCCAGTAGACGAAGTTCACGACACCGAAGGTGCGGCGGACAAGGCCACTTTGCTTTTCGAGGTCAATGTTAACGAAAACGTAGGAGCGGAAGAGCACTTCTTCGACCCATTTTTTGCGGTCAGACCATTGCTTCTTACGCTTCGTGGTAGGGCAATAGGCTTCAATGCCTAGCTCTTCAAGGCGCAAGGAGACTTTCTTCTCCATTCGGGATTTCGTATAAATCGCGTACCAGGCCATGCTTATAATCGGGCGTCAGCCAGGTCTTTGGAAAGAATAGATTTGATATCGAAAATGACCCCGTTTTCTACTTTCAGGGCTGCGAAGGGGAGGTCAAGGAATTCGTTGTGAGCGACGGTTAAAACGATGGCCTGGTATTTATCAGCTAGTTTTGAGACTAGTTCGATGCCGTGTTCGTGCTTCACTTCGGCTGCGTTTGCCCAGGGATCGTAGACGTCTACGTCCATGCCAAAGTCCACCAATTCCTTGTAGATATCCACCACGCGGGAATTGCGGATGTCTGGGCAGTTTTCTTTGAAGGTGATGCCGAGCATAAGGGTTTTGGCGCCGCCGATTTTTTGGCCTTTGTTAATCAATAGTTTGACTAATTTATTCGCCACGAAAATACCCATGTTATCGTTCACGCGGCGACCCGAAAGAATCACTTGTGGATAATAACCCAGGCTTTCTGATTTGTGTAATAGGTAATAGGGGTCCACGCCAATGCAGTGGCCGCCTACTAATCCGGGTTTGAAATTCAAGAAATTCCACTTCGTTCCAGCGGCTTCTAACACCTCGGTGGTGTCGATGCCCATGCGGTCGAAAATCAAGGCTAATTCGTTTACGAACGAGATATTGACGTCGCGTTGGGCGTTTTCAATGGCCTTGCTCGCTTCGGCTACTTTCATCGAAGGCGCTTTGTGCGTGCCGGCGGTGATGATGGAGCGGTAGAGTTGATCGACTTTTTCGGCGATTTCGGGAGTGGAGCCGGAGGTTACTTTCTTGATTTTAGTCAAGGTGTTTACCTTGTCGCCTGGGTTAATGCGCTCTGGCGAATAGCCGCAGAAGAAGTCCTCGTTAAATTTTAATCCGGAGAATTTCTCCAAAACCGGAACGCAATCTTCCTCCGTACAACCCGGATAAACCGTGGATTCATAAATGACTAAATCGCCTTTTTTTAAGGCTTTTCCAATCATCTCCGATGCCTTCAAAAGGGGACTTAAATCCGGCTTTTTAAAGTGGTCAATGGGGGTAGGCACCGTAACAATAAAGGTATTGCAAGTGCTTAAATCCGCGGCATTCGAAGAGAAAGTTAAAGAAACAGATTCCTTTAATTGCTCTGCTGTTACTTCTTGTGTGCGGTCAAAACCGGTATTTAATTCCGCGATGCGGCTGGTATCAATATCAAATCCGAGGGTAGGGATGTTTTTTCCAAACTCCACCGCCAGCGGAAAACCCACATATCCTAAGCCAATAATGGCGATCCGTGTACTCATCTTATTTGTTCGAGAAAAGTTTTACGTCCGCCTGAACCATGTCTTTCACTAGCGCGGCTAAGTCGTACTTGAGGGTCCAGCCTAGTTTTTCTTTGGCCTTCGTAGGATCTCCGATCAACAATTCTACCTCCGTAGGGCGGAAATAGCGAGGATCAATCGCGATCACTTCTTGTCCCACCGGTACTTGGTAGGCCGGGTTCGAGCAAGAAACGACGGTTCCTTTTTCGTTCACACCCTCACCTGAGAAGGCTACTTCAATGCCTAATTCCGCAAATGAAAGGCGAATAAACTCACGAACAGTCGTCGTAACGCCAGTTGCGATCACGTAGTCTTCCGGTGTATCTTGTTGCAAAATCAACCACATCGCCTCGATGTAATCTTTCGCGTGACCCCAGTCGCGTTTCGCGTCTAGATTACCTAAGTGAATCTTTTTCTCTTGTCCCAAAGCGATTTGGGCCACACCGCGAGTAATCTTGCGCGTCACAAAAGTCTCGCCGCGAAGCGGGGATTCGTGGTTAAATAAAATACCGTTTACCGCAAACATGCCGTAAGCTTCACGGTAATTCACCGTGATCCAGTAGCCGTATAATTTAGCAACGGCGTAGGGAGAACGGGGGTAGAAGGGAGTCGTCTCCGATTGCGGAACTTCCTGTACTAGGCCGTAAAGTTCCGAGGTGGATGCTTGGTACACTTTGGTCTTTTTGATCAAACCTAGCAAACGTATGGCCTCTAGAATACGCAAGGTTCCGATGCCGTCTACCTGCGCTGTATATTCGGGTTCGTCGAAAGAAACTTTTACGTGGGACATCGCCCCCAGATTGTAAATTTCGTCCGGCTGCACTTCTTGAATGATGCGAATGATATTCGTAGAATCACTTAAATCTCCGTAATGCAAGATAAAAGAGGCCGAATCCACGTGCGGATCTTGGTACAAATGATCAATGCGATCGGTATTAATCAACGAGCTTCTGCGCTTGATACCGTGCACGATATAGCCCTTATTTAAAAGAAATTCCGCTAAATAAGCGCCATCTTGTCCTGTTACACCCGTAATAAGGGCTACCTTTTTTCCTGTCGACATACGATTCATTAAGAAACCAAAATTACGCAAAAAAGAGGCCTAACGCAATTTATTCATACAAGGCCAAAATTGCCTTTTCATGTTTCGCGTAAATCGCCTTGCGCTTTAATTTCAAGGTAGGAGTGATTTCACCATCCGCTACCGTGAACAAACGCGGTAAGAGAACGAATTTTTTCACTTGTTCGTATTTCGCCACCGAAGCCATCGTTTCCAAAACTTCTTGCTCGATTTTAGCGAACACTTTCAGGTTTTTAATCAAGGCCTCTGGGCCTTTTATGCTTAATTCTTGTTGATCTGCCCACACTTGCAAGGCATTAAATTCTGGGATGATGAGTGCTGATGGGAATTTTTGGCCTTCGCCCACTACCATACATTGCTCAATAAAGGCTGATTCTTTTAGCTTATTCTCCACTAATTGTGGTGCCACGTATTTTCCACCAGACGTTTTAAAGATCTCCTTCTTGCGATCTGTGATCTTCAAATATTTTCCGTCTACCATCATTCCGATGTCTCCCGTGTGGAACCAACCCTCTGGATCAATCGCCTCAGCCGTTGCCTCTGGATTTTTGTAATAACCAACCATCACCGAATCCCCTTTCACACAAATCTCCCCATCTTCTGCGATCTTCAATTCTATCGAGTCCACTAAAGAACCCACACAGCCTACCTTAAAATCCGGTGGATTCACACGTGATACCGAAATAACGGGCGAAGTCTCGGTTAAACCATAGCCTTCCGAAACCGGAATGCCGGCCGCCCAGAAAACACGGGATAAACGAGGTTGCAATGCAGCAGAACCCGAAGCGATCAATCGAACGCTTCCGCCCAAGGCTTCACGCCATTTGCTGAAAATAACTTTTCTGTAAAAGGCCAGTTTTAAAGAATCTAGTAAACCTAGTTTCTCCATGGGATCGTATTGTAAACCGAATTCCAAAGCGCCAAAGAATAGCGTCCGTTTGATGCCGGTGAGCTCATTTCCTTTGGCCAAAATCTTATCGTAAACCTTCTCCAATAAACGTGGAACGGTCGCAAACATCGCCGGTTTTACCTCCTTAATATTATCTGCAATCGTCTCCATACTCTCCGCATAATAGACCGCAACACCGTAATACATGTACATGTACACATCTGTACGCTCGTAAATATGGCATAAAGGCAAGAAACTTAACGCGCGATCACTGGCATATAAATCAAAAAATTTGCCTCGAATCAAGGCCTTAATATTGCTGACAATGTTGTGATGTGTTAACATGACACCTTTCGGACGACCTGTGGTTCCAGAGGTATAAATTAACGTCAATAAATCACTAGGTTTTACCGCATCCATTAAAGGCTGTAAAACGGCCGCGTCTTTTCCTTCTCCTAATTCCTTCACTGCCGTCCACATCTCCACATCCGCTACTGGATCAAAGGTATAAACGCCTTTGATTTGCTTATTCCCTTTAGAAGCTTCCTTTACTTTTAAATACAATTCCTCATTTTCACAGAAGATGTATTTTACCTCTGCATCTTTGAAAATATACGCATAATCTTCAATCGTAATGGTGGGATACATGGGTACTGTCACACCTCCAATGATTTGAACAGCAAAATCTACGAAATTCCAAGCCGGACGATTACCCGAGATGATCGCAATTTTATCCCCCGGTTTTACCTGGAGTTCTAAAAGGCCTAAGGCTAGGGTTTGGATATTTTCTAAAGTACTTGCCGATGAATAGTTTTTCCATTCGCCATCCCTCTTTTTGTTAAAGAGGTCTTCTTTTTGAAAACTTTTGTACGCGGTCAATAAGTCGAATACGCGGTTGAATTGTTGATGAACCATTTGTCTGAAGGGTTTAGAAGCGGCAATTTAGCCAAATTGTATTAAATATAGTTCTTTTTGCACCTAATTTACTTATCCACCAGTTATCCACATTCGAACAGGTGATTTACTCTTTTTTTATCTCTTTATACTATTTTATATACCTATAATATCAAAAAAGCATCAAAACCTTTTTTTCAGCTTAAAACTTATCCACACATATAAATTAAAAAAAGAAAAAGTTTTTTAAATCTCTTTTTTGTTTCTTCTTGTTGTTCTCTGTGGATAAGTGGATAACTCAAAATCGTGTTTGTAAGTGCTTGATATCAGTGAGTTTTGCAAATTCGAAACGCAATACACTTGTGTGGATAAGTAGCTAACAACTTGTGGATAAGTCTGAGTTTATCCACACTGCCCTGTGTGGGTAAAAACTTATGCACACTTATCCACGGTTTATGTGGATAGAATGTGGATAAAAAGGGCACTTATCCACACTGCTAAGGTAGGGTTATCCACAAGTCACTTAGCTGGAAGTTGGCCTTTAATTTGATCTTCGTATCAAAATAATAAACCTCTTCTGATTTAGTCCGTGTCTTGTAATTTCCAATGTCCCATTGGCCATTTTCGTTGGTATCCACGATGGCTCTTAGGGTATAAAGGCCAGGTTCCACGTTTACAAAAGAACAAGGACCGCTGGATTTTTGCTCATAGGCTTTTTCAAGCTTCTCGCCTTTTAACAGCTGGTAGATATAATGACCAGGCTGGCGAATACCTCCCTCTATGACACCTGTTTCCTCTGGATCTAATCGTTTAATCACCTGTTTGTATTCGTTCGTTGAATCTGCTTCAGGTCCCACAAAAGCGATTTTATCTAAGGCTAACGTAAACTTGGGCGACTTAGGCAGAAAAGCACTTTTAATGGTCAACACATTCTGGAATTTGTTCCAAGAGAATGCTTCATCTGGGAAGGTTAAGTCATCCTCATTCTCCGTTAAAATGTGTACTTTTTTAGAGACCCATTGTAAGACTGGTTTAGGGAAAATGAGCAGTAGGGAGTCTGTGGGAACGATTTGTGCACCCACCTTAGGGAATACGTCGAAACCGAGTGCTGTATAGGTTACTTTCTCTTTTTTTGCTAGTTCGCGGAATTTAGCCTTTAACTTGAACTCGTATTTTCTGCCTATCGAATCCTCTAATGCGGCTTCAATTTTTAGTGTGTCCGCTTTATTTAATCCGCCGGCATAGATGCGCAAGTTGCGGTCGTTTTCGATTTGATAAAGGGGTTTTTCGCTCGATGAAAAGCGTAAATCTGCTGTTTTAATTCCACGCGAAAACTCATAAAGAATGGTCTTTGCGGTTGAGGTTGTTTTGCTTAATTTCAGCGGATCCTGGTTCTGTAGGGCGATTTTAAAGTTGCGCGTCTCATTTTTGCGTAGATCGATGAAGGGTTCTGTGATGAAGTCTACCGATTCTTTGGCGGAATTATAAACCAGGTTATTGTTTGCGTCCTCGAAGGCTGCCATGTAGTATTTTCCGGCAGCTAAGTTTTCCAAAGCATAGGTACCAGACGTGTCCGTTCGAACGAAATAGTAAGGCTTCGCTTTGTCGATGGACAAACTATCCGTGTACGGATATAGTCCCACCGTAATATTATCGGCTTTCTTGTTAGTTAACAGGTGCTTTATGCGACCCTCAATTTTCAAGGAATCAATCGCATTTGAGGTGCTGAAAACGAGTTTTATATTCTTGCCTTTATTCCGTTCAGCGATATCTTCTACGGCATTTCTAAAGTTGAAGGTATAGGTGGTATTATCTTTTAGAGCACTGTCCAGAACGAGTGTTAAGCCAGTAGGCCGAATTCGCGTTTCGTAATTACCAATTGAGGGAGTAATTAACAGTTCCTGATTTAGGTTTTTAACCGTGACGTATTCGTTGAAGTTTAATTCGATCTTTTTGCCTTTGAAATTCTTGCTTTTGTTTAAGGGGATAGAGCTCAGAACTACCGGTGCTAAGGTGTCCTTTTTTCCCCCGGGAGGAGAGGCCATTTGGGCGCAACTCTGTAGAAAAACCAAGCTGATTCCTAGGCCTAAAAATACAAACAATAAGCTGAATTTCAGGTAATTACGCATGTTCAAAAAAGTATAAATTACTGGAAAAATTCGGCTTGCCTAGCATCGCTCGTAGGTTAGAAAGTAGACCAATACAGAACGAATGAAGTAAGCGCTTGTTACCCGTTTTGTATTCGTTACTTAACAAAGAAATGTAAAAGCTATCGAAGATCAGTCCGCGACTCTTTTTTAATGTAAACCCGTATTTAGCCGCTAATGCGGTAATGGTGGCTGGGGTGAAGTGGTAAATGTGTCGTGGAACATCATAGGCTGCCCAGTATTGTTCGAAATGGTTTGCATCGAAGGAAGCGGGATTAGGCAAGGCTAAAAGCAATTTTCCGTCTGGCGCTAAACGGCTTTTGAAGAATTGAAAATATTCGTCTAGTTCGTAGACATGTTCTAACACATGCCAAAGTGTAATCACCTGAAAGCTTTTGTCTGAGCTGATTTCTTTTAAAGACGGCGCAATGGTTAGGCCCGTTAATTTCGCGGCTCTAGCGGCTGTTTCTGGGTCTAATTCAACGCCACTCATATGCCAACCCTTTTCTTTCGCGGCCGCTAAGAAGTGGCCGTTTCCACAGCCAATATCTAGCAGTTCTTTATTTCCTTTTTTCTCTGGCTCAATCCACTTCGTTTTCGACTGCAAGGTGAATTTGCGTACGGCGTGATATAACTTATTGACAATTCCCTCATTCGTATCGCTGTGCGAAATATAGGCACTCGCGTGGTAATAAGGTCCCGCTTCGTGTGCTGCTGGTCGTGGATTCGTGTAGATCAACTGACATGAATGACAGGTCACGATATGAAACAGTTCGTTCGATACGGTATAGTCTTTCGCCTTGAATTTCAAGGCGGAATCAGGCGATCCGCAAATGGGGCAGTTTTGTATGTTTTCCATTAGCGTCCCATGAATAAAAGTAAGATCGAAACGTCCGATGCGGATACCCCAGAAATGCGACTTGCCTGTC
>JACCDU010240710.1_pt1 | contig 13793 bp, 17 predicted proteins | sample 7446081 | NCBI WGS metagenome assembly JACCDU01 (sample SAMN15323447, study PRJNA562643) | freshwater metagenome | isolation source: river surface water | place: USA:Blue River Watershed | collected 2017-08-17 | reverse complement strand
GGCGCGTGACAGATCCCGCACCGCCATCCGTCCCGCTCCCCCACCGCTTCGATCCGATCCATACGGGCGCGGGCGTGGGCCTGGAAGTCGTCAGGGAGCGCCGGTACGTCCCCCAGCGGCTCCCCCAGCTCGCATTCGATGAGCAGGTAGCCGTCCGGTTCGCGCCGGCGCGGGGCAAGCGACCGGCGAGCGTCCCACCAATACCACGCGAGATACACGAGCGTCAGGCTGGCGAGGATGCCACCATAGACTGCCGTCATCCGCATTATTCGGCCTCCAGTGCGGGGTCGGCGACCATCGCCTCCGCGAACGCGACAGCAGTCGTCCAGGTGCCCCGATAGACGGCAGCGGACCCGATGGCCACATCGCTCGGGCGCGGGTGATCCACAAACACGGCCACGGGGAGGCAGGAGCGGGGCAAGACCCGCCCGACGGTGTGCCGGACGGGGAGGAAGCGGGAGTCGCGCACGGTAGCGACCACCGCCACCTGCCCCGAGGGGCCGCGGACTTCGTGCGTTTTGAGGATGTTCGAGGGCATTAGCTGGGGGTTAGGCGCGAAAGGCCGTTCGCGGCGACCTGCGCGAGGACGATTTCGCGGAATAGGGCGTTCAGGTAGGTCCGGTGCGACTCCGCCAGGTCGGCGGTGGTCGGTTCGGCGGGCTGATCGTACAGACGGGCGCATTCGTCACACCACCCGTACACGTCAGCGGCGGGGCGGTCATGACAGATGATGCAATCGGGCGTGATCTTGGACATGGCGGGAGTCTCGGGGAAGGGGTTGTGGTGCCCCTACGGGTGGTAGGGGCAACCGTGGTGGTTAGCGCGATTCGGCCAGCTTATCGGCCAGTTCTGCCTCATACATCACGTTCGCCATTTCGTCGGTGATCTTGTGGTTGGCGATGTTGCGCCAGTCCACCGGCTGCAAAAACGCCAAGGCGTAATCCCGCGCAATGCCGGCGGTGGTGGTGTCTTCGATCAGGCTTTCCACCTGCTCGCGCATCATTTCGGCCAGTACCGACACGGCCACTGGTACGCTGGTGTACTGTCTCAAGAAGTCGGCCAGGTGATCGGTGCCGGTAATGTCGGCCACCGACAGGCCGTCGAAGGCCTCAAGGTTCACGCGCCACGTTTCGTAATTCGGCCAGCCGTTGTAGGTGGTATCGGTCGGTGCGGTCATCGTCAGTGCCTCTAGCGGAAGGGGAAGGGATACTGCGCGGTCCAACGATTACGAAAGTACGTCCAACGTGTAGGCTTGTCAATAGCCAGTCTGAAATATTTTTGCACGAAAGTTTAGAATGTCTGCCCACCGGTCATATGTCTGCCCACTGGCGCGAGGATGCGCGGGCCAGTATGCGCGGGGTGTGTCTCTTGCGTTCGCGGGCGCGGGGACGTATTGTTGGCGCGGGTGTCTGACACCGTTACCCGCTGACGTTCCCCGCCGGAACGCCACAAACAACGGGATGAACGTTCCCCGACTACCAATTCCTGCGCTGCTGGCGAGCAACAGGACCGACACACTAGGGGCGCGGGTTGGACTGGCGACAGCGGCCAGGGCGCAGCGCGAGGGATACCGTCTGACAAGCGGGAAGATAGCGCACCGAGAAAGGCTGGCTACGGCGTTCGGGTTGGACCACGTTTCTTGACACCCTAGTGTCGGGAAAACGCTGTCACACCCGTTACCGGCTCGGGTTGGCGCGAGGCTATCCCCTAGCTACGCACAGCGCCATTTGGCCCGTCAAGCACCGAGCACATACAACGCGCCCCCCGTCTAGTCGATGCACTAGCGGGGGGTTGCGTATTTCAGCCCCTAACGCCCGCTGGAACGAACAAGCCCCCACCAGGTAGGCTAGGGGCTTTATGCGTTGGGGTCCGGGTTTCAGCCCTGCAGGATCCGTTAGACTCCCGCGAACCGTCTCGCCTTATCCGGGTATCGGTCAAGACGTTGCGCCGTTTGGATGGCTTTGTCGGCGGTTGTATGGGTGCCGATACAAACGCTATGGGTTCCCGCGTGAACGCATACGTCGAAACCAGTGCGGGTACGGATAACGGCGCAAGCGGGGCCAGTGTAGATCACGGGGTCGGTCATGGGCGGGGCTCCGGGTAAGGTTTAGCGGGTGACGCGACGAATGAGTGAGCAGAGCAGATAGGCGAGCGATAGGGCAAGGCCAGCTTGCAAGGCGAACGTGACGGCTAGCGTCAGCTCACGGCGCACCACGGGGTCATTTAAGAAGTCGATCACGGGCAGAGCCTCTAGGGAAAGGGGGAAGGTCAGACAGGTGACGCCACGGCGAGCATGGCGGTAATCAGCGCAATAGTGACACACACGGCGACCCACTCACGGGCGGGGATCACTGTTCACCCTCCGGCCCGAGGTGATAGCCGCAATGGTCACACGGGGAACCATCATCCCACATATCGGTAGATTCCGCTCCGATCACCTGCCACCCGTCATTACAGTTCGTGGCGATACTGTCGGCAATGTTGCGGCGGTTGTCGGTAGCGCACCCGTGGCATAGTGCGGCCCCGTCGTTTGTGATGAACGCGATATCGTAGAGGCCAGGGAACGTGTAAGGACCGAAGCGAACGGCGCGGCGGAAGTCGGCAACAGTGTGGATACGCATGGCGGGAGTCTCTAGGTAGGGGTGATGGGGGCGGCGGGAGTACCGCCCCCGTGCTGTGTCTCACGCTTGATCGATCATGGCGCGGAGTTCCTCTGCGATCTCCATGATGCGGCTGGCGGCGGCGGAACGTTCCGCCTGTTCGCGCTTGCGGCTGTCTTTCAGAAGTGCGGTCGCGTGATCCTCGGCGGCGGTGAGGATGGTTTCCAGTTCATGTCGGCTAAGGCGAACGGATACGGGGTCGACGAGGAATCGCAGGGCGCGGACAGACATGGCGGGACTCCTGTGGTGTGTGGTGCGGTGTGCTGCGGCGGACAAGGGAATAATACACCTGTCACGAAACTACGTCAATGGGCAATATGAAAAAAAATCCCCGAAGCGCACCCGAATTGTGAATGACCTATAACCGACGATCGTGCATAGGTGAATACCTAGGTAGCGAAAGTATGGGTCAGTGGCTCTACGGGGCCATTAGCGCCTTCTGGGGCCATGTCGTGTTTTCGGGCACTGTGTGATCGGGAATCGGACAGAGCCAAAGTTCCTCCCATGTGTCATTTCGACACACCCTATCATGCGCGTCTCATTAGAGCGTTGAACAATGATTGTTATAACAATGATTGCTCGGGCAACCATTGCTCAGCGAACAAAGCGACCGATTTTCGGGCAGTCAGTCGGTCAGAATGACCGAGGGGGGTATACCCCGCTGGACCGCATGGAGATTTCTATACCACCTCCTCACGGTCAGATCGCACGGGTACAAGTCAACGCGCTAGCAGGGGTGTACTTGTCAAGGGCGCAGGTGTGGGCTAGGTTGTGGGCACACTTTCACCCAAAGGGGCGGGATATGGCGCGGACGAGCCGGTGGACGGAGGCGGAGCGGCGGGAGGCCGTGGAGATGGTGCTGGACGGGATGGCGGAGGGAAAGACGCTGGCGGACACAGTGCGGGACATTGCGCGGCAGCAGCGGAAGGCGGGGAAGACGGGGGAGCAGGTCTTGTCGCAGGGGCAGGTACGGCGCTGGGTGGTCGAGGACGAGCAGCAGTTCGCCCAGTACCAGCGCATGAAGCGCCTGTTGGGGCAAGCGTTTGCGGAGGAGGCCCTGCACATTGCGCGGGAGTCCACCACGTCCAGCACGGCGCTGGATCGGGTGCTGATCGACACGCTCAAGTGGGCCGCATCCAAGGCCAATCCCAGCGAGTACGGGGAAAAGCAGACCGTGGAGCACCAAGGGGCGCAGACGTTGCAGGTGCGGATCGTCGAGGATGACGTGCCGTTGCGGAACCCGAAGGCGGCAGAACAGATCGGCAATGCGGCAGCGACCGCGATGGCGGCCCCGATGCTGCTCACGCTGCCCGCCATCCCCCTTCAGGCGCTGAATCCGTCCGAAGACGCGGACGAATAGGCAGAAAGCGCCGTAAAAGCCCGATAAGCGCGAAACTCATGCCCCTGCACCCAACTCCCCTCATGCGCGGAGATCGTGCCGTAACGCCCCATTCTTGCGCTAAATCCGGCATAATCAGGATCTAAGACCATCGGGCTTGCCCGATCTGGCGGTTTGGAGCGCAGAAACACAGCAATAGGACTAGCGGTACAATTGACAAGCGAGAAAACCTGTCAAGCCCTTGTTACAATAGGCTAACTGCATAGAAACGTGGCACTTAGCAACAGCAACTTTGTGACTTGTACATGTCAACGTTTATATTTTTTCAAGGGGTTGCTAGTTAACGAGTGAACATGCTCACTTGGTACATGGTGCTCTAACGCGCTTCGCTTGTTCTGTGCTAACGCACAGGATGAGAGAGTAAACAGAGAGAGCATGAAACGAGAAACATGGAACGTGTACCACAGATCTCTAGAACTCTAGAGATCTAGGAGGCCCGACGCGGGGTGGAGCAGTGGTAGCTCGGTGGCTTCATACGCCACAGGTCGTGGGTTCGATTCCCACCCCCGCTATATGACCGCAGAATTCCGCAAACCCTCGCAAATCCTGCGCCGGTGTACTTGGTGCAAGGAATGGGGACGCCCAGCCGCCGGTGATCCGTGCAGTAAGTGTGGCGAGGTGTATATTCCGGTGCCCAATGTAGGTCCACCGCAGTCCTTGACCTCGGAGTTGTGTGCGACACCCGTGGACGCCTGACGAAGAACAGACGCTTCGGGAGCTGACCGAGGCCCGATTCACGATAGCGCAGATTGGCGAGCGCCTCAATCGCACGATTGGCTCGGTTCGCAACAAACAGGCCGATCTGAACATCGGCTCGTACCGCAATGCGCGGGCAGGGAAGTCGTCGCTGGATCGGGCGCTGTTTACCGACACTTCCAAGGGGGGAGCGGACCAGATCCCCGAGTGGCTGGAGCAGCTTCGCCCCGTCGCCCTGCCCGCCCCAGACACCCCGACGCGCACCACCACCGCCAATCCCTACACGCTGGTCGCCGGAGACTTCCATTTTCCGGCCCAAAGTAACGCCAGCCTTGGGATTTTCTTGGAAGTCATCAGCCAACTGCGGCCCAAACGCCTGATTCTGAACGGCGACACGGTGGACCTGCTGGCGGTGAGCAAATATCCCAAAGACCAGCGCCAAACGTGGGATTTGCGCCAAGAAGTCACCGAATTTCACAAATTCCTGCACCTGGCGCACAGTCTGGGCACGGCGTGGGGCATGGAGATCGTGGAAACCGAGGCGAATCACAGCGGCAACGGGACCGCTTCGCGCTGGCATCGCTACCTCAGTGACCGTGTACCCGTGCTGTACGGGCATCCCAAGGCCGAGCAGTTGTTGGACTATCAGACGTGGTTCTATCCCGAGTGGTGCCCGATCCGGTTGCAGGATCACGTCATGATCGCGGACGAATTGCTGGTCCTGCACGGCGATATGGTGCGGAAACACGCCGCCTATAGCGCCCGAGGCCACGCCGAGAAGTGGCATTCCAGCGTGATGCACAGCCATACGCACCGGATGGGGTCGAGCCTGGAGCGCATCCCCGCGATTGGCAACCGGCCCGAGCAGGTCCGCCGCGCCTACGAAATTGGCTGCATGTGCGACCTCAACCCGAGCTACGTCAGCGCCCCAAACTGGACGAACGGGTTCGCCATCATTGCCCACGGCGAAGAAGCGGGCAATTATGGGGTAGAATTAGTCAACGTGGTCAAAGATCGCGCCGTCGTCGCCACGCTGGGCCAGACCATCACCGCGCAGCCCGTCTGATATGTCGCCCTCTCGGAAGTCCGTCAGCTTTCCCGCGCTGCCCAAAACCCTCATGGCCCCAGCGGGGGAGGTCGCGGTGGTCCTGTCCCCCAAGATCAAGCACCCCGATGGGGATGAGTGCTGGGGCATCTGGGATGAGTCCACCCGCACCATCACGTTGGACAAAACGGCCATGAAACGGCACCAGTGGCGCGTCCTGTTCCACGAGTTGACCCATGTGGCGCTCGATGACGCGGGATTGTCCAACGGCATGAACTATGAACTGGTCGAGGCGGTCTGTGACGCCATTGCCAGCGCCCGGATGCGGGAGCGGTTCGGGTAATGGCAAGCGCCAAGGGGAAGCATCGGGGCGGGACCGAAACGGTGGTGCGGTTGCACAAGCGCCACCCAGGCCAAGCGGCCATTGCCGCCCATCCGGCCCGTTTCCGCGTGGTTATGTGCGGACGCCGGTGGGGCAAGTCGGCCTGTGGTATCCGTGAGATCTGCGATGTGGCGCTGGCCGGCCAACCCGTCGCATGGTTCGCCCCCAGCTACAAGCTGGCGCTGGAAGCGTGGCGGGAACTGGTAGATCGGTTGGCCCCCGTCACGGCTCGTGTGTCCGAGCAAGATAAGCGCCTGGAGTTAGTAACCGGCGGGATTATTGAGGTCTGGACGCTGGACACCCCTGACCCCGCCCGAGGCCGTAAGTACGCGCTGGTGGTGATCGACGAGGCGGGCATTGTGCGCGACTTGCTGGAAGTCTGGCAAGCGGCCATCCGTCCGACGCTCGTGGACCTCAAAGGGCGGGCGCTAATTTTGGGGACGCCGAAAGGACGGCGGCATGGGTTTGTAGTCCTCTTTAACCGAGGCTTGGGCGAAGATGCGGACTGGCAGAGCTTTCGTGCGCCGACACTGGAAAACCCGTACATCCCTGCGGAAGAAGTGGAACTGGCGCGTAAGGAATTGCCACCAGAGATCTTCGCGCAGGAGTTCGAGGGCGTTCCGACAGATGATGGCGCGAACCCCTTCGGTCTTGACGCCATCCGACGTGCCGTTGGACCCGTAAGTGCAAGACCTGCCGTAGTTTACGGCGTGGACTTGGCTCGCTCGCTGGACTTTACCGTGGTCGTCGGATTGGACGCCTACCGCGAAGTCTGTGTGCTGGAACGCTGGCAATCGCCGTGGGCGATGACCAAGGACAAGATCCGGCAGATGGTCGGTCAAACCCCGATTGTGGCGGACGCCACGGGCGTGGGGGATGCCATCGTCGCGGACCTGCAAACAATGGGGGTGAGTGTCAGCCCCCACGTCTTTACCCAGCCCAGCAAGCTCCGACTCATGCAGCGGCTGGTCGCGGCCTTCCAAGGCACCGAACTCAAAATTCCTGACGGCTGGCTGATTGCCGAGCTGGAGGCGTTCGAGTTTACCTACACCGCGTCAGGCGTCCGGTACGAGGCTCCATCGGGATTCCACGACGACGGCGTGATGGCGCTGGGGCTGGCGCTGCATGGGTGGGATCGGGTGCAAGGGGTTCCCCCAGCAGAGTTTACGCCATTCCCATTGCGCGAAGACGGGCGAGATGGTAACGTGGGCGATGGTGAGGTGGGTCCGCCGCGTTCATTAGCGGCAGTGGGAAACTTTATGTCACAACTCCCGTCAGACGGGTGGTGAGGAACACATGCCAAAGCGCGGAATGGAAGCGGTCGCCTCAAAGCAGCAGGATCTACAGAGTAAATTGCGCGAGAAGCTCAAGCGCAAGCCCATCATGCAGCGGAAGGGCAAAGGCCCTGGCGTAGCAGTGATGATCGCCATCGGCAAGCCGAAGGGCGGCGAGGACATGAAGGAAGAACTGGACGCCTCAAAGGGTGAGGGTATGTCCAAGGCCGAGAAGATCGCCGCGCTTGAAGAAAAGATTGGCTATCTCAAGGCCGAACTCGCGCTGCTCAAGGACGAGGGCGACGAGATGGACGAGGAGATGGACAGCGAAGACGAGTCGGAAGACGACTCGGAAGATAACTCGGAAGACATGGACGACTAATGGCAAAGTCTCCCGCGTGGCAGCGTAAAGAAGGGCAAGCAGAAGAAGGTGGCCTGAATGAAAAGGGTCGGGCGTCGCTGCGGGCGGAAGGACGGGACATTAAGCGTCCGGTGAAGAAGGCCGAAGCTGCTCGCTCGGAGAAAAGCGCCAAGCGGCGGGTCGCCTTCTGTCGGCGCAGTGCTGGTCAGATGAAAATGTGGCCGGAAGCAGCAAAAAACCCAGACAGCCGTTTGAGAAAAGCGAGGCGTCAATGGGACTGCTAACATGCACTCGGTGCAAAACGGAAAAACCAGCTACGGTTGAGTTTTTCCCGTTGCACAACAAAAAGAAAAGCGGATTTGATTCGTGGTGCCGAAAGTGCCGTAGTGATTACAAGGGACGCAATATGTTTCCCAAAGGCATTACTGACAAGGTTCGCGCAAAAGAAGCTCGTATGCTTGACGAGTGCATAATTTGCGGAGAACCAAAGGGGAAATCATTTGCGGTAGATCATGACCATAAAACCGGTTACGTTCGCGGTGGTCTTTGTATGAGATGTAACATGGGGCTTGGGCAGTTTCGAGACAATCCAGAACTGCTTAGGTTTGCAGCGTTATATCTTGAAGGATCATGCGCTTGTGGTGATTGCGATGTGTACTGGGGAGGAAACATTGCTCCAGAGGACATTTCGTAATGAAGGGTATGAAGGAAAAGCTGACCAGCGCGAAAACGGCCAATGATCCGAACTCACGGATTAACAAGTCGTTGCGAGCGTGGGACTGTAACTGACCACGAACACTTGGAGGTAGGCGATGTCTGTTGGCAATCAGATGCGAAATAGCGTGACGGTGGCAGCCCAGAACGATGCCGCAACGCTGGTGGGGTTCCCGTCAAGCGGGAACGTGTCGGTGCAGATCGCGGGGACGTTGAGCGCGACGATCACGTTTGAGGCGACCTGCGACAACACCAACTGGGTCGCGCTGCATATGCAGCCGGTCGGGTCGGCTCCTGCTGCGACGACGGCAGTAACGACGGCCACGGCGGTCGGGATTTGGAACGCCAGCACCCAGGCGTACTCGGGTGTTCGTGCGCGGTGCAGCGCCTACACGTCAGGCTCGCCGGTCATCACCCTCAAGTACAATGGCGTCTAACGTGACGCTTCTGGTGCACGGACTCTGGGCGGTCGTGGTATTGGTCGCTGTGTTCCGTGTGTGTCAGGTGGCCGTGGCGTTTGCGCCCCAGCGGAGTGACGCTACGCCCACCGCGTATCACGAGATCGACGTACCAGAAGACTTGGTGGCCTACGCGATGCAAGAACGCGAGGCATGGGCGCAGGAAGAAGTGCTTCGCGCCGTGCGGGAGCGATTTGAGGAATTGCGAGACTGGAACCGCGTGAGATCTGCTGTGGGTATTGGGAGGATAGACGGATGACATTGCATCGCACGTTAAAAGAACGAGTGTTGCACAAGTCTATCCCAGTGCCAGAATCTGGGTGTTGGATTTGGCTTGGCGCAAAACAAACCAATGGTTATGCCCATTTGGGGTATATGGGGAAGACATATCTTGTTCATAGAGTTTCGTATGAACAATTTGTTGATGCTATCCCTGATAAGTTAGTTCTTGACCATTTGTGCAAAAACAGGGATTGCGTAAACCCAGATCATTTGCGCCCTATTACACAGCGCGAAAACATGCTTGACATTAATAGCATGTCGGTTTCTGCTATATGCTCTAGAAAACTTGTGTGCCCAAAGTGCGGCAGTGAGTATACAAAAGTAAAAGTTGGGCGAGAGTGCGTTCCTTGTAGAAACAAAAGGAATAGAGCATATCGGCTAAACAAAAGGACTACACCATGACGCTGCCGCTGACGCCTGAGTTGGAAGAAGGGATGAACCTTGAGCAGATGATGGCTGATCTGCTGAGTGTGGATGTACCGCGTGATCCCAATGCGGAAGTGGCCCCCAACCCGCCAGAGGACACGGGCGCAACGCCAGACGAAGATCTCGCCGCGTTGCAGAAGGCGATGTACGGCGCAGACTTTCCCGCCGCGATCCCTGAGTTGGCGGACTCCATGCAAGCGTGGGCCTCGTGGTGCCACAACTTGTGGACCAGCCGCCGCGAGTCGGTGCAGATGCACCTGCACCTCGTGGAGCGCAACCGCTTGTTCCGTGCCGGCCAGCAGTGGATCTCGGCGTCGGGCTTGGGACCGTGGCGTGAACCGGCCCGTCCGCGTGATGCAGCGCGTGTCGTGTACAACATGATCGACAAGGCGCTCGACCAGCGCCTCCAGATCATGATGGATCAGAAGCCGGGCTTTGCCGTCACGCCGTCTACACAAGACCCCGACGATAAGCGCAAGGCTACCGCGCAGCAGCTTGCCCTAGAATACCAGTACGAACAACAGCAGATGCAGCGCATCGGGCGCGAAGCCGCGTTCTGGGCGCAGACGGACGGCCTCAGCTTTTGGCACATGTTCTGGGACCCCGACCGTGGCCCGTGGGATGAGCGGTTGGGCGAACGGCCTGGGCAGAAGAAGCCGCTGGGCGACATCGGCTGTCAGACGCTCCGCGTGGAGCAGGTGCGCGTGTCGCCCAACGCGACGGCGACGCAAGCGCCGTACTGGGTCATTATCCGTGAAGTGATCTCCCGCTCGGAAGCCAGCTTCCGCTACGGGGTGACGGGCTTGGACGCATCGGACACGATGCAGTCGCCAGGCAATGCGCCGACGTATTCCGGCGCGGAGGGCATTGGGTCGTGGGTGCTGACGCAAACGACCATAGGCGAAGGCCAGCGCCTACGCAACGAAGATGTGACCGAGCGCCTGACGGTGTACGTCGCGCCCCATCCCGATGCCCTCCCCGAAGGTTTGCAGATGGTCGTCGTCGGCAACAACGTGGTCTTCGGCCCGTCCCCGCTGCTCTGGGGCGTAATCCCCGTCGTGGCGGTGCGTGACGGCTCCAGCGACCCGTCGTACTACCCGCGCCCCATCATGGAGCAGTGGCTCGACCACCAGATGCGCGTCAATGCGCTCCTGTCCAAGTGGGTCGAGAATATCCGCGTCAACGCGGGGGGCCGCTTCCTGACGCGCCCCAACGCGATCTCCACGGAAACGTTCATGGGCGGCGTCACGAGCATGATCGAAGTGCGTGGCGCAGGGCCGATGAGCGACACCATCCAGCCCGTACAGGGCTTCAGCGTTGGCAACGATGTGAAGGAAGCCTTGGCGCTGGAGAAGACCGCGTTTGAAGATGCGTCGGGCTGGAACGCCGTCAGCCGTGGACAGGTCACGGGCGAGTCAGGCCGTGCCATCATCGCCAGCCGCGAGCAGTTGGAGCGCGTGTTCTCGCCGCCCATCACGGCGCTGTCGTATGCCTACACCGACTGGTGCAAGGTGACGATGGCGGCGATGGCGTGGGGCTACTCCCTGCCGCGCTCGCTGGGCGCGATTGGCAAGAACCGCCCTGATCTGGCGCGAGCCGTCAGTGCGTCGGACTTTGATGGCGAGTCGGATGTGCGCGTCGAACCGGCCACGCTCATGCCGATGCCGATGGCGTTCCGCCTCTACCTGCTGGACAACTGGCTCCAGACGGGCGTGATCGACCTCAAGGAGTACCGTCGTCGCCAGATGTTTGCGATGGCAAAGGACATTGGGACGCCGGACGAAGATCAGGAAGCGCGAGCCAAGCGCGTGGCTGACGCGATCCGCTCGGGCGAGCCGGTGCCCGATATGCGCTGGCAGGATAACGAAGCGATCCATCAGGACGTGCTGGAGCGCGAGATCCTGTTGCAGGATGACTTGTCGCCCGAGATCATCGCCGCTGGACAAGAGCGGTGGATGGCCTTGGCAAATCAAGCCACGCAGAAGCAGGGCGGGATGCCACCGCAGGGTGGCGCTCCGGCTCAGGCTCCTGCCGGTGCGGGGCCAGCCGCAAGTGTGCCCGCCATCTCTCCTGGACAGATGCCACTGGCATCTGGGAACCCCCCAATTGGCGTGGTTGGGATGCTCCAACAGCAGTTGACGGGAACCCCAGAGGCAGAACAGGCCGCGCAAGCAGCCGATGCCCTGTCCGCCCAACCCTAAGAGGATTTTGTGGACATTTCCGAAGCGATTGCCAGTGCGGTAGACTCTGCGCTGCCTCCTACGACTCCCGACGCCGACGACACGGAACAGTCCGTTGCGCCGGTCGCAGAAGCCGAGGTGGCACCAGATATCGACCTCACGCCAGACGCGGACGAGGCAGCAGACAGCGACGATGCGCCAGTAGCCGAGGCGGTCGAGCTGCCAGAGGGCTATGTCGCCGTGCCCGTTGTGACGGACGGACTGGCGACCGAGTTCACGCTCAAGGATGCCGAAGGGGAAGTCGAGATCCCCGACTTGATGGTGGAGTATAAGGCGAACGGTAAGGTGCGGCAGGACCGCTTGGATCAGGTGGTCAAGCTCGCGCAGTGGGGCGTGTACAACGCCGAGCGCGAGCAGCAGATCAAACAGGTGGAACAGCAAGCCCAGATCACGCAGCAGGAATTGCAACAGTACATCAGCGTCTTGGAAGAACGCGAAAAGCAAATCGAGCGCCTTCTCACGGACGAAGATTTCCTGTACGCGGTGCGGGAAGCGTATGACGCAGAAAACTCGCCCGAGCGTCGAGCCGAGCGAGCGATGCAGGAAACAGAAAACTTGCGCGTCCAGTATCAGATGGCTGATATTGAGCGCAGTGGGGCGCAGTTCTACGAGAGCGAAGTGTCGCCGGCCATCGACATGATTGTCACTGCACTGCCGACCGTCTCTCCCGACGAACTGTTAGAACGGTTTACTTACGCGATGCAAGCGCACGTCGAGCGGGCACCCAACGGGCAAGCCTACATTCCGGCGTCACGTTACGATGCGGTGCGGAAGTACATCGTGGATGACTTGGCTTCATGGGCGCAATTCCAACATAGCCGTCGTGCCCAGCCCGCTGCTCCGTCGCCCGTACAAGCGACGGCAAGCAAGGAACTGGAACGAGCGCGTGTGGACGCACAGAAGGCTAAGCGGGTGGTTGGTCAAGCCACCAAGCCTGTGGGCCGTGCTGGTGGGACGGGCACGGAAAAGCCACGGGCGTCACGAATTGCTTCGGTGGATGATGCGGTGTCCAGTGCGCTGGACGAAGTATTGTCTGCCATCCGGTAACTCACTCTCGTAACAAGGAAATATCGTCATGCCGAATCCTACGGTTATTACGGATGCGGAACTGACTGGTCTGTTGAAGAACGTCTACAGCCAGTTCCGTGAGAAGGTGCAGAACCTCGTGACCCCGCTGCTCGCGCAGCTTGAGAAGGGTCGTGCGGGTGGCCCGCGCAACATGCGTTGGGGCGGTAACAACGTGTTCTTCGACGTGGTGGTTGGCCGTCCGGCTGGTGCCACGTTCTCGTCCGCTGGCTACTTCCCGCCCGACACCACGGCGCAGGAAGTGCAGGGTAACGTCGGCGTGGTCCGTGCGTACACGACCCGTCAGATCGACGGCCTCGCGTTCGTCGGCACCCAGAGCAAGGACGCGGCCTTCACGACCATCGCCAAGAAGACGATGGAAGAAATCAAGGACGCCTCCTCGCTGCTCATGCAGCAGGCCCTGCACAATAAGCAGGACGGCATCGTGGCCCTCATCGGCACCGTGTCCAGCACGACCTCGATCATCGTGTCCTCGCCCTACGGCGTGGCTTCGGCGGGTCAGGGTTCGCTGCTCCTGTCGGTCGGTGACTACATCGCCGTCCTTGATACCTCGTCCTCGGACGCGGTGCTCGGTCGTGCGGCCATCACGGCCATCACCAACAGCGGCGACAACGCCACGCTGACGCTCGGCACCGCGATTGCGGGCATGGCCGCGACGGACAAGATCGTGAAGGCGACCGCGAACGACACCTCGTTCAACAGCGCCATGAACGGTCTCATCAACATCACCAACCGTGGCGGGTCGTATGCCTCGCTGCACAATGTGTCGG
>JACCDU010320789.1_pt1 | contig 13801 bp, 11 predicted proteins | sample 7446081 | NCBI WGS metagenome assembly JACCDU01 (sample SAMN15323447, study PRJNA562643) | freshwater metagenome | isolation source: river surface water | place: USA:Blue River Watershed | collected 2017-08-17 | reverse complement strand
GGTGCGCGCGCTGCACAAGGCCTTCGACCTCGACCAGGCCTGAGCTATAATCGCGGCACTTTGGAAACGTGACCGAGTGGCCGAAGGTGCTCCCCTGCTAAGGGAGTATGGGGTGTAGAGCCTCATCGAGGGTTCGAATCCCTCCGTTTCCGCCAGAACAAAGCCCGTGTGAGCGATCACACGGGCTTTTTTCTTGCCTGTGGTGTTCGGCCGCAGGCGCTTTGGTGCAGGTGCGCTGGCATCGGGCTTGTTGTCCTGTGTATTTCGGTTTTCATTTCATATAGAATTATTTATTAAAACCTTATAAATAATTTATATGCACATCGCCATCTTTGACGAAAGCCTGCAGCAGGCCAGCGAAGTCCACGAGCTGTTGGTCCATGCGGGGCACAGGGTGTCTTGCTACGCGCAAGGTCGACAGATTTTGCGGGGCCTGCGCAAGGAGTCCTTTGACCTGTTTGTGTTGACGTGCTGTGGCACGGGCTCTGACGGTTTTTCGGTGCTGCAGCATTTGCGCGAACACTCGCGCGTGGACGCGCCGGTCATGGTGCTGACAGGGCCGGCGCAGCAAGAAGAAGAGGCGGTGGCCGCCTTGAACGCGGGGGCCGATGACTGCTGCAGCCAGCCCTTGCGCCGCGCCGAATTTCTGGCGCGCATCGGTGCGCTGCAGCGGCGCTGCCAACCGATTGGCAAGGGCGGGGATTCGGGCGAGCTCTTGCCGGGCTACTTTTTTGAGCGCAGCCAGCGGCGCGTGTCCTACGGCGACAGACAGGTGATCCTCACGGAAAAGGAATACGAGCTGGCCAGGCTGCTGTTCGGCAACCTGGACAGGCCGATCGCGCGCAACCGCATCATGCACGAGGTCTGGGGGCGCGAGGAGGATGCCCTGTCGCGCACCCTCGATGTGCATGTGTCCTGGCTGCGCCGCAAACTGGACCTGGGCCCCGAGGCCCAGCGCTTGCGTCTGGTGGTCGTGCATGGCTTTGGCTACCGGCTGATCGAGCCGGCCGGCCGTGCCTGAGGGGTCTGGGGCGCTGCCTGCGCGAAATCGTCTAAATTCGCGCATCGGCCCGCGCCGCACCGGAGACCCCGCATGCCCTTCACCTCGCATTACATGACCTGCGCCGGTCTCGAAATCCACTGCACCGACTGGCAGCCGGCCTGCCCCGCGCGCGGCACCGTGATCGCCTGGCACGGCCTGGCGCGCACCGGGCGCGACATGGACGAGCTGGCCGCCCACCTGCAAGGGCAGGGCTGGCGCGTGGTCTGCCCCGACACGGTGGGGCGTGGCCTCTCGCAATGGAGCGCCGAGCCCGATGCGCAGTACTGCCTGCGCTTTTACGCGCGCCTGGCGCGCGAACTCATCGACGGCCTGGGGCTGGAGCAGCTGCACTGGGTTGGCACCTCCATGGGCGGCGCCATCGGCACGCTGTGCGCGGCCGGCCTGGCCGAGCCCGGCCTGCGCGGCCGCGTGCGCAGCCTGGTGCTCAACGACAACGCGCCCGAGCTCGCGCAGGCCGCGATCGAGCGCATCCGCAGCTACGCGGGCCAGCCGCCGGCGTTCGCCACGGTAAGCGAGCTCGAGGCTTTTTTCCGCCAGGTCTACAAGCCCTATGGCTGGCTCAGCGACGCCCAGTGGCGCCGCCTGACCGAGACCTCGGTGCGGCGCCTGCCCGATGGGCGCGTGACGCCGCACTACGACCCGGCCATGGTGCGCCAGTTCATCGCGCACCCCGACGACTACCGCATCTGGGACCACTATGACGCCATCGGTGTGCCGGTGCTGCTGCTGCGCGGCGCCGAGTCGGACCTGGTGCTGCCCGAGACGGTGGTGCAGATGCGCACGCGCGGGCCTGGCGCGCAAGGGCTGCTGCAGGCCATCGAGGTGCCGGGCTGCGGCCATGCGCCCGCGCTCAATGTGCCCGAGCACTGGGCCTGGGTCTCGGACTTCCTCGTGCGCGCAGAAAAGCGCGGGGCCTGAGGCCTCAGCGCTGCGCGCCGCGCGCCAGCGCGCGCTCGCGGCTGGCCTGGCCCTGCGCGGCATCGGGCGCGCCCGTCGGCCAGCCTTGCAGGTGGCGCTCGGCCAGATCCGCCAGGGCCTCGATCCAGGCCGGGCTGTCGTTGAGGCAAGGGATGTAGCCAAAGCGCTCGCCGCCCGCATGCACAAAGGCCTCTTGCGCTTCTTGCTGGATTTCCTCGAGCGTTTCGAGGCAGTCGCTGGTGAAGCCGGGGCAGACCACGTCGACGTTTTTCACGCCTTCTTGCGCCAGCGCCACCAGCGTGGGCTCGGTGTAGGGCTCCAGCCACTTGGCCTTGCCAAAGCGCGACTGGAAGGTGATGCGCACCTTGTCGGCCGCCAGGCCCAGGGCCTCGGCCAGCAGGCGGCCGGTCTTGAGGCATTCGCAGTGGTAGGGGTCGCCCAGCTGCAGCGTGCGCTCTGGCACGCCGTGAAAGCTCATCACCAGCACCTCACCCTGGCCATGCTCGGCCCAGTGGCTGCGCACGCGCTGGGCCAGCGCCGCGATGTAGCCCGCGTCGTCGTGGTAGCGGTTGACAAAGCGCAGCTCGGGCAAGAGGCGCACATCGAGCCCCCAGCGGTAGACCGCGTCGAACACGCTGGCGGTGGTGGTGCCGCTGTACTGCGGGTAAGCCGGCACGAGCAGTACGCGCTGCACGCCTTCGGCCTTGAGCGCGTCGAGCTGCTCGGCAATGCCCGGCTGGCCGTAGCGCATCGCGTGGCGCACCACCACCTGGTGGCCGCGCGCGCGCAGCGCCTGCTCCAGGCCCTGGGCCTGCGCTTGGGTGTGCACCATCAGGGGTGAGCCCTGGCTGGTCCAGATGCTCGCGTACTTGGCCGCCGACTTGGCCGGCCGCACGCGCAGGATGATGCCGTGCAGAATCAACCACCAAACGGCCTTGGGGATTTCGACCACGCGGCCATCGCCCAGGAAGTCGGCCAGGTAGCGGCGCAGCGCCGGCGCGGTGGGCGCCTCGGGCGTGCCCAGGTTGCAATACAGAACGGCCGTGCGCGCGGCCTGGCCATGGGTGTAAGGGGGTTCGGTGCGAAAAGCCATGCGGTATTCTCGCTCACCATGCTCGACCTCGACCGCATCCAGGCCATCACCCTCGACCTCGACGACACGCTCTGGCCCGTCTGGCCCACCATCCGCCGCGCCGAGCAGGTGCTCGTCGACTGGCTGGCGCAGCACGCGCCGCAGGCGGCCAAGCTGGCGCGCGAAGCTGAGGTTCACAAGGCGATCCGCCAAAGCGTCAACGCCCGGCACGCCGAGCGTGCGCACGATTTGTCGTTTTTGCGCCGCGAGGCGATCCGCGAGCTGCTGGGCCAGGCCGGCCACGACCCGGCGCTGGCCGAGCCCGCCTTCGAGGTCTTTTTCGCCGAGCGCCAGCGCGTCGACCTGTTCGACGACGCCCTGCCTGCCCTCGCGTTCTGGAGCGCGCGTTACCCCGTGGTGGCGCTGTCGAATGGCAATGCCGATGTGCAGCGCGTGGGCATCGGCGCCCATTTCCACGCCTCGGTGAGTGCGCGCGAGACCGGCGTGGCCAAGCCCGATGCGCGCATTTTTGAAGCCGCCGCGCGTGCGGCCGGCGTGCCGCCCGAGGCGGTGTTGCATGTGGGCGACGACGCCCACCTGGACGCCGTGGGCGCGCTCGCGGTGGGCATGCAGGTCGCCTGGCTCGACCGCGAGGGCCAGGGCTGGAGCCACGGCGACAGCCGCCCGCACCTGGCGGTGCGAGACTTGCACGCGCTGTGCCGCCACTGGCACGACTACCCCCACTGACACCGGAGACACACATGGGTCTGAAGATTCATGGCATCGGCGCCTCGCGCGCCAGCCGCCCCTTCTGGGCCGCGCTCGAACTCGGCGTGCCTTTCGAGCATGTGAACCAGAGCTACAAGAACGGCGCCACGCGCACGCCCGCGTTCCTGGCCCTTAACCCCAATGGCCACATCCCGGTGGTCGTCGACGAGCGGCCCGAGGGCACCGTGACGGTCTGGGAGAGCATGGCCTGCGCGCTCTACATCGCCCGTGTGCACGGCCGCGCCGATGGCCAGAGCATCACACCAGCCACGCCGCGCGAAGAGGCCGAGGCCCTGCGCTGGAGTTTCTGGACCGTGACCGAGCTCGAGGCCGACGCGCTCACGGTGCTGATGCACCGCCTGGCCATGCCCGAAGACCAGCGCAAGCCCGAACTGGCCGAGAAGGCCGAGTCGCGCCTGAAGGTGCCGCTGGCGGTGCTCGAGCAGCACCTGCAGGCCCAGCAGGCCAAAGGCGAAGCCCATCTGGCGGCCGCGCGCTTCACCGTGGCCGATCTGTGTGTGGCCAGCGTGGTCAGCTGGATCCGGCCGGCGGCGGATCTGCTGGCACGCCATCCGCTGACGCAGGCGTGGCTGCAAAGCTGTCTGGCGCGTCCGGCGCAGCAACAGTCACGGGCGCTGGGGGCCTGACCGGCTCCAGGCCCTCGACGCCAAGCGCCGCCATCAGGCCGCTGCGCACCGCGCCCTCCAGGGTGGCGGGGTAGGGGCCGGCCACATAGTCGCCGGCGGCCGTGAGGCCCCGGGCGATCGTGGCCGAAGGGCGTGTCAGCCCGGCGGTGCAGGCGAAGGTCGCGCGCTTGTCGACCACGGTCTGCACCGGCACGAGCCCGTCCAGACCCAGTTGCTCGCGCGCCTGGGCCAGCACCTGCTGCGTGAGCTGCTCGCGGCTGCCGCGGCTGGCGCAGACCACAAAGGCCAGCAGACCTTCGGGGCCACCGCACTGGCTGCGGTCAAACACCCATTGTGCGGGTTGCCCCGGCGCCTCATGCAGCATCTGCCAGGGGGTGGACAAGCCCGCGCGGCTTTGCAAATAGACCGTCGCCACCGCCTGGTGCTCGAGGCGCGCGGCCGTCGCCAGCCAGTGCCGCAGACGCTGCTGCAGGTTGGGGCCGATGCCTTCAAGTGCCCCCGTGACCAGACGCGCCGCCTCGGGCACGGGGCAGGCCAGCACCACATGGTCGAAGGCCTCGCCGTCGACCTGCCAGTCGGCCATGCCGCGGCGCAGCTGGCGCACGCGTCGGCCGGTCTCGACGCGCGTGCCGCGCGCCTGCAGCCAGTCGCGTGCGGCGCGGGGCAGCAAGTGCTCAAGTCCGGTGCGCGGGATCAGCAGGTCGCTGCTGCCGCGCGCTCCCCAAAACACATCGCGCAGCACCTGCAGGAACACCTGGGCGCTGGCGCGCTCGATCGGCGTGTTGAGCGCCGCCAAGCACAGCGGCCGGACCACGCGCTCCACCCAGGCGGTGGGCAGCTGCGCGCACAGGCCGTAGACGCTGGCGCTGGGGCTGCACTGGAAATCCTGGCTTTGCCAGCGGCGTGCCGCGGCCAGCAGGCTCAGCTTGTCACCGAGGCCCCAGCCGCGCGCTGCGAGCACCGCCCACAGCCCACCCCAGGGACCGGCCCCGTGGCCAAAGCGCAGGGCATGGCCCTTGCCGACCAGTTGCAGCGGCAGGCGCAGCAGCGCGGTGTCGGGGTCGATGCCCACTTGCCGCATGAGGTTCAGCGTCATCTGGTTGGCGCCGAGCAGCACATGCTGGCCGTTGTCCAGCGGCGGGGCCTCGGCATCGCCGGGTCGCGGCGGCAGGCTGCGCGCACGGCCGCCGAGATGGCGGCTCGCCTCCAGCAGCGTCACGCGGTGGCCGTCGGCCGTGGCCTGCACGGCCGCGGCCAGGCCCGCCCAGCCGCCGCCGATGATGGCCACACGCAGCACCATGTTGCGCCTCAGAAACGGCCCAGGGCCTGCATCTTCCAGGCGAGCCAGAGCTTGCGCAGCGGCGTCAGGGCGATGCGCTGGTGCAGCACCTGAAAGCCGCTGGCCTCGATCTCGCGCAGCAGCGTGCGGTAGATGCTGGCCATCATCAGGCCCGGCTTCTGGCTGCGGCGATCGGCGGCCGGCAGCAAGGCGAGCGCCTCGTCGTACAGCGCGTGCGCACGCTCGGCCTGGAAACGCATGAGCGCGGTGAAGCGATCGGAGTATTGGCGCTGCAGCAACTCCTGCGCCTTGACATCGAAACGCTGCAGCTCGTCGACCGGCAGGTAGATGCGCCCGCGCAGCGCGTCTTCGCCGACATCGCGCAGGATGTTGGTCAGCTGAAGCGCCTGGCCCAGCGTGTGCGCATAGGCGGTCGTGGCGGGCACGGTCTGGCCGAAGATGCGCGCCGCGACCTCGCCGACCACGCCCGCCACCAGATGGCAATAGCGTCGCAGGCCTGCGTAATCGAGGTAGCGGCTTTGCTGCAGGTCCATCTGGCAGCCTTCGACCACGGCCAGCAGATGCCCCGCGTCGATGCCGAAAGCCGCGGTGTGCGGCATGAGGGCTTGCATCACAGGGTGGCTCGCTTCGCCCGCAAAGGCCTGCTGCACCTCGCGCTGCCACCAGGCGAGCTTGGTCGCGGCCACGCCCGGATCGCTGACCTCGTCGACCACATCGTCCACCTCACGGCAAAACGCGTAGAAGGCCGTGATCGCCGCGCGCTGCGGTGGCGGCAGAAACAGGAAGGCGTAATAAAAGCTGCTGCCGGAGGCGGCGGCTTTTTGCTGGACATACTCTTGCGGGCTCATGCGCCGATTCTCGCAGGCCCCGCGGCGGCGGCCGTGGCGGCCAGCCCCTGCGTCCAGCAGGCCATGAGCTGGCGGTCCGAGACGCCGCGCAGCAGCAGCGCCAGCAGCAGCTGCCGCACCGCGCGCCGCGGCAACTTGACATGCTCGAGCAGCGCGCGTGCACCGGCCTGGCGCAGCAGCGCAAGCGTGCGGATGCCGATCAGGCAGGGCAGGGCACTGGCCAGGCGCAGCCGCCACCCGCGCAGCGCGAGGCTGTAACGCAGGCCATCGTGCAGCTGCGCCTCGGTCTGCCGCAGCCAGGCCTCGAGCAGCGGGGTGAGCCGCACCAGCGTGGCCAGCTCGCCCGCCCGTGCGGCCGCGCACAGGCGCTCGCGGTCTAGGCCGAGTGGCGCGAGTTCTTCTTGCGGGAAATAGCAGCGTCCCGCGCGCAGGTCTTCTCCTGCGTCGCGCAGGATGTTCAGGCGCTGAAGGCCCTGGCCATAGCGCGCGCCCCAGTGCAGCAGGTCGGCCAGGCGGGCGCTGTGCCAGTGGGGCAGGTGCAGTTCGCACACGCGCGTCCAGAACTCGCCAACGCTGCCGGCGACCAGCCAGGTGTAGCGCTCGAGCTCGGCGCTCGTGGCCACGCCGCGCTGCGTGCTGTCGAGCGCGGCCAGGTCCCAGCGCTGGCCTTCGAGGATGGCGGCGAGCACCGCCCGCATCGCGGCCTGGTCGGCACCGCTTTGCCGCGCCAGTGCCTCCAGGCAGGCCTGCCCTTGCTCCAGCAGCGCACGCTCGTGCGCGTCGTCCACCTGGCGTGCGAAGTCTTGCAGCGCCGGGGCCAGCGGTGACGACTGCTGCGCCACCTCGATCGCTTGCTGCAGGCGATCGAGCATGGCGAGCCGGCGCGCTGCGGGCACGCCGGCCGTGTCGGCCACGGTGTCGGTGATGCGGGCCAGCAGGTAGGCCAGACCGACGGGCTCGCGCAGCGCTGCGGGCAGCAAGCCGATCGACAGGCCAAAAGAGCGCGAGACCCCGCGAAGGCGCTGGCGAATGTTCAAATCGGCACGGTGCATGGCGCGATTGTCGCTTGACAGAAAAGGGCGCATCTTCTAGATTACTAACCAGTCAGTCATTAATATGGTTTTGGCCATGCAACTCCCTTTTGTGTTTTCTAAAGTTCCTGTTTGGCTTGCCGGCGGCTTCGCCGTGGCGGTGCTCACCGCGTGTTCCAAGCACGAAGCGGCGCCCGAGCCGGTGCGCGCGGTCAAGGTCGTCACGGTGGGCGAACAGGCGCTGCAGTCGCAGGCGCTTTACGCCGGCGAGTTGCGCGCGCGCGTCGAGTCGCGCCTGGGCTTTCGCGTCGGCGGCAAGCTGACCGAGCGCGCGGTCGATGCGGGCCAGCGCGTGGCGGCGGGCCAGCTGCTGGCGGCGATCGATCCGCAGGACTACCAGCTCTCGGCCCAGGCCGCGCAGGCGCAGCTCGCGGCGGCGCAAACCCAGCGCGAGGTTGCGCTTGCCGATTACAGGCGTTATGAAAACCTCAGGGCCCAGGGCTTCATCAGCGGCGCCGAGCTCGAGCGCCGCGATGCGAGCCTCAAGGCCGCCGAGGCCGCGCTTGTGCAGGCGCGTTCGCAGGCGCAGGCGCAAGGCAACCAGTTGGGCTACGCACGCCTGCAGGCCACGGCCGCGGGCGTGGTGACCGCGCTCGAGGCCGAGGTCGGCCAGGTGCTCGCGGCCGGCCAGCCCGTGGTGCGCCTGGCGCACGATGGCCCGCGCGACGCGGTGTTCAACGTGCCCGAGCAGGCGGTCGCGCTGTTCAAGGTGGGTCTGCCGATGCAGGCGCAGCTGCCCGGCCAGCCGCAGCCGCTCGCCGGCCGTGTGCGCGAGGTGGGCGCGAGCGCCGATCCGGTCACGCGCACTTTCGCTGTCAAGCTCGCGCTCGCCGACTCCGAGCGCCTGCCGCTGGGCGCTACGGTCCATGTGCAGGCCCCTGCCCAGGCGGGTGCCGCCGCGCAGGCCCTGCTGCTGCCCACGACCGCGCTGCGCCAGGACGGCCAGGGCACGGCCGTCTGGGTGCTCGACGAAGCGAGCATGACGGTGCGCGCGCAAGCCGTCACGCTGGGCCCGGTGCAGGCCGATCGGGTGGCGATCACCACCGGCCTGACGGCCGGCCAGAAGGTCGTGGTGGCGGGCGTGCATGTGCTCTCGCCAGGCCAGAAGGTCACGCTCTACAAACCCGCGGCCGACGCGCAGTGAGGCCGGCATGAGCAAGCCTTCTCCCAAGGACCGTTTCAACCTGTCGCGCTGGGCGCTGGAGCACCCGGCGCTCACGCGCTATCTGATGGTCGCGCTCATGGTGCTGGGCGTGGCCGCCTACTTCCAGCTCGGGCAGGACGAGGACCCGCCCTTCACCTTCCGCGCGATGGTGGTGCGCAGCGTCTGGCCGGGGGCCACGGCGCAGCAAGTGGCCGAGCAGGTGACCGACAAGATCGAGCGCACGCTGCAGGAGGTGCCCCATGCCGACAAGATCCGCAGCTATTCCAAGCCGGGCGAGTCGCTGATCATCTTCCAGCTCAAGGACAACTCCAGGCCCGAGGAAGTGCCGCAGGTCTGGTACACGGTGCGCAAAAAAATCGGCGACATGCGCGCCACGCTGCCGCAGGGCGTGATCGGGCCGTTTTTCAACGACGAGTTCGGCGATGTCTACGGCGTGATCTACGCCTTGAGCGGGGAGGGCTACAGCCCGGCCGAGCTCAAGCACGAGGCCGACCGCGTGCGCCAGCGCCTGCTGCAGGTGCGCGATGTGGCCAAGGTCGAGCTCTTTGGCGCGCAGGACGAGAAAGTGTTCATCGAGGTCTCGCACCGCCGGCTGGCGCAAATGGGCCTGGACATGGGGGCGGTGCTGGCGCAGCTGGGCCAGCAAAACGCGATCGAGCCGGCCGGCACGGTGCTCACACCGCAAGACGTGGTGCAGGTGCGCGTGGCGGGTCAGTTCCAGAGCCTGCAGGATCTGCGCGCCATGCCGATCCACGGCGCTTCGGGCGCGCAGCTGCGCCTGGGCGACATCGCCGAGGTGCGGCGCGGCTACGCCGATCCGCCCACGGTCAAGGTGCGCCATGACGGCCAGGAGGTGATCGCCCTGGGCGTGAGCATGGCCAAGGGCGGCGACATCATCGCGCTGGGCCAGGCCCTGCAGCAGGCGGCCGCGCAGATCGCGCGCGACCTGCCGGCGGGCCTGGCGCTGCGCCAGGTACAGGACCAGCCGCGCGCCGTCGCGCAGTCGGTGGGCGAGTTTGTGAAGGTGCTGATCGAGGCGGTGGTGATCGTGCTGGCCGTGAGTTTCCTCTCGCTGGGCCTGCACAAGCGCCCGCACACCGATGCGCCGCTGTGGCAGCCCTGGCGCCGCTGGGTGCTCGATGTGCGCCCGGGCCTGGTGGTGGGCATCACCATCCCGCTGGTGCTGGCGGTCACTTTTCTGGCCATGCAGTATTTCGGCATCGGCCTGCACAAGATCTCGCTGGGCTCGCTGATCATCGCGCTGGGCCTCTTGGTGGACGACGCGATCATCGCGGTCGAGATGATGGTGCGCAAAATGGAAGAGGGCTACGACAAGTTCCGCGCCGCCACCTTCGCCTACGAGCTCACCGCCATGCCCATGCTCACGGGCACGCTGATCACGGCGGCGGGCTTTTTGCCGATCGGCATCGCCAAGTCCACGGTGGGCGAATACACCTTCGCCATCTTTGCCGTGACGGTGATCGCGCTGCTGGTGAGCTGGGTGGCTTCGGTCTATTTCGTGCCTTACCTGGGCGCCTGGCTGCTGCGCAAGCCCGCCTACCTCGAACAGCAGCATCAGGCGCAGGACCATGAGCGCGCCGAACTGTTCGACACGCCGTTCTACCGCCGCTTTCGCGCCTGGGTGACCTGGTGCGTGACGCACCGCTGGAAGACGATCGGCATCACGGTCGCGCTGTTTGTGCTCGGCCTCGTGGGCATGGGCCAGGTGCAGCAGCAGTTCTTCCCCGACTCGAGCCGCCCCGAAATCCTGGTGGACCTGTGGCTGCCCGAAGGCTCGCCTTATGTCGCCAGCGAAGAGGTGGCGCGCCGTGTGGAGCAACGCCTGGCGCAGGAAGAGGGCGTGCGTTCGGTCACGACCTGGGTGGGTTCGGGCGTGCCGCGTTTTTACCTGCCGCTGGACCAGGTGTTCCCACAAACCAATGTGTCGCAGCTGATCGTGCTGCCGCAAGACCTCCAAACCCGCGAGGCCCTGCGCGTGCGCCTGCCTGCCTTGCTGGCGCAGGAGTTTCCCGAGGTGCGCGGCCGCGTCAAGCTCTTGCCCAACGGGCCGCCGGTGCCCTACCCGGTGCAGTTCCGGGTGGTCGGCCCCGAGCCCCTGCTGTTGCGCGCCAAGGCCGACGAGGTCAAGGCGCTCATGCGCGGCAATGCGCAAACGCGTGGCGTCAACGACAACTGGAACGAGTCGGTCAAGCGCGTGCGCCTGGAGATCGACCAGGCCAAGGCGCGTGCGCTGGGCGTGAGCAGCCAGGCGATCGCGCAGGCCACGCGCACCTTGCTGCTGGGCACGCCCGTGGGCCAGTTCCGCGAGGGCGACAAACTGATCGACATCGTGCTGCGCCAGCCGCAGGCCGAGCGCCAGGCGCTGACCGACCTGACCCAGGTCTATGTGCCCACGGCCTCGGGCAAGGCCATCCCCTTGCTGCAGATCGCGACACCCGAACTCGGCTGGGAGCCGGGCGTGATGTGGCGCGAGGGCCGCCAGTACGCGATCACGGTGCAGTCCGACATCGTCGAGGGCCTGCAGGGCGCGACCGTGACGGCCGAACTGCTGCCCGCACTGCGCCAGATCGAGGCCGGCTGGGCCGCGCAGGGCGCGGGCGACTACCGCATCGAGGTCGCGGGCGCGGTGGAGGAAAGCGCCAAGGGTTCATCCTCGATCGCTGCCGGCGTGCCGCTGATGCTGTTCATCACCTTCACGCTGCTGATGCTGCAACTGCAAAGCTTCAGCCGCTCGATGCTGGTGTTCCTGACCGGCCCGCTGGGCATGGCGGGCGTCGCGGGCGCGCTGCTCGCATTGAACCGGCCCTTCGGCTTTGTCGCGCTGCTCGGCGTGATCGCGCTGATGGGCATGATCCAGCGCAACTCGGTGATCCTGATCGACCAGATCGAGCAGGACCGCGCCGCCGGCATGCCGGCCTGGCAGGCCATCGTCGAGTCGGCGGTGCGCCGCCTGCGCCCCATCGTGCTGACGGCCGCGGCCGCCGTGCTGGCCATGATCCCGCTCTCGCGCAGCGTGTTCTGGGGCCCGATGGCGGTGGCCATCATGGGCGGGCTGATCGTGGCCACGGCACTGACCTTGCTGGCCCTGCCCGCCATGTACGCGGCCTGGTTCCGCGTGCCGCGACCGGGACAGGCGTCGCAGGGCGCCTGATGTCCCCAGGGCCTCAAGGGCATGGGCGCCTTTGGGGCACCGAAAAAGCGCATTGGCAACGGCTAAAATAGAACGTTGACCGATTTCACCCGGGTGGTCAGGGGCTCCTGACCACCCGTTTTGTTGGGATCCGCGCGGGTGGCGAAATTGGTAGACGCACCAGGTTTAGGTCCTGACGCCCGCAAGGGTGTGGGGGTTCGAGTCCCCCCCCGCGCACCACGCCATTCATTAACCGAGAAACACCATGACTGTGACTGTTGAAACCCTCGAAAAGCTGGAACGCAAGATCACGCTGACCCTGCCCGTGACCGCCATCCAGAGCGAAGTCGATGCCCGCCTCAAAAAGCTGGCCCGTACCGTCAAGATGGACGGTTTCCGTCCGGGCAAGGTGCCGATGAACGTCGTGGCCCAGCGCTACGGCTACTCGGTGCAGTACGAAGTGCTCAACGACAAGGTCGGTGAAGCCTTTGCACAGGCCGCCAACGAAGCCAAGGTGCGCGTGGCCGGCCAGCCGCGCATCACCGAAAAGGAAGGCGCGCCCGAGGGCCAGCTGAACTTCGACGCCATTTTCGAGGTCTACCCCGATGTCAAATTGGCCGATCTGTCGGCCGTTGAGATCGAAAAGGTGAGCGCCGAGGTCAGCGAGCAGGCCATCGACAAGACCATCGAGATCCTGCGCAAGCAGCGCCGCACCTTCGCCCAGCGCGGCCTGGCGGATGCCGCCGTCGACGGCGACCGCGTGACCATCGACTTCGAAGGCAAGATCGACGGCGAACCCTTTGCCGGCGGCAAGGCCGAGGACTTCCAGTTCCTGGTCGGCGAAGGCCAGATGCTCAAGGAGTTCGAAGACGCCGTGCGCGGCATGAAGTCGGGCGAGAGCAAGACCTTCCCGCTGGCCTTCCCCGAGGACTACCACGGCAAGGACGTGGCCGGCAAGACCGCCGACTTCCTGGTCACGGTCAAGAAAATCGAAGCCGCCCACCTGCCCGAAGTCAACGAGGCGCTGGCCAAGTCGCTGGGCATCGCCGACGCAAGCGTCGCAGGCCTGCGTGCCGACATCCGCAAGAACCTCGAGCGCGAAGTCAAGTTCCGCCTGCTGGCCCGCAACAAGCAGGCCGCGATGGACGCGCTGGTGGCCAAGGCCGAGCTGGAGCTGCCCCAGTCCATCGTGCAGTCCGAAGTCGACCGCCTCAAGGATGGCGCCCGCGCCGACCTCAAGCAGCGCGGCATCAAGGACGCCGACAAGGCCCCGATTCCCGACGACATCTTCCGTCCGCAAGCCGAGCAGCGCGTGCGCCTGGGCCTGGTGGTGGCCGAAGTCGTGCGCGCCAACGAACTGCACGCCAAGCCCGAGCAGATCAAGGCCCACATCGAGGAGCTGGCTGCCAGCTACGAGCGTCCCGAGGACGTGGCCCGCTGGTACTACAGCGACAACCAGCGCATGGCCGAGGTCGAGGCGGTGGTGATCGAGAGCAATGTGGCCGAGTTCGTGCTGTCCAAGGCCAAGGTCAGCGAAAAGGCGATTTCTTTCGAAGAGCTGATGGGCCAGCAGGCCTGATCGTTCCCGACGGAGCGGCATGGGGCTTGTTGTGCACGCAACAAGCCCCATGTGCTTGGTGGGGTCGCAAAATTGGTTACAGTCGATCTAGTTTTAATGGAGTCACGATGAGTGCTTTGGACACGCAAGCCTTGGGCATGGTCCCGATGGTGATCGAACAGTCGGGCCGCGGTGAGCGCGCCTACGACATCTACTCGCG